>Ga0335075_10003885_pt1 | contig 23457 bp, 18 predicted proteins | sample Lox_Sample_24_FD_206723 | JGI IMG/M metagenome (GOLD analysis project Ga0335075, IMG submission 206723) | Soil microbial communities from Loxahatchee National Wildlife Refuge, Florida, United States - Lox_Sample_2.4 | ecosystem: Environmental > Terrestrial > Soil > Wetlands | place: USA...
GCAAGGCCGACGTGCCGCCTTTCGCGGCCTTGCAAGGCTTACTCATGCACGGGGAATGCCACAGTTTCCTCAACCCGTTCCTGAGGTTCGCGAAATAGTGGAAAAACGGTTGCGAGCTAGCGTCCGTGATTAGCTCGACAGGAAACTCCTGCTAATCGGTTAGCACCTGATAATCCGTTAGCACTCCCTCTGAACGGCGCCCTGCGACAATCCTGTCGGGAAATGGCGATCCAGGCGAGGACCGTGATGCTTGCTGCTCAAGCCGGAAAGTCGACCAGCGACCCATTGGCGATACCTGCTCACCTCGTGGCGGCGAGCGCCGTACCGCCCGCCGCGTCGGCGGGCAAACTCAGACGTTCACTATTTGCCAGCCTGCCAACACTATGTTTTGCAATTGATGATGGGGTGTCAGCCCAAAAGACAGTCGCTCTCACTGTTTTCAATGACATGTCCTGTGGTCGCTGGCTTGCCTAGACTGCAGGTGTTCAGGGAGCGAATGCTGGCGATTCGCTGCCCTCGCGGAGAGGGTCAATGGTCGGTTGGATCCATTTCACGTTTCAGACCGCATCACTCGTCTCACTTTTCGTCATCAGGCCGCGGCGCGAAGCGCTCGAGGCTCTACACCAGGTTGAGGCATATGCCTCCAGCCCGGAAGCGAGCGGTCAAGGTAAAGTGAGTTTCTCCGAATGCCAGGGGGCAGCCACACAAAATTCCGTACACGGGGCCAGCCATGTTTAGGAAGATCACGGTGGCTTACAGCGGATCGCCTGAAGCTGCCCGCGCGCTAGCCCAGGCGATTCATCTTGCCAAGGCTCTCGGCGCCGAGTTGTGCGCCATCACGGTCCAGCAGGATCTTCCCCCCTACACAGCCTACGCGGCTGCCGCGGATTCCTCTCTCTCAAGGGCGCTCATCGAAGACCAAAAGGCGCACTGTGTCCGGTTGCATTCCGAGGCCCGTGACACCGCTTTGCGCGAGGGTGTGAAGCTGGAAACTCATTTGCTCGAAGGCAACGCCGTCGACGCCATCGTCCGCTTTCTGCTCGATAACAAGACCGATCTGCTTGTCATTGGCCTTCACCGTCATGTTTCGCACATATCGCGTCTATGGAGCACGGTTTATGAAGTTACGCTCGACGCGCCATGCAGTGTTCTTGGAGTGCATTAACGCTCTCAGCGACGAAAAAACAGCCAGAGGTGTCAATTGTCAACGTATGCAAACGTGGTAAACTCACCGATTTCGAACCACAACAATGTTGTTATCGGCGAATGCTTAAGCGCATGGGACGACGATCTTCTTGTTTCTGCCGCCAAGGCGGGAGACCGCGGCGCATTCGTCGAACTCTATGAACGCCACTCCAGAAAAGTCCTGCCGGCAATTAATCGCATCACAAAAAACCGGGAGGATGCCGAGGATGCCTTCCAGGACGCCGTTCTGAGGGCCTTCGTGCATATAAAGAGTTTTGAAGGCAGAGCGAACTTCACGTCGTGGCTAACCAGGATTGCGATTAATTCTGCACTCATGCTCTTACGGAAGAGACGGCACGGTGAGATATCGATAGAACAGGTCTGCGATGACTGCGGAAACTCCCGCGCCTGGGAGCCGCGAGATGTGGCGGAGACACCAGAGGCTCGCTACGCCCGCCTGGAATGTGAAGAATTGCTCTGGAGTGCGATTCAACGCCTGCCCTGCGCATTCCGGGACGTACTGGAGCTGCAACAATCCCGAGAGTATTCGACCAGCCAAATCGCGGAAGAGCTTGGCATCTCGGTCCCGGCTGCCAAAGCAAGACTGATGCGCGCGCGACGGACCATGCGGCGGCGCCTTTCAGGCACACGTCCGCGCAGCAAATCCGACGGGCGGCTCAAAGTACCTCCTCCTCATTAGCGGTTCTTCCCGGAAGCGAATCCGGTAAACCCGGAGAACGACGGCCAGTCTACAGACTAAAACTCGTCTCATAAATGTCTCAGCAGAATCAGAGACGCGGAAGGTTATAGGCTTCCCGAGAAAGTGCTTGGTGCGACGTTCTATCTCGCGACCGGACGCCGGAAGTTCTGCAATCAGGCAAACACGCTTTCAACTTTCCACCTGCCCCGGTATCGTTTCAGCCCAACGTGAGATTTGATGAGTTCCTCTGAACACGACCGATCTTACGGCTCGCATCAAGCCGATGGAAAACACTCTAGGTAACCAGGAGCCTTGGCTCCGTTACCTCGGTTGGCAAGGTGAAATGAAAGGTTGCACCTCGTCCATCGTTAGCGGTCGCCCACAAACGTCCGGCATGCGATTCGACGATCGACTTGCTGATTGCCAGGCCCATTCCGCTACCCTGTGGTTTCGTAGTAAAGAACGCATCAAATATCTGGTCGGCCTTGCCAAGGGGTAGCCCGGGCCCCGTGTCATTGACAGAGATCTCGATTTGGCCGTCCTCGCCCAATCGCGACTTCACCGTAACCACACCGCCGTCCGTGTTCTTCATCGCCTCAATGCCATTCAGCATCAAGTTCATAAGCACCTGTTGAAGTTGCACTCGATCCGCCACAGTCATTGGAAGATCGTTTTTGACATCGGTGTAGATCGACACACCGTGTCTTCTGGCTTCGCTTTTCAGCATCCCGGCCATTTCGTCGATGACCTCGTTTATCGCGACCACCTCCCGTTTGGTAGGGGTCTTCTTGTACAACGATCGCAGTCGGTTGATGATTTCCGATGCAAGGGTGCCCGCCTCGACGATTCTTTCCGTCCCTTTGCGAACTTCCGTCAGATCGGGCGGGTCGCGCTGAAGCCATCGCAAAGATGCCTTGGCATGAGCGGTTGTGACCGTGATAGGCTGTGCGAGTTCGTGCGAGATGGAGGCGACCAGTTCTCCCATCGTGCTGACGCGGCTCGCATGGGTAAGATCCGCCTGGAGCTGTTCAGCATGTTTGCGATCTTCAATCTCGTTCGCCACTGCGCACCACTTCACGATCTTGCCTCGGTTATCGCGCAGTGGCCGGGCGCGCGTCTGGAACCAGCGATAGACTCCGTCCGATCCGCGCCGAAGCCGCTCTTCATAATCCAGCGGCTGGCCAGTCGTCCGCGCGGCGAGCCATCGTTCCGTAACGCGCTTGAGATCGTCGGGGTGAATCGCCTTCTCCCAACCTGAACCTGAGGCTTGCTCCGAGCTCAAGCCGGTGTATTCAAGCCATCCCTTGTTCAAGAACGTGCGATTGCCATTGGGGTCGGCAACGAAAGCCAGGGCCGGCATGATTTCTACTGCGTCGCGGAATTTCTTCTCTTGCTCCTGCAACTGGCGAACACGCATTTGATAACCGGCCCAGAGCAGCGTGAAGAAAGCGAGCACGCAAAGCCCTCGGAACCAAGTCGTCTGATAGTAGGCGGGAGCGATGTTCAAAGCGACCGCAGTTTGTGGCCCGTTCCACAGCCCCTCGCTGTTGCTGGCGACTAGCCGGAATCGATAGGAGCCGGGTCCAAGGTTTGTGTAAACGGCCTCTCGCGCTGCAACCGGCTGGCTCCAGCTCTGGTCGAAGCCTTCGAGGTAATATCGAAAGCGAATCCGCTCGGGCACCACGAGGCTCAGCCCCGTGTACTCAAATGTGATTCGCCTGGGCGATGGAGAAATTTGAACGACGGCGCCGAGTTTTGCAGTGTTGTTATCGGCGGTGATCGCCTCGATGTGAGGCAGCGCGGGAACTGAATTGTCATTGATCTGGGATGGATTAACGACCGACAAGCCGCTGTTGAGTGAAAACCAGATTCTGCCCGCTGAATCCGAGACCACCGATCGGTTCCGCTTCACTCCTTCAGTGCTGTGGAGACCATCGGCCTGATCATACTCGCGAACATCGACTGCTTTCACAACACCGCTTAGCAGTTTGTCCCGCGGAACGCGCAAAACATGATCTGAGGTCGCGATCCACAGCCAGCCGTTTTTATCCTCTTCAATGCCGAATATTGGTACTTGCAGGGACCCGGGTACTCCGCGAGTTACATGCGCATGCCCATTACTGAGGTAAGCGAGACCTTCGGCGGTCCCTATCCACAGGATCCTCGTTGAATCCTCCAGGAGGCAGTTAACATCCTCGGAGGGCAATCCTTCGTTCCCGGTATAGGTTCGCCACCCCTTCAGCGACATGGCACTGACGCCCTTGGGAGTCCCGAACCACATCGTTCCGTCAGGGCCCTCGGCAATCGACGAAATTGTGTTCGCTGCCAACCCGTCTGTAGTCGTGTAATTTGTGAAATGGCCGTTCTTTAGCTCGCTTACACCACGACTGAGGGTCCCGGACCAGACGGCGCCGTCACGACTCCGATAAACCGCGTACACCCTGTTTTGTGCGAGGCCGTCTGCCTGCGTGTAGGTCTTAGCTGTAAACGAATTGCCGGAGTAGCGCAGATGGGTGAGTCCACCCTGTTGCCTTCCCACCCAGACATCATCCTTGTCAGCGCCGGTGATGGAGTAGACGACATCGTTGGCGATCCCATCGGCGGTGACAACCCCAACTTTTCCTCCCTTCAGCCATCGCAAGCCGCCCTGAATGGGCGCAATCCAGGTGCGGCCACCGGAGTCAACGTGCAATGGTCCCATACCCTGCGATTTCAAATCGGGGAAAGAGTAGGTGACGAAGGTGCTGTCTCGCAGTCGCTCAAGGCCGTTTGTGCTACCGAACCATATGTTTCCCTCCCGATCTTCGAAGAGCGCAGTTACCGGCCCAGTGGTTTCGTGAGTACTCAGTAAAGAAACCCCGTTCGAGTTGTACCGAAACAGTCCGCGACTCGTGCCAAACCAGATGTTCGAGTCCCGGTCGCGAAGAATGGAAAGTACGTTGAGATTGAGAAGAGATGCCGGTAGACCTGCCGAAGTAAGTTCTTTTCCATTCCAGCGCAGCACACCCTTCGCTGTTCCGACCCACAAGTCTGAGTTTTGAAGAGGAAGAAGGCAGTTAATCTTCGTATCGTCCCGGCCATTCAAGGCGCTTAAAATACGGCCCTCCTGGAGATAGAAGAGCCCACGCCGCTCCGTGCCAAGCCAAATCTTTCCATCGTCAGTCTGCGCCATGGTAATCACCAGCGAGGTGAGTGGCGGCTGACGATCAGGCATCATGTCATAGGACCAGCTGAAAGGCTGTGATCGCTGGTCCGGAGTCTCGCCGTTCACGACTCTTCCAGCGCCGGCGAGAAGAGCTGCGGACGACAGCGTACGAAATCGGTTGCCACTGTATGTGAGAGTTCCCGCAGGTATTGATGAGAGCAGAACCGCGCCCGACGTCCCCCGTGCTATTGCCGTTGTGCCATTCTCAGCCTCCCCGCGGATAAGCTCGAAGTTCCCATTGTGATAACGAAAGATTTGGGTGTTTTGCAGCAGGATCCAGAGGTTATCCTTTGCGTCAACCAGGAGCGTTCGTACGGGACCAATCAGGATTGGATTAGGATCGGCCCGCTCGAACTGGTGAAAATTCCACCCGTCAAAACGAACTAGGCCTTTGTCTGTCCCAATCCAGAGATAGCCATCGGAAGTTTGTGCGATGGCAGTTATAGATCCGCCCGGCCAACCTCTCTCAGTTCGCCACGAGTCGTGGAGATATTGAGACACGGTTCGACTGGGATCGACCGCAAACGCCGAAACAACGAACCAGAGAGCCCCGAGTCCGGCAATGGCACACTTGAGTAGCAAGCGCCCTCCCAAGCCGTTCTCATGGAAGGTATTCAAACTTCTCAACCACAACCTCGCTCGGCTTATGCATAGGATTTTTTTCGCTCGCAACGACATAAAAGATCAGACGGGGTACGGCCTTACCCGGTTCCGGTATGCCAGATGTGAACTCATGTTCAGACACGAGTTGCGCTCCGGCACCGGCAGATCTTCCGCGAAAGGTCTTGAAAGTTGCTTGTCCAGATTCCCAACGCAGGACATACGTTAAGGTGCCTGAAGGCGCTGTAAAAGCGAACACGTCCCCAGGAGTGTAGAACGGTTGAATCACATATTGCGCGTTGTTCTTATTCGCAGGGTCACCCCAGCGACTGACCTCGACGTCCATCTCGCGATAGTGCTGCTCCCCCGCCGAATCCTCGAAGGTATACATAGTGAAGACCGCAGCGGGATCGATGTGAGAAGTATCACGCACAGTTACCGAATACGTGCCGTACCCGAGACTGCGATTTAGGTATATTTCTGCGCACGACCACCTGCCCGACTTCTTCTTGATCTGCATGTGGAGCGCCCCGCTCGTATCGGTCCATGCATTTTCAGGATCGAAGAGGTTGTGCGTGCCTCCCTTATCATTCGCAATGGTGCGAACACTCCAATCATAGCCGCTGAATTTAAGCGATCCGGTCGAGGCTAATTCCGGCGGTCCAACGCCCTTCACAATTGTCACGAGAGCAACGGAACCCCCCTGGGTCGGAGCTACATCCATCACGGGCAGCGGATGATGATCCGGCTCCACCAATAACGCAGCATACTCAAATCCCAGATGAGTTTCCGTGCTCCACGTCGAGTCTGCTTTGATGGGAATGAAGGGGTGGTCAGGCCAGGGCTGCACCCACCACGCCCCGGCGTGCGCATAGATCACAATCTGCTGGTTTGGTCGGGCGTCTCTTACCCGTCCAGAGATCGTGTCGACTCTTTCGCGTCCACCTTGCGCCGCCGGCGGAATATGGGTGAACTCGATCGAAGGGCCGGAGCCGGCTTTGTGCGACTGGCAACTGTTCAGCGCAATGCAGAAAACCAGCACCAGCGATCGCTGCAAGAATACTGGGACCAACCGTCGCAGTGGCATGTACCCCACAACAGACTGCCGGATGCACGAGATGAGAGGCACCCTGCAGAGCGCTTGAACCGAGATCTTATTGCACTGAGGCCCGGTTCGCATCTTCATGGCCCCTGTCCACTTATTGCGATCGAGTCACAGGCAAACCGGGAGTTGTGACGAGGACGAGCAAACCGCTTATGTAACATCCTCGCTCGACTCACGCCACGATAGTTGAAGTAATACAAGACAGAGGATAATCGCTGTAGCTGCCTGGAGAACATTACATATTCCTACTAGGGTCCGGCCCGCATAGGAGGGCATCGAATGAGCATGATCGCATTTCGGAAGCTTGCGATCCTGTGTGTGGGCCCGCCACAATGTTGCTGACGAATTCTGTGTACGACGCACCCATCAAGGGATGAAGGAACGACCCTATCGAGCTACAAGGAAGATGTAATTGGAATTGCATCGAACTCCTCGCTACGATACGTGGATATGAGGCGGACCTTATGCTTCGACAAGAATTCATGAGCGCATCCAATACAACGGGGGGCAAGTTCACTTTCGCCGGGTCAACGGTGACTGACGTGCCATCGTTCGAATCGGACTCGTGGCCCGAGAAGTGGCGGACTCTTGAAGATGTGAGCCCTATAAGCAAGGTCCTGGGTTCCGACAGGAAAGAATCCTCGCGATCGGCTGGCGTAAAAAGGCCTCAACCGCCAGACACGAAAACTCAACAGTCCATGGCTTCGCGTTACGAAGCGCTCATCTCCATTACGGTGGCAATTGGCGCTCGTCACGAGATCGAAGGACTGTTCTCGGCCCTTTCAGCCGAACTGCTGCGTGTAGTCAACTTTGATTTCCTTGGTCTGTCAAGATACGATCACGAAACCTCAAGGACGGACTGGCGACTGTCCAGACCAAATGGCGTAATCGAACGCGATGTCACTGACGGAACCCAAGAGGAGACGATATCAGCGTGGGTATACGAGCATCGGAAGCCGCTGATCATTCCCATTCTCGAGCAAGAACCCGCGCGTTACTGGAAGATCAATAAGCTCGCCGGCGAGGGAATTCAATCGCTATGTGCGATGCCTGTGACTTGTGCTAATGGCTGCCTTGGCTGCTTTGTCATTGGGAGCAAGCAGCCTGCCGCCTATTCTCAAGAGGACATTCGCTTCCTGTCTCTCGTTACGGACGTGATCGCGCCTGCGATGGACAACGCGATCAACTTCGACTCGTTGAGGCGTACACAAGACGATTTGAAGGCGGAGAAAGGAAGGCTTCAATTGCTCCTTGATCTCGGCAGCCAGCTTGTTTCGAACCTGGAGATTCGTCAGCTTCTTCGTATCACGTCGGCAATGGTCCGCCGTATGATCCAGTGCGATGCGGTCGCCATTCATTTGCCTGATAAAGAGAGCAGTTCGCTGCGGCTCTTCGCGATTAATTCTCATGAGCACGCAAGCAGGGACGAGGAAAACAGTGGCAGGGTTGAAGGGAGCGCTAGCGGCGAATTGGTCTGTGAAGCGTTTCGATCTAGGATGCCCATCCTCTGCCCTGACAATGCAGGCCATGTCTTGCCGCTGATCAGCCGCAACCGAGTGTTGGGTGTTATGGAACTCAACCAGCAGAAGGAGCAGGCCTTACTACATCAAGACGTGGAATTTGTCAGTCAGATCGCCGACCAGGTGGCTCTTACTCTTGACAATGCTCAGGCCGATGCCGAGGTGAAAGAATTAAAAGAGCGGCTCTCCAGAGAAAAGCTGTACCTTGAAGACGAGATCCGAAGCGAACAGGGTTTTGAAGAAATTATTGGACGCAGTTCTGCGATCCGCGGCGTGTTGCGAAAGATCGAGACTGTTGCTCCCACCGATTCGACGGTATTGATCTATGGCGAGACGGGGACGGGCAAGGAACTTGTCGCTCGTGCGATTCACGAACGCAGTTCCCGCAATTCAAAAGCGTTTGTGAAGATGAATTGTGCAGCGATACCCACAGGTCTACTCGAGAGCGAACTTTTTGGTCACGAAAAAGGCGCCTTCACGGGCGCTATTATGCAACGGATCGGCCGGTTCGAACTTGCGAATCATGGCACCGCGTTTCTGGACGAAATCGGCGAGATTGCGCTGGAACTCCAGCCTAAGCTGCTACGCGTGTTGCAGGAAAGAGAATTCGAGCGGCTCGGAAGCACGCGTACGATTAAGACGAATGCGCGCCTTATCGCAGCCACAAATCGAGACTTGGCAGCCTGCGTCGAGGGAGGGAGATTTCGAGCGGACCTTTTCTATCGGCTCAACATTTTTCCTATCCATGTTCCTCCTCTTCGTGAACGTCCCAAAGATATTCCTTTGCTTGTGAAGCACTTTGCACTACACTTCGCGCGCCGGATGAATCGCGTAATCGATACGATTCCATCAGAAACTATGGAGACCCTGGTTCGCCACTCGTGGCCTGGAAACATTCGTGAGTTGCAAAATCTTATCGAGCATTCTGTGATTGTTTCGCCCGGTCCGGTACTCCGCGCGCCTCTTGCAGGTCTTCAATCGCATAGGGTGCCCAATCAGGAAGGCGCAAGGCATCTGACTCTCGAGGAGGCTGAACGCGAGCATATCCTTTCAACCCTGAAAGAAACAAAATGGGTTATTTCCGGTCCTCGTGGAGCAGCCGTGCGACTGGGAATGAATCGCTCAACGCTTCAGTTCCGCATGAGAAAGCTCGGCATCGTCCGACCCGGGATGGAGTGATGCCCTCTCTTGTCTCTCAACGACGCCCCTGCCCTGTAAAACTCAATGAAGGTCCGCCGACTAAGGAGACGGCACCTCAGCGATCAGTCGCGGTAGCTCGTGGGGAAAACGCTGATCGCCCGCCAACAACACAGCGATGGCGCGTAGTTGCCAATTCCATATTTATGTAATGTCCGACTCGGAATGTACCGGGTTTCTTCGCTCGTTATCCTTTATATAATTTTTGGTGACATCGGCGGGTTCTAAATTGCATAGGGGGTGCGGTCCACTTGGCGCCTTCCTCGGCGCGAGAATGACGCGTTTTCAACGCACAGCCGAATGTAGGTACCTGTAGCCCAGCGGGGAGACTCACATGGGACCGAACGAGATGGTGTATATCGTCGATGACGATGCAAGAGTCGGAGAGGCCCTGTCTACCCTCTTGCGCGCGAACGGTAAGAATGTCCGGATTTTCACTTCAGGACGAGACTTTCTTGACTTCGAGCGTAAGGATTCTTGTGCATGTTTGATTCTGGATCTTAAGATGCCAGAGCTGAACGGCCTGGAGGTCCAAAAGCTGATCTCTGCCGACACAACGATGCCCGTAATCTTCATCACCGGGCGGGGCGATATCCCATCGACCGTCAGAGCGATGAAAGGGGGAGCAATTGACTTCCTAACAAAGCCAATCGATGAGGCGGCGCTATTGGCGGGCATCGAACGAGCGCTGGAACAGGACCGCATTTATCGCAAGGAAGCACTTGAGCATGCAATCTTGCTTGCTCGGTACCAGTCTTTGACTCCAAGAGAGCAGCAAGTGTTGCCACTTTTGGTTAACGGCATGTTAAACAAGCAAGCCGCTGGCGAACTAGGTATAACCGAGTACACCGTCCAGATACACCGCGGCCATATTATGCGAAAGATGGAAGCTGACTCCTTCGCGACCTTGGTAAAAATCGCTGGCAAGCTGAATCTCGAGCCGACCCGTGGATCCTAACAGGAATATGTAGCAGACAATTGTGGTTAAGTCTGTAGATTCTTAGTAGAGAGCGGGGTTGAGATGAGCGTGCCGACTTGCACGATAGCGGTGATTGACGACGATCCCCGAGTTGTCGAGTCTCTCGTCAATCTTCTCGCCTCATACGGATACAAAGCTGAAGGCTATCAATCTGCTGAGCAGTTTCTGGGAGCGGATGGACTTTCCAGAACCTCTTGCATCATTGCTGACGTCGAAATGCACCAGATGAACGGACTAGGTCTTTTGCAGCATGTAAAAAATATGAGGAGTTCGATACCCGTTGTCATCATTACCGGTAAGCCTTCCGAGAACTCGGAATCCTTCTATCTGGAAAAGGGGGCGATAGGCTTTTTCAGAAAGCCTCTGGACGGAGAGGCGCTCCTTAACCTGATCGGATCGGTTTGTTAGATGGACGTTTCCTCGCGATCACAAAGGCCGTCGCAAATCCTTTCCCGGGATGTTCGTTAGAGGAGTCGCGCCCTCTTTGACGAGATGCTGAGTCCTGTTCGGCGCGTGCTTTGAGCAGTCAAGCCCGCTGTCGCGATTTCTGGCGATTGGGGTGGGTTGGAACGTCCTCGTGAATGCAACTTGTGCGCCACCAGTTTTCCCCCACAAAAATAAATCATGCCCCTTGGGCACGAACTTGCTGAAGCCGTGTTGGAAAACAGGCTTTCCTGCATTTGAACCAAGACGAGTGGGTCGGGCGGAGATCTCAAGTACCGGCGTCTTTCTCATGCAAATTGCCTACTGGACCACAAGTCACACCTCCAGTGCGCACGGTTAACTGCCATCATGAGCGCCGGCCTCTCTGCCGAAAAGCTAACACTGCTCCCCAGTAGCTCTTGCACTTACCTCTGCAGCGGTTGAATAGGCCTCGAATGCTTGCTCGACCTGCACTGATTAAGCTCGGTTCGGTTTGCCGCTACGACCTTCTCAGATTCGGTAGGCGCTAGCCGGCTAGCAATTGTATTTGTCTTGAGCACTCGATTCCGTCGACGGTGTGAATTTGTCGCCCTGTTTAGGAGCCTAAGCCGCTCATCGCGCGAGCTTATCACCACAGATGCAGTACCTCTTGGCAATGGCACCTGGTGTGCTCCATGGCTTGATATCAAGGCACGGCCAGACGAATGGCGCGCCATAAGAAAAGGAGTAGTGATGGCCTCAAACAATGGCTTTTCTAAGCGCAGCGAGAAGGGACTTCTGACACCGGACAACTGTGTTGTTGCGTTAATTGACCATCAGCCGCAGATGCTTTTTGGAACATCGAACTTCGACCGGCAAGCAATCATTAATAACACCGTCGCACTTGGGAAAGCTTCCAGAGTGTTTGATCTTCCTGTGGTGCTCACCACAGTCGAAACGAAGTCCTTCAGCGGGAACATGTGGCCGCAGCTGCGAGCCGTATTTCCGGGCCAGGAGCCTATAGAGCGTTCATCGATGAACTCCTGGGACGACAAGAATTTCGTAGCAGCAATTGAGAAAACCGGACGCAAGAAAATCGTGCTCGCTGGGTTGTGGACGGAGACCTGCGTGGCGCTCCCCACGGTGCAGGCGATCCATGACGGTTACGAAATTTATGTAGTTGAAGATTGCTGTGGAGACGTAAGCCAGCTTGCGCACGAGAACGCGATGAAGCGAGTTGTCCAGGCTGGCGCAAAGCCAGTGACTTCTCTCTCAGTCATGCTCGAATGGCAGCGTGATTGGGCTCACAAAGAGACTTACGACGCCGTGATGGACATTGTTAAGAACCATTACGGAGCTTACGGGACAGGCGTTGAGTACGCATACACGATGGTGCACGGCGCGTCACCTACGAGGTTCCCCGACTACCTCGTTCCAACCGCTGCCTTAGCTCACAAGTAAAAAGGCGGGCGGGCGCTTGCTTCCGCCCGCCTCAACGTCGTTGGAAAACGAAGTAGGAGATTCGTGTGTCTGCTGAAATCATATTGCACAATGCGAAGATCGCCACGAATGGAGTGCCCTCGTTTGTAGAGGCAATTGCGATTTCCGGCGGAAGGATCACAGCCATAGGCCGGACTGAAGACATCTTGCGCCTGCGTGGCCCGGCGACGCGAACCATCGACGGCGGACGGCGCACTGTCGTTCCCGGATTGAACGATTCGCACATGCATCCGATCCGCGGCGGCCTCAATTACAACATGGAGTTGCGCTGGGATGGCGTACCTTCGCTCACTGACGCTCTTCGCATGCTGAAAGAGCAGGCGGCACGAACGCCTGCTCCCCAGTGGGTCCGGGTTATTGGGGGCTGGACGGAGTTTCAGTTTCACGAGCGCCGTATGCCGACGTTAGATGAAATCAATGCCGCTGCTCCAGACACGCCGGTGTTCGTGATGCATTTGTATGACCGTGCGCTGTTGAACGGAGCGGCACTCCGCGCCGTGGGCTATGACAAGAATGCCCCGGATTTTCCCGCCGGTGAAGTTGAGCGCGACCGTCACGGGAATCCCACCGGCCTTCTTATCGCGAAACCGAATGCAAATATTCTCTACTCCACCCTCGCGAAGGGTCCGAAATTGTCGCGCGAGGACCAGCTCAATTCTTCAAGGCTCTTTTTCCGTGAGCTAAACCGCTTTGGAATCACGAGTGCGATCGATGCGGGCGGCGGTTTTCAGAACTATCCCGACGACTACGGCGTTGTGAACGAACTGCACCGAAATGGAGAACTCTCCGTCCGGCTTGCTTATAACCTGTTCACTCAGAAGCCGAAGCAGGAACTTGCCGACTTTCAGCAGTGGAGCCGAATAATAAAACCAGGCGACGGTGACGATTTCTTCCGTGTGAACGGTGCCGGCGAAATGCTGGTGTATTCGGCTGCTGACTTTGAGGATTTCCTCGAATCCCGTCCCGATATGGCGCCTGTCATGGAGGCAGAACTCAAGGGCGTCATCAGCCACCTCGTTGCCAACCGCTGGCCATTCCGACTGCACGCAACCTATGACGAAACCATTGAGCGGGCCCTGAACGTTTATGAGCAAGTCAACCGCGAGATTCCTTTTGACGGCTTGCATTGGTTCTTCGACCATTGTGAGACCATCTCGGACAAAAACATCGAACGCATTAGGCGTCTCGGAGGCGGCATCGCTGTGCAGAACCGCATGGCCTTCCAGGGAGAGTATTTCATCGAGCGATACGGCTCACAGCAAGCTAAACGCACGCCGCCGATCCGGCGCATGCTGGAGATGGGTGTTCCCGTGGGGGCCGGTACGGACGCGACGCGTGTTTCAAGCTATAACCCATACCTTTCCCTATATTGGCTCATCACTGGCAAGACGATCGGAGGTCTAAGGCTCTATCCCGAAGAAAACCGATTGGATCGGGCGGAAGCACTCAAGCTCTACACCGTGGGGAGTAGTTGGTTTTCAACGGAGGACGGAAAAAAGGGAACCCTCGCACCCGGACAATTAGGGGATCTATCTGTGCTTTCGGCCGACTACTTTTCAATTCCGGAAGAAGAGATCAAGGATTTGGAATCGGTGCTCACGATAGTAGACGGGAAAGTCGTTTACGCCGCCGCGGAATTCTCACAACTTGCGCCGCCGGCACTACCAGTGAGCCCAAGCTGGTCTCCCGTCAAAGAATACGGCGGCTATTCACAGCAGTCGAAGCAAGCTCTCGGGGTTGCCCGCTCCGCTTCGTGTTCTCATGTCGCGGCGTCAGCTCATGGCCGGACGCGATCACATCTGCAAGTGCTGGATGACCTTGGCTTCTGGGAGCTGGGTTGCGACTGCTTTGCATTCTGATTCACTCGACGGGGGAGGAGTGGAAATGAAGGTGTTGTTTTTATCTTTCGCAGTTGGTCTCGGTGTAGGTGTCCTCTACGGACTCATCCGGGTGAAGAGTCCGGCACCGCCCATCGTTGCATTGCTTGGCCTCCTGGGGATGGTGCTCGGGGAACAGCTCGGGATATGGATTCAAACAAAGAAGCTCGACGTTTCCCATGCCGCGTCTGTCTGTCTTGCTGGTGAGCGCTATGACAGACAGTATCCATCCAAGACACCGTAGGAGTGCCGACGCGAGATTTGCTTTCAGATGATTTAGGTGATTGTCCATGAGGAGAAAACGAATGCGCTTCAACAAAATCATCGATGGAAAGGGCGTTGCGCTAGTCCTGACGCTGTGTGTCACAGTTGGATCTCCGCACGTCGGTACTTTTGCCCAGAGCTCGCAGACAGACAGAACGGCGACCGTGGCTGTAGGTCCACAGTTCGACACGACGCATGTCTATGTCGCGCCCGAACAGTTCCACGCCTTTGTGTCGAGCGTGTTGGCCACGTTCGGCGGCACAGCTACCAAAGAAGGCGTGTTCACGGTGACTCCAACTCCGAGCCGCACCATGTCACAACTTGTGTTAACCCCGGTGGGCAGCCTTTCGGTCTTCGGCTTCAAAACACCCGTGCCGTATCCGTTTGGAGCGGAGCGCACCGGCTATCTGGTGGCAGACATGGATGCGGCCATCAAGGCCGCCCGTGTGGCAGGAGCCGACGTCTTCGTCACTCCTTTCAATGATCCCATCGGAAGAGACGCTATTATCCAATGGCCCGGCGGCGTGAACACGCAGCTTTATTGGCACACAACCGCGCCCTCTTATAAAGCGCTTCAAACCATTCCAGAAAACCGTGTCTATGTCTCCACCGATCGTGCAGCTGCATTCGTAGCGAGCTATGTTGCGTTCAGTCACGGCAGGGTTGTCTCTGATGATGGACATGCTCCCGGAATTGAGATCGGGAAGCCGGGTGAAACCCATCGGCGCATTCGGATCGAATCGGGTTTCGGGAAGCTAGTCGTGTTCGTGACGGACGGCCATCTACCTTATCCCTACGGGCGGGAAATCACCGGATATGAAGTGCCGAACCTGACCGATACGCTAACGAAGGCCAAGGCTGCCGGTGTTGAGATTCTGGTTGCCCCCTACACGGCCGATCAGCGAACCTCCGCCGTTGTGCAATTCCCGGGCGGATACATTGCTGAGATCCACTCAATCACGAATTGATGGCGATCAACACCTTGATGCGAATTTTTCCCATGCTGGCGGCAGCTGTATTGCTCGTCGCACGAGCGCCTGCAGAGGCGCAGTCCGTATCGTCTGCCAGCACGGACGCGCCAGACAGGAGCTTCATGTTACTCCGGGAAGATGAAGACTGGAGTTTTCTTGCTAATCCTGCCAACCGTCAGGACTTCTGGGACCCAGTCAAATATGTCCGGCTACGAGGTGACAACAATGATTGGTTCATGACGGTCAGTGGAGAGGCCCGAGAAGTATGGGAACAGATCGGCAACGATTATTGGGGACAGGCTCCCTACTGGAATGGATACCTCAACGAACGATACATGCTGGGTTTCGATATTCATTACGGAAAGCACGTTCGCACGTTCGTCGATCTAAAAAGTGGCATTAATTCCTTCCGCAATGGAGGCCCGCGGCCGATCGACGAGAAGAAACTCGACTTTCAAGCCGCATTCCTGCAGGTTGGAACTGCAGAAGGTCACAACTCCATCGAGTTGAGGGCCGGAATACAGGAACTCGAGTACGGATCTGGCCGGCTTATCGACGTCCGCGAGGGACCGAATGTCCGCCTGAGCTTTGCAGGTTTCCTGGTCAGAAGCAAAATCAATGACTGGCTAGTGGACGGATTTGCGATGCGTCCACGCCTGGACAAATTTGGTTTCTTTGACGATCAGCCAAACAGCCAAGTAGGTTTCTGGGGAATATATGCTTCGCGACCTGCCCCGAAAACGTCAGTAGAACTGTACTACCTGGGGTTGGATAGAAAGCAGGCCACATTCCAACGCGGCACGGCTCAGGAGGTACGTCACTCCATCGGGGCACGTTTCTCCCGTCCCATTGCAACCGAACGGCCCGGTTGGGACTTTGACGACGAAGCTCTATGGCAGTTCGGCACGTTTGGTTCGGGAAACATTCGAGCCTGGACGGTCGCTACAGAAACTGGCTATCGATTTCCGAATGTGCCTCTGAAGCCGCGCTTTAGCGTGAAGGCCGACATCTCAAGCGGGGATCATCCGGCTTCGAATACTTTGAGCACGTTCAATCCTCTGTTTCCGAAGGGTGACTATTTCGGTGTCCTGGCTACGACCGGACCTGGCCCAATCAACTTTATAGATGTTCATCCTCACGTCGAGATAGCACTGCCTCACAATGTCACCGCCTCGTTTGATTGGATCGTGCAGTGGCGAGAGAGTCTCGACGATGGCGTCTACAACGTACCGGGAAGCCTGATCCGCGCCGGCAATGCAAGCGAGGCGCGCTACGTTGGGAATAGGCCTGGCACGCAGATTCGTTGGCAGAAAACTCCTCATTTATGGTTTCAAGCCGACTATGGGATCTTTTATGCGGGTCGGTTCATAAAGGAGACCCAGCCAGGCCGCAACCTGAATTACTGGGCATTGTGGGGCGGTTACAAATTCTAGGAAACCCCGCGAAACGGTACAGACAATGGTCTCTCGCGGGGGATTCAGGGCGAAGTGAATATTGCCGAAACTGGACGACAGCCATGGGTCATTTATGACATCTTCCCGTTCCTGCCAAAGCTATGCCGCTCCATCGAGAATTGCTGTCGCATCTACGTCCGGCGCTGAGAGCTTTGACAGCAAACTGCTAGTTATTCAGCAGTTGCCAGCAGAATGTCCACCTCACAGTGCTTGCCAGTGCCTATTTTCAATCGCCTGCATGTGGTCTTTGCCGTGCATTCTGACGAGTACGAGGCGACGCGGATATGAGGAAGCGCGGCGCTCGCTGGCATATGGCGCATGGGAACGGAACGCAGTTTAACCGTGGAGCATCTTCGGCGGTTGGAATCGGAAGAGGGAGAAAAAATGTCTAAGAGAATTGCTGATCAACTGCTCGTTTCAGCCGCACTGTCACGAGAAACCAGCGCCTTTGGCGAGCAGGCCAGATGAGTATCAAGCTCTGCGTTCGTGCAATCATTTTCTGTGTGTCTGTAACTGTGGCTGCGGTTGCACAAGAGTTCTCCGCCCCCGAACCTCAGACCGGTACCATTGTCGGCACGGTAGTCGACGTGAATGACGATCCGGTCCCCGGCGCTAATGTCGTTCTTGACGCCCCTTCGCTCCGCGACCACGCGCGCAGTGACGAACGATAACGGCTTTTTTGTGCTCGACCATCTCCGTCCGGGAATCTCCGGTCATGTCACCATCAGCGCCAGCGGATTCGCCGACTGGATCTCGCCTGAAGTCACGCTAAAGCCAAGTCAGTATCTGGAACTAACCGGTATCCACCTCGGGATTGCTGAGGCGGTAACCACCGTGCACGCAATTGTCTCGACCGAGGAGATCGCAACCCAGCAGGTCAATGTAGAGGAGCATCAGCGCGTCCTGGGCTTCATCCCTAACTTCTATGTGGTCTATGATCGTCACCCGGTGCCATTGACCTCAAAGTTGAAATTCAAGCTGGCTCTCAGGACTACGATGGACCCGATCACGTTCCTCGGGTCCGCTTTCGTGGCGGGCATGGATCAGGCGGCGGACAAGTTCGACTATCAGCAAGGTGCGAAAGGCTATGCCCAGCGTTTCGGCGCAAGCTACGCCAATGGTCTGACCGACATTATGGTAGGCGGAGCCATCTTGCCCTCGATCCTCCATCAGGATCCTCGTTTTTTCTATCAGGGCACGGGCACCAAGAGATCGCGTATCTTGCACGCCATCTCATATCCGATCATCTGCAGGGGCGACAACGGACACTTGCAGCCAAACTATTCGAGCCTCGGAGGGTTCCTGGCCTCGGGCGCCATCGCCAATGCCTACTATCCGGAGACGAATCGGGGGGTCGGGCTGGTATTCTCGACCGCCCTTGTCGACATTGGTGCCAATATGGCCAACGGCCTCCTGCAGGAATTCATCCTGCGCCGGCTCACTCCGGCAGCCAAAGAACAACGTTCGTCTGAGGCTGGCAACTAGAGGCGGGTCTGATGATTTGTTTTAGCTGATTGGGCTGCGGCCAATAAAAAACGGCTTTTCGGGCATGTGGCTCACATGCTCATGAGTGCATTGGCGATTACCTTAAACTGAAAATTGCGGGCGGGTGGAGCGGGCCAAGGGGAATAACGATTTCTGGGCTTTGAGAAGCAGAAAGGGAACCTCTAGGCCTCTCAACGCTGCTACGCGTCATAATGTCTTGAGGAGATACATGTTTACCACTCGTCGAGACGTGATTGCCGGGCTGGGTTCGATACTTCTTGAGTGCTGTTCAGGCTGCCACCGCGCCAATTCGGAACCCGTGACCATCATATTTATGGATCCGGAGTCGTTGGACGAGCAGCTGCAACGGAAGCATTTATCCGAAGAAGTTCTGCGGCAGTTCGAGAGTGAAACGGGGATCAGGGTAAAACACCTCCCCGCGCCCGAAACCTCTCAGGGACAATTGACGCTCATCCGCGAGCTCCTTGGGGAAAACGACACACCAGATGTGCTCGGCATAGACGTCGTTTGGCCTGGACTTCTGGATGACGCACTCCTTGATTTGAAGCCATTTTTCAGTTCGGAACTCTCTGCCGCTGAGCCTGATCTAGTTTCCAGCTATACGGTAAATGGCAGAGTTGTTGCTGTTCCTTATCACCCTCATGTTGGTGTGCTTAATTACCGTACTGACTTGTTGAGAAAGTACGGGTATCGCCTCCCGCCTCAAACCTGGTCCGAACTGGAGAAGATGGCTTTCCGCATTCAGGAAGGCGAGCGCGCCGCCGGCAACCATAGCTTTTGGGGACTTGTCTGGCCGGGGGCAGCAGATGAATGCCTGACTTGTTTGGCTTTGGAATGGCAAGCGTCGGAAGGCGGTGGAAGAATTATCGAATCTAACCGAACCATCAGCGTCAATAATGAAAGTGCGATACGGGCATGGCAACGCGCCGCGCACTGGATTGGGTGGATATCGCCTCCAAACGTTACTGCATACGAGGAATTGGACTCCGTCAATCAATTCGAAAACTCAGGCAAGGCAGCATTCTCGCTCGGCTGGATGTCTGACTACTTCCTCACAAATCTGGCAAAACCAATGATTTACGGGAAAATGGGTCTGACCAGCGTTCCGTCAGGGAAGGTGGGTGTAGGAACGTTAGGCGGGTTTGGCCTTGGAATATCGAAAAGGTCGAAACACCAGCGAGAAGCTATCGCCCTGGTGAAATTCCTCTTGCACAAGGAGGCGGAGCTGGAGGTTGCCAGCAAAAGTGCTGAATTGCCCACGGGAACTGTGTTCTACCGCCTGCCAACCATTCTCAAGGGATATTCAAGATCGATACAGGCTGGCCAGCCTCCAGGTGACGGCATAGTGAGTCGTCCTTCCACGGTGGTAGGCAGGAACTATGAGGAGGTCTCGCATGCGTATGCCGGCGCGGTGCATTCTGTACTGACGGGAGAGAAGAGCGCTCCCGCAGCTGCTGCTGAGTTGGAAGCGCATCTCGAGCACATCACCGGCTTTCCCAAAGGCCCACCTGAAGGAATCGAAGCCAACATACCCCGCGTAATTCGTACCAGATCATAGCTGTGGGTGGGTCTTCTTATCGTTGAGATGTGTTGTAGGAACGGACATTCCGGTAAGGCTCAACTATGGATGACCTGAAAAAGCCAAAAGATGTGTCATCATCGGCGCTCAAAGCATCACGGATGATCACGCTCATTTCGAGTGTTGATATTAAAACCCGCCTGACTTTCTGTTTTGTCCTGATCATCGCGTTGATGTCGGTGGGCACGGGCATCGCGCTTTGGCAATCGCACGTGATGCGCACTCAAGCAAACCGTCTGACGCAACTGGACGAGCAGTTCATGGAAGTCCAGCGTGTCCACGCTCTCGTTCTGTCGTTCCGCAACGAATCAGAACAGTTAGTCAGGGCCCGGAATCTTGCCCGCCTGCAGCGAGAAGCGCCTGCCCTGCGCAACCAACTGAACGATAGCCTAAGACAGACCCGATCAGTGTTCCGAGAAATCGAACCGAATAATATTCTCGATCCCACCGTTCTACCCACGCTCGAGACGATTCAGGATTTACTGCCTTCGCAAGTGGATTCGCTTACTGCCCTCGCATCAATAGGAGATTGGGAGGCCCTGACTCAGCGGGTGCAACAACCGCTCGAGCCCTTGGAGAGCCTGAATGCTGAACTAGTGGGTGCCGCCAGTCGTGAATTACAAAACAAACGTTCAGAAGTCGCTCGCCAGATTGAGCGCGCACAGATTCGAACGCTGCTCATCTTGATTGGCGTGGGTGGCCTGACAATAGTCATTGCGGCTCTTCTGGGATTCGGTATCACTCAGACCATCACTCGTCCTCTGCATTCACTGCTTGTCGGAGCCTCCGCTCTCGCAAGCGGCGAATTTGGTCACCATGTACCTTTCCAAGGCCGAGACGAACTCGCTCATCTCTCCCGAGTCTTCAACCAGACAACAATCAAGCTTCAGCAGCTCTATGATAACCTCCACTGCAGTGAACAAGAGCTTCGTGACGTTATCAATGCGGTTCCGGCGCACGTCTGGAGAGCAAAGCCTGATGGCGAAGTTGATTTCGTCAACGGGCGTTTACAGCAGTTCGTAGGTGTCCCTCCCGAAGGCTTATTGGGTTGGAACTGGCAATCCGTCCTTCATCCCGACGACCGTGCCTGCTTCGTCGCCGGGTGGCGGGCCGCGGTGAAGGATGGACGAGGGAACGAGGACGAAGTACGTTTGCGGCGGGCGGACGGGAAATATTGCTGGTTCCTGATGCGAAATGTGCCGCTGCGGAACGAATCAGGAGATGTTGTCAAATGGTATGGAAGTGGTGTTGAGATCGAGGATCGCAAACGCGCCGAGCAAGAGCGCCAGAGGCTGCATCAGCTCGAGTCAGATCTTGCGCACACGAACCGCGTAAGCATGATGGGTGAGTTGACTGCATCCCTGGCCCACGAGATCAACCAGCCGATCGCTGCCGCTGCCGCGAGCGCCATGGCCTGCGTACGGTGGCTGCGCCGTGAGACTCCTGACATCGCCGAAGCGGCCGGGGCTGCGTCGAAAATCGCCAGCGACGTCAGACGCGCCTCCGACATCATCGAGCGGGTTCGCTCGTTATACCGAGGAGACACAGTAAAACGGGAACCTGTCAACGTGAATGAAATCATCCAGGACATGATTGTCCTGTTGAGGGATGCCGCAAATCGCAACTCCATTTCGATCCACACCGAGCTCGACTTGGGGCTTCCGATGATCGCTGCGGACCGCGTACAGCTTCAGCAGGTGCTGATGAACCTCATGCTCAACGCTATCGATGCAATGAAAGGCACGAGGGGCGACCTGACCGTGACCTCTGGAAGAACTGAAGACGGTCAAATTCTGATAACTGTCAGTGATTCAGGCTGCGGTCTTCCCGTCGACTGGAGTGAGCGTCTGTTCGAGGCCTTCTTTACAACCAAGCCGCAGGGCACCGGCATGGGACTGTCCATCAGTCGCAGAATTGTCGAGTCGCACGGGGGCCGCTTGTGGGCGAGCGACAATGCAGTCCGTGGAGCGACATTCCAGTTCACACTGCCCAGTGAAGCAGATCCGCGCTCACCTTCCGCCGCGTAAGGCACGACCGCCAGCTATCCGCTGAGGTCAACATCCCTGGTGTTTCAGCGGGAAGAAGGGAATTGTCCAGTTGCTGAGATTTGCACCGCAAATCCCTTTGTCTGTTGGTCGCGGCAGGGATACCCAGTTGCCTGATACCCCCGCGGATCCGTACGGGCGCTTATTAGCGCATACGGCTCTTATCTTGGATGACTAGCGGCGAAACGGACTTCGGGATTGGATGGAGCTTCTTAGGACGAGGAAGCCATTGTTCGGCAAGCGCAACGCGGCGAGCCCAAACCGGCTCTTTTGACCCCGCCGACGGAGTGTTTTCCCCCAGAGGCAAAGCACCGGTCCCTGAACAGGCCAAGACTGTTCAGGGACCCCGGTACCGCGTAGTAGTTGAAATAACCCTCGAACTGAACTCTCTGATGGTTCGATGTGTAAAGCACAATAGATTGTGTGTCCAAACTCATGAATGACCCGGTGTTTCACACCAGACCAGTTGATACAACAGTATGCGCGAAGAGAGGTATTCAGCCAGGAGGGCGCAGCAGGGTTGGTCTCCAGACCAGCGAGAGAAAAAACTCCGGGGTCACACTTTTCTGAATCGATGCTTATTGATCTTCAGAGCCTTGATTTTCGAATCGAGAGTCGACTGTGGAACTCCGAGCTTGGCTGCAGCTCCCCGGGGGCCGGACACCCTGCCATTGCATTCGGCAAGCGCTGCCTCGATCATCTCTTTCTCGTGGGTTGCCAGCTTCTCAGAGAGAGGCTGAATCGCCGCATCGCTGCCAGCCGAATGTCCCACGAGCCAACTCTCGTCAATGGAGACGTTTTCCGAATCGCAAATGATGACAGAGCGTTCAATCACGTTCTGTAATTCTCGAATATTGCCGGGCCATCTGTACGATTGCAGAAGTTCCATGCTCTTCTTCGATATGCCTGTTATCTTTTTTCCTGCCTTGCTGGCATAGCGATCGACAAAGTACTCCACCAGCAAAGGAATGTCTTCTTTTCGTTCCCGCAAAGGGGGCATTTGGAGCGGGAACACATTCAATCGATAGAACAGGTCCTCACGAAAGTGGCCTTCCGTGATAGCTGCGTGCAGATCACGATTTGTAGCCGCGACCACCCGCACGTCAGTTTTAAGAGATTCATTTCCACCAACACGCTGAAACTCGCGTTCCTGCAGAACGTGCAACAGGGCGATCTGTGTTTCTGAAGGGAGTTCGCCTACCTCATCCAGGAAAACGGTGCCTCCGTCCGCAGATTCGAAACGTCCCAGGCGCCGCTGCGTCGCTCCCGTGAAGGCGCCCTTCTCGTGTCCGAACAGTTCGGAAGCAATCAGGTCACGCGGGATTGCGGCACAGTTGACGCTGACAAAGGCGTGCGACGATCGTTGCG
>Ga0335075_10003886_pt1 | contig 23456 bp, 19 predicted proteins | sample Lox_Sample_24_FD_206723 | JGI IMG/M metagenome (GOLD analysis project Ga0335075, IMG submission 206723) | Soil microbial communities from Loxahatchee National Wildlife Refuge, Florida, United States - Lox_Sample_2.4 | ecosystem: Environmental > Terrestrial > Soil > Wetlands | place: USA...
GAACCGAGCCGCACGACCACCTGGGTGGAGCGGCTCAGGAAGACCGCGCGCGACGACGACGGACTGAGGATCTGGGACGCCCAAGGTTGTCGTCCCGCGCGTCCCGTGATACGCCGCGGCGCTGCCGCCGCCACGCATGACATCGACAGGCCCGACACGATGGCGGCCGTCACGAACAGCGTGCGGAACCGCCCGATCCTGCTCACTGCAGCACTGACTCGCAACACGGTCTCACCTCATCTGGTCGTCCGGCTTACGAGGACCGCGGCAGCCGGGCCCTCGATCAATGGCTGGTGCGCAGAATCCAGGAGACGGGCGCGTTCAGCAACAGTGGTGCACTACTGAACTTCGAGCCGCGAGGGACCTTAAGTACTCAGACGCGAACCCTGCAGCCCACGGCAGCGCCGCCGGCCAGACTCCGGGCCACTCCAGACCCGACCATCACAAGACAAAGAGCAGACACCCGACCGGAAGCGCCGGATGCCTGCTCATTCAATCGATCGTCAGGAGCACGAGCGGCCCCCGACGTCGATCGTCATCACGTGGCGATGGCCGACCCGAACACCGTGCAGACCTTCTGGTTCACGAGGGTCGTGCTGTTGTCCAGGGCGATGTTGACGGTTACGACCTTACCGGTCGACGTCTCGAACAGCACGCTGCCCGTGGCGTCGAAGTCACCTGAGAGCGGGGACAGCTGAATGCCTTTGGTCTTGTTGGTGAACGATGTGTTCTTGAGGACGTGGAGGCGGCCGTAGCCGTCGAAGATCCGGCCGAAGATGTCAGCGCTGCTCGCCGAGGTGAACGCGAAGACAACCGGCCGGCCGCTGGAGTCGCACCGGGCGTTGATCAACAACGAGTCGATGTTGACCAAGGTGCTCGTCGACGAGTTCGGCTTCCCGATGAACGAGAATGTCTTGGTCACCGCGTTGCTGGACACGGCCGCGCTTGCGGTTCCCGCACCCAGGGCGGCAACGGCGCAGATTGAGGCGCCCACGGCTGCCAGGCGGCGGAGGTTCGTGATTCGGTTCATTCCAGTCCTTTCCCGTGGCTGGGCCGCCCGTTCTCCCAGACGAGCCCACGAGCAGCCCGAAGGTGTGGTTTACGGAGTGGAACCTTCGCCGCCCGCGAACGCCCGGTCATCCGTAGTCGACTACTGCACCTCGCTGTCCTACGGCCTAAGTAGCGGCGAGCCCACGGGACGCCCGATCGACCGACTCGAGTTACGTAGGTTCGGTCCTCGAGCGATTGCAGTAGCCCGCTACTGACGCGCTGGGCGGCCGTAGGGGGCAGGGTTCCCACGGCAATCGGCAAACGCCGCAGGAGGAGGATTGGACATGACACGCCTCGACCGGACGCGATTCAGCAGCTTGGGAGTGGCAGCAGCGATGGGGATGACCCTGGCGACGCTGTGCCTGGCGGTTCCGCTGGCGAGCGCCGCTCACCCGGCGGCATCCCCCCGGATCACTTTCTATTTCGGTCTGCGACGGCCGGAAGCCCAGGCCCGCCGCGCGTTCTTCGCTGTCCAGCAGCCGGGGGCGGCGAGCTACCGCCGCTTTCTCACCCCTCGTCAGGTGGCGGCGCGCTACGGGGCCAGCTCCTCGGTGCGAGCACGGTTCGTGCGGGACATCCGTCGCTACGGGTTCTCGGTCCGCGTCGACCCGAGCGGCGTGTTCGCGCGGGTGACCGGGTCGGTGGCGCTGTTCCAGCGTGTCTTCAAGGTGCGCATCACCCAAGGGATGGGCGACAACCCACCGGTGATGACCTACGGGACGACCAAGCCGCTGCGACTCCCGTCCGATCTGCGTCCGCTCGTCCAGGATGTCGTCACGAGCTATCTCAAGCAGGTCAAGGTGAGCTCCAGCCACGTGGCGGCGGCCCGTCCCCTCGTCGTGACCGACGGCTCGGGTGGCCCGACGCGTACGGGGACCTGGACCGGCGGCTGTGCCCAGGCGGAGGCGACCGGCGGGTTCAGCTACGACCAGGTTCGCGATGCGTACGGGATCGACCAGCTCGGGACCGGCGCCGGTGCCTCGATCGCGATCCTGGGGCTGACCGAGAAGCCATCGGCCCGGGACATCACCGACAACGCTCGCTGCTTCGCGTATCAGAAGCTGCGGTCCCGCACGCTTCTGACCGACGGTGAAACGCTTCCGGTCCCCACCGGCCTGTTCGAGCCGCAGGAGGATCTGGCGTTGGCTCGCGGGATGGCGCCGGACGCATCGCTGATCTTCACGCAAGCGTGGTCGGGATCGGATATGTGGTTCCTGGGCGCCTCGCAGGTCCTGGACGGCCGGCAGCTCCCGGAGAGCTTCTCGATCTCGTACGGAATCTGCGAGAACGACGTGCGCGGCAACGGCCCCGACGTGACGCCGTCCACCCGTGCCGGCGCCAACCTGCTCGACTCCATCCTGGTCCGGCTCGGGCTGGCCGGAGTGGGCACGTACGCCTCCGCCGGCGACTCGGGCTCGAGTTGCAACGGCCTGCCGTACAGCGGTGTGGCCTGGCCGGCCTCCTCCCCCTATGTGACCGCGGTTGGTGGAACCCGTCTGACCCTCGGTGCTGCCAATCAGCGTGTCGACGAGGTGGTGTGGAACGACCTGCAATGGACCCCGGCATCGGACGGCGGTGGGGCCGGCGGCGGTGGCTTCTCGCTGAAATCGGCGCGACCGCCCTTCCAGCGCGGGCTGGGCCTGCGCGGCAACCGGCGTGCCGTCCCCGACGTGTCGGCCGACGCGTCCTCGTTCCCGGGCTGGCCGGTCGTGCTCGGCGGCCACTGGGTCATCGACGCCGGAACGAGCGCCGCCGCTCCCCTCGTCGCGGCGGCGATGGCCGTCGTCAGCGCCGATCTGCAGCGCCAGCACCTGCCGCCGGTCGGGCCGGCTGATGGTCTCTTCTACTACCTGGCCAAGTGTCGGCCGAGCACCTTCTGGGACGTCGTTCAGGGCAACAACGGCTTCTTTCGCAAGGTCCCGGCCCGCTACGCAAAGCCCGGCTACGACCTGGCCAGCGGGCTCGGCGTGCCCCAGTTCGCCCAGGTGGCGCAACTGATCCCGGCCGCCGGCGGCGGCGTGTCCGGCGCCTGCCCGGCCTCGGGTGCGTGATGCTCGACCACGCGCTGGCGATCGTGCCGCCGCCGGCCACGCGCTGGCGGCGCCTGCTCGTCCGCGTCGCCGGCTGGCAGGCGCCGCCGCGCAACCTCCTGCTCAGTGGACTCGTCCTGCTCGTCTTCCCGTGGGACGACATCCTGATCGACGCGCTCTACGGCGGCAATCCGAAGCTGCCCACGTTCGTGGTCTACGGGGTCTGGAGCCTGTTCGACTTCTCGGTGATCTGGGTCCTGCTGGCCAGCGGACGTCTGGTCCGCCCGGCCTTCGTGTACGCCGGCATCACGGTCGCGCTCGACGCCATCCTGGCGGCCGTATATCTCGGGCTGACCCAGTACACCAGCGCGTACCTCGTCGCCACGGGGCTCCTGAAGGCCGCTTATGTCGCCCTGATCACCACGGTCATGTGGATCCGCCTGAGGCGCGGCCCCCGCGCGACCGGCTGGTCCGGCCGGTGGTTCGGGCTGGGCCCGCGCGCGCGGACCGTGCCGCCGCTGTTCACGTTCATCGCTCCGCTGCTCGTCTCGATTGCCGTCGCCTACGCGGCCACCTTCTTCGCGGCGCTCACCTGCGCCGGCCACGGCGCCCATCACTTATGCGGCGCCTATGGTCCGCCCATCGGCCACGCGTTCTTCGCCGAGGCCGCCCACATCATCGCGATCCTGCTCGTCGCGCTCGCCATCGAGGCGCGGCTGCTCGTCGACCGATCCGGCCCCGAGGAACGGGCGCTGGTGGGCGTGACGATGCTGGGCCTTGGCATCGGCATCGCGACCTCGCTCACCGCCGCCGCCGCCAATTCGGAAACCCTTCCGCTCGTGTTCGGACTCACCGTGCAGGCGCTGGCCATCGGCGTCACCACGACGCTCATGCTGCCGTTCCTGGGGCTCTCGAGTGACCATCAGTAGCGGCAGAGAACGCGATTCAGTAGCCACGTACTGACGACATCGGTCGCGCGCGGAGCGATCTTCTAGAGGCGCGCGCGACGCGCGGGACACCAACGACGAAAGGAATGCCCATGAGCGATCTGATCGCCATCGCCTACCCGGACCAGAACACCGCGGAGAAGGTGCGAGAGACGCTGAGTGACCTGGTGGTGCAGCGCATCATCGAACTCGAGGACGCGGTTGTGGTCACCCGTGACGAGGAGGGGAATGTCAAGCTCCACCAGACGCTGCGACCCGCCGCCACCGGTGCGGCAGGTGGCCTGCTGTGGGGAGGCCTGATCGGTCTCCTCTTCCTTGCCCCGCTGATCGGGATGGCAATAGGTGCCGCGGCCGGTGGCGCCGCTGGCGCGCTGACCGACGTAGGAATCGATGACAAGTTCATGAAGAAGCTCGGCCGGGGCCTCACACCGGGCGGTGCGGCGCTGATCCTGCTCGTGCGCAAGGTGACACCCGACAAGGTGCTGCCCTACGTCCAGCAGTACGGCGGCGAGGTCATCCGAACCTCGTTGGACGAGGAGACGGACGCTCGGTTGCGCGAGGCGCTGCAGCCGGAGGCGGCCGCGGCCGTTTGACGTGAAGGATGACGTAGCTCACCCGGCAACCCGCGACCGGGGAACAAACTCGGTCGCGGGCGAGCCGGGCACCAACATCGTCATGAGAGGCATGCTCCGCCAGGTACGCGATGAGGCGCTGCCCGATCCGCGGGGAGCTCTTGCGGACACCGATACGAGCGCGCCGCGCTCGCGGGCTGCCCGCGTCGAGATCGTCGTCCCGATCCGGACGCTGATCGTGATCGCAGGGTTTGTCGCGCTGGCCGCGCTGGTACTCGCGCTCCAGGAGGCGCTGCTGTCAATCGTGGTGGCGACCGTCCTGTCTCTCGGGCTCGATCCCCTGGTCGGTGCGCTGGTGGCGCGGGGCTGGCCGCGGGGACGAGCCGCGGTGTGCGTGTTCGCGTCATTTCTGGTCGTGATCGCGCTGATTGTGGTGGTGACCATCAATCCGCTGTGGAATGAGATCCGCGCCTTCGCCGGACACCTGCCGGGCTACTGGGATCAGCTGGTGAGCAACCCGACGCTGAAGCCGCTGCTGTCAACCGTGAGCGAACGATCGGTCGACTCCCATCTGTCCACGCTGGCCCAGGAGGTACCCCGAGCGGCGAGCACGGTGCTGGGCCTCGCGGGGACCGCGTTCTCCTCGCTTGTATCGGTGGTCACGCTGGTATTCCTGTCGCTGTTCCTGCTGATCGAGCGACCGCGCATCACCGATTGGGCGTTCGGGTTCGCGCGTCCGCACACCGAGGCGCGCTGGCGACCGATCCTCGATCAGTCGATCTCCGCGGTCGCGGCGACCCTGCTCGGCAACGTCATGATCTCGATTGTCGCCGGCGCTGTCGCCGGTCTCTCGGCCTTCGCGTTCGGCCTGCCGTACCCGATCGTTCTGGCCGTCTTCACCGGCCTGCTCGACCTGATTCCCCAGTTGGGGGCGACGCTGGCCGGGCTGCTTCTGGTGCTCGCCGCGCTCACGGTCAGCATCCCGACGGCGATCGCGATGCTGGCGATCCAGCTCATCTACCAGCAGGTCGAGAACAATGTGCTGTACCCGATTGTGTTCCGGCGCACGGTTTCGCTTTCCCCATTGACGACGATCCTCGCGGTCATGATCGGCGCCTCGCTGTTGGGCGTCGTGGGCGCGATCGTTGCCGTCCCGCTGGCGGCGCTGGGCAAGATCGCGGTGAATGAGGTCGCGCGCCCGCGCCGCGAGCGGATGGCAAGTCTGCGGTCGCCCAGCTCGGGTGAGGTGCCCGCTGACTTACAGCTTTTCGGCCACGACGCTGACGAGCATCGGGGCGAAGTAGAGGAATGAGGGGTCCTGAAGCCGGCGGCTGTATGCGTACAGATCGGGCCCGTCAATCTGACCGTGAGGGGCCGTAGGCGCGTCCGAGCGCCCAGAGGCTCCCGCATTGCTACCGTTCTCGCGCGTTGAGAGCGGACCGGCGACAAGGTGGACGGCTGCGCGGGCGCGCGGTGGTGGCCGTCGCGCTGATCGCCGCGGCGGCGTGCGCGCTGGCACCGGTGGCGGGCGCCAGCGACGTGAGGGGCTCGTTTCCGCTGCGTCTGGTGAACGGAACCCGTGGCCGCTGGTCTGACCGGCAGATCTACGTGACGGTGCTCGGCATCGGGAGCTCCGGGCGCTGGTCGTATCTGCGGCCGGACGGGACGATGGCACCGCTCGATCACACGATGGCGAGCGCTCCGGGGCATCTCGAGAAGGACGGTCACGCCTATCCGAACATGTCGTTCACGCTGGCTCGGGCGAGGACCGTGATGCTGCCGCCGACGATCGTGGGCGCCCGGATCTACATCTCGGTTGGCTCTCCGATGTTCTTCGCGGTCGATGCCGACAACAACGGCTGGGCCGGTCCAGACCTGCTCGATCCTGCCGATCCCAACCACGACGTGTACTTCGACTGGTATGAGCTCACCTACCAGTACGGTGTGATCCCGTTCGGGGGCAACACCACGCAGGTGGACATGTTCGGGCTGCCGCTGGTCGTGCGGCTGCGACAGCGCTCCAGTGGCTATGACCGCGTGACCGGCATCCCGTTGACGCGAGGAGAGGTCTATGCCCGCTACCGGGCGCGGGTCGGGCCGGCGTTTCGGTCGCTCGCCGGGCCCTACCGGATCCTCGCCCCGCACATCGCGCCGCGGTTCGGACCGGGCGGCGCCGATGGTGGCTACCTGAATTCGGAGATCGACGCTGCCTGGAGCAAGTGGACCGAGGACGGCTTCGACGTCAGCCATCTGGGCGAGAGCTTCACCGGCCGCGTGGTCGGGGACGTGCTGAGCGGCACGATGGACGGGACCGAGCCGTTCTCCTTGGCCAAGCCGACGAGCAGTGACGTGCTCGGCTGCTCCGGTGCGCTGGCTTCTCCGGGCATGTCGACCGCGGACCTGGCGTTGGGGGCGGTGCTGTGCGCGGCGCTGAACCGCGGCGTGGCCACCCGGCCGTCCGCGATTTGGTATCGCCCTTCCGCCTACTACAGCGTGAAGCCGGACAACGAGTACGCGGGTTTCTTTCACTCGATCGCGATCGGACACCGGGCCTACGGCTTTCCCTACGACGATGTCAACGATCAGAGCTCGGTCGCGATCCTTCCCGATCCCCATCCCCCGTCGAGCCTCACGATCACCGTCGGATGGTGAGCCTGAGAAGCCGGCGGTCGGCGATCGGCGACGCCGTACTTAATAGCCTTTAGGAATTACGCACTCGCTCTTAGGTAAGGAGCGGTCAAACTTAGGTGCGGCGTGCGCATCGGTCCAGTGCGGCTTACTGAGGTCGGCCCCGACGGCAACCGGCAGATTCAAGGGCGTTACAAATCTGCCGGCGCATGGATGCTCGACCGGCTCTATCGAAGGAGCAGTCATGTTCAAATCAGACGCATCCGCGGACCGGGCTCTCGGAGAGACCCGCCCGCGGCCCAATCAGTCCGGCGTCGCACTGGCGGGACGGATTGGTGTGTTTCGCCGCGCGGCCGTCGCCCTGGCGATCGGAAGCACCCTGCTGGTGGCCGGAGCTCAGGCCGGCGTGGCGCACGCCGACCCGAACAGCGTTCCAGCCGGCCAGGTCAACATCCTGACCAATAACCAGACCGGGTTGGTCGCCGACGACGCCAACAGCAGCAATTCCGCCGGTAACCAGATGATCCAGTGGCCGGCCAACGGCGGCTTCAACCAGGACTGGGTGTTCGTCCCCTCCACCGGCGTAAACGCCGGCTACGACGAGATCCAGAACCGGCTGAGCGGTCTGTGCCTGGACGTCTCGGGCGCCTCGACCGCCCAGGACGCCCCAGTGATCCAATGGACCTGCACCGGCAACGCCAACCAGCAGTGGAAGGTTGAGTCCACGGCGGCCTCGGGGACATCCCTCCTCCAGAACGAGAACTCGGGGGGTTACCTGTCGGTCGCCGGTGGCGAGAACGACGGAGATCCGGGAGCGGGCGCCGACCTGGTCCAGGATGTCGACAACAGCAACTACACCGACACCTGGAAGGTCTCGCCGACGAGCTATCAGATGGTCACCAACCTCGAAACCGGCATAGCGAACTTCGCCGGCACGCAGGATCCGACCGACTGGGCGTGCGTGAGCGGGTATCACTTCCGCATGGCCAGCCCCGGCACGTACAACTACAGCACGAACAAGTGGACGGCGCTGCCGCAAGCCTACGTCGACGATCCCTTCGTGAACTCGGCGGTCGACGGCAACAATGCTGTCAGCCCCAACCAGGGCCCGGACGGCGGTCTCTATCAGGGGACGGACAATGATCCTGTCTCTGAGTCGTGGACCAACGCCCGGGTGATGTCCCAGCCCGGGGATTACGGGTCCGATCCGGACCCCTCCGGGGCGAGCAGTGGACACGGTGTGGTCACGATCAACTACTACTACTCGGGCGCCTTCCAGTGGCTGGGCCTGGACGAGCAGGTGCATCTGCACTGCGACCCCGACAGCTGAGCCGAGCAGCGATCGCCGCGACCAACCACGCGGCACCGATTGCAGCAGGATCGACCCGGCCCGCCCAACGCGGGCCGGGTCGACCACCAAGGACTAAGCGTCGCTGGGCGTGGTGTCCGTGAGCGACAGCGGCCAGGCACCTCGCGGCTCATCGGCCACACGACCCGGGCAGGACCCGCAGGCCAGCTCGTGGTGACCAGCGCGACTTGGCGCGCCAGCAGCTTCCCAACCCGGGAGCGTCATCACCTGCGCCGTCGCCTGGTTGGCGAGCGAATCGTCCGGCGATGGTGGCAGGCACGTTACGGTGACGTCGTCCGGCGGGCGATAGCTGATGATCCCGTCGGCGCCATTGGAGACCCGGGTCGGGGCTCTCGTGGTCAGCGTGCTCCTACGTGACGCCCGACGGGCGGAGGATCACACCGCGTCGTCTGACAGGATGAATCATGGGGTCACCAGGCAGGCGAGCACGCCGGGGGCCCACCGGAGCCGCCGAGCGCCTGCAAGTTCCAGAGCCCGTCCGTGGCGTACAGAGAACTCGCCTGCCGCGCGCTGACGTTCATGATGGTCATGGTCGAGCCTGCGGCGGCGTAGATCGTCGATGACTCTGCAGATGGAGACGTCTGCGCAGCCGGCAACGTCGCTGTCGAGAAGGAACTCCCTTCCGGCCGCGGGCGTTGGCTGGATTCGAGCGAGCGGCTGGCCAAGGTCAGGTCCGCTCGCCGGCCCAGGATGCTTGGCCCGCCGGGGGCCGCGATCACGCCGATCCATGCTGCGCCCGAAGCGGGGCTGCCTTGCGTGATGTCCACGCTTCTGTCGATCTCAGTAGGCCCAGATTGCCATTTGAGTAAGCCGGGGGTGCGATCTCAGTGAGGCTTACTGATGACGTGGCTGGCGCTGGGTCCGATCCTGCGCTCTTGTCTCGCGGGCCATTCATTCCACCAGGCCCGCCCGAAACCATAAGGAGCGACAGATGTCCGGAATCAGGACGCGCTCGGCAGGGCGCGTCGCAATCGCGCTCGCGACATGCGCGGGCCTAATTGGTGCGGTGGGCGCCCCGACCGCGTTCGCGGACGCCACCAGCTTCGGCTACCAGGCCGGGGCGCCGACTCAAACGTATTCCGTTCCCAGCGGCGCCGGCGCGGTGGTGGTGACGGCCGACGGCGGCTACGGTGCCGCGGCGGCCGGTGGCGGTGGCGGTGGCGCGGGGGGCGAGGTCACCGCCACCCTCCCGGTCACCGGCGGTTCGACCCTGAACGTGGTGGTCGGCGGCGACGCCGGTGCCGCCGGCGGCGACAGCTGCGACAACGGCAGCGATGACACCAGCTGCGGCGGGCCCGGAGCCGGCCCGGGCGGCGATTCCCAGCAGACCAGTCCCTCCGGCGGCGGTGGTGGTGGCGCGACCGCGATCACCGATTCCTCGGGCGACATCCTGCTGGTCGCCGGCGGCGGTGGCGGTGGCGGGTCGCCGAGCCCGTGCGCGGACGGCGGCGCCGGCGGCGCTGCCGGCGCCAACGGAACGGGCGGTGCGAACTGCCCCCTGGTTGGGAATGCGTACGCCGGCGGTGCTAACCCAGGCAACGGGGGATCGGACACCGCTCCCGGAACCGGAGGCTCCCCGGGAGGCTACGACCTGGACGGCTGCATGATGTCGTACTCCGAGTCTCCTCCATCCGTCTACGACGGCAATAGCGCGACCGGGGCCGCCGGGGCAGCCGGGAGTGTCAGCGGCGGCGGCGGCGGCGGCGGCTACAACGGCGGCGGCAGCGGCGGCACCGCCGTCCTGGTCGGCTGTACCGACGCATCGGGTGACGGCGCCTCGGGGCAAGGGGGCGCCGGGGGTGGCGGCGGCGGCGCCAGCTTCGCCGAGTCGACCGCGACGGGCGTGTCGATCGGCACCAGCAGCCGCGGCTTCGGCGCCAACGGACAGGTCACGATCACGCCGCTGTACCCGCCGACGATCACCGCCCCGGCGAGCGACTCGGCACTCCCGGGCGCGACCGTCGGGCAGACCTACAGCACCACGGTCGCCGCCAGCGGCACGCCGGCGGCGACGTTCAGCGCCACCGGACTCCCCGCCGGACTGAGCATCGACTCCAGCAGCGGCGTGATCTCCGGCACCCCCACCAGCGCGGGCACCTACACCATCCAGGTGAGTGCATCCAACGTCGCCGGCGCCACGACCGCCAGCTACACGCTGACGGTGGCAGCGGCCAAGGCGGACCTGTCGATCGCGATCTCCGGACCCAGCAGCGCCACCACCGGAGCGACCGTCAGCTACAAGGTCACGGTCGCGAACGCTGGTCCGGCGGCCGCGACCTCGGTCCAGACCGGCATCGCCACCACGGGACTAGGATCCGTCACCACCGCCGGCAGCGCCGGCGAGGGGACCGTCGCCGGGATCACCGGCCTGCTGTTCGATGACGGCAGCCTGGCCGCCGGCAGCTCGGTCACCTACACCGTGACCGGCACGGTGACGACCAAGCATGGAGGCAAGATCGGAGCGGCCGCGGGCACCCGTTCCAGCGTCAGCGACCCCAACCCGCTCAACAACGCCGCATTCGTCTCAGAATCAGTGAGCTGAGTCAAAGCCCAACTCGGTTCACGGGGGCGAGGGCTCCGACAGCTGGTCGGCACGACTGGGAGCACACGAAACGGCGCCCCCGTCGGGCCGGCCCGCTAGGAGCAGCGACACGACAACAATTCTTTCCATACCAGGGAGCGCGCGTGTCCCCCACGCTCCTTGCTCGAATCCAGCTACCGCCCGCTGCCGCGTCCGAGGATCACCACCGGCGAGATCGCGCGGTGCGCCGAAACGCCCGCGCGTTCCGGCCTGACCAGAACCGCGACCTCGCGGCCAGTTGTTCACCGTGACCGTCGACTCCTACGTCCGTGAGTGACCCTGCCGTTACGACGGACGCGAATGACCAGCCGACGTTCACGCCTACCGAGGCCGACGCTCAGAATGCGAACGGTCAGGGACAGGTGGACCTCTACGCCTCGGCCAACCATGCAACCGATCTATTCGGTCCCAACGAAAACCCCCAGGCTCCCGACCGCATGCATCGGGAAACTGCGCGCTTTCGAGAGCGTCGTCGTGAGGCTGGTTGCCCTAGAGCGTGCCCGGTGCGCCCGTGCGGGGACCGCGCCACCTCTCGCTAACGATCGCGCTCGAACGTCACCCCATGGCTTTCGCGCTCGATGCCAAGCGCCGCCCGGGTCTCAGCGATGGCACGCTGTAATGCGGGATGGCCGGCGCGGTCGTCAGCCAGACCCTGCTGGTTCGCGATGCGGTGGTCGATCCGGTGCCCTGCCAGCTCGCGAGCGGTCCTCTGCCACCTCTCCCGGAGATGAGCGGCGTTGGGCTCACGCCCGAGGGCCTCCTCGAGCCACGATGGATGCTGCGCGAGCTCCTCTCCGATCGCCAGATCACGCAACCTCCGCTGCTCGGCAGCGAGCGTCCGTTGCTCCTCGCATAGTTGATCGGCCCGCTCGAGCATGCCGGCCGGATCCGGAGTTCGGTCGAGCAGCTCGGCTTCCTGCTCGCGCATCTCGGCGAGGCGGCTCTCGCGCTGACGCTTTCGAAGCTCATAGCTCGCACGGTCCCGGCGCTTACGTGGTATTGGATCCCGGTTGTCCTCGCGCTCGATCGCCGCAATCGTCTCCCGGAGGCGATCTACAGCTCGGGCGTCTTCGATGGCCGGAGATCGCAGCTTTTCACGGATCAGTCCGAGTCGCTCGTCGATCTCGTAGATGGCTGCTCGAGTCGACGAGGAGCAGGCCGATGGGGTAGTCGCCCGCTGGCTCAGGCCGTGTCCGGGCGCTGGGTCGGCTGTGGCGGCGCGCGCCGCAGCGCCGTCTGCCGCGAAGTCGTCATTCGCATAACCGGCGACGCGCTCGAGCTGTTCGAGAGCGAGATCCTCGTCGTCACGCTCGCGCATTCGATGCCCCATGCGGTCGAGCGGGCCGGACGATTCGATCCGCTCCGCCGGCGCGATTTCGATGCGCTCCTGTTCGACAGGCGTCTGCTCGTCGACCAGGAAGATTTCGACGGGCTCCCGGGCCCGCGATAACGCTGTGTACGACCAGTTGCGGGAGAAGTCGCGCGGATGGCCGATCACTCCAGCCCACTGAACGGTGCCGCCCTGCATTCCGTGTCCAGTCAGGGCGTAGGCGTGCTCTACGTGGCGCTCGACGTAGTCACGCTCGAACCGTCGCAACCCGCCAGAATCCACGCGAACGATCAGACCTTCCCGCTCGCTCGCCATCGCGACCGTGCCTCGCATCCCGTTGTCGAGGTCTCTCCCGCGATCGTTGCGACGAGCGATCACCCGATCGCCAACCGCCCACTCCCGGCCGCCGATCTCGACGCTCCCGCCAAGCACGCCCACCTCGTGCAGGTGCGCGCGCGCGAGCTCGTTCAACCGATCTCGGCGAGCGTTGTCGCGACACACCATGACCGCTTGGTCCCTGCCATGGGATTCGCACGCCGACGCCCATCGGGCCACGAGCTTCTCCTCGGCAGAGTGTCCCGGCTCGATTCCGGCGAAGATGCCCAGCTCGCCGCGTTGACGCTTGAGCTCGAGGTACCCGTCCGGTTCGCCACGGTGGACGCCGGCGAGCGCTCTGCGCTCGCGCGGATCGCGCTGGCGCATGATCTCGCGCAGCTCTTGAGACCCCAGTCGGCGAGTGAGCGTGCCCAACCATCCTCCCGCGCGAACCGACGACAGCTGGCCGGAGTCGCCAATCGCCACCACCTTGACGTCCGCCGCGATCGCTCGCTCAATCACCGCGGCCGACAGGCGGGTGTGCGCCATCCCAGCCTCATCGATTACCAGAACGGCGGGCTGTCGCTGCACCCCTATCGTCGTCACCTGCGCGAATGAGAGCGCGTCGGGCTCGGCCGCGAGCTTGACCGCCCATCCATCCAGCGTGCGCGCCTCCGTGATTCCCGCCCGATCCTTCAGCTCACGCACACCCCGAGCGGTCGGCGCGGCGCCAACGACCCGGAAGCCCGCCTCCTCATACACGTGCCGGATGGCACCGGCGGACGTCGTCTTGCCGGTCCCCGCCAAGGCCTCGACGGTGTCGATCCGGTTCCCCGATGTTGCCATCGCCCGCACGACGCGCTGCTGCTCCTCCGAGAGGCGGTACGGCATCCGCTCGATCGTCTCGCTCACCGACTGATCGCGGAGGAGCCCGGCTCCCTGGCGCTGGCCCTGCTCGGCGTGACGGACGATCGATGCTTCCGCGGCGAGGAGCTCGCGCGTCGTATAGCGACGATCCAGTCCGACGCCGACCGGCACGACCTCCAGCCGGCCGAGCATGCGTTCGGACATGTCGACCAAAGCGTCGACACTGGCACCGTCTCGCTGCTCGCACGCCACAGCAATCACGACATCTCGGCGGTGGAATGTGTTCTGAGTCGCGGTCAGGCCAGTGGGGGCAAAGAGCCTCGCCGCGAGCTCGCGCTCGGAAAGCGGCTCTCTGGCGACGCCGCTTGGAAGCCTGGCGAGCTGCTCAAGCTCCCGCTCACCCAGGCCGTGCTCGGCCGCCCGCGCGCGGATCTCCGCCCGCCAGTCCGCATCGGCGATCTCTTGTTTTGCCTCGCGAGTGTCGTAGACGATGCGCTCGCGCCCTTCGAACCCGACCACCATGCCGGCCGCCTCGAGCTCACGCTCCCGTTCGAGAATACGCCGTCGCCGCTGCGAGAACTCCTCGCGTACGACCTCCGGCACGGCCACGAGTTCCGCAATCCCTTCGCGGACCAGTCCCCACCGCGCCCATGGCACTCGCTCGCTCACCGCTTTACGCAGGTGGGCCTCATACACGCACCCGCCAGCCTTCGCGTGGTCGTAGATCGCCCGGCCATCAAGCGCCGTCCAACGCCCATCTGACCCGCGAGCCATGTTCGCGCACACCACGTGGGTATGCAGCTGCGGGTCCTGCGCGCGCGACATCCGATGCCGGTACGCCGCGGCCACGAACCCCCCGGCCCGCTCGGGGCGCGCCCGCTCCCAGCCACGCGGGTGTCCAGCCTCGCGCTGCTCCTTCGTGCCGTTGTGCCCGCGGCGCACCCGGCACGCTTCCTGCTCCAGATAAGACAGCGCCGCATCGACCGCCTCCTCGTGGGCCTCTACCAGTTCTCGCGAGAGCAGCCGGTCCCCCACCGCGAACAGCACGCTCACGCTCTTCGGCGCCGAGAACGTGAGGTCGAACGCCGCGATCGAACTCTTTGCGGTCCGGGTAGCCAGCTGCTGACCGGACGATGGGTCCTTGCCGTCCATCAGCCCCTTCAGCTGCTCGGCGTCCAGCTCCCCGCCGAGCCCGAGCAGCTTTGCTCCCGCGCCTGTCCAGCGGCCCGCCACCTCGCCCCGGCCGGCGTAGTAGTCCTCCGCGCCCTTGGCGACCTTCTGCTCGTAATACAGCTGCTGGGTGCGGCCCAGCCCCACCTTGCCGATCGACAACATGCCGACCCGTTAAGCGAGCCAGCATCCGGTTTGCGACAAATGCATCCTTGGATGCAAATGCGTGTAGGCGGGCGGCGGTGGTGGCCTCGATCGCTGTGGGCTCGGGGCGAAGCGCCGAGTCGACCGGGTCGTTGCTCGGACGAGGTCGGGCGGGGCGGCAGGATTTCAAGCTGTGCCGCGCGGCTGCCGATAGCTGAAGAAGTTTAAGGTGTTGAAATCATGGATAGCGGGGGTATCCTGGAAGCATGCTCAAGGCGACGCCTGAGGACCGTGTCGTCCTGTGGAAGGACGCGGTCGATAGCGCATCCGACGTGCGGCCGGCGCGACTGCGGTTGCTCGCCAAGGAGGCGCAGGAGGCGGTTGCCGACGCGCTGAACCTCTACAGCCACGACGAGTGGTTCGAGGAGACGTTCGCGCTGCTCGATGCCACCGGCCTGCTCGGACGAGATGCGCTGAGGATCGCACTCGAGGAGGTGGACCAGGACGATGAGGGCCCGCTGCGCCTCATCGAAGCGCTAGCCGACCTGCTCGACGAAGGCGCCGACCAAACCCCTCTTCCCGACGAGCAGCGCGAACGAAGCGCGGCGCTCGCCGAGGAGTGGCGGGAGGTGCTCGCCAGCGCGCCGATGACTCCCGTCGCCGAGCACTGGACGGTCGCCGAGGTCGCGGCGCATTTTGACGTCACCCCGCAGGCGGTGTACCGGTGGATCGACAAGGACAAGATTTCGTGGCGGCGACGCCCGGGCGGCTCCTATCTGATTCCGGCCGCCCAATTCGACGGGGTCGAGCCGATGAGCCTAAGCGAGAGCACCAAGCGCCGCCGGCCCACACCCGAGGCCCAGCTGACGGCGCGTCTGAGAAGCGCTCGCCACGAGGAGCCCGCACCCGCAGAGGCGGTGGATCCGCGCGATCCAGCCTCCGCGTTCACGTCGGCGCGGAGCGCTCCCCGCCGTCGGCGCCTCCGCCGATCTGCTCAGTAATTTCGGCGGGTGGATCTCGACGCACTCGAGCAGGGGATCATCCTGCGTATCCCTGCGGTGGCGATCATCGACCCCGATCCGCATAGTGGGGCCGCAAGCTTCACCGAGCTCGACACCCCCACCGGAGTCTGCATCGTCGTGACCCAGACATGCGACGCGGTGCGCGAGCTGGCCATCGAGCCATACCTACAGGTCGCGCTCATCAGAGACGTCGACCAGTCGATCTGGGCGCGATCCCGCGCCGGGCGCCTCTCGCCGCGTTATTTCGCCCTCCCGCAGGGCAGCGCGGAGGTGGCCAGGCCAGTCGTTGACGTGCGCGTGATGGCGACGATCGACAAGCGGCTCGTGCTGGACGACCAGTTCCGACTCGCCGATCGTCTCGCCGCTGCCCTACGTGCGCCGTTTTCAGAGTGGCTCGGGCGGCGATTCGCGCGCTACGCCTTCGAGGACGATCTCGAGCAGGAGCTGCTCGGCCCGATCAGGCGACGCTTGGCGGAGCGGTACGACTCCGAGCAGGCGGACGGACCGCTCGTTCGTAGCATCGAGGGTGTCTTCCTGAGTCTGATGGAGCGGAGCGTCAAGGTGCTTCTGCTGGTTGAGCCGGGGACCAAGACGAAATCCCAGCTTGACGATGAGGACAAGCTCCGTCGTGCCGCCTCGCAGCTGTTCCGGCCGATCTTCGCCCGGGCCCGGGAACATGGCTGGAGCCTCAGAACTCCGATTTGCGAAGCCTCCGAGCTCAACGGGTTCGAACTCCTCTACGAGTATCAGCAGGTGGAGCTCGATCTACCGCGTGCGCTCGAGGGTGCGGACGACGATTAAGCGGCACCGCGACGAGCGGCATCGCGCGGTGCGCCTCAGATCGCCTCGACGTGGTCCCCGAGGTGGCGCAGGTACCGGTCGAGCACGCTTTCCTGCATCGGAATCTGCGCGTGCGCGCTTGCCTGTTCTAAGTAGTCCGTGACGAGCGCCTTGAGCGCGGCGAAACCGTCGGTTTCGAGCTCTCGCTCGATCAGGTATGCGCGCCCGCGCCCGTCGGCGCGGACGTCGACGAGGCGGACCACCCCGTCGACGCTCTGGCCGTAGATGATGCGTTCGCCGGCGGTGGGTATCGTGTAGCAAGCCAGTTCGACCCGCTCTCCGACAGGGTTGCCGTTGCGCACGAGTTCGATGACGGTCGAAGTGGTCATGACCGCCGGCTCCATGAGCACTCGGCAGCGAAGCCGGTGAGTTCGCTCGGTGTGATGGGGACGTCGCAGTTGGCCTCGCGCGCGGCAGCCTCGGCGGCCCAGTCGTGACACTCGATCTCCCGCTCCACCCTGTCGTTCCGCGCGAGGGCCTTCAGTCGCCGGATCTCCCGGCTGGCGGCCGCGGCCGGGGCGGGGTAGGCGAAGGTCTGGCCGGTGCGCATCGCCAGCGCTCGCAGGTAGGCGAGCTGCTTGCGGCTCGGCCGATCGTCGCCGTCGGGGACGTGGTCGAACTCCTCGGCGGGATTCCGCTCGGGGGTCGGCGAAAGTCCGAGCTCGCCGTCCTGGGAGTATTGGGTCATGCGATGCCTCCTTGGGTTGGGTGCGGGCATGCCCCTGCCGGGCCACGCAACGCCGGCGGCTGTCAAGCCGATGAAATGGACTCTCGCCGTACCGCCGCCATGGACGGCGGCGGGGCTCTCATCGGCTTGACAGCCGACGGTGGGCGTGGCACAGGCAGTTCAGGGGCTGCCCGCACCCAACCCTCAGGAGACCTCCGAGGCCACTCCTACCGGAGCGACGGGGCCTCCATGCGGGAGGCCCCGGCTCACGATTGTCAGGCTGCGCTAACCAGCTCGAGCGCGCGGGTCTTCCGCGCCGCGTCATCGATCACCCGTGCGAAGCGCTGCGATCCAGTGTTCAGGGGCCGGATCCAGTCGGCGTGTTCGATGATCGCGTTGACCGCAGCCCACTTCGATCCGGGCGCGTTGCCCTGGGTATCGCCGTGCAGGAACAGCTCGGTGATCCGCTGCTTGGTCTGCTCGCGCGAACGCCGCGTCCGGTCGCTGGCGACATCCTCTGTTCCTGAGGGATAGAGCTCGTCGAGCACGCGGCGCAGCTGGGCCTCGCTGATCGGCTGGCTCGCGAGCTGATCGCCGGTGTACTTGAACTGCTCGTAGTAGTCGATGGAGATCTCGAGCACCTGGCGGGCCTGATGGACGTGCTCGCGGATCTTGTCGGTATGCCGGATCGAGTAGCGCTGATGCGCATGGGCGAGCCCCCAGTTCAGGGTGTTCTGGCACACCACGCGGATCGGGGTCGATGCGGCGACGACGGCCGTGGAGCCGTCGTGGCTGTTCATCAGCAGCACGTAGCAGCACACCGGGTCGCCCCCGATCTCGATGTGCTCAGGCAGCCTGGCGAGCACCCACACCTTCCGGCCATCGTGAAGGCTGCCGGCGGTCTCGAAGTGCATCGCCGAGCCGATCAGCTGATCGACGAACTCGAAAGCCTCGACGTTCTGAACGATCCGGTACCGATCGCCCACGATGCCGAGCACCTGGCGGGTGTCCTGCCGGACGTTGGCCCAGAACCCGGGAATCTCCTCGCAGCGGGGCTCCCACCAGTCATCGACCGTGGCGGCGTCACCGCGGTCGACCGCGATCGGCTCGCGCTCCACGCGCCAAGCCAGGCCTGACAGCTCGATCGCCTCCGCAATCGTGGCCGGCGGCCGCTCCAGCACGACGCCCAGGCCGTGCCACGGCTCCTCTCGGACGGAGAACATCGAATCGTTGACTGTGAGTCCTGCGGGCATCAGCGCCCTCCCTCTTGTTCGTGGCCTCGCCGGGTGCGAGGGCCGATCCCCGACCCCACGCACGCCCGGATGGCGTGCGAACATGGGCGGGGTCGGCCTCGCGCCCGCGGACACACACCGCTTCAAGATCCCGGCCGCCCTCGGCAGAGCGGGCATAGCCGAGGGGAGGCATGTCGGCGCTTGAGCCGACGCTCCAGCGTCCGGTCACCCTCCCAGGTCCGGGCGAGCGTGAAATCGATCCCCGCCTGGATGATGACCTGGATCAGTCGCGCGCCACGGCCGGCGCGATGCTCGGCCAGCCGCGCATCAAGGTCACTGGCGTAACCCAGGTAGTGACGTGCGTGACGGTAGGGCCGATCGAAGTGAAGTAAGTAGCACGGCAAGGCTGTGTCTCCAGACACGTGATCAGCGGGTGCTGTCCGCCGGCGTGGAACTGCCGCCGGCGGACAGGCGCTTCGTGGCGCGGTGTCGCGTCCTAACCGGCCGCGAGGTGCTCGCGGCGGGTGGCGAGCTTCTGGCGCAGGTCGCTGTAGCGGGGCGTCCAGCCTGTCCACGCCTGCTCGAGGTCCCGCTCGGCTTGCTCGACCTGCTCGACCGTCATCTCGGCGATCCGATCCTCCATCCCCTCCAGCCGAGCAGCCGCTTGTTCGCGCGCCTTTCGCGCCTCGGCGCGCTCCTCGTGCTGCTCACGGCGCTTGGCCAGGACCGGCTCGAGCAGGGTCACGGCGCTGTCAGGCAGCTTCTCCCTCACGATCCCGTCGAGGAGCTGGTCGAACTCGCCAGCCCACGGGCCGCTGACCTTGACGTGATGCCAGCTGCGATTCGATGCCGCCACCGCATCCTGATCGGCATACACCGCCATCACGAGCAGCGCGAGCTGCCGTCCCGCAATCTCGCTGGCTTTGACCGCGCCAGCGAGGTAGTCGTTGCCCTGGGCCTCGGCCTCGGCTCGCTCCAAGTAGACGTACTTGGTCTTGCCGTTGCGCTGCGTGACCTCCCGCACCCAGCCGGGCAGGCCGTAGCGAGCGCCCCGCATCGCCATGTCGCCAAGATCGCCGACGACGTCGACCGAGGCCAGCACCTTCAGCACATCCTCATCCACCCGCACGCGGGACAGCGTCGTGTACACGGCACGCCCGAGCTCCAGGTTGAACAGCGTCGCGCGCTCGCGCGCCTGGCGCTCGGCCTCCCGCTCCGCCCTCCGGGCTTCCTCGGCCTCCCCGGCGTCCGCCGCCGGAGCCGGGGCGCCGTCGCCACCACTCTGCGACCCGTTCTGACTGCTCGGCTCGACCCTGCGCTCCTCACGCGCGCGCTGGCGCTGCTCCTTCACAGCGCGGGCGAGCTGATCGGCGACCAGCTGCGCCGCGACATCTTCACCAACGATCACCTCATGCGAGCCGTCACCGCGGACGGCGCCCAGCCTTCGCGCCTGCTCGACATCGCCCGCGTCGAATCGCACGGCCTCGATCGTCCGACCGAGCATCCGCTCCAACGCCTCAAGGTCCCGCTTCGCACCATCGTTGAGCGGGAACCGATCGATCCGGTACGGAGTATGCGGCCGATAAATGCCGTCCGGCAGCTCGTTTGCCGCCAGCGCGACCTCTAGTGGCGCGCGCTCCACATCCGCCCAGCTGTACTCCTCCCAGGAGTCCGAGGGCTTCAACACCTCTCGCGCCGCGACCACCGCCAGGTCGGGATGGATCGCAGCAACCTCCGCGAGCGGCTTGACCGCGCGCATCGGGATCTCGCCCGCGGCGACCTTGGCCTGGAGCTGCTCTGGGAGCTTCAAGATCCGCAGGTGCTCGCGGACCCGCGCCTGCGCCGCCCGAGTCTGCGCGCCGGTGACTCGCTCCGCGACGCCCTTGACGGTCAACCCGGAATCCAGCAGCCGCCGATAGCCACGGGCACGCGCCAGCGGATCCAGATCGCGGCGCTGGTCGTTCTCGATCAGCGCCTCCACGAGGAGCTCCGCCTGCTCATCCTCCCCCCGGAGCCAGCGCGACGCACGATCGCGGGGATCTCCACCAGCCCAGCCTTGACCGCAGCGCGATACCGGCGCTCGCCCGCGATCAGCACGAACCCGCCCTCGTCGCTCGCCTTCACACGGATCGGCTGAAGGCAGCCGTGCTGACGGATGGTCTCCGCCAGCTGCTCCAGCTCGCCATCGTCGACGACCTCGCCGCGCGGGTTGAAGCCCTCCGGTACGACGATGCTCGCCAGCGGCACGTGCCGCAGCTGCACTATCGACGTCTCCACCGCGACGGCCGAGGACTCCTGAGTTTGAGGTGTGGAAGTGGCCATATGGCCCTCCTTGATGGGTCGGTGGCCCCGCCGGGTGCGGGGCCGATCACGACCGAAACGCACGCCCGGATGGCGTGCGAAGATCGGGCGGGGTCGGGCCCGCACCCGGCGCGCTACTCGACCCGCTCCAGCTGCACGAACGAGGACTCGTCCAGCTGCACGCGGGCTTCCCGTCCCGCAGCGTGCAGCGCCTCGATCAGCTGCTCGGCGTGGTCATACGCGCACGCGCGTGGGTTCTCCACCGGGTCAAGCTGCTCGTGCAGATGCTCGGTGAGGTGAAGCTGAGCCCAATGCCCCACCGGCCCCAGCAGCAGATGCGTGGCGACCGTAGCGGTGTGCGGATGGCCGACGTAGGTTGAGATGAGCTCGAGCGCCAGCCCGCGCTTCGGCAGGACGGTCGAGAACGTCAGGACCATCCCACCGCCCTGCCAGCCATAGGTGCTGTGGACCTCACACGGCCGGTCGTCGATCAGCACCTCGAGTGGGATCTCGCCGCGCAAGTTCGCCATCGAGCCTGACCGTATCGCCCGACCAGGCGACCACGTCAAGTGCGACCTCCCGGCCCGAGCCCGGGCTGCGGGGTCAGGACGCGGCGGCAGCGAGCTCGTGCACGTTCACGCCACGCGCGGATTGGGGCGGCCAGCCTGCGGCGGCGAGGACATCGGCCAGCTGCTGGCTGAGCTCGCCGACCCGAACGGCGAGCTGGCGACGCTCCTCGCAAATCGCGCCGTACTGGACGAACGCGCGATGGATCGTCCAGTGCGCTTCCTGTAACGCCACGAGCACGGCCGCCTCGACGTCACCCTCGTCGCCACCGGCGCGGATCGCGTCGATCATCACGCCGGCGATCACGCTCGCGCCGCGCGAGATCGAGGCCCGATCGGTGTTCTCGTACACCAGCGCGAGTGCGTCCGGATGGAGGCCCGACCACAGCCACCGGTTAGCACGCGCGAGCCGACGACTGGCCTGGTTCAGGCGCTCGACCAGCTCGCTGTCCTGCTCGAACAGAGACGCGAGCTCGGCAGCGAGCCTGCGGGCCCGGCTCGGCACGAAGCGTCCGCCGTAGAATGCCCCGTTCATCGAGCGACCCCGAGTTCCTGTTGCCGCTCAGCGAAGTTGTGTTTGTGACGCGTATCTGACCATCGGATGTTCGGCGGCCGCGCGCACTGGCCTCCAGTCCCGCTCGAGCAAGCTCTCGTAGTCGTGGAACCTGCCGGTCGTGGTCGAGAACCATCGCCCCGGCATACGAGCGCGCTCGGACGGCTCACGCCAATCCAGACACTCCCGAGACGGACGAAGTCCGAAGCAGCCGCTTCTCGATCCACGCCGCACTGTCTTCGTCGATTGCGCAGGTGGCCCGGGCTCTCCTCAATCCGCCCTTGCGCCGCGTGGCGGAATCGAAGAAGCTCGGGCTGCCGCGGGGAGATGTCGGCGTAAACCCGCGGTGCCAAGGAGGAATCATGCTCTATCCACGAATGCTCTATCCCGAATGGGCAGCGCTTTCCACCGACGAGCAGTTCGCGTTCGCGGCGACGGGTCGCGGCCCGCAGCATGGCGGACTTGGTCACGCGCTGAGTCACATCCGCGCTGCGCGCGAGGAGGCGGGGCAGGCCAAAAATCATCCGACACTCGCCGCCGCGTGGAAGGCCATCGACAGCAAGCCCGCCAATCCTGCCGGGTTCATCAAGTGCCTGAAGGAGTACATCGGCACGGCGCGCAACGTTGACGCGTTGTCGGAGTCGATCGATCGCGCCCAGCACGCGATTCGGCTCGCGCAGCGCCACCCGGCCTACGCCAAGCCCGCCAAGCCCACAGCGGCGAAGGTCGCCAGACCGCGGCCTCCAGATGTAGGTGGCGGCGCGGCGCCGCCCCGGCGACCTCCGCTCGTCAGCACCCCAGGGAAACGAGGCCCCTACCGCCCGTGCCGGGAGCTGGTCGAGATCCTCGCGCCCGCGCTTGAGCCCTGTCGTCACTTCAAGGGGGCCTGCCACAAGCTCAATCACGGATGGCACCCGGATCGCGGGCACATACCGCGCGGGTTTACCGGAGCGTTCGGCGAGCTCGGCGAGATCGAACTGGTGCTTGTGGTTGGTGAGCCGGGCAAGCCGTTCGATGACGAGCGTTACGACCCGAAAGGCTCGCCCCTCGAGCTCATCGACAGGATCGCAGACTTCTCGTTTCATGCCCTCGCGCGTCGCGACAGCCATACACGCGTCTTCAATACGAACCTCTGCGGAATCCTCGATGACTGCTGGCCGGGTCTGTCTCGTTACGACCAGATGCGGCGAACGTGGAAAGCCGAATCGTATTTGTGCTCTACACCGCGCGAACTCGGCGACGTACCAAAGTCATCGTGGTCCGTGTGCGGCC
>Ga0335075_10003887_pt1 | contig 23453 bp, 20 predicted proteins | sample Lox_Sample_24_FD_206723 | JGI IMG/M metagenome (GOLD analysis project Ga0335075, IMG submission 206723) | Soil microbial communities from Loxahatchee National Wildlife Refuge, Florida, United States - Lox_Sample_2.4 | ecosystem: Environmental > Terrestrial > Soil > Wetlands | place: USA...
CGGCCTTCCAGGATCCGTAGCCGGATGTCGGCGCGGGTCTGGCCGAAGAACGCGAAGTGCACGCCGAACTCGTCGTCTTCCCAGGCCGCCGGGCCGGATTCGGCCAGCAAGTCCTGCAGCCGCTCCTTGCCCTCGGCGGTCAGCCGGTAGACGATCTTCGACCTGCCCGCGCGGCTCGTCCGCGCGGACCCCGGCCGGGGCACCCCTGGCCGGGCGGCCGCCGCCTCCGGGCCGTCATCTTCCTTGGCGATCAGGCCATCGGCGTACAACTTGTTCAGGCAGGGGTAGAGAGTCCCGTAGGACAGCGCCCGGAACGTGCCGAGCAGCATGTTCAGCTGTTTGCTCAGCTCGTAGCCATGCATGGGCCTGCGGTGCAGTAGCCCTAGTACGGCAAACTCCAGCACGCCGGTCCGGTTGCGCCCCACGGCATCTCCCGGTGAGAAGGGTAGTTGTGTATCGGCCCGATATCTCATGCCGATATTTCGGTTCGATATATCGGGCACAGTCATCACAGCATATGCGGCGGCCCGGAGTCAAGCAATCGCTTGCGTACTCGCGGGCTGGTACTCCCGCCGTGGCGCGCTAACACTGCGGTCTTGACTCGGCTAGCGCGGGGATCGCGACGTACGCTGGAGGGCATGGCGTCTCGACGATCGGTAGTGGATTACGGTCTTGCCCGGCGGGCGACTCTCGCGTCCGTGTACTCCGGTCACACGACCGTTGCCGACGTCTGCGACGCGCATCCGTACCTGCTGCGCGCGGCCAAATTCCACGGGGAGCCGACCGATGTCCGCTGCCCTATCTGCCGCAAGAGCAACCTTACGCATGTGACCTATGTGTATGGGGATGAACTCGGACAGTATGCGGGACGGGTGAAGCGGGGACCTGAATTGACCGAAATGGCTGCCGAATACGGCGAATTCAGGGTCTACGTGGTCGAGGTCTGCCAAAGTTGTGGCTGGAACCACCTCGCTACGTCTTACGTTCTTGGAACTGGCGAACCACCCGCACGCCGAGGACGCCGTGCGCGGAGCGGCCAGTAGCCGGGCACCGGTCCGGTAAGCGATAGTGCCCGAGACGTAGCGCGAACGTTCCGCTTACGTCATTAGGAGGCATGTACCGAACGACCCATGGCGGCTCGGTTTGGCATGTAACGTGAGGGACCTGGCGGGGTTTGACTGCCCGCCGTTCGTGACGTGCGTGCCCGATCCGCCTTGGTGATCCAGTCAGGAACGGGCCACAGGGCTCGCTCTTAGCCACAGCGAGGACGTGTGAGTAGCAACGACTTTAACGGGCCGTATCGGCCCGCTAGGGCGCGGGGAGCTAGCAACGACTCCAGGGGCGTGCGCCGCCCGCAGAACGTGAGAGGCGGGCAGGGCGCGCAGGGCGGAAGCCGGAACGGCGGTGGCTACGCGCGTGGTGGCGCATACCCGCCCCCGGAGGGATGGGGCGCGGACGGCATCTGGCGCGACTCGTCCGTCGACGCGAACTACGAGACCGGGGCATTGCGGTCCGTCGGCCCGCGCTCCCGCGGGCAGGCCGGGAACGGCCGTCATGCCGGCGGCCCCGGCCAGCGCGGCCCGTTCGGCGACGGAGCCACCCGCGTCCAGCAGTCCTGGACCGGGTACCGCGACGCGGTCACTCGCTTCACGGGGCCGTTCACCGGCCCGATCACCGACTCGTGGCGGCGCTTGGGTGACCGGATGGGTTCGGGCGGTCGCGGTCCTGGCGGTCCCAGCGGTCGTGGTCCTGGCGGTCGCGGGCCCGGCGGGCACCGCCAGGGGATCGGGCCTGGCGGCAGGCGGATCAAGCGCAAAGGCGACTGGTGGCGGCACTGGACGCTGAGGAAGGCGGTCGGCGTCGCCGGCGCGGCGGCCGGGATCTTCATCCTGGCCGTCGTCGGGGTCATCTTCTACGAGTACAGCTCGACCCAGATCCCGACGCAGGAGCTTGCGTCGGACTTCGTCCAGAACTCCACGGTGTACTTCAGCAACGGGAAGACGGTCGTCGGCTCGTTTGGCGCGGAGCATCGGCAGATCCTGACCTACAACCAGATCCCGAAGGTCATGCAGAACGCCGTACTGGCCGCTGAGGAGCGTACCTACTGGACCGACGGCGCGATCTCGCCGGCCGGCATCGTGCGCTCCGCGTACGACGACCTCGTCCACGGTGACACCGCAGGTGGTTCGACGATCACCCAGGAGTTCGTCAGGCAGTACTACCAGGACATCGGGACCCAGCAGACGGCCAGCCGGAAGATCAAGGAGATCTTCGTTGCGGAGAAGCTGGCCAAGGCCGAGTCCAAGCAATGGATCCTCACCAACTACCTGAACACCATCTATCTCGGTGATGACGCCTACGGCGTCGCGGCTGCCGCCGAGACCTATTTCAATGAGCCTCTCTCGAAGATCACCGTTGGCCAGGCAGCGGTGATCGCGGCGATCATCCAGCAGCCGTCGACCTACCCGCTGCCGCAGTACCGGTCGAACCTCATCGCCCGCTGGCACTACGTGCTGGACGGCCTGGTGAAGATGGGCGACCTCTCCGCCCAGCAGGCTGCCACGATGAAGTTCCCGGCGATGAACACCAACCCGTCGGCGCAGTTCTCCGGGAACGAGCCGTGGGATGGCTACATCATGTCCGAAGTCGAGGACGAGCTCACCGAAGTCGATCACTACAGTCAGTCGGAACTCGACACCGGCGGCCTGAAGGTCGTGCTCACGGTCAGCCAGCAGGACGAGCAGCAGCTGTACAAGGCCGTCGACTACAATATCAGCCAGATCAAGGCGGAGGGCCTCACGCTCCCGTCATATGCGCTGATCGGCGCCGAGGAGCAGAACCCGGCCAACGGCGACATCCTGGCCATCTACGGCGGCCCGGGCACGAACGTGTCGGCGAAGCAGTGCGCGGGAACCTGCCAGCTGAACACGACGCTCACCGGGGAGCAGGTGGGGTCGTCCTTCAAGCCGTACACCGTCTCCGCGGCGGTCCAGGAAGGCATGAACGTCCAGACCAGCGTGCTGAACGCGAACGTAAAGCTGTGGGTTCCGCCGTTCAGCATGGGGTCGACGCTGTCAAGTACGACGCCGAAGCCGGCTTCGGAGGGCTACTTCCCGGTGCACAACGACGACGATGAGACCATTCCCGGCGCCCAGGCGAACGGCGGGACCACCGTGCAGAACGCGCTCGCCCAGTCGTCGAACACCGCCTTCACCGACCTCGCCCACCGCGTCGGGCTGGCGCCGATCCAGCAGATGGCCGAGTCCGAAGGCGGCGTCAGCCCGTCGGTGTTCCCCGCTCATGGGGAAGGAGTCGGCATCACACTGGGCATCGACTCGCTCACGGTCAACGATCAGGCGACGATGGTGTCCACGATCGACGACAACGGTGTTTACCACGCCGCGCACATGGTCGCGTCGATCACCCAGCCCGGCGGGGCCGTGACCCACCCGCCCGTCGCGTCGCACGTGGCGCTCACCCCGGCGGAGGACTCGCAGGTCCAGTACGCGATGCTCAAGACAACGGTGGACGGCACCGCGCCGGCCGCCGCGATGGACGACGGCCGGCCGATCATCGGCAAGACCGGCACCACGACGGGCTCGAAGTCCGCGTTCTTCGTCGGCGCGATTCCGCAGTACTCCCTGGCCGTCGGGATCTTCTGCAACAAGCAGAGCAGCACCAACCCGGAGACGCTGACTGGCATCGGTGGTTTCGGTGGCGACTGGCCGGCCGCGATCTGGCACACGTTCGCCGAGAACATGTGGAGCAACCTCTCGATCGAGAACTTCCTGAACCCGCAGTTCACCGGTCAGGCGTGGATCCAGGTGCCTCCGGCGCCCAAGGCGCCGCCGAAGAAGAAGCAGCCGACCTTCGGTCAGCAGCCGGGTCAGCCGGGGAATGGGCACCACCACCTGTTCCCGACAGAACCCGTCGTCGGGCCGTCTACGTCTCCGGTGACGTCCTCACCGTCGACCAGCCAGTCGGCGAACCCGACGGCGTCCCCGAGCAGTTCCGCCACGACCCCGCTGCTGCCGGGGAGCGGAGCCGGTAACGCCGGGGTCACCCAGGTGACGTCAAGCGTGCGCGAGGGGGGCGTGGCCCTTGGCGGTGCGCTCTCCGTGCTGCCCGGGTCGCTATTGTGGGTGCGGATTTCCCGCCGCCGTAGGCGCAGGCGCCATTCGGGCACTGCCGGGTAACCGGTTGGGATCTAAGCGGGGACGGATAACGGTGCGGAACCCGGTATCTGTCGGTGTCAGCGTGGCGGCGTCGGTGGTCGCGGCGCTCCTCGGTTATGCCGACAAGCTGCCGTGCAGTTCAGGTGGCGCGTGGAACAGCTTCACCGGCCAGTTTCGTGACGCCTGTTACACGGATATCTATCCGCTGTACTACAGCGAGGGGCTGTCCGCCGGGAAGGTGCCGTACACCGGCCACCCGGTGGAGTACCCGGTGCTAATCGGCGGGATGATGCAACTCGCCGCCTGGATCGTGCACACGGTCACCGACCCGTTCACCCGGGGTCGTGACTTCTACTACGTCACGGTCGTGCTGCTGGCCATCTGCCTTGTCTGCGGCGTGCTCGCGACCGGGTACACGGCTAGGCAGAAATCCGGCGACGGGCGCGGCGGGATGGACGCCGGCATGAAGGCAGCGCTGATGGTCGCGCTGTCGCCAGGGCTGATCCTGGCCGCGTTCATCAACTGGGACATGCTGGCGATGGCGCTGACCGCGGCCGGGATCGCGGCCTGGGCGGGACGCCGGGCCGTGCTCGCCGGGGCCCTGCTCGGCCTTGGGGTGGCGGCGAAGTTCTACCCGCTACTGATCTTCGGTGCGCTGCTGCTGCTCTGCCTGCGGGCCGGGAAGATGCGCGAGTTCGGCAAGGCGCTGGGTGCCGGGCTGGTCGCCTGGCTGGCGGTCAACCTGCCGATCGCGCTGATCGCTCCCGCGGGGTGGGGCCGGTTCTACGCGTTCAGCAGGTCACGCGGGGCGGACTGGGGATCCGTCTGGTACATGTTCGAGCACTTCAACATCCCGGTCCTTGGCAACTCCTCGCTCGGCCAACTCAACCTGATCTCGACGGCGTGCTTCGCGCTCGCCTGCGTGGCGATCGCGGCACTCGCGCTCGCCGCCCCGCGCCGCCCCAGGTTGCCGCAGATCTGCTTCCTGCTGCTCGCGGCGTTCCTGATGCTGAACAAGGTGTGGTCGCCCCAGTACGTGATCTGGCTGGTGCCGCTGGCGGTGCTGGCCCGCCCGAAGCTGTGGCCCTACGTCCTCTGGCAGCTAGCTGAAATCGCCTATTTCTTTGGCATATGGGGCTATTTCGTCTACCTCTACCGCACCCCGGGCGAGCCGGGATACGCCGGCTTCAGCCCTGGCTGGTATTTCCTTGTGCTGGCCGCCAGGTTCATCACCGTGGGCCTGTTCGCCGCCGCGGTCATCTACGACATTCTTCATCCCGAACGAGATGTGGTGCGTCTGGCGGGTATCGACGATCCCGCGGGGGGTGTCCTTGACGGCGCGGAGGACCGGGTGGTGCTGATCTTTCCGCGCGCGACGCGAGGAAGCGTTCAGACGGTGACGTTATCGCGCAGCCAGGCGATGTCGCCGGCGAGGCCGGTTTCGGGTGTCTCGCAGATGACGGGGGCACCCGCGGCGCGCACCACGTCAAGCAGCACGGCCTTATCGATGGTGCCCGCGTCGAAGTTCGCGTGCCTGTCCGCGCCGGAACCGAACTCGTCGCGCGAGTTGTTGCAGTGCACCAGGTCGATCCGGCCGGTGATCGCCTTGAGCCGGTCCACCGCCTCGGCGAGGTCGATGCCGGCCGAATTGGCGTGGCAGGTGTCCAGGCAGAACCCGATCTCGCCGCCGTCGCGGGACGCCTCGCCCACCGCGTCCCACAGCCGCGCGATGGCGTCCAGCGTCCGGGCCATCGCCCCGTTACCGCCCGCGGTGTTCTCGATCAGCAGCGGCAATGGCCGCTCGATGCGCTCGACGGCCTTGCGCCAGTTCTCGGCACCCACGGCGGGGTCGGTCTCGGCGGTGACGTGACCGCCGTGCACGATCAGCCCGCGCGCGCCGATCGACGCGGCCGCCTCGAGCTGCTGCTGTAGCAGCTTGCGGCTGGGGATGCGGATCCGGTTGTTGGTGCTCGCGACGTTGATCACGTAGGGCGCGTGAATGTAGATGTCCACGCCCGCCTGCGCGTACGCCTCTTTGACGGCCGCCGGATCGCCGCCGGGGAAGACCGGCCCCTTCCATCCCTGCGGGTCGCCGAGGAAGAACTGCGCCGCGTCCGCCCCGGACGCGGTCGCCTCGGCCAGCGGGTTGTCGACGTGGAAATGCCCACCGATGCGCACCATGCCATCGAGCCTAGCCCGCTTTCCTGCGCATCGTGGCCCGTCACCGGCCGGTAGCAGACCGAAGGCCGCTGGATCAGCTGGAGAAGCCCCCATGGGCAAGGCCGAGGGCCAGGCCGACGAAGCCGGCGATCATTCCGGCGACGATGAGCACGCGCTGTTCCCTGGTTGCCGAAATCATCTGCGTGACCAGGCCGACGACCAAGGCGACAAGGCCGATCACGGTGGTCGCGGTCGCCACGGCGTGCCCTGTGCCCGGCACGTTCCTTATCACCAGGCCGAGTATGAAGGAAATGAGCCCGAGGAGCAGTATGAAGATGCTGACCGCGTTCAGCACCGGGTGCCGTTGCCCATCGGAATTAAGCGTCACGCCCAGAAAGCGGCCGTGCTTCCGCCTTGAGACGGTATCTGCCATGGCGGCCTCCCCAGATTCCTCATCCGGCTCAGTTCTCAATCTAGTCCACCCGCAGTCTTCCCGCTGTCGGCAAGGCGGAACCTCCCGGCACGCTGAATCGGCGCGAGCGCTCGGTGGCCTTGGTAGAGTTGATCGCTGCGGACCACAGACATGTTGTCGCGGTTCGCACCCCCTCCTGTCACGGAAAGACCGTGACCGCGTTAGTCCAAAGGAGGCTCCGGACGCACATGCGCCACTACGAAATCATGATCATCCTCGACCCGAACCTCGAGGAGCGGACGGTTCAGCCGTCGCTTGAGGGGTTCCTCAAGGTCGTGACCGGCAACGGCGGCAAGATCGGCAAGCTTGACATCTGGGGTCGGCGTCGGCTCGCCTACCCGATCGACAAGAAGCCTGAAGGCATCTACGCGGTCGCGGACCTGACCGCGGAACCCGCGGTCGTGCAGGAACTCGACCGGCAGCTCAACCTCAACGAGGCCGTGCTGCGCACCAAGGTCCTGCGGCCCGAGCACCGCTGACCAGCGCAGCATTCATCTATCCGACAGATCCCGTTAGCGACCCGGGAGTAGCCCGATGGCGGCAGGCGACACGCAGATCACGATCATCGGCAACCTCGTCGATGATCCGGAACTCCGATTCACCCCGGCGGGGCAGCCGGTGGCCCGGTTCCGGGTCGCCTCGACGCCGCGGTTCCGTGACCAGAACAGCGGGGAATGGAAAGACGGCGAAAGCCTGTTCATGACCTGCAATATCTGGCGGCAGGCGGCGGAGAACGTCGCCGAGAGCCTGCAGCGGGGCATGCGGGTGATCGTCTCCGGCCGACTGCGGCAGCGGAGCTACGAGACCAAGGAAGGCGAGAAGCGGACCGTCTACGAGGTCGAGGTCGACGACGTCGGCCCCAGCCTGCGGAACGCTTCGGCGAAGGTCACCCGGGCGCAGCGCAGCGGCGGCTTCGGCGGTAGCCAGGGCGGCGGCGGAAGCCAGGGCGGCGGAAGCCAGGGCTCGTCCGGCGGCGGTCGCGGGGAAGACCCGTGGGCTTCCGACGCACCGAGCAACGGTGGCTACTCCGACGAACCGCCGTTCTAGGCACCAGCCAACGGCGGCCGACGCGGCGGGCCAACAACGGCTGCCGACGGACAGGCGGCCACAGGCCACCGCAGGCAGGTGGCCGTAAACTGATTTATTCGATAAGTCCGGATTGGCGCGGCGAGCGCGGCAGGGTGTCCAACCTCGCGCTGATCGTTCGATCCCGGGCGAACCGACCATCCCCGCGATGCGGGGCTCTGTAAGGAGCACCATGATGGCGAAGCCAGTAGTACGCAAGCCTAAGAAGAAGGTCTGCGCGTTCTGCCACGACAAGATCAGCTACGTGGACTACAAGGACACGGGCCTGCTCCGCAAGTACATCTCCGACCGCGGCAAGATCCGCGCCCGCCGGGTCACAGGGAACTGCACCCGGCACCAGCGCGATGTCGCGACGGCGATCAAGAACGCCCGCGAGATGGCGCTGCTCCCCTACACAAGCACGGCTCGCTGAGGCAGGGGAGGAGAAGTCATATGTCTCGTATGCCCATGAAGCTGATCCTCACTCAGGAGGTCAACGGCCTCGGATCACCCGGTGACGTCGTGGATGTCGCCCCCGGGTACGGCCGCAACTACCTGATCCCGCGCGGGTTCGCGATGCAGTGGACGCGTGGCGCACAGAAGCAGGTCGAGCAGATCAAGCGGGCCCGTCAGGTCCGTGAGATCCGCTCCCTTGAGGATGCCCAGGCCGTCGCCGGTCAGCTGGAAAGGCTGAACGTGCGGCTGCAGCGGCGCGCCGGGTCCAACGGGCGGCTGTTCGGGTCGGTGGGACCGGTCGACATCGCCGTGGCGGTGCGTGAAGCCGGCGGCCCGGAACTCGACCGGCGCAAGATCGTGGTTCAGGACTCGATCAAGTCGGCCGGGACGCACCGTGTTCAGGTGAGGCTACATCCCGAGGTGAGTGCCTCCATCAACCTCGAGGTTGTCGCGGGCTGAATCCACAGCCCGCCGGACGCTTCTCCACAGCCGCATCCACAGGGTCGGCTGAATCCAGGTCGCCGACCGGCGGCGTGCCCTCACGGCGAGGGCGCGTCGTCGGCTGGTGTCGTCGATGCGGTGTACCGCCGCTGGCGCCTGGCCAGCTCGGGGTCAAGGGCGGTGACCATCAGCCAGATGTCGGCCACCCGCGCGGCGAGGTCCGTCCCCGGGCTTTCCCGCTGTGCGTCGTTCGCTAGCTGGTCAATTGCCTCAGCGATCCGGTCGATCGCTTCCCCCCTGATCGAACACACACGCGAAGGATAGCAGGCTGGCCCGGTCCGGCGCAGGCGGTCGGAACGGCCGCGCGCGTGTCGGCTGATCGGTGCCTTCTGACTAGGCGCCCGCGTCCGTTCGGCATGCGGAATGGCGCCGCGTGATGCGGTGCTGCACATCTTTCTCCACAGCCGTGTCACCATTACCTGTGGGCAAAACCTGTGGATAACCCTGCGCGGAAGCTGGCCAAGGTTTTTTCTTTGCACACCCGGTGGAAGCGGTCTTCCCAGGCAGGGCCGGGGATGTCGGCCAAAATCCGATGGCAGTCCACAGTAAACTCCCCAGGCTTCGCACACGTTACGCGACAGGTCCCCCACAAGTTATCCACAGGATCGTGTTGGCGGCCCTCGCGCCGCACCGCCAGAATGTCAGAGCCCTCCGATATGACTCTGTCTTAGCAGGGGGCATTCCCATTCCGTCCGGGGGAGGTGGCGTCTGGTGAGCGTGGCCGAGGTTGCGCAGCGAGGCGACGAGTTCGAGCGTATGCCGCCGCACGATGTCGCCGCTGAGCAGTGCGTCCTTGGCGGGATGCTGCTGTCCAAGGACGCGATCTCGGACGTGATCGAGGTCATCCGGCCGACAGACCACTACCGGCCCGCGCACCAGCTCGTGCACGAGGCGATCCTCGACCTGTACGCGCGGGGAGAGCCGGCCGATCCGATCATGGTGGCCAACGAGCTGACCAGGCGCGGTGAGCTGGCCCGGATCGGCGGGGCACCTTACCTGCACACGCTGATCGCGTCCGTGCCCACCGCGGCCAACGCGGGATACTACGCGCGGATCGTCCGGGAGCGTGCCATCCTGCGGCGGCTTGTCGAGGCCGGCACCAGGATCGTGCAGTTCGGCTACGCCGGAGACAGCGATGCCGATGACCTCGTGGACCGGGCCCAGGCCGAGGTGTACGCGGTCACCGACCGGCGCATTGCCGAGGACTATCACTCGCTGTCGGAGATCATGCCGGGCGCGCTCGACGAGATCGAGGCCATCGGCGCGCACGGCGGCGGCATCACCGGCGTGCCCACGGGGTTCGCGGACCTGGACGCGCTCACCAACGGCCTGCACCCCGGCCAGATGGTCGTGATCGCGGCCCGTCCGGCCGTCGGCAAGGCGCTTGCCCTGGACACGCCGCTGCCCACCCCGGCAGGCTGGACCACGATGGGGGAGGTCAAGACCGGAAACTTCCTCATCGGCGCGGACGGCAGGCCGACGCGGGTGGTGGCCGCGACCGAGGTCATGCACGGCCGTCCCTGCTACGAGGTGGAGTTCTCCGACGGAGAGGTGATCGTCGCCGACGAGAACCACCAGTGGCTCACCTGGACGCCATCGCGTGCCGTGCCGCCCCGGACCGTCACCACCCGGGAGATCGCCGCGGACCTGCGCTGCCTGATGGCGGACCGGAGCACTCGGCACGCGGTGAGCCCGGCGGCGCCGCTGGACCTTCCAGAAGCTGACCTACCTGTTCCGCCTCGCGAATTCGGCGCATCGCTGGCCGGACGGTCGCTATCGGGCAGTGGCGTTCTTTGCGCGGAGCGGGTTCGCATACCAGCGGAGTACCTGCGGGGCTCGGTCGCGCAGCGGCGAGCGTTGCTTGACGGGTTGCTGAGCGCGCAGCGGGACGGCTGGTCGATATCGCTGACGAGCGAGGAGCTGGCCGCCGACGTGCGAGAGCTTATGCATGGCCTCGGCTATGTCTGCATGACCGGCAGTGAGCTTGATGCTCAAGCGCACGCTACTCGCTGGCGGCACATCGTCGACGTCCGTCCGGTCCTGTCCCGTCCTGTGCGCTGCGTCCAAGTGGACAGTGCTGACCACCTGTACCTGGTCGGCCGCGGCATGATCCCAACGCACAACTCCGCGCTTGCCCTCGACTTCGCTCGTTCGGCCACCATCAGGAACCAGATGCCCACCGTGGTGTTCAGCCTGGAGATGGGCCGGAACGAGATCACGATGCGGCTGCTTTCGGCCGAGGCGCGGGTTCCGATGCACGTCATGCGCACCGGCCAGATGAGCGACGACGACTGGGCGCGGCTGGCCCGGCGGATGAGCGAGGTCGCGGACGCACCGTTGTTCATCGATGACTCGCCGAACATGTCGCTCATGGAGATCCGGGCCAAGTGCCGGCGGCTCAAGCAGCGGCACGACCTCAAGCTAGTGATCATCGACTATCTGCAGCTGATGTCCTCACCGAAGCGGGTGGAGAGCAGGCAGCAGGAAGTGGCCGAGATGTCCCGGTCGCTCAAGCTGCTCGCCAAGGAACTCGAGGTGCCGGTCGTGGCGCTGTCCCAGCTCAATCGCGGTCCCGAACAGCGCCAGGACAAAAAGCCCATGCTCTCTGACCTTCGTGAGTCGGGATGCCTCACCGGTGATACGCGGATTCTTCGTGCCGACACAGGGGCGGAGGTGACGCTTGACGAACTGATGGCCTCCGGCGAGCGTGACATTCCCGTCTGGTCGCTTGATGAACGCATGCGTCTCGTACCCAGGACGCTGACGCATGCGTTCTCCAGCGGTATCAAGGAAGTGTTCCGAGTGCGGCTGGCTTCTGGGCGGGAACTCCAGGCCACTGCCAACCACCCGTTCCTTACCTATGACGGCTGGAAACCGCTCGGTGGGCTTGCAGTCGGATCGCGCGTGGCGATTCCGCGCTCAACGCCTGGCCCGCTGAACGAGCAGCCCATGCCCGAGCCAGAGATCGTAATGCTTGCTCACCTGCTCGGTGATGGATCGTTCGTCAAACGCCAGCCGATCCGATACGCGAGCATCGATGAGGAAAACTTGGCGACTGTTACGGCTGCCGCTGCGCATTTCGGGATCACGCCGGTGCGGGACTACCACGAAGCGGCGCGCTGCACGTCGCTGCGTCTGCCCGCGCCGTATCCGCTGACGCACGGTCGTCGCAATCCGATCGCAGAGTGGCTCGATTCTCTAGGGTTGTTTGGCCTCCGGAGCCATGAGAAGTTCGTGCCGGAACCGGTCTTCTCGCTTCCAAAGGCACAGCTTGCGCTCTTCCTGCACCATCTGTGGGCCACGGACGGGTCAGTGACGGTCGCGAAGTCCGGCAACGTGCGGATCTACTACGGAACGACGAGCGAGCGATTTGCGAGGCAGTTGCAGATGCTGCTTCTCCGATTCGGGATTGTGGCACGGTTCCATCCAACTGGTAACACGCGCGGTCGCCCGCTGTGGACTGTGGATGTGACTAGTGTCGACGATCAAGCGAAGTTCGTTGGCGAGATCGGAGTCCACGGTGCGCGGGCCGTCAATGTCACCCAAGTGAGAGTACGGCTCGATGAGATGACAGCCGTGGGCCGTTTCGACACCATCCCTAGCGAAGTCTGGCAGCGGGTCCAGGCAGTGCTGGACCAGCGAGGCATGACGAAGAACCGTATGCAGATGATGATCGGGACGGTCAGCCGCGGCGATCTGAATATTGATATCTGTCCGAGCCGGTCAAGGCTCGGGCGCATTGCTCAGGTTCTCGAAGGTCGAGAGCTGGAGATGCTGGCCACGAACGACGTGTTCTGGGACACGATCGTCTCTATAGAGAGCATCGGGGAACAGTCCGTCTACGACGCGACAGTTCTCGGAACGCACAATTTCGTAGCAAACGGAACAAATATCCACAACAGCATTGAGCAGGATGCGGACGTAGTCATCCTTTTGCACCGCGAGGACGCGTACGAGCGGGAGTCGCCCAGGGCGGGCGAGGCAGACCTGATCGTCGCCAAGCACAGGAACGGTCCGACCGCCACGGTGACGGTGGCCTTCCAGGGGCACTACAGCCGTTTCGTGGACATGGCGCCGGGCTGACGCGCGCGCTTGTAGGGTCTCATTAACTTGGCCAATGTCGCATCGATCTGGCCATTGGATGGCCAATTGGCCAGATTGATCGTGACTTGTGACTACCAGCGATAAATGGCGTTTCCCAGGTTTATCTGGCGCGGTTGTCTTGGCGGCCTTGCTTGGATCCGTGACTGGTGTGGCTGCGTCAGCCCGGTTGAGGCGGGTTCGCCTGCCAGCTTGGCCGCGCCAGCTTCGGCATGGCCGCCGTGCTGGCGACAGTCGACGGCGATGGCAGGGTCAGCCTGACGATCCCCAAGAACAGGTCCATGCAGGGCGATGAATTCCTGGTGGACCTGTTCCAGGCCGCGGGTCTGCCGTCGGTGCTGGAGGACGACATGGGCCGTTGGCTCCGGTCCCAGGCGCCGCTGACCCTCGCCATGGAGGCGGTGGCGGGCGCCGGGATGGCGCACGAGCACGGCGCCACCTGGGGCGAGGCGAAGGTCGGGGCCGGGCGCTGCGCGCTGGATACTCGATCCTCCGCGAGTCTGTCCTTGCTACCAGGCGACGTAGGAGAGCGGGAAGTCTCCTCCTACCGTGTCGAGGGCGGCCGGTATCGGGAGGGCGGTGAACTCGCCGTTCCGGAAGATCCCGAAGGCCAGACGCTGATCAGTGGCGCTGTTTTGCGTGCTCAGCAGGACGAGTTGCGCGCTGCCTGACGGGCTGGTCCACATCGGCAGGACGGCCGGGAAACCGCCGCAGTTCGCTGCCCACTGCCACAGGACGCGCGCCGACCCCGATGCCGGGTATTCGAGCAGGCCGAACAGGTACCACGGCGTGCCGGGCGCGCAGTTCCCGTTGCCGACCTCGCCAGGGTCACGGGACAGGCCCGTACCCCCGCAGATCAGCTGCCCGTCCGCGGTGAACACGAGATCGCTCGTGGCCGCTTCCCCGCACTGCAGGCTCGTCGGCTTGTCCGCCGTTTCCCCCGGGAAGGTGAGCACAACATGGGCGGAGAGCAGGGTCGCGCCGGACGGCGCGGAATAGGGCAGCTCCAGGATCGCTTCCCACGTCAGGTCTTGCGGCGGAGGCAGGGCACCGTCATTGCTCAGCCCCGGCTTGAGCTTGAACTCCCCGAACGCGAGGGTTGTGCCGTCATCAACCCAGGCGAGCGACAGATTGCTGTCCGACTGGCCGTCGGCGGGAGGGAAGATGTACAGGTCCGGTCGGGGCGGCGCGCTCCACGCCCGCAGCATGGCGCCGGTCCGCAGCGAGTAAACGCGGAGGGTCACCGTCCCGTTGGGGGCTGGCTCCCCGCCGGGAGTCATTCCCCGGCCCGGTGTCTGGAAGGCGACGGCGAGCCTGGTGCCGTCCGGGGAAAGCGCGATCGCGTCCACGCCGGTGCCGAGAGGGCTTGGCGGGATCGGCAGGCGGGTAAGGGTGGCGGGCCGCGCGGAGCCGGGGGAGAGCCGCAGCAGGTACCAGGTACGGGGCAGGACGGACTGGTCAGCCGGGTGGAGGCTCTGGATGGCGCCGGGCTGGGTGTCCACCACGAACGTCCGGTCGTCGGCCGCGCCGGTGACGCCCGCGAACGTGGCACCGGGGGGAGGCTTCACCGTCGCGACTAGGTGGCCGGTCAGGGTCTCCCTGACCTGGATCTGGTCGGGGTTGTTCTCGCCGCCGGGTTCCTGGACCAGTTCCGCGTAGTACGTCGGCACCGCGTCCGAGGCGGCGGTCGGCCTGGCTGCGGGGACCACGGGACCGTTCGGCATATTCCTTAGCGTCACCAGTGTGATGGCGAGCATGATCATGACCGCGGCGGCAGCGAGCGGAGTAAGCCAGGGAAACCAGTGCCGGTGCGGTGACGGTGCGAGGGCCAGCCGCGGCGTCAGCCGCAGCGGGGGTGCGCCGGTGACGGTGTCCGCGAGTTCTCGCATGGCCGCCGCCGTGTTATTCGCCAGGGTCGTCTCGTCGAGACCTGTGTTGTCGCCTAGCACTTCCCCTCCTCGAGCATGCGGCGGAGCGCGGTGATCGCGCGGGACGTGGCCGACTTGACGGTGCCCTTGCTGATGTCCATGGCGCGAGCGGTCTCGTCTTCTGACAGGCCGAGGTAGAACCGGCAGACCAGGGCCTCCCGTTGGCGGTCGGGCAGCAGCCTGATCCCGGCCAGGATGCGCTGGCGGTCCTGGCTGATCAGGGCGGCGGCTTCAGCCGACGGGTGGGCCTGCCAAGAGGCCGCTGCCGCGCGGTCGCGTCCCTCCCGCCTGGTCCGCTGGCGGAGCACGTCGCGGCAGCCGTTCAGCACCGCCGAGCGCACGTAGGTCAGTGCGTTATCCGGGGCCTTGAGCCTGGCCCAGCGCCGGTACAGGCCGAAGAACGCGTCCTGCACCACGTCCTCGGCCGCCGTGCGGTCGCCGAGCATAATGAGCGCGATCCTGATCATGCTGACCGCGTGGCGCTCGTAGAGCGCGGTCACGGCGGACGCGGCGTCATCCCCGGGCGTATCACGAGGACGGCCGCGCGCACCGGTGCCGGTTTCCAATGTGTCCACGAAGGAGAGACGACGCGGTCGGGAAAAGGTTGCCCTCGCCTGAACCAGGTTTTCGCTTGCCGTTCCGGGGGAGGACGCTCCTGCTCCCGTCCAGGCGTTCGCTCCCGGCATGAGGACCAGCGGCTGGGGCCGCATCATCGACGCTGGCTCGGCGAACACCTTGCGGGAACGGCAAAACCGCATCGATACGCGCGGCGGGCCGTATATGATCAACGGCGTGTCTCGGTGGTATTGGCGCTTTACGCAGGCTCCGGGTGGAGCCATGCGTACCGTATTCGTGCGCTGATACACCACCCGGAGCCAGCCGAGGGCGAGGCGAACAGCCCGCCCCTAATCGAGGGCGTAGCTGGCTTCCGCGAGTGACACGGGCGCGGCGCGCCCGGGAGGAGCAAAACCCCGATGTCACCCGTGAGTGATACCAGGATTACCCGTTACGAACCGTTGCTGCCGCCTGCCGCTCTGCTCGACGAGCTTCCGCTCGGCGCCGCGCTGGCCGGGACCGTCGAGCGCACGCGCGCCGAGGTCCGCGCCGTACTCGACGGCGAGGACGACAGGCTGCTCGTGATCACCGGCCCGTGCTCGGTCCATGACCCGAAGGCCGCGCTCGACTACGCCGCCCGCCTCGGGCATCTCCGCGACCAGTACGCGGACGAACTGCTGATCGTGATGCGCGTCTATTTCGAGAAACTGCGCACCGTCACCGGCTGGAAAGGCCTGATCAACGACCCGCGCATGGACGAGAGCCATGACGTGCACCGCGGACTGCGCATCGCGCGCCGCCTGCTCCTCGACATTCTCGGCCAGGGCATGCCGGTCGGCTGCGAGTGGCTGGACCCGATTACGCCGCAGTACATCGCCGACACCGTGACGTGGGGCGCGATCGGCGCCCGTACCACCGAGAGCCAGGTGCACCGCCAGCTGGCCTCCGGCCTGTCGATGCCGGTCGGCTTCAAGAACGGCACGGACGGCGACGTGCAGGTGGCGGTGGACGCCTGCCGGGCAAGCGCCACGGGGCACACCTTCTTCAGCGTAACCCCGGCAGGCACGGGCGCCGCGGTCACGACCAGCGGGAACCCGGACACGCACGTGATCCTGCGCGGGGGGCGCAGCGGTCCGAACTACTCCTCCTCGCACGTCGCGAAGGCCCTCGACCTGATCGCCGCCGTCGGCCTGCCGCGCCGCCTCATGATCGACGCGAGCCACGGCAACAGCGGAAAGGACTACCGCCGCCAGCCGGAAGTCGCGACGTCCCTGGCCGGACAGGTCACCGACGGCGAGCGCGGCATCGTCGGCGTCATGCTGGAGAGCTTCCTGGTCGCGGGCCGTCAGGAACTGGGCAACCCTGCGACGCTGACCTATGGCCAGAGCGTCACGGACGCGTGCATGGACATCGAGATGACCGCAGGCGCGCTGGCATCGCTCGCCGCGTCCGTGTCCGCTCGCCGCCGCTTCCCGTCTGACTAATCCCGAAAGTTCGTCGCGGGGACCCGTGAGGGCCGGGAGCCTAACTCGAGCATCGCCCAGCGTCCGTGGCTGCTATCGGGTGCTCGGCGATCTGGAGAGCCAGCTCGCGAGCCAGGCGTGCAACAGTCAGAGATTTCCGCGCCGTTCCTGCTCGCGCTCGATGGCCTCGAAGAGGGCCTTGAAGTTGCCCTTGCCGAATCCGAGCGAACCGTGCCGCTCGATGAACTCGAAGAACACGGTGGGCCGGTCGCCGATCGGCTTGGTGAAGATCTGCAGCAAGTAGCCGTCCTCGTCGCGGTCGACCAGGATGCCGCGCTTCTGCAGCTCCTCGATCGGGGCTCGCACCTCACCGATCCGGGCGCGCAGCTCCGGGTCCTCGTAGTAGGAGTCCGGGGTGGACAGGAACTGAACGCCCTCAGCGGTCAGCGTGTCGACGGTCGCGATGATGTCGTTGGTGGCTAGGGCGAGGTGCTGGGCGCCAGGGCCGCCGTAGAACTCGAGGTACTCGTCGATCTGGGACTTGCGCTGGGCGACCGCCGGCTCGTTAAGCGGGAACTTCACCCGGTGGTTGCCGTTTGCGACGACCTTTGACATCAGCGCGGAGTAGCTGGTGGCGATGTCGTCGCCGATGAACTCGGCCATGTTGGTGAAGCCCATGACGCGGCGGTAGAACTCCACCCACTCGTCCATCTTGCCAAGCTCGACGTTGCCGACGATGTGGTCAAGGGCCTGGAACACGCGCTTCGGGGCGCCCTCGCGCTTGACATACGACGAGGTGCGCGCGACATAGCCGGGCAGGTACGGGCCGTTGTACTTGCTTCGGTCAACCAGAGTGTGCACTGTCTCGCCATAGGCCGCGATGGCGCCGATCCGGATGGTGCCGTGCTCATCGGTGACGTCGTGCGGCTCCTCGACGACGGTGGCGCCCACCGAGCGGGCGTGTGCGATGCACCTGTCGACGTCAGGGACCTCAAGCGCGATGTCGATGAGGCCGTCACCGTGGCGGGCGTGGTGCTGCGTGATCGGGCTATCGGCCCGGACACCGCCCTTGATGACGAAACGCACGCCCCCGCTCTTCAGGACGTACGCCATGTGGTCGCGGTTGCCCGTCTCGGGGCCCGAGTAAGCGACTAGGTCCATGCCGTAGGCGGAGATGAAGTAGTGGGCGCTCTGAGTCGCGTTGCCCACGGCCCAGACCGCCGCGTCCCAGCCGGTGACCGGGAACGGGTCGTTCTCGCTGTCGTACTCGACGAGCCCCACGAGCTGCTTCAGGGTGTTGAGGTCGAGCTCGGCGAGCCTCTCCTCGTTGGTCAGGGTGTCGCTGAGGGACATGCCTCTTCCTTCCATCGGACGTGTGCATGAATTGGAAACCGGATTCCTCTACCTAGGCAACATGCCTATTTGCAGCTGGTCAGAATGGGCATAGTGCGGGCCTTATCTGAACTTTTGCTAGGCAGGTTGTCTATGTAATCACCGGTTCGTACAACATTGTCCGCCGCGCCGCCCCGGTCGCATGCCAGGCGCCCGTGTGCCGCGGGGAGAAGTGACGGGTGGTCGTCGTGTCCGACCTCGTGTTTTCCGCGCGTCGTACCTTCGGGACGACACCGGAAGCCGCAACAAGGGAGCGCCGAGCGTGACGGGACTGGATGCCGCCCGGCGAGCCGGGATCGGTGCTGCGCGGCGCTAGCGCACGCGCGACGCGATTATCGCCGGGGCGCTCGAGACTGTCGCCCGGGGATGACGGCCAGTTCGCCAACACGACCCTGGACCGGCCGTCGGCGGTGGTCATCCGGGTCGGCGGAGCCATCACGCCCGCGTTGTTGATCAGCACGTCAACCGGCGTGCTCAGCAGGCGCGCCGGCCTGGCCAAATCGAACGTCCTGCGCTACTTCGAATCGCGCGAGGCCGTGCTGCTCGAACTCCTCGATGCCGCGTGGCAGGACTGGCTGGTGCAGCTCGATCAGGACCTGTCGGCCGCGGTCGACCGCGCCGCGCCGATCACCTCTCGCTGCGACCGGCTGGCCGCTGTGGTGGCAGCGTCACTCGCCGCCCAGCCCATGCTGTGCGATCTGATTAGCGCTCAGGCCGCGGTGCTGGAGCGCAACGTCTCGGCGCAGGTTGCCGCCCAGTACAAGCGGGCCAGCATGGCCTGCATCGATGCGCTCGGCAGCCTGATGCGCAGGTGCGTGCCCGAACTCGGCGAGCAGGACGCCGTGAAGCTGGCCGGGGCCACCATCATGACCGCAGGCGCGCTGTGGCCGCATACGCAGCCGTCAGCCGCGATGCTGGCCGCGTACGAGGACGACCCGGAGCTCGCGGCCATGCGCCTGGACTTCACCGCGACGATCCGCGAGGTAGTTGAGGTGGTAAGCGCCGGACTGCTGGCCGGGGATGGCCGCCGTGAGCGGTCACGTGCGGGTGAAGCGGCGGGTGCACAGCGGGACGAAGATGGCGAGCAGCAGCGCCGTCCAGGCCAGCGTGGCCGGCACCGGGTGCTCTAGCTGCCATGTTCCGTTCGTCGGCGCTTCCGGACTGCCGAACAGGTCCCTCATCGCGGCGGCTAGCGCGCTGACCGGGTTCCAGTCGGCGATGGCCCGCAGCCAGACTGGCATCCCTGAGGTCGGCACGTAGACGTTGGATAGCATCGTCACGGGGAAGATCAGGATCGACGCCTGGCCCGCCGCCTGCTCGCTGCCGAGGACCAGCCCGAGGTACATGCCGATCCAGGTCGCCGCGAACTGGAAGGTCGCGACCAGCGCGAGTGCGGCGACCGCGTAGCCGGCGCCGCGCTCGATCCGCCACCCAACTGCCAGCCCGCACAGCGCCATCAAGACGAAGCTCGCCAGCCCGTAAACCAGGGTCGCGGCGGCCTGGCCGAACGGCACCGCCGTCCGCGCGATTGGCAGCGACCGGAACCGGTCCACGACGCCGCGGGAACTGTCGCGCGCCATCGTGAACATCGACGGCACGATGTTCGTTCCGATCGTCGCGAACAGGCCGGGGATCAGAAACGCGCGGTAGCCGCCGCCGGGCACCATGATGGCGCCGCCGAAGATGTATCCGAAGAGGACCACCATGACCACCGGTCCGCCAAGGGTCAATGCGATCGCGGTCGGGTCGTGCCTGTGCTTGGTGAGCACCCGCTCGGCCGCCGCGGCCCCGTCGGTGAACGCGCCGCTCATGCCGGGTACCCCTCGGTAGTCCGCGTGCGGTCAAGGAAGACCTCGTCGAGGGTGGGCCGCCGGACGCTGACATCCTCGGCCGTGACCCCTGCGGCGTCCAGCCTCCGGACGAGTTCCGGCAGGGTCACGGCGCCCGCGGCCACGGGCGCGGTGAGCCGGCGCTCGCCCGCGTCCCGCCGGGGCGGGCCGGTCACGATATCCGTCAGGACGGCCTCGGCAGCATCAAGGCCGACGGCGTCGGCAAGCACCACGTCGACTCGGCTGCCGAGGGAGTCCTTCAGCTCGTCCGGGCTGCCGTGGGCGGTCACCAGCCCCGCGTCGATGATCACGATCTGGTCGGCGATCCGGTCGGCCTCCTCGAGGTACTGCGTCGTCAGCAGGACCGTCGTGCCGTCCGCGGCAAGCGCGCGGACGGCGGCCCAGATCTCGGCCCGGCTGCGCGGGTCCAGGCCGGTCGTCGGCTCGTCGAGGAACAGCACCGAGGGCGCCACGACCAGGCTCGCGATCAGGTCCAGGCGCCGTCGCATGCCCCCTGACCAGGTCTTGACGAGCCGGTCGGCCGCATCGGCGAGGCCGAACCGGTCAAGAAGTTCGGCGGCCCGCGCCCGCGCTCCGCGACGGCCCAGGTGATGCATAAGCCCGAGGATGAACAGGTTCTCCCGGCCGGTGAGGTCGTCGTCCACGGCCGCGTGCTGCCCCGCGAGCCCGATCGCCGCGCGCACCAGCCCCGGCTCCCGGAGTACGTCGTGCCCTGCGACCCGGGCCGTACCCGCGTCGGGCCGGATCAGCGTGGCCAGCACCCGGACCACTGTCGTCTTGCCGGCTCCGTTCGGCCCGAGCAGCGCGCACACGCCGCCGCGCGGCACGCTCAGGTCCACTCGGCGCAGCGCCCGCACCGGCTCTGCCCGCCCTTTACCAGCCCGTTTGGTACCGGCTCTCTCCGTAGTAGCCGGCACCGCGCCGGCTGGTACCGCACTGGGCTGCGCCGCCCCGGCACGGGCCGCGCCGAAGGACTTCCGCAGCCCCACGGCCTCGATCGCGATCACCCCAAGCACCTCCAAAGTTCCGGAATAACTACGTACATAGTACGTCGTAGATTGTACGTAGTTATTCCGGGGGCGGCGAACGCGAATATCGTCAGCAGAATTGGATCGAAAACAGTGCCTAAATACATACGATCATTGGCGATGTCCGGCAGGCCTAGCAGGCATGGCCTATGGTTGAGGATCGCGCGGGCACCTCTGCGCTTGCGGGCCCGGGCGATCACAGCGAGGAGGACCGAACGCATGCCTGCCGCCACGCCAGCCGCCGGAGGCCCGCGGCGGCGGGGTCCCCGGCCACGGCACACCCGGCAGGACGTGGCGCTAGCCGCGGTGGCGATAGCCGACGCCGACGGCATCGACAGGGTGACCTTTCGTGCGGTCGCGGCCAGGCTCGGCGTGGGCGTGATGTCGCTCTACAATTACGTGCCGGACAAGCAGGCGCTGGTGTATGACATGGCCGAGACGGTCATGGCCGAACTCCGTCTCCCCGAGCCGACCGGCGACTGGCGGGCCGACATGCACGGGCTCGCCCACGAGCAACGCGCTCTCCTGCACCGCCATCCATGGCTCGTCACGGAAAGCTCGCACCTGCAGCCGCTCGGCCCGGCGATACTGGCCCTCATCGAATGGGCGCTCGGGGCGCTGGAGCCCACCGGCCTGCCCGCACAGGAGCGGCTGGAGACGATCGCCATGTTCAACTGGTTCATCGGCAACGTGGTCCGCGGCGAGCTGGCCACGCGCGCGGCGCCGCCGCCTGAATCCGAACAGGCCACGGCGCAGGCAAGGCAAATGGCGGAACTGCTCGCCACCGGGCGCTACCCCCGGTTCGCCGCCGCGGTCACGCAGCCCGCCCCGCCGGAGCCCGACGAGCGCCCGCACTTCGACCGCCTCCTCGACCGTATCCTGGACGGCCTCATCGGGGTCAGGCCGGCGGAGGGCTTAACGAACGCCAATTCGTGATGGTCACAAGTAGCCGTGTTGGCGCCAGACGGCGGCTGCACATGGGTGCATCGGGACGTCGAAGGGAGTGTCCGGCGACTCCTTGACCATCCGCTCAAGCGGGAGCGGCGGCTGGCGGGCGCCCCCGATGCCCCACGCGATGTCCGCACGGCGGCTCACCAGGGCCTGGCAAAACTGCTTGATGAGCGCGTCGGGAGTGTCGCTGCGGCAGAAGATGGGCCATCCGCCGTAATCCACCGCTGGGATGTCGCCAGGCAGCGATGGGTAGCGGGACTTCTCGATGAGCGCGCGACGGAAGCCCTGCGCCTCCAGCGCTGCCAGGTGACCAGGACTCAGCGGAAGCAGTCGGGCCCCGGCGGCCATCACCAGGTCCGCCCACATCACGACGCCCTCGTCGAAGATAGCGTCAAGCTCGCCGCGCTGAAGCCGTCCGAGGCGCGATGGATCGTTGGGCATGGGCTGGTCGTAGCTGATCTCGCCGCCCCATGCCAGGATGTCGTCGAGGCTGAATCCGTGCTCGCGCAGGACCACGTCCACCATGATGGGCGTGCACGCGTCGATCGATCCGCGGACGGACACTCGCAGTGGGTACTTTGCGGCGGCGATATCCTCAAGGCTGCCGAACCCTAGCCGCTCGGCCACAGCGAACGCCAGCCGGTCGTCATGCGGGAGGACCGCAATCGTCGCGACGTCTTTCGGGCTTGTGAATGCCCCGACGCCGCGGTATGCCATGGTCAGCATCGCCGCCGGGTTGAGGATCGATACATCGACGCGGCGTGCGTGGACATCCTCGATGTTCTCCGGGCGGTTGGCGCCATAGAAGGTGAAGCGCCCGGGTCCGGTGTGGCTTTCAAGGACGACAGACACGGCCCGGTGCGACCAGTCCATGCTCAGCATGATCTGGCGGGCGACGTCGAGGAACAGCATCGGCCGCAGGTTCGTCGGATCCACGGGAGCGACGGGACGGAATTCCGCTGCCATGGGCCAAGGAGATCACGTTGCCGACAGCGGCGGCAAGCGAATGGGCGTTGCTGGTGGAGAGCCCGCTCGCCCGGTAGGTGATTTGAAGGGCTGGCCAGCCGCAGTCGGGCGCGAGAGGTGGCTCACCGGCACCTGGCCCTAAATTGAGTCGTGCTCCGTTGCGCGGCGCCGCCCGGAATGGCGCCCTTCACCCCTTGATGCGGCCGCCGTCACACCGCCTGTTCGGACACCGTCTGCCGTGACACGCCCGCACTGGCATCGCCCGCCCGGGTACCGCCCGCCGTGATGCCGGCGGCCAGCCGCTGGAGTTTCCGGGCACTCGGGGAGCCCGGGTCGGCGGTGATGAAGACGACCTGCTGGTCGTCGTCGGGGACAGTGAGCACGTCGCAG
>Ga0335075_10003888_pt1 | contig 23450 bp, 20 predicted proteins | sample Lox_Sample_24_FD_206723 | JGI IMG/M metagenome (GOLD analysis project Ga0335075, IMG submission 206723) | Soil microbial communities from Loxahatchee National Wildlife Refuge, Florida, United States - Lox_Sample_2.4 | ecosystem: Environmental > Terrestrial > Soil > Wetlands | place: USA...
AGTGGGGAAGGAACCTGGCCATTCGGTTTCCCGGCGAGATCGTAAAGGCTGCCGGCCTCACCGATGGCGAGCACGTCGAGATCGAGACGCACGACGGGGACATCGTCATCCGCCGGGCAGTGCCGCGCTTCACGCTTGAGGAGCTGTTCCAGAGCAAGAGCCCGAAGGAGTGGCGGGCGGCCTATGCCGGTGCCTTTGATTGGGGGCCGGATATTGGCCGTGAGGTCGTCGAGGAGTAATGCCCCCGCCCTACATCCCCGACACCGGTGATCTGGTCTGGACCGACTTCGACCTGACGAAAGGCAGCGAGCAGGCCGGACGCCGGCCGGCCCTCGTTGTCTCTCCGGCTGCTTTCACCGAGAACACCGGCCTGGCCATCGTCTGCCCGGTCACGTCGAGGATTCGGCCGTTTCCCACCGGCGTTGTTCTGCCATCGGGCCTAGCTATAGCCGGAGAGATTCTGATCAGCCACATCCGCAGCATCGACACCCAGGCCCGGCCCATCCGGTATGCTGGCATCGCCGTGCCACCGCAGATCGCACACCTTGTCCGTGCAAAGCTGAACACATTCATTACGATCTGACGCGATATGCCTAGCTGGTCGATCCAACCGAGCGCGCGGAAGCTGGCGGCTCAGGCCTTGTTCGAAGTGAACAAGTACAAGGCGAGTACGAGCGACGCCTTGCGGACAGGCAAATCGACCGAGGAGAACCCAGGCGGCGCTCTGGGATAGGCTCAGTCGGGTCCCCCCGACATTCGGGCGCCCATTGCCGGGCTATGGCATCACGAGTCCGCCGTTCACCTCCAGTATCTGCCCAGTCACATAGCCGCTCAGCCGCTCCGAACACAGATAAAGAAATGCGCCGACGCACTCCTCGGCCACTCCGATTCTGCCGAGCGGGATCATCTTTCGCGCCGCCTCCTGGGCCTCGCGCGAGGTGGTTCGATCCTGCATCGGTGTTGCAATCACGCCCGGGGAGACTGCATTCACCCGAATCCCGTACGGCGCTGTTTCCTTTGCCAACGCGCGGGTGAAGGTGGCAACGAATGCCTTGCTCGCAGCGTAAAGCGACGAACCGCCCCCACCTCCGGTACGGGCCGCGACCGAACTCAGATTGATGATGACGCCCCCGCCTCCTTGCGTCCGGAACTGTCGCACGGCGGCGCGACATCCGGTAAACACCGGACGCATATTGAGTGCGACGTGCTGATCGAACATCTCGTCGGACGTCTCAGCCACTGGATGGCGCTCGATCAAGTCACCGGCATTGTTGATCAGGATCGACAGCCTTCCGAAGCGGGCGACGATCTCGTCGATCAATCGCTCCAGGGTGCCAGGCACCCGAATATCGCCCTGCAGCACATGCGCTTCTCCGCCCGCCGCTGCGATATCGGCGGCAACTGACGCTGCGGCCCTGGCACTGCGATGGTAGTGAACACCGACACGGAGGCCTGCGGCAGCCAAACCGCGTGCCGCGGCCGCGCCGATCCCCTGGCTTGCGCCAGTGATGAGACAGACCTTGCCGCACAAATCTTCCATGGAAATGACTACACCCGTCCTCTTGGTCGCGAGAATGTTATTTGTGCGGTGATGACCGATGCCGGCCTGATTACGCGTCCGCCGTCAAGAAGGGCACCGCGGTTGCGTGGAATGCCACGGGATCCTCGAGCTGAGGCGTGTGGCCAGAGCGCTCCAGAACCACGACCTGGCATTGGGGAATCAGCTCCTGCATAGCGATCGCGTGCTCGGGCGTGCGCGCGCGATCGTGGCGACCCTGCATGATCATTGTAGGCACGGCAATTTCGCCAAGCCGTTCAAACGTCCGGGTGCGCGCGTTTGACCGTGCGGCATCGACCGCTGCCGCCTGCGAGGCGCTCAGGGCAATACAGCGAAACCGACCCATCTCCTCGGCCGGCGGGGGTTGGTGGAAAAATCCAGCTACCACCGGCGCAACTGTCGCCTCGTTCCAGTCGGCCGTCGCCAGAGCATCCGCCTTGCTGAGCGCGGTTTCCGGGTCGGCAGTGTAGGCACCAGTGGCAACAAGCAGGAGGCGGGCTAAACGGTCTGGATGGCGTAGCGCGAACTGCTGCGCCACCACCCCGCCCATTGATCCCCCCACGAGGACAATGCAGGGGATTCGCTGTTTGTCCAGGACTCCAGCCAGCGCATCGGCGTAGGTTTCCATCGTGTACGGGCCGCCAAGTTGCGCTGACCCGGCGAATCCCGGCAGGTCGGCGGCAAATCCGGCTCTGCCGGTGTTGGCAAGCTGGTCGAGCGTGGGTGTCCAGTACTCGCTCGATTGGCAGAATCCGTGCAGGAAGACCACCGGAAGCCCCGCACCGCTTCGGTTGACGCAGTGCATGGCCTAAAGACTCTTCTTCAGCGCTTTTGCCTTATTGGCGGACGCAGTCAGCGCCTGGTGCGGTGTGATTTGGCGCAGAAGCGCTTCCTGCACTCTCTGCTGGGTAAAGCGGTCCCACTCCGCATACCATGTCGCCGTGATGTTCTCGCGTGCTCGCGCCGAGCCGTACTGCTGGCTCCGTAAGGCCAGATCATAGCCCCATCCTCTCTGTGCGCGGATGATATCGGGGTCATTGTCAAGCGATTTGAAAGCGTACCCTACGCCGTACTTCAGGTACCACTCCTTGGCCGTGTAATAGTGGCCGCTCGCGTCCTTGCCGCCGACGTAGTAGAGAAGTCGCTCCGCGGCCGCGCGGACCTTCGTCTTCGGGCTGAGCCCATAGAGGCGCGTCCATCCCATCGGGCCGTGACCCGTGTTGGTCAGGCCAGGGAACTGAGTCATCGCGATGCTGCCGGCACGGGTACTGTAGGCAGCCATATTGGCTCGCGGCATGACGTTCCCGACATTCGAGGTAAAAACTCCCTGGCCGCTGAGATACGCGTCGCGCGCCTGGGTCTGATCGAGTTGCAGCCCGCGTGGGTCAAGGATATGCCAGCCGTGCATCGCCTCGACCATCCATTCGAGAACCAGCAGCGCTGTTTTGTCGTCATCGGGATAGACCGGATCTAATGTCGGAGTGAAGAGATGGCCACCGGATGCAAAAACCATGGACCAAAGCTCGTCCAGCCCGTCGACGTCAATCTTGTATCCCTTCAGGATCGGATAGTCCGCGATTCCGGCCTTCCTGACTTCCAGCGCTGCATTCTTGAGTTCCTCCAGCGTCACTGGGGGCTTCGCCACACCGGCCTTCGCGAGTGCCTTCTTGTCGTACATATAAACGAAAATGTCGCCGTAGTACGGTGTGCCGTATTGCTTTCCCTTGTAATAGAGGGCCTCTAGGTTGAACGGATAGATGTCCTTGTCGAGCTCGGTGAGGCCCGCCATGCCGTCGATCGGCTGCAGCCACCCTGCCTCGACCCATGCCCCAAGGTCGATATCGCGAACATAGAAAGCGTCCGACTGGTCACCGGCGTTGAGCAAGGCAATCATCTTCTCGGCATAGAGCTGTAGGTCGAGCGGCGTATATTTGACGGGCAGATCAGGATTTTCGGCCATGAACCGCTTCAGGAAAGCTTCGACAATCTGAGGCTCGAACGCCCAGCCATCGAATGTCACCGTAGTTTGGGCCGCTGCGGCAGCCGGTCGGAGACCAGCGGCCTCGACGCCGACTCCTACCCCCGCTGCTGCCGCCGTGAGCAAAAGTGTCCGCCGGGCAAGTCCCGTACCCTTCCCAGTGTCGCCTTGCATGCTTGGTGCCTCCGTTGTTGAGCGCGGTTCAAACGGCGTGTGGCCCATTTCATCCCTTGACCGCACCTGCGGTCAGTCCCTCGACGACGAATTTACGAAAGATAAAGGCGAGCACCAGCGGTGGAATCACCGCCAGCACGCCGCCCGTCGTCATCAACGTGCGCGCCGTTGTTACGTCGGTCGCGAAGCCGGCCACGACAACCGTCACGGTCTTGGACGCCATTGTGTTGGTCAGGATCACGGCGAACAGATAGTCGTTCCACGCCGTCATGAACGCAAACATCCCAGCCCCCGCCAGGCCTGGCTTGGCCATCGGAAGCAGCACCTTGAACAGCATCTGGGCCCATGTGCAGCCGTCGACCAGAGCCGCTTCTTCGATGGCGCGCGGTATGGCCTGGAAGTAGCTTTTCAACAGCCATATGGTGAACGGCAGCGTGAATGTCAGGTAGGTGAGCATCAGTGCCGGCAAAGTGTCGAGCAGGCCGAGCAGCCTGACCATCAAGTAAAGAGGGATGATCAGCGCGATACCCGGGACCATACGCGATCCGAGATAGAGCATCAGGAGACTGCTCCGGCCCCGAAATTGCAGACGGGCGAAGCTGTAGCCCGCCAAGGCACCGAGAATGACATTGAGGAGTGCGGCGCCGGTTGCCACGATCAATGAATTGACGATGCCGGGCAGGGTGTCCGCAGCTGCCTGGCTCCCCACCAGCGCGCGGACACCGGAAGGATTAAAAAAGGAAAGGTAGTTGCTGAACGTTGGGTGGGCCGGGATCCATTGCGGTGGCACCGAAAGTGCGTCCTTTTCATGCATAAAGCTGGTCAGCACCAGCCATGCAAATGGTGCCAGAATGAAGATCGATAGGAGAATGGCAAATACCACGAGGAGCGCCGTACGTCGGCGCTTGCGCCAGGAAGCGGCCACCCTGAGCGAACTCATGCCTCGAACTCACCGCGATGGTAGAGGGCGCGAAAATAGATCACTGAAAGACCGACCGTGAGCAGGCTGATCAGCCACGCGTAGGCGTCGCCGAGGCCGAAATCGAGGTTCTCGAAGGTCGTGATGTACGTCTGCCAGGTCAGCGTGGTGGTGGCGGTCCCGGGGCCGCCGGACGTGAGCACATAGATCACATCGAAGGCATGCAGAGCATACATCGTCTCGATAATGAGGACGACCAGTAGCGGCTGCGCAAGCCACGGCAAGGTGACGTGGCGGAACAGGCCGAGCTCGTCGGATCCGTCGATGCGCGCCGCGTCGTAGAGTTCACCCGGGATGCGCTGCAACGCTCCAGTCAGGAGAATGACCGCAAGTGGGAACATGCTCCACACGTGCGCGGAGACCAGGGCGAGGAGCGCGCCCGAGGAGGAGGAAAGCCAGCCTTGATAGTGGCCGATCACTCCCAGAGCCTTGAGAAGCCCGTTCAGGACGCCGACCTTGGGGTCGTAGATCCATTGCCACATCAGGCCATTGACGACCGGCGGAATGGCCCATGGGATCAAGATCAGAACGCGCAGGACGGCGCGGCCCGGAAAGGGCGAGCTGAGTAGCAGCGCACCGCCCACGCCAAGCAGGCTCACCAGCACCACGGCAAGGCTCGTGAACTCCGCGGTCACCAGAAGGGCAGCCCAGAACTCCGCCGAGGCGAGAATCTGGAGAAAATTACCAAGCCCGACGAACGCGAACACGTGTGGCCGCATCAGGTTGTAATGGTGCAGGCTGATCCAGGCCGAGTCGACGATGGGGAAGGCGACAAGGATCGCGATCGCTGCGATCGAGGGAGCGTTCAGCACGTAGGCAAAGGAGGTGCTTTCGTAGGTGAGGAGGCGGCGCAGCCCGAAGACGCCCCGGCGGCGACCCAGGCCCCCGTGCAAGCCGTTGATTCTGTTCGGTCCGGCCGCGACGGTCGGGGCCATTCAGGCACCTCCAGCGGCTTATTCGGCCAGCACGGCCGTGAAAGCCCACCGCCACCATATAAACGCGGATGTAGTGTTGCAACTTTTTTGTTTGAAATTGGGCGCTATGCGCTCAGAGTGGCCGTCCAGGACCGCTCCATATGAAATACGACTACATTCCGCCTGACGGATCAGTCCCCAATCGGCTGGTGCTCCGTCTCACCGTGCAATCGTTGCAGCGCCGCCCGGGCGCGACGCAGCTTGGGTACCGAGCTCTCGAGCCGCCGCGACGCCACCAACGTCGCCAGGCAGTCCAGAACGTAGAGCTGACCGTAGCGGCTCCGGTTCGGGATCTCGAAATGCTGATCGTTGTCGGGAATATGGAGCGGCAGCAGGATGGTGCTCGCGGCTGCAAGGGGGCTGCCTACTCTGGTGACCGCGACCACCTCCGCTCCTGCCTCTCGGGCCGAGCCGGCGCTTTCGACGAGTGCGCGCGGCAGCCCCGTCACAGAGAACACCAGCAGCGCATCCTGAGCGTTGCAGGTCGCAGCGGCAATCCTCTGTTTGTACGAGTCGGTCAGAGCCGTGACATGGACGTCGAATCGAAACAGCCGGTTCTCAGCCTCCTCTGCGATGTTGGCCGAACTGCCGCCAGTGCCCATGCAGAAAACCCTCTGGGCCGCGTCGATCGCGGCCGCCGCTCGCTTGAGCGCCCCCGGGTCGCGCTGGGTGAAGCTGGAGGCGAGCGCCTGTGCAGTCGCTTCGTACACCTGTTTGGCAACCAGGTCCGAATCGTGCGAAATTTTTGCGTTGTCCGACGGGACGAACATTCGCGCGGTGGCAAAATCTTCGGCGAGGCGCTGCTTAAGATCAGTGAAGCCGCGGCAGCCGACCCGACGGGCGAAGCGGACCACGGTGGGCTCGCTCACGGCGGCCCGCTCCGCCAGTTCCCTCGTGCTCATCCGGGTGGAGACGGCGATATCGGCGAGGACAACCTCGGCGACCTGGCGTTCGGCGCGGTTCAGGTCCTCCAGGGCGCGGCGAATGCTGTCGATCGTGCTGACATGGCCGGAAGGCCAGCGGGCCGGCTTAAGATGCGAGGATCGGTCGCGCATGGTGCTTCTACGCAAGCGGTGCCGATAGCGGTCCCGAATCGGACCCGTAGCGCTGGCTCAGCAAGCCGCTCCCGTGTTTATGGGGGAGCAGCCCCGCACGACAGGTCACGATCACGGAGGTCGGTGGGAGTTTGGCAAGGCTCCGGCTTGGTTGGAGACCGTTACGCACAAAGCTGCGAGCGACTACACCGGCTGCCCGATCCTCATACGTATCGACGATCGTTGCCCGGTAACGTGGCGTGCACCCATCCATATCGCCGCGCCTGCGTGCTGAACATCGCCCATTGTTTGATAGAAATGAAGGAACAACCGAGTGGCGATGTCGCATTCTAGCGGTGCTCACGTAATATCGGTTAATGGCATTCTTGTACACTATTCCTTGAAAGGCCCGCCAGATGTCCCCACTTTAATGTTTGGCAATGGGCTGGCCACTAGCACAGAGATGTGGGACGAGCAAGCTCGCTATTTTTCCCAGCACTGGCAGGTACTACGCTATGACACGCGGGGACATGGAAGCACGGGCGCCTCGGAGCCGCCCTACTCCGCGGAACAGCTTGCACATGATGTTGTTGGCCTGCTGGATCGCCTGGGCATCGGGCGCGCGCATTACGTTGGCCTGTCGCTCGGCGGCATGATAGGGCAATACGTTGTCGCCCGTCACTCGGATCGTTTTGCATCGCTGACCCTGTGCGACACCACGATGCGTATGAACCGCCAAATGTGGGATGCCCGAATCGCCGCCATCGAAGCGGAAGGAATCGAGCCGCAGGTGCATCCTTCAATCGATCGTTGGTTTACGCCGTCATTCTCGGCGGCACATTCAGAGATCGTTGAGCAACTGCGACACATGATCCGCACGACGTCGAAGCAGGGGTATCTGGGTTGCGCGATGGCGATCCGAGACATGGAGCTTGAGCCGCTAACCCGCACGATCGTCGTGCCCACGCTCGTCCTCGTCGGTCGGGACGACCGCTCCACCCCGGTCGAGGATGCCAGTGAGCTGCATGCGGCAATTCGCGGTTCCGAATTGGCCGTTCTGGACCATGCAGCGCACCTGCCGAACATCGAGCAGACACGTCGGTTCAACGAAGTGCTCCAGCGATTCTTGAACACCCACAGGCGGGTTAGGTCACGTTGACTAAATCTGGCGGGCGGAGAGGCCCTGGGTAGGGATAGGCCGCTGAAGATGCTGCCGAGCTGGCACTGGCGTCACAACTTGCCTGGGGGCACAGCAGCACGCCACGCAGGACTAGTGCCGGACGGACCTATACGATATCGAAGGAGAGCATGTGGACGATCAGCGTAATGCCAACGTTCCGCTCCGCCATTACTCCAAGGGTGGGGACGAGGTCGATCGGGCCGGTCGCGGTTCTGCTCTGCGGAATTGCGGTGATTCCGAGCCCGGCGAGAAACGGGCGGAACCGGTCGCGCAGCGCGACGCGCAGGATCTGCCGCAGCCGCGCGCCGGTCTTGACCATGCGCACGCCCCAGAGCAGCAGAGCGACCATGCCGGCGAGATCGAGCAGGGTCAGCGTGGTACTCATTTCCTGGCGAGCGTCCTCCGTCAAGGATGGCGGGGCCGAGCATGAGAGGTCGTGCGCCCAACGTGCGCGCGACCTCGCCCGACGACAAGGGCAGAGGGGCGCAGCGCGACGCAGATCCTGGCTGACTAGCCCTTGCGGTTGCTCGTGCGGTCGCTCGCGAAGGAAGTTATCAGTGCTTTCAGCCCGCCTTCCTCCACCGCTTCTATCGCGTCGGCGGGCAGGAACCATCGGACCTTCCGCTGCTGGCACTCGGGCCAAGCGTTCGCTTGCCGCCGTACGCGCAATGCAAACACTCGTATCTCACAGTGTACCGCGACTGCCCTGTCATCAAACAACTTGCCGTAGAGATACCGGCCGATCGACCTGCTGCGAGTATCGCCGTGCACGCCTGCTTCCTCGTACGCCTCGCGGGCCGCCGATTTGCTCGGGCCCAGCCCGCTTATCGGCCAGCCCTTGGGGATGATCCACCGCTTGGTTTGGCGGCTGGTGACCAACAACACCTCAAGGCCTTCAGCCTTGCTCTCACGAAAGGGACGAGCACCGTATTGCAAGCGGATCGCTGATTTCCGCGCCGGCTTCTTCTTTGCGGTATGTCCCCCGCTGGATGACACCGCCCCTTCTCCTCTTCCGGGGCGCAGCCGAACCGACCGGCAATCGGGCGGCTGGTGCAAATTGGGTCACTACTGCCTCCAACCGAGTCGGCGCTCAAGCTGATCTGGCGCGCGTCAGCATTGCTCTCGGCCGGTTGATGGCGGGGGCGCGCACATCCTGCGGCCCTCGGCTGGTGCCATACGCGTGCTAATCAGGCTAGGTGCCGAACCATCACTGCGCCCCGGTTTCCCTCCGACATCGAACCGCTGGAGGACCGGATCGTATGCCAGGGCAGTCAAAATCCGGGGGTCGAGATCTACACCTACGCCACTCGCATCAGCATGGGCGCCACGACGTGGCGCGCGACCGAGCGCAAGCAACTCTTGATCGAGGCCAGACTCTCCGAGGGCCGTTCGATCCGTTGCCTCGAGGACGCCCGGCAGTCAGGCCAACCAGTTCGCCCTGGCCAGGGCGATCGCTTCGGGCGGCCGCCGGCTGATGCGGAAGGCGGGTCTCGAGGCCGGGATCGCGCGCCTCGCGCGCCTGTGTGCCGCGCACATGGACTACCAGCTGATGATCTGCCGGAGCGTGGCGGGCCCCCCATCATACGATCGGCCGCGCCGAGGAGCGGATCGCGGCGATCACGCAGGACGTTGCCTGCTTGGTGCCGACACGTGGCGCCGCCTTTCGGATGTGCGCCAAATTCAGCCCGACCCCTCTTGCCTTCAATCTCAGACGGGCGCTCAGCATTCGTATCCCTTCGGGGAGGGCCGCCTGTCGCTGATTGTTGAGTTGGGTGAGGCTTGCTGCCTGTGAATCGGCACCAAAGTGGGACCCTGCCCCCGATCAGGCTCAAAACATTGATATTGCGCCAGGAATTTCGTTCGCCCCGGGGTCCTGATCGGCGCCGAGCGGGACGCCGGGGCGAACGATTTAAGATAGCTTTATCAAGGAGATACAGCGCTTTCTGCGGGGGGCCAACTTGGGCGCCGATTCACATCGTCCGGCGCGAGAGCTACCACGCGGCGGACGCGCGCGCCCGGCAAGCACTGGAAGCGGCGGGCCTGAGTGTGGCTGAGCCGGACGTTGCGGCTTTTCAAGCGACGGCCGCGAGCGCCCATGACGCCTTCCGTCGCGAGGAAGGCGGTGCGACACTCCTCGATGCTGCCCTTGGAGAGGGGTAGGGGGCGAGGCGAGGCAGCTTGGGAGTGGCGATAGGGATGAGCGGACTCGATCTCGTGGTGCGCGGCGGTACAGTCGTTACCTCCTCCGATTCCGTGCGCTGCGATGTGGGCGTGAGCGGCGGGCGGATCGTTGCGCTCGCCGAGCGGCTGGACGGCGCGCAGGCGCTCGACGCCGATGGGCTTCTGGTGCTGCCCGGCGGGGTGGACACGCACTGCCATGTCGAGCAGCTCGAGGCCGATGGCTCCGTGCATGAGGAGAGCTTCGTCACGGCCAGCGCGTCCGCCTTCGCCGGCGGCACGACGAGCGTGATCTCGTTTGCCTCGCAGTTCCGGGGCCAGCCGATCCGCGACACGCTCGCCGAGTACCGCCGCCGCGCCGGGCGATCGATGATGGATTACAGCTTCCATCAGATCATCACCGATCCAACGGACGATGTCGTGGAGAAGGAAATTCCGGCGCTCGTCGCCTCTGGCATTCGCAGCCTGAAAGTGTTTCTGACCTACGACAAGGTGCATCTCGACGACGGGCAATATCTGCGCGTGCTGGCCGCCGCGCGGCGCAACGGCGCGCTGGTGACGGTGCACTGCGAGAATTACGAAGCGATCCGATGGCGGACCGAGGCGCTGATGGCGGCCGGGCTGACGGCACCGAAATACCATGCCTGGTCGCGGCCGAAGATCGTCGAACGGGAGGCGACGCACCGGGCGATCGCCTTGGCCGAGCTGGTCGATCAGCCGATTCAGATTTTTCACGTCTCCTGCGCGGAGGTCGCCCTGGAGGTGGCGCGCGCGCGGCGGCGCGGCGTGAAGGTGTGGGCGGAGACCTGCCCGCAATATTTCCTGCTGGGGGCAGCGGATCTCGACCGTCCCGGTTTCGAGGGCGCAAAATTCATGTGCAGCCCCGCGCCGCGCGATGAAGCAAGTGCCGAGGCGCTGTGGGAGGAGGTCCGCCGCGGAACGGTGGATATCGTCTCCTCCGATCATTGCGGCTATAGCTATGCGGGCGGGAGGGGCAAGCGGGTGCGCGGCGACAACGCGCCGTTTCCCGTGGTGCCGAACGGCATTCCCGGGCTGGCGACGCGGCTGCCGATCGTCTTTAGCGAGGGGGTGGGCAAGGGGCGGATCGATGCGAACGGATTCGTGCGGCTGACCGCGACCAACCCGGCGAAGCTCTTTGGCCTCTACCCGCGCAAGGGGACGATCGCGCCCGGCTCGGACGCCGACATCGTGCTCTGGGATCCGCGCCGGCGCGTGAGGATAGACAACGCCATGCTGCAGCACGCGGTGGACTACACGCCCTATGAGGGGTTGGAGGTCACGGGCTGGCCGGTCGCCACGATTGCGCGAGGAAGGGTGGTGATGCGCGAGGGCTGCGTGCAGGCCGAGCCGGGCGAGGGGCGGTTCCTGCCGCGCGCGGCCTATCCGCTGATCGAGCCGCGCGGCGTCGTGCCGGACGGGTTCGACGCGGCGGCGGTCCGTGGTTGAGGAGGATCGTCTCTAACAGTTCGCTGAAAAAGCCTGATTTTCGCTTCCTGGTATCCTTCGCGATCACCCGGGGGTGACTTGGCGGAGGGGGCTGGGGGCTGTCTGTCGGCGAGTGTGGTTCTGGGGCCATTGCGGGCGTGCGGCTTTGGCTACGGGGCCACCAGTCTAGGAATCCGGATCGGGTTGTAGGCGATCAGGTTCAGCAAGAAATCGGCAGCGACCCCTGCAATACCGCGATGTTTGGTTCGACGCATCGTGCCGTGCTGCTTGCCCCAGCCGAACGCGCACTCGATCATCGCCCGCCGGGTCTGGGATATCCCGTAGCCTGCATGGCGCGTCGTGCGGCCATCGATCGCGCTGCGCCGCCGATTGCCGGTCTTGGTCTCGGCATTATTGCGTGCCACGTGCGGCGTCACCCCGAGCTGGCGCAAAGTCGCCACGTGCCCGGCGGTACCGTAGGCTTTGTCCTTGCCGACCGTGATGCGATGCCCGGCCATCTTCGGTCTGGCCTTGAGCATGGCTTCTGACGCCCGCCGTTTGGCGGTGCCATCCGCTTGCGTGACCCTGCCCGCCACCGTTACGCCGTGTCGGTTTTCCATGGTGGCATGGCCCGTGTAGCAGAGCTTTGCCTCACGGCCGACCGCTTTGCGGTAAAGCCAGCTTTCCGGGTCGGTCACACTGGCATGGATATCGTTCTTGCGTCTCTGGCCGCAGAAATCGGTGCCGTCGCCATCGTTGCTGCCGTCTTTGGGACGGAAAGTCTTCTGCGATGCCCACGCCTCGATAAGCGTGCCGTCCAGCGAGAAATGCTCGTCCGATAGCAGCGGCGTCACTTCGGAATGGTTCAGCAGCCGTGCCATGAACTTCTCGAAAATGTCGCCTCGCTGCAACCGCTCGCGATTCTTGGTGAAGGTGGTGGCGTCCCAAATGGCCTCGTCCGGCGAGAGGTCGACGAACCACCGATACAATAGGTTATAGTCCAACTGTTCCATCAGCCGACGCGCCGAGCGGATGCCGCAGAATACCTGCAGCAGCAAGGCGCTCAGCTCCTGCTCGGGCGGCACTGACGGGCGACCTTTGCTCGCATACAGCCGGCCGAAGCTCGGGCCGAGCTCCCCCAATACAGTCCGAACAAGCTTCCGCACCCGCCGCAAAGGATGTCCGCTCGGCACTACTCGGCTCTCGGGTGAGATGTAAGAAAACAAGCCACCCTGATCCCGGAACCCGCCGCCCATCCGGCCCCCAACCCTGCCGACACTTATGGAATCATCGCATCCTACGCCGAATCCAGGGGCTTTTCAGCAAACTGCCAGAAGAACTTGGGACCTCCTCACCTCCTCCGGCAACACGCCATTCCTGCCGGTGATCAAGGAGGCGGTCAAACGCCGCACCGATTGACAGCCCAGGAGTTTCTCGAGCAGATCGCGCGATGCAATGGCCTCGGCCGTCTGAAAGGTGATCGAGCGTCCATGGCAGACAAGGTCAGAGAATTGCGGCGAGCTCCGGATAGCTCTCGCAGAGCTCGTCGAACGCCCCCTTCACCCATGGCCGGTTGGCCTGCGCCTCGGCCCGTGCCACGCGTTCGAAGAGCTTGGTCTTGACGAAGAACCGCCAATGCACGGGCAGGCGGGAGAGGATATCCCCGAGCACGGCGTAATTCTCCGCCGTCCATACCGCCTCGTGGCGCTCGCGCTCCGGGCCGAAGGCGAAATGCCGGTTCTTCCGCCCAGCCCGCATCGCGGCGCGGCGCCCCTCGGTCGCCGCCGCATCCACCGCACCGTCGCAGAGCACGACACCGTATTCCGTCCCGGCGGCCCCCACTGAGACATATCCGCGCGCGACATCGAGCCGCACCCGCTCCGGATCGCGCTCGAGCGGATCACCGCGGCCGCCGCCGCCCGGTGAATGGATGTGCAGCACGTCGCCCGGATCGCAGGTCACGGTATCGACATTGCCGAGCCGTACCTCGCGTGCGGTGCCGGGATTAAGGATGAAGTCCGAGGGCTTGCCGGCCTGGCCGCCGAGCGTGCCCCAGGGCCGGAAGCGCGAGCGGTCACGGTTGCGCGCGGTGATGCGCGTGTTCGGCGCGAACACTTTGAAATCGAGCACGGTCGCAAGCCCGCCGCGATGCGCTCCGGCGCCGCCCGAATCCGGCAAAAGCCCGTAACGCAAAATCTGCACCGGTACCTCGGCCTCGGTGATCTCCACGGGCGTGTTCTTCAAATAGGCGCCGTCCGCGCCGGAGCCGTTGGTGCCGTCGCGGTGCGGCATCCCGCCCGCACCGCCGACGACCGGGTTGATCGCGGCGAGAATGGTCCGATGGGTGCGGTTGTCCGTCGTCATCACGTTCACGATCGAGCTCGATCCCGCCGGCGCCGCCGGCATCCGTTCGGGGATCGCCAGGCTGAAGGCGCCGAAGATCACGCTCCTGAGCCGCGCGCAGGTGAGGCTCCGCATCCCGACCGCGGCGGGAAACACCGGGTTGAGCACCGTGCCCTCGGGGCAGAGGCAGGTGAAGGGGCGCGTCAGTCCGGCATTCAGCACGAGCGCCGGGTTCAGCGTGTAGAGCACGTAATAGATGCCGACCAGGAGCAGCGTATGGCGCGGATCCCCGCCCGTCGGCACGTTGAGCGCGGAGGTGAGCTGCGGGTCGCTGCCGCTGAAGTCGAGCGTCGCTGCGTCGCCCTCGATCACCAGCCTGAGCGCGAGCCGGCAGGGGTTGCCGTTGGCCCCGTCCTCGTCGGCATAGTCGGCGAACACGTACTCGCCGTCAGGAATCTCCCGCAGGACTTCGCGCGCCTGGTGCTCGGCGTAGTCGAGCAGCGACGCGAGGCCCTCCTTGAAAGTTTCGGGACCGAACTTCGCGATCATCGCGCGCGCCTTGCGCTCGCCGGTGTTCAGGGCACCGATGAAGGCCTTGAGGTCGCCCAGGTTCTGCTCCGGCTTGCGCACATTGAGCAGCATCACCTTGAGGATTTCCTCGTTGAGCACGCCCCGCCGGTAAAGCTTCATCGGCGGAAAGCGCACGCCCTCCTGGTGCACCTCGGTCAGGGCGCGCGAGAGGCTTGCCGGCACCGCGCCCCCCATATCGGTGTTGTGGATGTGCCCGCAGGCGAAGCAGAGGATCTCGCCCTCGTGGAAGATCGGCTTCCACAGATGGAGATCCGGCACGTGCGTGGCGACGAACCCGCTATAGGGATCGTTGGTCATGCCGATATCGCCCGGCTCGTAGGAATCGATCATTGCCATGGCGCGGGCGTAATTGATGCCGGGATACCAGGTGGCGCCGAGATCCATCGGCACCGCGACCGCGAGGCCCGCCGCATCGGTGATCTGCGTGGTGAAATCCTCCGTCTCCTTGACGAAGGTGGAGTGCGCCGTGCGGTAGAGCGTATAGGCCATGTTCTCGGCCGCGGCGCGCGCATGGTTGGCGAGGATCTGCAGCGTGACCTTGTCGATCGCCATGCCCTTCACTCCTGCGAGATCAGATGCAGGTTGCCATATGCGTCCACCGTGCCCCCGAAGCCGGCGGGCAGGCAGAGCGTCGCATCCTCCTGCGCCACGATCGCAGGCCCGGCGATCGACTGGCCGTGATGCAGCGCCTCGCGCCGATAGAGCGGCATCGATCGTATCGCCCCGCCCTGCCAGACATCCACCCGCTTCTCGGGCTCCAGCGTACTTTCGCGCAGCGCTTCCATCGGGAACGAAGGCGCCTCTGTCGTCCCGGTGATGACGAGCCTGAGGTTCACGATATGCACCGGCGCGCCCGGATCGGAAAAATCGTAGATCTCCGCGTGCCGGCGATGGAATGCCCCGGTGATCGCTTCCATATCGCCCCCCGCGATCCACGCTTCCTCGAGCCCAACCTCGATCTCGAAGGACTGGCCTTCGTAGCGCATATCCGCCGAGAGGGCGGCGTGCGCGGGGCCGGTGAAACCCTGCTGCTTCCTGAGCCAGCGCTCGGCCTCGGCGCGGAGGGCGGAAAATCCTTGGGCCACCGCAGCCATCGAGGCGGGCACGGCATCGGCGAAGAGGGTGCGGATGAAGTCGTTGCGCACATCCGCGATGAGCCCGCCGAGCGCCGAGACAACGCCCGGCCGGCGCGGGATCATCACCCGCTCCATGCCAAGCTCGCGCGCGAGCAGAGGGCCCAGCATCGGTCCGGCGCCGCCAAAAGGCATCAGCGTGAAATCGCGCGGATCGACGCCATAACGCGCGATCAGCTTGTTGACCTCCACGTACATGTTGGAGATGGCGACCTCGATAATCGCCGCGGCCGTCGCCTGCAACCCGAGCCCGCAAAGAGCCGCAAGCTGCCCGACCGCCGCCTCGGCGCGCCCGCGGTCCATCGCGACCGTCGCATAGGCCAGCGGCGCGTGCCCGAGCCAGCCGCACACCGCCATCGCGTCGGTGATGGTGGCCCGCGTTCCGCCACGCCCGTAGCAGGCCGGCCCCGGCACGGAGCCTGCGCTCTCCGGCCCGACCTTGAGCACGCCGAACCCGTCCACCGAGGCGATCGAACCGCCTCCATCGCCGATCGAGGTCACGGAGACCGAAGGCACATAGAGCGGAAAATCGCCGATCGTCTCGCCCATGCCGAATTGCGGCCGCCCGTCGATCACCAGCGCCACATCGGCGCTGGTGCCGCCGATATCGAGCGTCAAAACATTGCCGATGCCCGCTTGCCGGGCAAGAAACGCAGCCCCCATCACGCCGGAAGCGGTGCCCGAGAGCAGCATGTTCACGCAGGCCCTCTTGCCGAGCCCGACGCTCATGATCCCGCCGTTCGACTTCGTCACCATCGGCTGAGCCCGTATCCTGCGCTCCTTGAGCGCCGCCTCCAGCGAGCCGAGATAGCGCGCGACCCGCGGATGGACATAGCCGTTGAGGATGACCGTCGTGCTCCGCTCATACTCGCGGATGACCGGCCAGACTTCGGAGGAGATGAAGACGAAGAGCTCCGGCGCCTCGCGCGCGAGGATCGCCTTCGCCGCGCGCTCGTGCGCCGGGTTGCGGTAGGCGTTGATGAAGGCGACGACGATGCCCGCGACGCCCTTCGCCCGTGCGGCCGCCGCCGCGCGCCGCACTTCCTCTTCATCCAGCCTCACCTGCTCGCTGCCGTCGGCGAGGATGCGCCCGGGAATGCCGAAGATGCGATCGCGCGGCACGAGCTGCTCGGGCCGTTCGCAGAAAAGCCCGTGCATCTCGGGCATCCGGAGCCGCGCAAGCTCGACCACGTCCTCGAATCCCGCGGTCGCGAGCAGGGCAAGCTCGGCGCCCTTGCGCTGGATCACGGTATTGATGCCGACCGTCGTGCCGTGCACGAAATCGCTCACCGCCTCGGGCACGAGGCCATGATGCGCTTCGAGCAAAGCAAGCCCGTTCATCACCTCCTGGCCCGGGTTCTCGGGGGTCGTCAGCACTTTCAGCGTGTGCAGGTGGCCCGTTTGCGTATCGAAGACGCAGAAATCGATGAAGGTGCCGCCGATATCGACACCAATGCGCCAGGCCATCCTCTCTCCGCGGAGCTGCGACCGGGCGAGTGTCCCGGCACTGCCCTCTTCTGTCCAGGACGATCTCTCCCGACGCCGATAAGCCCGCCTTATGTCTCTAGACTGTCCGGAGCACTCCCGGATGCCCAGGATCCGCGACATACCCAAGCACTGCCTCGCGCAGATGCTGGCGCAGCACATCGTGGTTGCGCGAAAGCGGCCGCTCGCTCGAGGTCAGCAGGCAGACGGGCAGGCTGACCGAAGGGCGGAAAGGCCGCGTCACCAGGCCGGCGAATTCGTTCCACGGCAGGAGCCCGTCCACCAATGCAACCCCGATCCCCTGGCGGACGAAGGCGATCGCGGTGATCGAGACATCGATCTCGACGTCCGGGCGAAGCCGCGCCCCTTCCTCGGAAAGCCGGCGCTCGATCAAGAGCGCAGGGAGCGAATCGGCACGGTAGGAGATCAGCGTCTCGCGCGCGAGGTCTCCGGGCCCGATCGTGCTCCGCTCCGCGAGCCGATGTTCTGCCTGCATGAGGCAGACCACCTCGCTTCGTCCCACCAGCTCGGTTTCCAGAAGCGGCGTCGGCTGGTCGTTCATCGCCACCCCGATCTCCGCCTCCCGGCGCACCAGCATCTCGGCGATGACGGCGGCCGGCACCACATAGGAGCGAAGCTGCACGCCGGGGCGGGCGGCGCGGAAGGCCGCGAGCGCGCGCGGTACGATCGAGAGCGAGGGCGGGGTGGAAGCGGCGAGCCGGACCAGCCCCGCCTTGCCGTAGCGCAGGTCGCGCGCAAAGCGGCGCAGCCTTTCGAGCTCGCGGAACAGCCTGTCCGCCTCGGGGAACAAAAGCTTCGCCTCGTGCGTCGGCACGAGACGGCCCTTGACGCGCTGGAAGAGCGCAATGCCTAGTTCGTCCTCGGTGTGCAAAAGGTTCTGGCTCAGCGCCGGTTGCGAGACATTGAGCGCCCGCGCCGCGCCGGTCAGCGTCCCGCAACGCATGATGGTGCGGAACACTTCGAGCTGACGCGCATTCATTCGGCTAGTATATAATGCGGGCTTATGATCGCAAGGAGAATGGCGATTGGACAGCGCCTGCGGATGAATGGTTCGTTCCCTTCATGAGCGCAGGTGTTGGAGGCCTGTTCCGCCGGCTGGACGAGCGCGCCCGCGCGCCCGTCCACATCACGGTCGATGGCGCGCCGGTCACCGCGCTCGCGGGCGACACGCTCCTCGTCGCCCTTCTCACCGCCGGCGCCAATTTGCGCGAAAGCGAGTTCGGCGACGGCAAGCGGGCCGGCTTCTGCCTGATGGGCGCCTGCCAGGATTGCTGGGTCTCAACCGAATCCGGCGAGCGTCTCCGCGCCTGCTCCACCGAGATCGCCGAAGGCATGTCCATCCTCACCACGCACCGCCCGTGGCTCGCCCCAGCATCGTGATCGTCGGCGCCGGTCCGGCCGGCGCCCGCGCGGCAGAACGTCTTGTCGAAGCCGGGCTTCGTCCCGTCGTTGTCGATGAAGCGAGGCAAAGCGGCGGGCAGATCTATCGGCGCCAGCCACGCCAGTTCCGCCGCCCGCCCGCCCGCCTCTACGGCTTCGAGGCAAAGAAGGCGACCGCGCTGCACCGCATGTTCGATGCCCTCGTCCCGCGCATCGATTACCGCCCCGAAACCCTCGCCTGGAACATCTACGAGGGCGCGATTCATCTCCAGCGGGGCACGCAAAGCGAAGCGCTCCGCTTCGACGCGCTGATCATCGGCTCCGGCGCGACCGACCGCATCATGCCGCTCCCCGGCTGGACTCTCCCCGGCGTCTACAGCCTCGGTGGCGCGCAGATCGCTCTCAAGGCGCAGGCTTGCGCGATCGGCGCCCGCCCGGTCTTCCTCGGCACGGGCCCGCTTCTTTATCTCGTCGCCTATCAATACGCCGGTGCCGGCGCCCCACCCGCCGCCGTGCTCGATATTTCTCCCTTCTCCCGCCGCCTCGCCGCACTTCCTTCCCTCTCGGCCCGGCCCTCGATGCTCGCCAAGGGCCTTTATTATTCCGCCTGGCTCGCTGCCCATCGCATCCCGATGCTGTCCTCCATCACCCCCCTCTCCATCGAAGGCGAGGGGCGGGTCAAAGGAGTTCGCTTCCGCGACGCGCGCGGCAACGAGAGAAAGATCGCCGGCGACGCGGTGGGGCTCGGCTATGGCCTGCGCTCCGAGACCCAGCTCGCCGATCTCGCGCGCGCCGACTTCGCCTTCGATTCCCTCTCGCGCCAATTTCTGCCGGTCACGGACGAGGATGGCCGCAGCTCGGTGCCCGGCATCTATCTCGCGGGCGACGGGGCGCGCATCGCCGGCGCGGATGCTGCCGAGCTCGCCGGCCGCCTCGCCGCTTGTGCCGTGCTCGCCGATCTCGGCCGTTCCGTGCCCGCGGCGGAGACCGCCACGCTTCGCCGCCGCCTCGCCCGCCTCGCCCGCTTTCGCGCAGGGCTCGAACGCGCCTTCCCCTGGCCCGCCCACCTCGCCGCAAGCCTGCCGGACGAAACGCTCGTCTGCCGCTGCGAAGCGATCACTGCGGGTGAGATCCGCCGCGCCGCATCCGCCCTCGGCGCGCCCGAGGTCAATCGCGCGAAAGCCCTCGTGCGTGCCGGCATGGGGCGCTGCCAGGGCCGCTATTGCGGCCTCGCCGGCGCGGAAGTGCTCGCGGCCGCCCGGGGCGTTCCGCTCGGAGAGGTCGGAAGGCTCCGCGGCCAGGCCCCCGTCAAGCCGCTTCCCGTCGCCATCGAGAGCGTCGCATCGTGACTGCGGAAGCGGATGTGATAATCGTCGGCGGCGGCCTGATGGGCGCGGCCACTGCCTTCTTCCTCCGCTGCCGCGGCCGCTCCGTCATCCTCCTCGAACGCGGTCTCGTCGGCCAGCAGGCGAGCGGCGTCAATTTCGGCAATGTCCGCCGCCAGGGCCGCTTCCTGCCTCAGCTTCCGCTCGCCAACCGCTCCCGAGAAATCTGGGGCCGGCTCAAGGAACTCCTCGGCGAGGATGCCGAGTTCCTCGTAAGCGGGCATATCCGCGTCTCTTTTCGCCCCGAGGAGGTCGGCCGCCTCGAGCAATATGCCGAGGCCGCACGCCCCTATGGCCTCGATCTCGAGCTCATCAGCGGCAACGCGCTCCGCGCACGCTTCCCCTATCTCTCCGTCAATGCGCTCGCGGGTTCCTTCTCACCGAATGACGGGCACGCAAACCCGCGCCTCGCCGCTCCGGCTTTCGCCCGCGCCGCGGTCCGGCTTGGGGCGCTCGTCTTCGAGAACACCGAGGTCGCGTCAATCACGAAGGCAGGGACCGACTTCGTTGTCGAAGCCTCTTCGGGCGAGCAATTTCGCGCGCCCATCCTGCAGATCTCCGCCGGCGCGTGGGGAGCGGCCCTTGCGCGGCAATTCGGCGAGGCGGTGCCGCACGAGCCGCGCGGCCCGCAGATGGCTGTAACGGAGCCCCTTCCTTATGCCATCGCGCCGGTGATCGGCGTCTTCTCCGGTGTTCTGGAGGAGGGCATCTATCTCCGCCAGGTCACGCGCGGCAACATCGTCTTCGGCGGCGGCCGCCGCGGCCCTGCCCTGCCGGATACAATCCGTGCCTATGTCGATCCCGCGAACACGCTCCGCCAGCTCAAGGAACTTCGCCGAATCGTGCCCGCTCTTGCCGCACTGCGTGTCATCCGTACCTGGAGCGGCATCGAAGGCTATATCGAGGACGATATTCCGGTGATCGGTCCGAGCGCCAAAATCGCCGGTCTCTACTACGCTTTCGGATTCTGCGGCCACGGGTTCCAGCTCGGCCCCGGCGTCGGCGACGTGATGGCGGAGCTGATCGACAAAGGCGCCACTACAACGCCGATCGCGCCCTTCCATATCAGCCGCTTCGCTGCCCCTCAATAGCCCCGCGCGCGGTCGATCTCGCCTTGGAGCCGCTCGCCGCGCTCCAGGCGGCGAATGTTCTCGAGCAGTACCACAATACCCGTCTCGTGTCCCGAACTCGCAGCAACGTGCGGCGTGACGACGATGCGCGGATGCGTCCAGAACGGATGCCCAGCCGACAGCGGCTCGGTCTCGAACACGTCCAGCACGGCAGCGGCGAGCTGGCTGGAATCGAGTGCCGCAAGCAGGTCCGCCTCGACCAGATGGCCGCCGCGCCCGAGATTGATGAGCCCGGCGCCGCGCGGCAGGCGCGCGAAAAGCGCGGCATCGAGAATGCCGCGCGTCTCTCCGGTGAGCGGCAGCAGGCAAATCAGGATCTGGCTCCGTGCCGCCAGTCTGTCGAGTCCGTCCCGCCCCGAATAGCATTCGATGCCGGGGATCCGTCGCGGCGAGCGGCTCCAGCCCAGCACCGGAAAGCCGAGCGCCATGAGCGAAGACGCGGCTGCCTGCCCCATGGTTCCAAGTCCGAGCAGTCCGACCGGCGTCTCCGCAACAGACGGGGCTATGAGCGCACGCCAAGTGCCGTTCCGTCCCTGCGCGAGATATTCGGGCATCCGCCGCTGCAGCATCAGCGCCGCCATCGCGGCAAAGCCCCCCATCTCGGAGGCAAGCGTGGGCTCGATCATCCGCACCAGCGGAAGCTCGGCCGGGATCGAAGCGACATCGAGCTGATCGACACCGGCGCCGACCGAAAAAACCGCGCGCAGGTTCGGCAGCTGTCCAAAAAGCCGGGGCGGTATCTTCCATGCGGCGAGATAGGTGATCTCCGCTGCTTGCCCCATCTCCGGGAAGATGCGGAAGTCCAGATCGGGCGCCTCGGCCTCCGTGATACGCGCCCACGCCTCGCCACGGTCCGCGCGCCCGATATAGAGGATCGCGCGCAAGCCTCAGCCCGCTCCCTGCGGCAGCCTGTCTCGCTCTTCCTCCCCGTACGCCTCGACCATCGCGGCAAGGCTCGGAAAGCGGAAATCGTAGCGCGCATCCTCGGGCGGCGGCATGGTCGCGCCGAAGCCCGCCGTGCCATGGCGGCGATCGATCCAGGCGGTCGCGAGGCCCGCGCGCTTCGCCGGAACATGATCGTGGAAAAGACTCTGCGCCGTATGCAGGATTTCGTTCTTGCGCACCCCACGCTCCGCCAGATGCTCGAGCATGTAGCGGAAATTGGCGGGATCGGGCTTGTACGAGCCGACATCCTCAGCCGTGTAAACGGCATCGAAGGTCACACCGAGCCTGCGGTTGCTGCCGGCGAAGCTCCTCCGGTCCACGTTGGAGAGAATGACCAACTCGTAGTGCTGCTTGAGCGCGGCAAGCGCCTCCGCCGAATCGGGAAAGGCCGGCCAGTCCGGCACCGAAGCGCCGAAACGTTGTTCCGCCTCTTCGTCCGCCGCGATCCCCCATTCCTCGGCAAGCCGCCCGTGCACTTTGGCCAACAGATCCGAATAGCGCATGCGCGGCGTCTCTGCCTCCTGCGCCGATTCGTGCCGGGCGAATGCCTCGAGCGCGGCATCGCGCCCGAGCGGAACGGGAAGCCTGGCAAGCAGCGGCCCGAGAGCGGTGAAGATGCCGCTCTCCCAGTCGATCAGCGTGCCGTAGCAATCGAAGGTAAGCACACGGAAATCATGAAGGCGCACGAGCTGGCTCCTTGGATGTTGTTTCTTTCTGCAGGGGCTTTGCCCCTGCGCCCCACTCGGGGGCTCTGCCCCCGACACCCCCACTGGGGCCTTGAGGCCCCAGACCCCCGATCCTTCTAAGTAATGGATTGCAAAGGCTCGGCCTTTGCCGGGGTCCAGGGGCAGAGCCCCTGGCGTAACATTAAAGTGCCATGCACAACCTCAGCGCATCGTAGATCGCGGCGTGTACGTTCCGGCTCGAGACCGCATCGCCGATCCGGTGCAGCTCGAACCCGCCATCCTTGCGCGGCTGCGGCCGGCCCGCGAGCAACGCACCGATATCGGTGATGCCCTGGTTCGCGGAGGCCGGGCGCAGCGCATCGTAGAGCGCGGTCACCGGCTCGGTCCCGCGCTCGACCACGATCTGTGACGCGACGCGCGTGTTCTCCTCCCCCGTCAGCTCGTGGCGGAAGATTGCGGCGAGCTGGTTGCCTTCCGGGCGCACACCGACGAGCTGGCGATCGGCCGAGACATCGATGCCGTTCCGCGCGAACCGTTGCCGATAGACCACGCGCTCCGAGTAGGCCATTTCCACCCCGAGATTGTCGTCGATCGTCACGAAGTGCACCTGGTGCCCGGACTCCGCAAGATGCAGCGCGCAGGAGACCGCCTCGTGCCGCCCGGTGCCGTCGAACACCAGCACGTCCCGCTTCGCCGCGGCCGCACCGCTCAGCACATCCCATACGCTCGTGCAATATTCGTGGCCGGCGACCCCGTTGGTGTCGGGCACGCCGCCCGTCGCGACGATCACGGCGTCCGGCTCCTCGGCCAGCACGTCCTCCGCCTCGGCGTAGGCGTTGAGCCGTACCTC
>Ga0335075_10003889_pt1 | contig 23443 bp, 17 predicted proteins | sample Lox_Sample_24_FD_206723 | JGI IMG/M metagenome (GOLD analysis project Ga0335075, IMG submission 206723) | Soil microbial communities from Loxahatchee National Wildlife Refuge, Florida, United States - Lox_Sample_2.4 | ecosystem: Environmental > Terrestrial > Soil > Wetlands | place: USA...
TGATCACCGAGGTGCTGGAGGAGCTCGGCTACGCGGCGATCGAGGCCGCCGACAGCGTCTCCGGCATGAAGGTGCTGAATTCCGACGTGCGCATCGATCTGCTGATCACGGATGTGGGGCTGCCGGGTGGGCTGAACGGGCGGCAGATGGCTGATGCGGCACGGGAGAAGCGGCCCGCGCTGAAGGTGTTGTTCATTACCGGCTATGCGGAGAATGCCGCGATCGGCAACGGGCATTTGCATCCGGGGATGCATGTGCTGACCAAGCCGTTCGCGATGGACAGGCTGGCGGCGCGGATCAAGTCGATTATTGAGGAGGGGCGGAAGGATTGCGACGCTGCTCAACAGTAACCGCTATCAGTGAAGCGTGCGTCGTATCGTCCATGTGTCATTGGCCCCCATGTCATTGCGAGGAGCGCAGCGACGAAGCAACCTCGTTCGCGTTGATGCATGTCGAAGCATGCACTGGGCGCGGAGCATCCTCCTCCCACTCTCTTGCATCGCATCTTGCCGCGCGCCACGCACGGCGTCATTCAGCTTTACATGGATGCAGCCTTTCCACCACGCTGGGTTATTGAGGTTTCGTGCCCGTGCGGCCGCCGGTTGAACTCGTCGGGGTCAGCCGCAAAGCAAGGAGGCTTTTACGCAGACATAAGCCGATTTGCGCAGGTGCACGCAGACAGGATGGTAACTGACCCAACAGCGGGACTTCGCAGGCAGCACTTTCACAATATGGCACGAACGTTCATGCCACAGGCTGTCCCATCCGCGTGCATCTGCATCCATCTGTCCAAATCCGCGTTTCGAACTTTCTTCGCCGCCACCGGCACGCACCCGCCCGCGAGACAGCATACCCCCAACCGGGCGCATCCACCCCCCGCACGCCCCAATCGGCACCCAGGCGGCGACACCGGGCCCGCACCATGATTCTGCCACCCGCCCTGCTGGTCGCGGGTCCCACCGCCAGCGGCAAATCAGCGCTCGCCCTAGATTTGGCCGAGCGTCTGAACGGCACCATCATCAACGCCGACTCCATGCAGGTTTATGCCGAGCTGCGCGTGCTCACCGCCCGCCCGACGCCGCAGGAAGAAGCGCGCGTCCCTCACCGCCTCTACGGCATCCGTCCTGCCGCGCAGCCCGGCAGTGCCGCCTGGTGGCGCAACGAAGCCCTGGCCGCGATGGACGAAGCCCGCGAAAAGCACCGGCTCCCGATCCTCACCGGCGGCACCGGCCTCTATTTCGCCGCGCTCACGCAAGGCCTGTCCGACATCCCCGACCCCCGCCCGTCCGCCCGCGCCGAGGCCCGCGCCTTGCTCGCCGAGCTCGGCGCCGCCGCGCTGCACGCGCGCCTCGCCGCCGAAGATCCCGTCACTGCCGCGCGCGTCAACCCCAACGACAGCCAGCGCATCGCCCGCGCCTGGGAAGTCTGGCGCGGCACAGGCACCGGACTCGCTGCCTGGCAGGCGCAAATCGCGACCTCCGCCCCTGCCCCAGCCTGGCACTTCACCGCCATCCTGCTCGATCCGCCGCGGGAAGCGCTGCGCGCGGCCATCGCCACCCGGTTCCAGGCCATGCTCCGCCAGGGGGCAATCGACGAGGTCAAGGTCCTGCTGGCGCAGCACCTGGACTCCGCTCTGCCCGCCATGCGCGCCCATGGCGTGCCGGAACTCTCCGCCTATCTGCGCGGCGAAATCGCTCTGGAGGAGGCGGGGCGGCGCACGGAACTGGTGACGGGCCAGTACACCAAGCGGCAGGCCACGTGGTTTCGGCATCACCCCCTCGCCCCACGCACGCATACGATCCATGCGCGCTACGCGGGTCTGACGCAATTTTCGGAAAGAAAAATGACCGAACTTGTTTCATTTGTTCGCAGCACGGGTTGACGCGCTGCAGCATTGCCCCTACTCCTGCCGTCTTTCCGCCACTGACCGCCGCCCAGGGAAGTGAAGCCATGTCCGCAGACTGGACTCAATCCGGAGCCGAAATTCTGTTGCGCGCCCTGAAGGACCAGGGCGTTGACACCATCTTCGGCTATCCCGGCGGCGCGGTCCTGCCGATCTACGACGCCTTGTTCAACCAGAACGCCATCCGCCACATCCTGGTCCGCCAGGAAGGCGGCGCCGTGCATGCCGCCGAGGGCTACGCCCGCTCCACCGGCAAGGTGGGCGTGGTGCTGGTCACCTCCGGCCCCGGCGCCACCAACGCCGTGACGGGCCTGACGGACGCGCTGATGGACAGCATTCCCGTCGTGTGCCTGACCGGCCAGGTGCCCACCCACCTGATCGGCAACGACGCGTTCCAGGAAGCGGACACGACGGGCATCACCCGCCCCGCCACCAAGCACAACTACCTGGTCAAGCGCGCCGAAGACCTCGCCCGCGTGGTGCATGAAGCGTTCTACGTCGCGCGATCCGGCCGGCCCGGCCCGGTGGTGATCGACCTGCCGAAGGACATCGTGATCGGCAAGGCACCGTACTCGGATGCGCAACGCCAGCACCCCAGCTACCGCCCGCGCACTGAACCCGATCCGGTCCGCATCGCCGACGCGGTCGCGCTGCTGAAACAGGCACGCAAGCCGGTGATCTACGCCGGCGGCGGCGTGATCAACGCCGGCCCCGCGGCGTCCGAGGCGCTGACCAAGTTCGCGCACCTGACCAACTTCCCGGTCACCAATACGCTGATGGGGTTGGGCGCCTATCCCGGCGGGGATCCGCAGTTCCTGGGCATGCTTGGCATGCACGGCACCTACGAAGCCAACCTGGCGATGCACGGCTGCGACGTATTGCTGGCGATCGGCGCGCGGTTCGACGACCGCGTCACCGGCCGCCTGAACGCGTTCAGCCAGGGTTCGCGCAAGATCCACGCCGATATCGACCCGTCCTCGATCAACAAGAACGTGCCGGTGGACGTTGCCATCGTCGGCGATGCGGGCCGCGTGCTGCAGGCGCTGATCGCCGAATGGAATCGCAATCCCGCCAGGCACGATACCCAGGCGCTGGCGCACTGGTGGCGGCAGATCGATGCGTGGCGCGCCAAGGACTCCCTGCGCTTCGCCCAGGACATGAAGCCTGGCACGATCATCAAGCCGCAATATGCGATTCAGCGCCTGTACGAGATCACGCGGGCCGAGACACGCGACATCTTCATCACCACGGAAGTCGGCCAGCACCAGATGTGGGCCGCGCAGCAATTCAAATTCGACCAGCCGAACCACTGGATGACCAGCGGCGGTCTCGGCACCATGGGTTACGGCCTGCCGGCCGCTATGGGTGTGCAGATCGCCCACCCCGACGCTCTGGTGATCGACATTGCCGGCGAGGCCAGCGTGCTGATGAACATCCAGGAGATGGGCACGCTGGCGCAGTACCGCCTGCCGGTGAAGGTGTTCATCCTGAACAACGAGTATATGGGCATGGTCCGCCAATGGCAGGAACTGCTGCACGGTGGCCGCTATTCCGAAAGCTACAGCGCGGCGCTGCCGGATTTCGTCAAGCTGGCCGACGCGTTCCACGCCAAGGGCCTGCGCGCGAAGAGCGTCGATCAACTGGACGACGTGATCCGCGAAATGCTGGCGCATGACGGCGCGGTCATCGCCGACATCGCCGTGGATCCGAAGGAGAACTGCTTCCCGATGATCCCCTCCGGCGCGGCGCATAACGAGATGATCCTGGGGCCGGAGCATGAAGCGACGGCTGCCGGGATCACCGACGAGGGGCTGGTGCTGGTTTAGAAGGCACGCGCCGGGGCGCGACGGTTCCATGTCATTGCGAGGCCCGCAGGGCCGCGGCAATCTCGGTGGAGCGTACGAACGAGCGTCAGTGCCACCGCTCGACCCAGGGTGCTTCGGCCCTGCGGGTTTCGCGATGACACGGGGCAGGGCGGGGCCGGCGTCATCATCACGTCTGATCGGCGTTATGATACCGATAAAATACAAGCTTACGAATTCCGTCGTTGTTTTGGCCTGTTTGAAAGCGCAGGTATTCGCTCCCCAAAACGAACCGGAGGAGCGGACCATGCGTTCTGAGCCACCCCGATTCTCGCGCCGCTTTCTGTTGCAGGCACTGGCATCGCTTGCGGCGACAGCCGCGCTGCCGGCTTTGGGCTCCGCCCGCGCGGATGCCGCCGCGCCGGACCTGCCGCCGAATTTCGGCGCCGGACGCAGTGTCGCCATCGTCGGCGCCGGTGTCGCCGGCCTGACCGCCGCCTGGGTGCTGGCGCGCCACGGCTTCAAGGTCACGGTCTACGAAGCCAACAACCGCTACGGCGGCCGCAGCCTCTCGCCACGCCCGATCCGCAAGGAATACCGCGACTGGTGGTTCGCCAAATACGACCCCGACCGCCGCTTCCCGCAGATGTATGTGTCCGAATACCGGGAGGACCCCGCGCGCAGCCCCGATCCCAAGCCGCAGATCTGCCGCTTCGACGATTCGGACTGGGATCCGCAAAGCGGCAACCCGCCGGTCGAGTTGTTCCTCAACGCCGGCCCCGGCCGCATCCCCAGCGACCACACCGCGCTCATCGAGATCTGCCGGCAGACCGGCGTCGCGCTGGAGCCCTATATCTTCCAGTCGAACTACAACCTGCTGCAAAGCGAAACCTTCAACCACGGCAAGCCGATCAGCTTCAATCAGGTAAATTACAGCCTGCGCGGACAGGTCGCCGAAATGCTGGCCGCCGCCATCAAGGACGGCCACATGCTCGGCAGCTCCTCGAAGGCGTATCGCGACGAGATGCTGCGGATGCTGCAGCGGTTCGGCGACCTGAATGCGGACGACCGCTATACCGCAACGGCCCGCCTGGGGTTCAGCCACATGCCGGGCGGCTGGCGCGATCCGGGGATCGTTAACCCAGCGGTGCCGTTGCAGCAGACGTTGGAGTCCGGCTTCGCCGGCGCCCAACCGGACAGCGCGGCCTTCCTGTTCAGTTTGGACAGCCTGTTCTGGCAGGCGTCGCTGATGCAGCCGGTCGGCGGCATGGACCGCATCTGGCAGCAGCTTCTGTTGCAGGAAATTCCCAGTGGCGCGGTAGTATTGCGCAGCGGCGATCCGCGCGCCGCCGGGCTGACGGCGCGTGACCGCGCCGGCAAGGGCGTGCACCGCTATGTCGGCGACCTGGTGCTGCTGAACCACCGTGCGACTGCGATCCACGACCTGTCGCAAGACCGCAAGATCCGCGTTGATTACGCCTGGACCGATCCCGCCACGAAGCAGACGGGCACCGGCGTGACCGTGGCCGATTTCTGCTTCTCCACCATGGCGCCGAATTTGTTGGCCGCCATCCCCACCTCGCTGCCGGCCGGGTTCGTGGACGCACTGAGGAATGTCATGCAGACCCATGCCATCAAGGTTGGCTGGCAGGGACGCACACGGTTCTGGGAAACCGAGGACAACATCTACGGCGGCATAAGCTGGACCACGGATATCATCTCGCAGATCTGGTACCCGTCCGAGGATTTCACCGCCCATACCGGTGTGCTGACCGGTGCGTACAACCGCGGTGACGCTGCCACCAGATTCGGCAAACTCAATCAAAAGGACCGCTTGCTCACCGCGCTCAGAGGCGGGACGAAGCTGCACCCCGGCTTCGCCCAGAATGTTTATGCCGACCAGGGGCTGACGATCGCCTGGCAATACATGCCGCACCAGGTCGGAGGCTGGGCCAACGAGACCGCATTCACCCAGCCGGACATCTACCACACGATCACCGACCTGCCGCAGGGCCGGCTGTACCTGGTGGGCGATGCGTGGAGCTACATGCCGGGCTGGCAGGAAGGCGCCGTGACTTCGGTCTACGCGGGGATCCAGGCGCTGGCCGGACAGACGGTGAATGCACCGCAAGCGGTGCATTGAAGCGATGGGGGCGCGGATGACATAGGTACCAGCATCAACACGCGCCTGACGCGTCCGGCTCGCGCCAGGCCACGCACCGCCACCGTCCCCGCGCTTGACACGGCGACCAGACCGGCCATGCCGTCGTCCCGCCGCCCCTAGATCCGGTCCCACGATGCCCGACACCACATTGCGCACTGCCACCATTTCCGTCCTGGTCGATAACGAAGCCGGCATCCTCGCTCGCGTCGTCGGGTTGTTCTCCGGCCGCGGCTACAACATCGACAGCCTGACGGTCGCGCCGGTGGACCGCGACGGCGCGATCAGCCGCATCAACGTCGTCACGTCGGGCACCGACATGGTGATCGAGCAAATCAAGGCGCAGCTCGACCGGCTGGTGCCGGTGCACAAGGTCGCCGACCTGACACGCGAAGGCCCGCATGTCGCGCGCGAAATGGCGCTGGTGAAGGTGATCGGCACCGGCGAAAAGCGCGTCGAATCATTGCGCATCGCCGACACCTTCCGCGCCCGCGTGGTGGACACCACCACCGAAAGCTTCGTCTTCGAACTCACCGGTGCCACCGACAAGATCGACGCCTTCATCGAATTGATGCGTGACCTGGGCCTGGCCGAAGTGGCCCGCACGGGCGTCGCCGCCCTGACGCGCGGCAAACGCACCATATCGGCCGCGCCGACGTGACCGATTGGCTGTCGAACGTCGGCGCCTGGATCGAGCATCACCCTGGTGCTGCCGCCTGGGTGCAGGCACTCGGTGCGACGCTTGCCGTGGCGACCGCGGTGCTGATGCCCGCCTTGCAGGCGCGCCACGCCCGCCAGCAACGCGACGCCGACCGCCGGCTGCGCGCCAAGAGCCTCGCCATCGCCATCTACCCGGAGCTGCTGCACATCCGCGCCGCGCACCACCATATCCAGCGGCGCCTGCGCGAAAGCGTCGCGGCCACGCAGCGCAGCGATGATCCCGCAACCGCCGAGAGAACCGGCGCCGACCTGGCAGATCAGTCAAAGCGGTTGGCGATTCCCGTCACCGACGCCCTGCGCGCCATGATCCCCAACATCTATCTGCTCGGCGATCCGATGGGACCGCAGGTGCAACTGTGCATCGGCCGTTCCATGAAATACAACGACGTGCTGGCCACGCTGGCCGGCACGTCCGCGCGCGTGCGGCCGGCGCAATTGCTCGCCTTCATCGAGCACGGCCTCATACTGGTGAACGCCTGTATCGCCGGCATGGAGCAAACCTGGGGCCTCAGCCCCGAGCCAGGCGACGCCCTGGAATATCATGTCACCGCCGCGGCGGAGCCGACGGCGGCATTGGAACGCGAAACCGCCAGCAAGGAGACTGTGTAATGCGCGTCTACTACGACCGCGACGCCGACGTGAACCTGATCAAGGGCAAGAAGGTCGCCATCATCGGCTATGGCAGCCAGGGCCACGCCCATGCCAACAACCTGAAGGACAGCGGCGCCAAGCAGGTCGCGGTCGGGCTGCGCCCGAACTCGGGCGGCGTGGCCAAGGCGGAGAATGCCGGCCTGAAGGTGATGGACCCGGCCGAGTGTGCGAAATGGGCCGACGTGGTGATGGTGCTGACCCCCGATGAGGGCCAGGGCGACCTGTACCGCGAAAAGCTCGGCCCCAACATGAAGAACGGCGCCGCGCTCGCCTTCGCCCACGGCTTGAACGTGCATTTCAACTTGCTCGATCCGCGCCCGGACCTCGACGTGTTCATGATCGCGCCGAAAGGCCCCGGCCATACCGTGCGCAGCGAATACCAGCGCGGCGGCGGTGTGCCCTGCCTGGTGGCGGTGGCGCAGAACCCCTCGGGCAACGCACTGGAAATCGCGCTGTCCTATGCCAGCGCCATTGGCGGCGGCCGTGCCGGCATCATCGAAACCACCTTCAAGGAAGAATGCGAAACCGACTTGTTCGGCGAGCAATCCGTGCTGTGCGGCGGCCTAGTGGAACTGATGAAGGCCGGCTACGAGACGCTGGTGGAAGCCGGATACGCCCCCGAAATGGCGTATTTCGAATGCGTGCACGAGGTGAAGCTGATCGTCGACCTGGTCTATGAAGGCGGCATCGCCAACATGAACTACTCGGTCAGCAACACCGCGGAATACGGCGAGTACGTTTCCGGCCCGCGCATCGTCACCGCGGACACCAAGGCGGAGATGAAGCGCGTGCTCGCCGATATCCAGAGCGGCAAATTCGCCCGCGAGTGGATGCTGGAGAACAAGGTGAACCAGGCCAGCTTCAAGGCGATGCGCCGCCGCCTGTCAGAGCACCCGATTGAGCAAGTGGGCGAGAAGCTGCGGGCGATGATGCCGTGGATCGCGAAGAACGCGCTGGTGGACAAGACACGGAACTGACGTCTACCACGGCCCCGCAAAACCGCAGAGGCGTGCGCCACGGCACGCCCGGAAACTGCAAGACGGCAAGCTCGACGCAATCCCGGTCGAAAGGCGTCCGAACGGTCCGCGCCTTGTCTCGACCCGGATCGCGTCGACGCCTGGTCCCTGGCAAGAAACGGCCCGTGATGGCCAAGCTTGACCACATCGCCATCAGGATCGGGTCGCGCAGAGAAAAAGATTCCCCTCCCGCAAAGGGAGGGGGCAGTTTCTCTTGCATGTCCGCGCTTACCCTGACCGATACGGCGTCGAGCCCCTCCATGACGCAACGGGACGGAACGCGGTCCTGCAGCACAAAACGCCACGCCAGGCGCCCCGTATCGCCCCGGCCACAACCGACTCACGATGACCTAACGGCTCTCCGCCCAGCCTCCATGAAAACGGGGGAGAAGTGGCATGGGACACGGAGCAGGGCTGCGGCATATCGATGTCGATCGGGAAGACCGGCAATCTCCGGCTGCGCCCGATCCCAAGGACTTTCCGGGGTTCGGCTATCTGCTGGGCCTGCCGCAGCGCTGGCAGCGCAGCCGGTGGGGCAACGATCTCGATGCAACGCGAGGCGTCCTGGCGCGCCTCGTCCAGGCGCTGCCGCAAGCCGCGGATTGGGCCGGTCCGCTCAAGCCGGGTATCGGCCTGGACGACAACCCGTTCATCCCGTCCGGCTACACCTACCTGACGCAGTTCGTCGCCCACGACCTGCTCCGCACGACGGTGCCGTTCTGGCAGGCCGCGGCGCAGGGCACCGGTAGCGCTAACAGCCGCGGGCAAGGGATGCTGCTGGACGTGCTGTACGGCGGCGGTCCATCCGCAAGTCCCACAGCCTATCTGCAGCCCGTTGCCGGGACGAACACCGATGTCAACGCAACGAAACTGCGCCTTGGCCGCATCGCCGGCGCCGAACTGGCCCCGGGCATCTGCACCCTGCGCGACCTGCCCCGCACCCAGGAGGCAGCGCTAGCCGGCGGCGACGCCCCGGCATCGGGCCATGCCGGCTGCCCGGCGGCCCAAGCGGTGCAAGCCGCCGATCCACGCAATGGCGGCAACCCGATCCTCGCGCAGCTTACCGTACTGTTCTCGCTCGCCCACAACATCATCGCGCGCAACGTCGAACCAGTGCGGCCCGAGGAGCGCTTCGCCCATGCCCGCGCCGTCATGCTGGCCATCTACCACGACATCATCCGCTGCGACCTTCTGCCGCGCCTGCTGCATCCCGCCGTGTGGCGCGCGATGAACGAACGCGGTGCCGACGACCACGAGTGGCTGTGGCAGCAGCCGGACATCCCGTTGGAATTTTCCCACGGCGCCTTGCGCGTGGGCCATGCCATGGTACGCCCCGCTTACGCCCTGAATGACCGGCAGCCACACCTGGACATCGCGCGTTTGCTCGGCACCCCAGGCAATACCGGCATCCGGCATGGGGCGTTGCCTTCCGACTGGGTGCTGCAATGGTCGCGCTTCTTCAGTCTTGCGGCGCCGCCCAACTACAGCCGGCGCATCAGCCCGACGCGCTCCAGCCTCGACTTCCAGGACCTGCTTCCCGCCGCCGACCCGTCCTTCCCCGACGCCGTCAGCTTCCGCGACATGCTCAGCGCGGCGTCGGCCCGCATGTGGTCGGTGGAAGCCATGATCGAGGCAATCATGGAACGCACCCCCGATGTCGTCCCGGTTGGATGGACGTTCGCCAACGCGGTGCGCCGGCGGTCGATGATCGCGCAGTGGCTGACCAGGATCCAGCAAGACGGCGGCAGCCTGACCGACGACGACATTCTCCATCTGTCCAACGATCCCCCGCTGCCTCTGTTCATTCTGCTGGAGGCCGGGCTGGACCCGATCTTGCGGGGGCGCTGCCTGGGGGTGCTCGGCTCCGTCGTCGTGGGCGAGGTCATGTTCCGGCGCCTGGCAGAGGAGCGCGGCAGGTTGGAGAGTCTGCGCACCGCCGCACAGGCGGCGCTGCCGGCGGACCTGGCGGCCGCGATCGCCGACATCGATTCGATGCCGGCGCTGGTGCAGTTCGTCGCGAAGTTCGGCGGGCTGGGCGCGTGCGCCGGCATGCCGTTCGTCTGAGCGACATTGCTGAGGTCCTCGGCCGCCAACGGCCAATCGCCGGAATTGAATCACGGTAGGATCACGATACAGTGAGCAATCTGCGGATCGGCGGCGAGGAGACAAGGCAAGATGGGACATGGCGGAGGTCCGGCCTTCGGGTTCGCGAACCGTAATCCTCGCACGGCTTCCGGCCGGCTGGCTTTCGATCCGGCGTTGTTCCGCGGCTTCAGTTATCTCTTCGGCAAGCCCCCGGCGGGCAAGCGCAGCAGGTGGGGGGAGAATCTGGAAGCATCCCGCAAGGTCTTCGAGGCGCTGTACGATGCCCTGCCGCGGGTCATTCCAGGCGACAATCCAAACATCCCGGCGGGCTACACCTACCTGCTGCAGCTTGTCGCGCATGACCTTGTGAACTCCACCGAACCGCTGTGGGTCGGGGCGGATTCCGACATCACCGTCAGCAATGCGCGCAGCACGTCGCTGCAGCTTGATACGCTCTATGGCGGCGGCCCGACCATCTGCCCCCTGGCCTTTGCGCCGGCGGCCGGCGAGGCCGAGCCCGATTATTCCACGCAGTTCCGGATCGGCCGCGTCAGCGATGCGGCGGCGCGGCAGATGACCGGCGCTTGCCCGTTCCGGGATCTGCCACGGGTCACAACGCAGGTGCCGCAGGCGTGGGACGACGCTGCCGGCAGCGCCACTGAATCGCAGAGCGACCTCCCGCCCCGTCCCGTCGCCAATTTCAACGATCCAACGCAGCTCTACATTGCCGACGTCCGCAACGGCGAGGGAGCGATCCTGTCGCAGGTCGCCGTACTGTTCTTTATCCTGCACAACGCAATTGCCGGAAGACTGAAGGCGCTGCCGGCAACCGCCCGGTTCGCCTATGCGCGGACGGCAGTGCTGCGGATGTACCACGCGGTGATCCGCCACGATCTGCTGAAACGGCTGCTGCACAAGGACATCTACGCCAAGCTGAAGGCCCGCCACGCATCCAGCACCGAGTGGCTGTGGAGCGGCCCGCCGATGCCCTATGAGTTCAGCCATGGCGCGTTCCGCATCGGCCATGGCATGCCGCGGTCGCACTATGATCTCAACGCGATCCTGGGCCAGCAACTTACGCTCGGCGATCTGCTGCAAGGCGGCTTCCTTGGCGGCCCGCTGCCGGCGAGCTGGATCGTCGAATGGGGCAAGTTCTTCGAGCTCGGCGGCACCCCGAACTACGCGTTCCGGTTCACTGCGACGCAGAACATGGCGCTGAACGGCAAGGATGTGCTGAAGAGCGTTGCGCCCGATACGCCGCTCGATATGTCCTTGCGGGACTGGCTCAGCGCGGCGGCAGCGCGGATGTGGCGCACCGACGCATTGGTAGACCGGGTGGAGCGCCATTATCCCGGTCTGCCGTACCTGCGGCCCGCCGCGATCGAGGCATGGCTTAACGGACTGCTTGAAGGGCAGGCCGAGGATATCCAGTCGGCATTGCGCCCGCATCTTTCGACGCTCGCGGCCGACCTGCCGCTGCCGCTTTACGTCCTGCTCGAGTCGCAACTCGATCCCCAGGCCGAAGGCACGCGCGCCGGGGTATTCGCGTCGATCGTGATCGGCGAAGTATTGTTTCGGTTGCTCGCGGCAGAGGAAGCCGACGCCGAAAACAAGGCGCTGATATCCGCGGCAAAACGTGCCCTCGGCGACGACTGGACCGCGATCGAGTCGGCCATGTGCATGCCGGACCTTGTCAAACTCGCGGAGCAATGGGGCGGCCTGGCGCAATGCCAGATGCCGGGCTTCATCGCCACGCCATCATACCAGCAGGAGAACAGAGCCATGACGGGCATTCCGACATCCCGCCTTGAGGTGCGAGACATGGCGAAATGGGGCCGGCTCATCAAAAGCTGGGCCACACACCTCGACTATGTGAGCGAACACTATCGGGACCAGCCGCCACGAACGTTTTGGGCCAATACGTCTTGGGACAATCCGGAGAGGCCGGCGCCGCACACCGTGACGGACACAGACCATAACGGCGAGCCGAAACCCTGGTGTCTGCCACCGATGAGTTCCGTGAGCATACCTCGGCCGGATCATACCACGGTGACCCTGCCGGGCGCCGTGGCAATGAGCGTAAAGGAGTTCGAGGAGAAAGTTGCCGCGGCGAGCGTGAAAATCAAGAACATGCCTGGGCAGTACAAGCATGTCATCATCGTACAGGGCAATGTCGATACGATGGTGCTGCGGCTGCCGCCCAAGGACACGCTGCAAAGTTCAGAAGACGACCTGCTGAATGGTCTGCCATATAAGATTTCCGAGTTCTACTGGGGTCTGTGGAGTGGGCTGCCGCCGTCATCCATGCCGAAGTGTCCGCCGGACCGTGATGGCGTGATGCAGCTTCACGCCAATCGCATTGGGGAATACACGCTGAACAACTGCGTCTGACGCGTTCAAGCGCTTTATTGGGACGTCCCGCAACACCCGTCATGGCCGGGCCGGACGGGTAAAGCCGCGGTGGCGCTACCCGTGGAAGCCGAGGCCAGCCACGGGGATTCCCACCGCCGCTATGCCATCGCGCAGGCGCTGCCAGGTCGGCCGGTCGCCGATCGGGTAAACCTGCATGAACCAGCGCCCGATCATCGCATCGGTCGGCTCCTTGTTGCCGACCCAGTTGGCGCGAACTCCGGCGAAGAAGTGCCGCGTCTGGGCTTGCGCCTCCTCGCGGCGCCCCAGCTTCGCCAGCGCCGCCGCGCGCCATGCCGGCAAGGTCAGCAATGCGTCCTGGGCACGTTCGGCAGCCAGAAGCGCAGCTTCATAATCCCCCTGCAGGAAACGGATGCTAGTCTCATACACCCAGTGGGCGGGCATCGGCGTCAGCGTCATCTCCCGCGCCTGCGCCGACAAAGCCTGCGCCCGCGCAAGATTGCCGCAGAACGCGTGGAACATTGCCGTGGACATCAAGGTCCATGCGTCGTTGGGGTTGAGTTCGCAGGCCAGGTCCATGTGGACGGAAGCAACGGCGTAGCGCTTGCTCATGGCCAGCGCCCAGCCGAGGCACAATTCGGACCGTGAATCGCGCGGGTCCAGCTCCACGGCGCGCTGCGCTAGCGCCACCGTGCGCGCTACCTTGGCGGGATCCCGGAACATGCCGGGCTGCACGAAATGCACGCCGTTGTTCATCTGCGCCAAGCTGCTGTACAACGGCGAAAATCCCGGTGCGCGCTTGATGCCTTGGGCAAAGGTTTCGGCGGCTCGGTTCCATCCGGACGGATCGAAGTGCCGGATCACCCACTGCCCGCGCAGCCAGATGTCATAGGCCTCCAGCGAAACGTCAGAAACGTGCGATAGCCGGACCAATCGTTCGGTCGAGATTTGTACATTCAGTGTCGAGGCAATGCGGCGCACCAGCCGCTGCTGGGTTTCGAACCAGTTGTCGAGACGCAGTTCGAAGCGTTCGCCCCAGATCGCCAACCCCGCCGGCCGCTCCTGCAACACCATCACCACGTTGATCGCGGCGCCGGCCTGATAGGCGTTGGTAACGACGGCATAACGCGCCGAGACCGGCATATTGCTCGCCGGCAGTTCACCGTTGCCTTCGGTGCCCGATACGTACCACTCGCGAAAGCGCGCCAGGCAGGCAAGCAATTCGATCCGGAAGCCTTCCACCAGATGCGCCCGATCGGCGGGGACGCCACTCATCGCGAAGGTATCAACCAGCAATGCAGGCTTGGACGGAATATCGCGCGCCTCCGGCGGCGCGGCAGCCCGGCGCGGCTCCACCAGTGCCTGGCGCACCTCCTCGACATAGGAAGGTTCTACGACCGGCGCGACGTTGTCGGGCGCTGCTCCGTCAAACTTCCCCTGCTTGACCTCCGCCACCAGCTCCATCGTCTGCGCCGACGGTTCCTGGTCGTACTCCTCCCCCAGCAGCCGGTATAGCTCGTCATACGCCCGCAGCGCAGCGCTGATCTCGCCATCCTCCGCAGCGCAGCGCATCACCACGCGGCACGCTTCTTCATGCGTCGGATCGACCAGCAGCGCCGCCTGCGCCAGCCGCCGCCGCTGCCGGCGAGGCAGCGCCGCATCGCGGTAGCCATCCTCCAGGCCGCGCATCAGCCGGTCGTGCACGGTCTGGCGCCGCGCCGTCACCCAGCCGTGGAAGGCGGGATCGAGATCCTCGAACCCCTCCAGCAGCGTCTCCGCCAGCCGCGCCTGCCGCAAAAGCGCATCCGGCGCCTGCCGGGCGGCTACCGCATCCAGCAACTCACGCAGATCGACACGGAACGATCCGGCGCACAGACCCACGGTCATGCGTGTGCTGATCAGGCAAGGACACCCGGCGGCGTCCATCGCCTCCCGCACCTCGTGCACCGCCTGGCGCAACGTGGCGCGCGCCTTTTCTTCGCTGGCCTCGCTCCAGAACATGCCGGCGATCCGTTCGCGTTGCTCTTCACCGGATTCGCTGAGCGCGAGATAGGCCAGGATCGCACGGGCCTTGCGATTGCGCAGGCGGATCTCGTGGTCGCCATACAGAAAGCTGGCACCGCCCAGCACCGACACCAGCAGAGTCGGCGTCGGATTGTTCGGCTCAGGCGATTCGCCAGGATCGATCGGCGGCAGGCTCAGCGTGACATTCATCGCGGCAAGTTTCGGCGATCTATCACAACGGCGCAACAGTGGCGGTAGCGATACCGGCGAATTTCATTGATTGCGACAAGCGCGAACCAGGCGGCGATGACACGCCTTGCTCCAGCCCCGGGCAAACCACGCGCGTCACGGGAATGCCGAACCCGGCGCGTGTCAGATTCAACGCGCAGGCCGTCAGTCCGGCCGCGGCCAGACACTGGCGCAACGCCGCAAGCGTGGCGAACGGATCGTGCGCCGGCAGGTCGCGCGGTGGCGACGGTGGTGCCATCGGCTGCAAGGCCGGCGTTGCGGCCACGTCCACCGTCTTGAAGCGGTGCAGGTGCTGCCGGTCGGCATCGTTCAACGCCGCCTCGCCGCGCACCGCGCGCTTGGTGGCGGAGAGCCGTGCGGCCAGCTCCATCTGCGCCATCTCGCGCACTGCCGCGTCTGCCGCACCGGCCAACGTTGCGCCCGCCGCGTGGCCGTAGCACAGACCGAAGCCACCGGTGTTGCACGACGCGGCCGCCACCACAGGCACGCCGAGATCGCTGCTGATGTCGAGCAACCACGTGTGACGCCCGACCGCACCGCCGCGAAGTTGCGCCAGCACGGCCGCGCCGACACCAGGCGGCACCAGCCGGGCGCGCTGCCCGCCCCGCCACCACAGCGCCACGGCGTCACGCTCGATCAGCTCGAACAAGCCGTGCAGTGTCGCGGTCAGATGGTCGGGGCCGGCCCCGCAGCCTGTGCTCAGGGGCCAGGGCGGATCGATGTCGCGGCGTGGGGCAGGGCGGCGGAAGCAGCAATCAGCAGGCAGGCGCACGGGCGAGCCATCGGCGAGGTCGGCGGCGACGGTCCACCCGGTGCGCATGGCGCCCGGGTCGCGCCGGAACGGCTGCAAGTACTCCCAGAGCGCACCGATCCCCGGCGATGCGCCGCCCAGCGCTTCGTCCGCGGTCAGTTGCTTGATCGGATCCCCGTCGATCGCGAATTGCGATAAGTATTCGACGCCCTCGCCGATGCAGGCCTCAAACGCCTGGCGAAACGTGAGGCCTGTGCCAGAGACGCTGCCCAGCGGCGCACCAGCGACCCCGGCCACGGCGACCCCGGCCACGGCGCCCCCAACCACGCCGGGATCGACTTCTGCCCCCAGCGCGACAAGACCGGGCGCGTCCTCTGCCTCCAACGTAAAGATGCGGCGAAAGCCGGCAGCCGCGTGCAGCAAGGCCGCGCGATGCGGCGCCTGCGCCGCCTCCTCTTCGCGCAGGTAATCAAGCTGGAGCAGGAAATCGAGCGCCCGACCCTCGGGGGCGGCCTCGCCCAGCAGGATCGCGGCGGCAGCGCGCAGCGTCGCCGCCAGCGCCTGCATCTCCGGTTCCGGGTGCGGCTGCATCGCCTGATCCATCGCGATTCGGTGAGCGACTCACGCTGGCATCACGCTGCGTAAGCGTCAATCGGCGCCATGAACGCCATGAGCAAATCAGCACCTCTCGTCTCACCCCGCACCGGCTTCGTCGTGGCCATGCGGGCTGCCATCGTCACCGCCAAGGGAGAGCCGGCCTCGGAGTGGCTCATTGTCTCGCGCTGGGGCGCGGCCGGCGAGCACCTGTCGATCGGGCGCACGAAGGTCGCAGCCCCGCCCGGCAAGCCGGCGCCGATCCAGTTGGCGCCAAAGCAGACGGTACTTGCCTCCATGCTGCGGCTGCCCCCCGCCGCCGATGGCGCCGCAACCTTCTTGCTCGCGCAGCGGCTGCCGGCGTCGATGAGCCTCGCCGGCGATTTCGCGCCCGCCGAGGGCTATGCGCGGCTGCACGGCCGCGGCACCGGGCTGCGCCTGAGCCTCGAAGGGCGCTGCGTGGGCCGCGCGATCCTCTCGGCCTGGCGGCTGGAAGCCACGCGTGAGCCGTGGGTCGGCGAGTTCATCGAGAACGGAGGCGTGTAACCGGCAGACGCGCGCAACGCCGCGGCTACTCTTCCGCAGGCCGCGCCACAGGCCCATATTCCGGCCATGTACAGCCAGGCGCTCAACACCCCGACCGCCCTTGCCGACGCCAGCCCGGAGGCTGTCCGCTTCCAGGCGCGCATCGATGCCGAGGACCGCATCGAGCCGAACGATTGGATGCCGGAGGCCTATCGCCGCACCCTGGTCCGCCAGATCAGCCAGCATGCGCATTCCGAGATCGTCGGCATGCTGCCCGAGGGCAACTGGATCACCCGCGCCCCCACCCTGCGCCGCAAGGCCGCCTTGCTCGCAAAGGTGCAGGATGAGGGCGGGCACGGCCTGTATCTCTATGCCGCCGCGGAAACGCTGGGCGTGAGCCGCGAGGAACTGGTAGGGCAATTGCTGACCGGCCGCGCCAAGTACAGTTCCATCTTCAATTATCCCACGCTGACCTGGGCGGATATCGGCGCCATCGGCTGGCTGGTCGACGGCGCGGCGATCATGAACCAGATCCCGCTGTGCCGATGCTCCTTCGGTCCCTATGCGCGGGCCATGATCCGCATCTGCAAGGAGGAATCGTTCCATCAGCGCCAGGGCTACGAAATCATGTTGTCTCTCGCGCGCGGCACCGCGGACCAGAAAGCAATGGCACAGGATGCGCTGAACCGCTGGTGGTGGCCGTGCCTGATGATGTTCGGCCCGCCGGATACGCAATCGCAGCACTCCGACGCGTCGATGCGATGGAAGATCAAGCGCTTCACCAACGATTCGCTGCGGCAGAAATTCGTCGATGCGACGGTGCCGCAGGGGCATTTCCTCGGCCTGACCTTCCCCGATCCGGATCTGCATTTCGACGAGGCGTCCGGCCACTGGATGTTCGGCGAGATCGACTGGTCGGAGTTCCACCGCGTTCTGGCGGGCGACGGACCGTGCAACCGCGAACGGCTCGCCGTGCGGCGGCGTGCCCACGAGGACGGTGCGTGGGTGCGAGAGGCCGCGCTCGCGCATGCGGCCAGGCAGCGCGCCACTGTGCGGGCAGAGGCGGCATAACGCGCATGCCGGAAGCGGCCACCCCGTTATGGGAAGTCTTCATCCGCAGCCGCAACGGGCTGGCGCACAAGCATGTCGGTTCGGTGCATGCCGCGGATGCGACGCTGGCGTTGCAGGCAGCGCGCGACGTTTATACGCGGCGCGGCGAAGGGCTCTCGATCTGGGTGGCCCCGTCGGCCGCCATCACCGCATCGGACCCTGCGGATCGTGATGTATTGTTCGAACCGACCGGGTCAAAAATCTACCGGCACCCGACGTTTTATGAAGTGCCGGACGAAGTCGGGAATATGTAAAAACGAATCCCCCTCCCGCTTCGCGGGGAGGGGTGAGGGGAGGGTGTGGCGGTGGTCCGGTACACCCTCCCCTAACCCCTGCTACATCGTAGAAAGGGGAAACGGAATGCGATGACCGTTACCGAATCTCCCCTTTCCCGCGCTCTCCTCGCCCGCGCCGACGACGCCCTGATCCTCGGTCATCGCCTGTCCGAATGGAGCGGCCATGCGCCTTTGCTCGAGGAAGAACTGGCGCTCGCCAACATCGCGCTGGACCTGATCGGTCAGGCGCGCGCCCTCTATACCGAAGCCGGCGCGATCACCGGCCATACCGAAGACCAGCTCGCCTATCTCCGTGACGCACCGCAGTGGCGCAACGCGCTGATCATGGAACTGCCGAACGGCGATTTCGCCTCCACCATCGCGCGCCTGGTCCTGGTGTCGGCTTTCGCCGTGCCGTTCTGGAACGCCGCGGCCCAATCGTCGCACCAAGGCATCGCCGCCATTGCCGCCAAGGCAGCGAAGGAGGTCGAGTACCACCAGCGCCATGCCGCCGAATGGCTGATCCGCCTGGGCGACGGCACCGACGAATCGCATCGACGCGCGCAGGCAGCGGTGGACGCGCTGTGGCCCTACACCGGCGAATTGCTTGCCGACGACGATCCGGAGCTTGTCGCCGCCGGCGTCATCCCCGATCCGCCGGCCCTGCGGCCGGCTTGGGAGCACGCCGTCACGACAACATTGACCCGCGCGACGCTGGCACGTCCGGTCGACGGCTGGATGCAGTCGGGCGGGCGCATCGGCCGCCACACGGAGCATCTCGGCCACCTGCTTGCGGAACTGCAATTCATGCAGCGGGCCTATCCGGGGGCGACATGGTAGCCGACGATCGGCTCGCACGTGCCCGCGCTGCCGCGGCTTCGGTGCCCGACCCGGAAATCCCGGCTTTGACCATCGACGAACTCGGCATGCTGCACCACGTCACGCTGCTCGGCGACACGGTCGAGGTCGCGATCACTCCAAGTTATCTCGGCTGTCCCGCGACCCTGCCGATTGCGCAGGACGTGGCAGCGGCGCTGGCGCGTGCCGGGTTTCCGGATGCACGCGTCCGCACGGTGCTGGCGCCGGCCTGGAGCAGTGACCGGATCACCGCTGAAGGCAGGCGCAAGCTGGCCGAGAGTGGGATCGCCCCGCCGGACCGGGCGCTGCGGCAGCCGAACTGCCCGCGCTGCGGGAGTTGCGAGACGGAGCAGATCAGCGCGTTCGGGGCGACGCCATGCAAGGCGTTGCACCGATGCCTGACGTGCCGCGAACCGTTCGAAGCGTTCAAGTGCCACTAAACCTCTCCCATGCTGCGCGAAAAGCGCAGCATGGGAGAGGTCGAGGCGCGAAGCGCCGAGGGTGAGGGTGATCGGGTCGGCACAAGACAAGCGCGTACCGACCCGATCACCCTCACCCTCGACGCTTCGCGTCTCGACCTCTCCCGCTTACGCGGACGAGGTTATTAACTTACTGACCGAAGCAGCATCCGGCGCCTTGCGCACCTGCGCCACGAACGCTTCCTCGCGAAACGGGCGCGACAGCGCCGCCAGCGTGGCCAGATGCTGGTTGGCCGCGGATTCCGGGGTCAGCAGCAGCACCACCAGGTCCACCGGCTTTTCGTCCACAGCCTCGTAATCGATCGGCCGTGCCAGCCGCGCCAGCAGCGCGTAGGCACCGGAGAGTTGCGGCAGGCGGGCGTGCGGCAGCGCGAAGCCGCGGCCCAGTCCGGTCGATCCCAGTTGTTCGCGCGCGAGCAGCGCCTGCAGCACAACCTGCTGCGGCAGCGACAGAGCGGACGCGGCCCGGCGGGACAGCTCCGCCAGCAATTGGCCCTTGTCGGCGACTCGCAAGCCGACCACCACCTGGTCGGGACCGATCAGATCGCCCAGCGGCATGCCGTGGCTCCACGTTCGAGGCGGCGCATCAATCGGGCGCCCGCAACCGGTAACCGACTCCGGTCTCGGTCATGATGGTGCGCGGCCGGTCAGTGTCTTCCTCGATCTTCTGCCGCAGCGCGCGGATATAAATTCGCAGGTATTGCACATCGGTATTCGGTCCCCAGACTTCCCGCAGGATGTAATTGTGGGTCAGCACCTTGCCGGCATTGGCCACCAGCAGGCGCAGCAGATCATATTCGCGCGGCGAGAATTTCACCTCCTGCCCGCGCACCGTGACGATGCGGCGCACCAGGTCCACCGTCAGGTCGCCGGTACGAAAGACCGGCTTCTCGCCTTCCTGCTGCAGCCGGTGGCGCTGCGCGGCGCGGATGCGCGCCAGCAACTCGTCCATGCCGAACGGCTTGGTCACGTAGTCGTCGGCGCCAAGGTCCAGCGCCGCGACCTTGGCTTCCTCATCGCCACGGCTGGACAGCACCACGATCGGCAGCACCGAACCGGTGGCACGCACTTCGCGAATCACCTCCAAACCGTCGATGTCCGGCAACCCGAGATCCAGCACCATCATGTCGGCTGCCTTGCGCCTGATCTGATCCAGCGCCGCCTGGCCGGTTTCTGCTTCGATGACGATGTAGCCCTGGTGCGACAGGCCAGCGCGCAGGAAGCGCAGGATGGCCGGCTCGTCGTCCACCACCAGGATGCGCAAGGGACCCGTGTTCATCCTGTTGTCTCCAGCGGCCGGTCGGCATTGGCCGGCACCGGCAGCGCGATGGTGAACACCGCGCCGGAGCGATCGGTGCGGTTGGCGGCGGCGATGGTGCCGCCCATGGCTTCGATGAAGCCGCGGCAGATCGACAGACCAAGCCCGGTGCCGGCGCGGCGGTGATCGGCACCGCCGGCACGATAGAATTTGTCGAAGATGCGTTCGAGGTCGTCGGGCGGAATGCCGGGGCCTTCATCGGCCACTTGCAGCTTCACCCGCCCGTTCTCGCGCCAGGCGCCGATGGCGACGTACGAGCCGCACGGCGTGTACTTCGCCGCATTGTCCAGCAGGTTGAACAAGGCTTGCTCGAACAATACCTCGTCGAGGTCGAGCAGGGGCAGGTTGGGCTCGAGGCGGACTTCGACCTTGTGGTCTGCGAGGACTTTGCCGGCGCGGGTCAGGGCACTGCCGATCACGTCGGAGAGTTCGGTCAACGTGGTCTTTACCGGCAGCGGGCCGGATTCCAGGCGCGTCATGTCCAGCAGGTTGCCGATGAAGCGGTTCAAGCGTTCGGCCTCGTCCTGAATGTTGCGGATCAGCGCATCGCGGGTCTTGTCGTCCGTGGCGCCGGGCAGGCTGGTCGCGGAACCGAGAATCGAGGCCAGCGGCGTGCGCAGATCATGCGAGATCGAGGTCAGCAGCGCCGACCGCAGCCGGTCGGTTTCCACCGCCAGACGGGCGCGATCGACCGCTTCCACCAGGTTGACGCGCTCGATTGCCAGCGCCGCCTGGTCGGCCAGCGCGTCCAGCAGGCGCTGCTGGTCCGGCGTGAGCATGGGGCCGGGTTCGTCGCGGTCGATGCCGATCACCCCGACGGCGCCGCGACCCGTCTGCATCGGCAGGAACAAACGCTTGGCGCCGGGCAGGGTGTCGGCGCCGCGGCCGGCCGGATGGTTCTTCTCCCAGCACCAGCGCGCCGCCGCGAGGTCGGCATCGTCCAGCCGGTCCTCGGGCGGGAAGCCGGCGCGCACCGCGATGCCATCGCCTTCCGGCAGCAGCAGGACGACTCTCACCTTCAGCATCAGCGCGATCTGGTGGACGGTGGCCCACAGCAAATCGTCCAGGTTCGTGGCGACGGCAAGCTTGCGGGAGAAGAGATAGAGTTCCTCGGTGGTGCGCGCGCGGGCGCGGGCGGTGATCGCCTGGGCCCGCACGCGCGCGGTGAGATTGCTCACGATCACCGCCGCCACCACGAAGAAGAACAGCGCGACGACGTTTTCAGGGTCGGCGATGGTGAAGGTGTACAGCGGTGGCAAGAACAGAAAATTGTAGGCGAGCGTGGCGATGACGCAGGCGAACAAGGCAGGCCAAAGGCCGAACATCACGGCGCTGACCAGCACCGCGGTGAGGAAGATCAGGGAGATGCTGCCGACTCCCATCGCTTCTCGTATCGGCAAGCCCAGCACTGCGGCGACCGCGACGCAGGCGAGGCTGCCGAACCAGACCTGCGGCTGCCACTCGAACGCCGTGCGCTGCGGGGGCGTGACCGGCGTCTCCTCCGCTTCGATCTTGCGCGGCTGGCTGACCACATAGACCGTCGCGCCCTCGGCCTTGCGGATGATCCGCTGTGCCACGGGTTCCGAGAACCAATCGCGCCAGCGCGGACGGGGCGACTGCACCGCCATGATCTGCGTCACGTTGTTGGCGCGCGCGAATTCGGCGACTGTCTCGGCGACGTCCTGGCCGGGCAAGGTAACCGCCTCGCCGCCGAGCCGTTGCGCCAGGCGCAGCGCTTCCGCGACGCGGTTCCGCTCGGCCTCCGTCATGCGGAGGTTGCGCGCGGTTTCGACGTGCAGCGCGGTCCACGGCGCCTTCAGCCGGTCGGCCATGCGGCGCGCGTAGCGCACCACCGTGGTGACGTCCGGATCGCCGCTGACGCAGACCAGCACGCGTTCGCTGGTCGCCCACGGCCCCTTGATCGCGTGCGCCTGCATGTACCGCACCATCTGCTCGTCCACCCGCTGCGCGGTGCGGCGCAGCGCGAGTTCCCGCAGTGCGGTCAGGTTGCCGGGCGCGAAATAATGGCGGATGGCGCGCTCGGCCTGGTGCGGAACATAGACCTTGCCTTCCTTCAGGCGCTGGATGAGGTCTTCCGGCGTGAGGTCGATCAGTTCGATGTCGTCGGCCTTGTCGATCACCGAATCGGGCACGGTCTCGCGCACGCGGATGCGCGTGATGCGTGCCACCACGTCGTTCAGGCTTTCGACGTGCTGGATGTTCAGCGTGGCATAGACGTCGATGCCGGCGGCCAGCAATTCCTCGACATCCTGGTAGCGTTTGGGATGGCGGCTGCCAGGGGCGTTGGTGTGCGCCAGCTCATCGACCAGGGCGAGTTGCGGATGGCGCTGCAGCAGGGCATCCAGGTCCATTTCCTCCAGCATACGGCCGCGATACTCGACCTGGCGGCGGGGCACGACGTCGAGGCCGGCCAGAAGGGCTTGCGTTTCCTTGCGGCCATGGCTCTCGACGACACCCACCACCACGTCGGCGCCGTCGCGGGCGCGTGCCTGGGCGGCGGACAGCATTTCATAGGTCTTGCCGACGCCGGGGGCGGCGCCGAGGAAGATCT
>Ga0335075_10003890_pt1 | contig 23441 bp, 20 predicted proteins | sample Lox_Sample_24_FD_206723 | JGI IMG/M metagenome (GOLD analysis project Ga0335075, IMG submission 206723) | Soil microbial communities from Loxahatchee National Wildlife Refuge, Florida, United States - Lox_Sample_2.4 | ecosystem: Environmental > Terrestrial > Soil > Wetlands | place: USA...
GCAAATATACGGGATACAAAAGCGGGATGCAAGCGAAAAATGGCTCTCCAAAAATCATCTATAAGTCATTTATTTTAAGCACTTTGCCTCGGTAGCTCAATTGGTAGAGCAGTTGACTCTTAATCAATTGGTTTGGGGTTCGAGTCCCCACCGGGGCACCATTTTTTGAGTCGAGGATGGAGGATTGATGGTGGAAGATGGGACCGTTCCCGAGTTCCTGTCTTCCGCATTGTCTTATCTGTGAAATTGGCGAAATCTGCCGACAACACGTCCTTTGCCCGCTAATGCGCGAGAGAGATGATGCGGCCGGCGCTGTCCTGCAGATCCTGGAATGGCCCGAGCGGCTTGATCGCGCTGTCGTCGGTCGAAATATTCGGTGTCCCGGACGATAATGTGTACACGACGACGTTGTTCTTTATCAGGATGAGCCCCCTGAACTCCCAGCCGGAATGGTGGGTCAACCGTTTGAAGCCGAACACGTCCAACAAAATATTTCCATGCCGCTTCTCCCGTACGTCGTGCAGTAGCACCCGGTAGGCGCAATTGTTTGTCTTGGCCTCCACGTAAACCTGCACGCCGATCGGAAGGTCTTCCATGTGGATGTTTGGGTTGGGCATGAAGATCGGCACGATGTCCACAAAAGGCATAATGCAGATATTGGGCGTGACGCTCGGGTCAAAACCCATGTGCTTCAGGTCGCTCACAGTGGTATGGTTGGGAGCAATCCTGTTGAAGGCGATGGTCATCTGGTCCCAGTTCGTCCAGGGTGATTGGGTGGTGCTGCGGTTGCTGATAAACAAACTTTGACACCCTGTCGTCAGCAGCAACAGGGACAGAAGCAATCCCGCCACCATGGCAATTCGCCCGATCACAGCTCTCCTCTAAGTTGTTCCAAGCATGGCCTATGCCGTAAGACTGCAGACCGGTTTTGAATAAACACGCGGCCAATCGTGGAAGTTCTTTGAGCGTTACATTGCAGGTTTGCAAGTTGCAATAGCGTGCCGGTTCCGCTCCCGGCGGAGATGGGAGGTAGGGACCTACGTTTGGCTTTGCTCAGCGTACTTCGCCACGGCCTGCGCGTGGGAATGCACGTGGAGTTTTTCGTAAATCCGCCGGATGTAGGTGTGCACCGTATGGGGACTGATTTTGAGATGGTCAGCAATTTGCTTTTCGGGATGGCCCCGCGAAAGCAGGTCCAGCACCTGACGTTCCCGTTCGGAAAGCGTCTCATCATTGTTGGCTTCCCAGGATTGCTGGCCCTGAAATGCCTGGCGACCAGCCGGGCAATGCCGCTGCTGATGGGTGAGCCGCCGGTTTGCACCAAACGCAAGGCGGCAAACAATTCGTCTTTGGAGGTGCGTTTTAGCAGATAACCCGTGGCTCCCGCCGCGAGCGCCCGGAAAATGGACCGAGTATCGTAATCGTCCATTATTTGATGCGGGTCGAGGGAATACTGGGGCGAAGATGGAAAATGGAAGATCGAAATTGGATCAACAACGGATTGCGGGTGCAGGGAGAGCGCGAGACGACACATTTTTTGGCCATAGGGAATGCAACGGGGAAACGAGGCAGGAAATCGCGTTTTATTGGGGAAATTGAAGAATTTGAGGAAACGGGAGGGAAGTGCGGAGCGAAGATGGAAGATGGAAGATAGAAGATGGCTGGTGGGGGCAGGGCCGTGACCCGTCTTCGCTTGGGAGCTACGCCGGGCGGGGCGGGCGACGATTGCGCGACTTTGAGGATGACGATGAGAATGATTCCCCGGTCCCCCGGGCTGAAATTTAGTAAAAACCGTTATGCTATGGTTTTGCGGGCTAAACTTCGCTAAATGAAATGCTAAATTTCAATGTTTAGGGGGTAAAATGATGGGCTTTTGTTGGGGAATCCGGAGATTCTGCTAAATTTGGGAGGAGCGTTTTTTTGGGAAAAAAGCTCAATTTGAGTGTTGCGAAATTTAGGGGTGAATTAAAGTTCGCTGAATTTTTCGTTCTTTGAAGTTTGCAATTTCAGAAATCCGCCCTGATTCTATTAGGAGGGCACGAAAAGAGGGCTTTTTTAACCGTAAAGAACACAAAGTCTGCTGGACATGATCAAAGGGATAGCGGACCTAGGTCTGTGTTTTTTCCGTTGCCGTGACCCCGGTTTCCCTTACAATTTCCGTACAGAGCATAATAAATGTGTTCAGGAGCGGTGTCGCGCGGACTTGCCACCGCACTCCAAGATGCGAAGCGAGTTCTCATGATTTTCTGGTTCTGGACGGTTTGATGATTCGGGGACGATGAGCCCACTTGTTGCGCCGCTGCACGCGGCGCTACACGGCGCAGCGCGCCGTGTTCCACCACTTTTTGCCATCGGCAGTTTTTTCCATTGGCGAATCATCGACTTACGTTTTCATCGCGTTTCCGGAGGATGTGAGGGCGGTTTGGGAAACTTCCGTCCCGGCCTGGATTGCCTGTTCCGCGCCCAGGAGATTATTTCCGTTTAATACGATGGAATTTGTATTTTCGCCACGGACTTCCACATAGGCTCTTGTTCCTGCCGGCGCGCTGCATCCCTGTATGAATACCTGCTTGCTTTGAATCAATTTAATCACCGGCTGCGTTCCGACAATCGGCATGCTGCTTAAGCCAGTGATGTCCAGGTTCTTCACGTCGTCGCAGACGATCGCTGGACGCGCCTCGTCCTGACCCGACTTGAATTCAACGTTTCGAATGCGCAATCCGGTCACGTGCCGGCAATAGAAACCATACGAAGGCAGCCTCCCGAATTGGCGCGCTTCCGGATACACGCCCGGCGTCTCAGGAATCTTGCGGTCGACCCATTTCGCGCTGCCGTTCTCTTCGCTGTCAATCCGGATGTTCGAGAGGGTGACATCTTCGACGTCGAAGCCTTCAAGACCGCTGATCGAACTGGTGAGAATCGCGCCGCTCGCGTGGACGTTTTCAATCATGACGCCTCGCAACGTCCCCGGCGTGCCGTCGGGCCGCGGCTTGCGGTTTCCGCGCCGGACAAAAATCGGAGTCGTATTCAACGTCTTGCCGTCGCCGATGGCGCCAAAATCGAGGATGTTGAAGATCGGGAATTTCTGTCCCGGTCGGGTTTCCGGCGTGGGCGAAGCCAGAAGCGGGCTCCCGGCGGCCATCAGCCCCATGGCCATCAGCATTTGTCTGCGGTTCATAAATTTAATATAGCATTTTATCCCGGACGTTTTCGTTTTCCTATTGCATTCGCAGGATAAAGAACTCGAGACTGTGTTGTCGAATATCTTGAGATTGGTGAGCAATACGTTTGTGGACTGCGTTGGCGCCGCTTCCAGTCAAAGCGAGAGTGCCGCTGTTAATGAAGGTTGCGCCGCTGTAAATGTTGTTATTATTGAGCGTCCATGTGCCGGTTTGCCGTTGTCATCTGAGAACATGGTTATGGCGATGCCGGCCTGCCGGATGTTTGAGGCGCAGGCCACGCGCCACGACTCGCGCCGGGCTTTCGTAAGTACGGGCAATAAAATGGACGCCAAAATCGCGATGATGGCAATGACCACCAAAAGCTCGATGAGCGTAAATGCCTTCCGCCGAGTGGTTCTAAAACGCGTCCAATTCATCAGGTAATTGCGAATACCGTAATATTTTCTACAAAAACCGTCTTGTCGCCTGATAAGGCGACAGCGTGAACCTAAGTGGAAACATCGAACATCGAACATGCTGAACATCGAACGGTTACTTCGAGGCTGGATCAATTACGAAGGTAGCCTGCAACAGCGTTCTGAAAGCGGTGTCGCGCAGACTTGCCACCGCACTCCAAGACGGCAAGCGAGTTCTCACGAATCTTCTCGGATCTGGACGGTTCAATGAATCGGGGACCATGGACCCGCTTTTTGCGCCGCTGCACGCGGCGCTACACGGCGCAGCGCGCCGTGTTCCACCACCACGGTTTATATAGCGAATCGCGGCTGGATTTTTAAATTCACTCCGTCAATCATCAGTTATTGATCCACGTCTTGAAATCTTCCGTTTTTGCATTGCTCACGGCTCTGGCGTGCCTGGCCACCGGATGCGCCAGTCCTGTGAAAGGACTGTTTCCGGCACCGCCGGGCCAGACCCCGCGGACAATCTATGTCCTGCACCGTGGCCAGCACACAGGTATTATCATCCGGACGGCTGACATTCCGAACGGCCTTTGGCCCGAGCGCTTGGAATTTCCGGATGCGGAATATTTGGAGGTCGGTTGGGGCGATAGCCAGGGCTACCGCTATCCTTTGACCTCGGGCATCGTGTTGCGGGCGATGTTCGCATCGAAGGCCAGCGTCCTTCTGATTGACGGTTTCAGCGGCTCTTTCACGAACGAATACGCCGGCATCGCCAAAGAGATTATTTCAGTGCAATTGTCCAGCCGCGGACTTGCCTGCCTGTGCGCTTACATCCAGAACAGCTACGCTTTGGACTCATCGGGCAGGCCGATTCCGATGCCTGCGGTTTTTCCCGAGGAAAATTTTTTCCTGGCGCGCGGCCATTACTCAGCGGTCAATACCTGCAACAACTGGACGGCGCGCGCATTGCGAGTCGCGGGATGCCCGATACGCCCGCGATGGTCGATGTTCCCGGGCACTGTCATGGGGCAAACCCGCCACTTTGGTTGTGTGATTTGGCCGGAACCTCAAACCGATAGGACCGCTACGGTCCCATTGCGCAGCCCGCGCTTGCAATCGATCGAAAATAAACGGTAGTGTCTTAAATTGGTTTGGTGTACACGCTTTAGCGAGCTCCGGAGCAACTTGGAAACTGGACCGCGAACCCCGAACACCCTGAAGGGTGGACACCAAACCGAATTAGGCCGCTGCTAAGTTCGGCGATTTTTGCCGCGGCTCCGAAATTAAATCGGTATCTACAAGGAACATTAGAATTTGATATTTTTAGGCCGGTCGCGAAGGCTTTCAATTTTCAAATCGTCCGCCGGACAATCCAGCATCCATTGAACGAGCTTCTTTTTCCGATGTGGATGCGCCTTTTTTAAGATTATTTCGTTGTCGCGATCTTCAATCAATAATTCGTCGCCAACGCGAAATCGATGTTTTTCCCGGATGGCTGCGGGAATAACGATTTGCCCTTTGCTGCTTAAAATAGTCGTCATGGTAAGACGCTATCTTGCTTGCGCTGAAAACCCAAGCATTTGGTGCTCATTTCTAAATTCTCGACAAACCGCCATGGTAAAAAGTAGCATCGCTTTTTCTTTTCAACTATGAGCGCAAAATATGCCATCGGCCTCGATTACGGAACCAATTCTGTCCGCGCCCTGATCGTCAACACTGCTAATGGAAGTGAAGCGGGTACGGCGGTCTGGAACTATGAGCACGGCACAGCGGGCGTGATTTTGTCCCGCGACCCGAATCTCGCCCGGCAACATCCCGCCGATTACATCAAAGGCGCGGAAATCACTATCGTCAAAGCCCTGGCCGACGCGAAAAAGAAAGTGCGCGGCTTTAAACCGGACCAGGTCGTCGGCATTGGCGTGGATACCACCGGCAGCACGCCGTTGCCCGTGGATGCCACCGGCCAGCCGCTGGCATTCAACAAGAAATTTTCCAAAAATCCCGCGGCGATGGCGTGGTTGTGGAAAGACCACACGGGCGTGGCCGAGGCTGCGGACATCACGGCGTCCGCCAAAACCATGCGGCCGGTGTACCTGGCTAAATGTGGCGGCACTTACTCCAGCGAATGGTTTTGGAGCAAGATTTGGCATTGCCTGAACGTCGCGCCGGACGTTTTTGATGCGGCGCATTCATGGGTGGAACTGGCCGATTACGTTCCCGCCGCTCTTACCGGCACGGAAGCGCCGGACAAATTGACCGTTGGCATCTGCGCGGCCGGGCACAAGGCCATGTTCAACGAAAGCTGGGGCGGCTATCCGGATGCGGTATTTCTTTCAGAGCTTCACCCGAAACTGGCCGAATTGCAGGGACGGTTGTGTCCGCGCGTTCACGCCATTGACACGGCCGTGGGCAATTTGACGGCTGAATGGGCAAAGAAAACCGGGTTGCCCGGCGGCATTCCTGTTGCGGTCGGGGCATTTGACGCGCACCTGGGCGCCGTGGGCTGCGGTATCCAGCCGGGGGCGCTGGTAAAGATCATCGGGACCAGCACATGCGATATCGCAATTTGTCCCAACGCCCAAGATCTCGCGGATGTTCCGGGCCTGTGCGGCATCGTGAACGGCAGCGTATTGCCCGGTTTCTTCGGACTCGAGGCGGGACAATCGGCCGTGGGCGATATTTTCAATTGGTTTGTCAATTACATCAGCCCCGCCTACGCTGAAGCTTCGGCGCGGCGAGCTGGCGGTAAAAAACCATATTCCCACGCGGATTTGGACAAAGCCGCGGCAAAGTTGAGGGCAGGCGAAAGCGGTTTGCTTGCCCTGGACTGGAACAATGGAAATCGGACGATTCTCGTGGACCAGCGGCTCACCGGCCTGATGGTTGGCCAGACGCTCTACACCACGCCGCCGGAAATCTATCGGGCATTGGTCGAGGCTACGGCCTTCGGCGCGCTGACGATTATCAATCGGTTCGAGGAATACGGCGTGAAAATTGAGCAGGTCATCAATTGCGGCGGCATTGCCGAAAAAAGTCCCGTCACCATGCAAATCTACGCGGATGTAACCGGCCGCCCGATGAAAGTCTCGCGCTCGCCCCAAACCTGCGCCCTTGGCTCAGCCATCGCGGGCGCCGTCGTGGCCGGCGCGCACAAAGATTATGCGACCGCGCAAAAGGCAATGACCGGCCTCCGCCCGAAAATTTACAAACCAGACCCCAAGGCGCACGAAATCTATCGTGAACTCTACGTTCTCTACAAAACCCTCCATGACGCCTTCGGCACACACGATTGGACCGGCAATTTATTCGACGTGATGAAAAGGTTGATTGAGATACGGAATCGGGTGAGGAAATGAACCGGATTTGAAGTTAACCACGAAATACACGAAACACACGAAAGGAAAGCCGTATGTCCAACATTGTTTATAAGGAGGAGAGTTATGAAATTATGGGGGCCTGTTTTGAGGTGTACAAAGAGAAGGGCAGCGGTTTTGCCGAATCGGTCTATCAGGAATGTCTGGAAATTGAGCTTGAGGACCGGAAAATTCCGTTTCGAGCCCAGCCTGAATTAAATCTCAGCTATAAGGGCAGGCCGTTAAAAAGCAAATTCAAGCCCGATTTTATTTGCTACGAAAAGGTTGTCCTGGAGATAAAGGCGGCCAAGGCTCTAACCGATGAACATCGGGCCCAGGTGCAAAATCAATTGCGCGCCACAGGAATGAAATTGGGTCTTCTCGTAAACTTTGGCCACTATCCGATGATCGAGTACGAACGCATCGCCCTCTGATTCTGATTTTCGTGTATTTCGTGTATTTCGTGGTTAAAAAATATGCTAGAAGAACTTAAATCTGCGGTTTGCAAGGCCAACCTCGATCTCGTTGCCGAGGGGCTCGTGATTCAAACATGGGGCAACGCCAGCGGCATTGACCGCGAGCGCGGCCTTGTCGCCATCAAGCCCAGTGGGGTGCCCTATGGGGGCATGAAACCGGAACACATGGTCATCGTTTCGCTGGCGGATGGCAAAGTTGTCGAAGGCAACCTCAAACCCAGCTCCGACACGCCCACGCATCTTGAGTTGTACCGGGCTTTTACGGAAATCGGCGGTGTCGTCCACACGCACAGCCTGTATGCGACGGCCTGGGCCCAGGCGAAAAGGAAAATTCCTTCGTTCGGCACAACGCAGGCGGATTATTGGTTTGGCGACGTTCCCTGCACGCGCGCCATGACGCCAAAGGAAATCAAAACGGACTACGAAAAAAATACCGGCAGAGTCATCATCGAGACATTCAAGAAACTAAATCCCCTGGAGCATCCGGCTGTCCTGGTGGCCAGCCACGGGCCGTTTACGTGGGGCGCAACTCCAGACGATGCGGTCCACAACGCTAGCGTCCTTGAATTCGTCGCCCGCCTGGCCAGCGAAACCTTGCGAATCAATCCAAAGACAAAACCCATGCATTCTGTTTTGCTCAATAAACATTTCCTCCGAAAACATGGGGCAAAGGCATATTACGGCCAAAAATGAAATTACGATTTTTTGTTCGCGCCTTTGGGATTCCGCATTTCGCATTTCGCATTCCGCATTGGCTGGTCCTCGCTCTTTCGGTTTTTCTCTTCATCCCGCACGCAATGGGGCAGAGGAGCCTCGTAAAATTAAAGACCGCCCCAAACTCATATGGACACCCCGTCCGGATCATAAGCGGACAGTCCTCAAGCCTCGCCGCATTCATCCGCTCTCACTACGTCAAACACGATTATAACATCCCCATGCGTGATGGCGTGCATCTCTTTACTTCGGTCTATGCGCCGCGCGATACAAACCGCGAGTACGGTATCATGATGGTTCGCACGCCTTATTCGATCAGACCCTATGGCGAGACGAATTATCCCGGTGGGCTTGGTCCGTCCGAGGCGTTCGCACGGCATGGATTCATTTTCGTGTATCAGGACGTGCGCGGCCGGAACCATTCAGAAGGCGACTACATTGATATGCCGCCACACAAGAGACATTTTTCGGGTCCCACCGATACGGACGAAACCACAGACGCCGCCGACAGCATCAATTGGCTCGTTCAACACATCCCGAACAACAACGGCCGCGTCGGCCTTTGGGGCATTTCCTATCCCGGATTTTACGCCGCGCAGGCCATGATCGATGCCTCGCCCGCGCTCAAGGCCGATTCGCCGCAAGCGCCGATGGGCGACGAGGGAAACGGCGATGATATTTACCACAACGGCGCATTTTTTCTGGCGGCGAATCTCGGCTTTTACTCGGGATTCTGGCCGCGCGGGGTGAATGTTCGTTTTGATTACGGGACGCCTGATCAATATGAGTTTTACCTGCGCATGGGGCCCCTGGCAAATGCACAGGACATTTGCTTCAAACATCAGAATCCGTATTGGGACGATGTTCTGAAACATCCCAATTATGATTGGTTTTGGTCGTCGCGCGCGCTGGGTCCGGTCATGACCAATCTCATCGCGCCGGTTCTGATCGTTGGCGGTTGGTTTGATACGGAAGATTTGGGCGGCACGCTGAAGCTCTTCCAGGCGATTCGCGGGCACGGCGGCGCGCCGGCGGCGCTGGTGATGGGGCCATGGTCGCACGGCGAGTGGGGCCATCCAGGGGGCGAGTCGTTGGGCGATCTTCAATTCGGCTCGCGCACCAGTGATTTTTTTGAAAGCAATATCCAATATCCCTTCTTCCTCGATGCGCTTGAGCCCAGTCCGACGAATGAAACGCAATTGCCCGTGGCGTGGATGTTTGAGACTGGTAATAACGAATGGCGAAAATTTAATTCCTGGCCGCCGGCCGATGCGGTCCAGCGCTCGCTGTATCTTCACGCTGACGGGAAACTTTCGTTCCAACCACCCTCAGGCCGGCAGAAATTCGATGAATATGTCAGTGATCCGGCCAAACCAGTCCCGGTCACCAGCGAAATTGGCGACGGAATGCCGGGCGATTACATGACACGCGATCAGCGCTTCGCTTCGCGCCGCACAGATGTGCTGAGCTGGGAAAGCGAGCCGCTGACAGGAGATGTCGTTGTGGCCGGTCCGATTACGCCTGTTTTGCGGGTCTCGACGTCGGGGACCGATTCAGATTTTGTCGTTAAACTCATTGATGTTTATCCCGATGATACGCCGGATTCCGGGAATGTTCATTTTGGCGGGTATCAGCAAATGGTGCGTGGCGAGCCATTCCGCGGCAAATTTCGCAACAGCATGTCCGACCCGGAACCATTCGTCCCCAATAAACCGGCCAAAATCGAATTCGCTATGCCCGATGTTCTCCATGATTTTTGCAAGGGCCATCGCATGATGGTGCAAATTCAAAGCTCATGGTTTCCCATGGTGGACATGAACCCGCAACGGTTTGAAAATATTCCCACTGCGAAAGCCTCAGATTTTCAGAAAGCTACCGAACGAGTGTATTGTGGCGGTCGGGATGGGACGCGGATCGAACTTTTGACGATTCAATGACCGGATCTGAATTGATGGATTAATGGATTGGTGGGAGTCGAACAGAAGTGAACCCAACAATCCATTAATCCAATTTGCTTCAGTTTGGCTTGTGCCAAAATGCATAGTATATCGCGGAAATCAGGTAAATGCTCACTGAGATGGCCAGGACAAGGATTACAATCAGGCGGTTGCGGGTTTTGAGTGTCACGACCATCTTATAGTTGGAAAAAAGGCTGGCGTCGTCAACGATCCAGTTGAAAAATGGTTATGAATCAATTCATTAATCTGATGAATCATGAATACTCCCGAAACACCCCAGGAGGCAGTTACCAGAGCACTCGCGTGGAAAGACAAACTTGTTGATTATGTCATTGGTCACAGCGGCGGGCTGATCGCTGCGGCGGTGATCATTGTGGCCGGCTTGCTCGCCGCGCGCTGGGTCGGTCGCGCGGTGGACCGCTGGATGGCGCGCAGGGCGATGGAGCCGCCCATGCGGATACTGCTTGTGCGCGTCATTCGCCTGATCGTCCTGGCGTTTGCCCTGGTTGTTGCTCTCGAAACAGTGGGCATAGACATGACCATCCTGATTGCGAGCTTCAGTGTAGCGGGCGTTGGCGTGAGCCTGGCATTGCAGGGGGTTCTTGGGAATTTGTCGGCAGGCCTGACCATCATTTTCACGAAGCCTTTTCGCGTGGGGGAATATATCGAAATCGCCGGTGTACAGGGCCGGGTCCAAACGATTGGGTTGTTTTCGACGACGCTACTGCACCTGGACAAGTCGCGCGTGGTCATTCCCAACCGCAAAATCGTCGGCGAAATTCTGCACAACTACGGCTCAGTCCGGCAGCTTAATTTGTCCGTGGGAGTGGCTTACGGGACGGACTTGAGCCAGGCGGTGGGGATAGTGCGGGGCGTTCTGGCCCAAAATCCGCGTGTGCTCAAAGATCCGGTACCGTTCGTAGGCGTAACCTTGCTTGGTGATAGTTCCATTAGCATCGCGATTCGTCCGTGGGCGGCAGTTAGCGATTTTGGCTTCGCGCAAACGGAGGTGAATCAGGAAGTGGCCGAACAATTCCGGGCGGCCAATATTTCCATTCCATTCCCGCAACGCGAAGTGCGGGTATTGAACAAATAGTGAACTGTGAACCGAACGGCATACGGAGCGCGGCTGTGTGCGGGAGGAGGGGCACCAGCCGCAGCGCTTACGAAAACTGGGGCGTGCTGCGGCTGGTCTTCGACACAGCCGCGCTCCGACAGGTTGTTCCGCCTGATTGATGCTTAGGGACGATGTACGCGCGGTTGCGCCGCTGCACGCGGCGCTGACGGCGCAGCGCGCCGTCCCTACCATCAGGGTTTCGATAGTTCTCCGTGGACCTTTATCAGTCCCTTGGTGAGCGCCTCCCAATCTGCTTCTGTTGTTTCCCAGCCGGCGCTGAAACGCACCGCGCGAATGGCCTGGGCCGGCTTAAATCCCATTGCCGCCAGCACGTGTGAAGGCTCTTCCTTTCCGGTCGTGCAGGCCGAACCGGTGCTCACGGCAAACCCCGCTTTGTCCAGGCGCACTACCCATAAATGGCGTTTGTCGCCTTCGGGCATCAACGCTGAAACCGTGTTCCATAAGCGCGGCGATTTGGCGCCCACGATGACGGCTTCGGGCACCGCGCGGAGAAACTCGCGCTCGAAATTGTCGCGCCACACGCCGCGCAGAAGGTGCTGGGTATGAGAAATTTGTTTCTCCCGAATCTCCAGGGCGGCCATCATGGAGAGAATCGTGGCGACGTTTTCCGTGCCGGCGCGGACGCCGCGCTCCTGCTTGCCGCCAAGCAACAACGGCGTGACCTGTTTTTTACGCGGGACTTTCAAAAAGCCGATGCCGCGCGGACCGCCAAATTTGTGGGCTGCGCCGCTCACGAAGTCGCAGTCGCCCAGTCCCTTTGCCGGCATTTTGCCAAGCCATTGGACGGCGTCCGTAAAGAACGGGACCTCGTAGCTTTGGCAAATCGCCAGGATTTCGCGCCAGGGCTGGATGACGCCCGTTTCATTGTTCGCCGCCATCACGCCCACGAGCCCGGGACGCCGGTCGGAAAGCTCCATCGTCAGCCATTCCAGATCAATCACGCCGTCGTGCGTCACGGGAATGATCCGGAGCCGTTTGCCGAAATAATATTGCGCCGATTCCATGACGCACGGATGTTCCATGCCCGAAATCCAGACCTCCGCTTTTGGGTCGAGCGTGTGGGAAAAATGGTGCATTACCGTGTTATTCGCTTCGGTGGCGCCGCTGGTCCAGATAATGTCCTCGGCCTTGCAGCCGAGAAAACCGGCCAGCTTTTCGCGGGCCTCAAGCAGCGCGGCCGCCGCGCGCGCGCCAAAATCGTGCATGGAAGACGGATTGCCGGAAATTCGTTCCGTCGCTTCCAGCCACGCTTCGCGCGCCTCGCGCATCACCGGCGAGGTCGAATTATAGTCGAAATAGATCATCGTATAGAAAACATCTAAAATGCCTTTCGATGAACGGACAAGTCAATCTTTTTGCGGTGGCTGGAACGGTGTGGGCGGGTCCGCGTGGTGATTATAGTTATGGTTTGATGATGCTCTGAAAATCGGCAACGGCTACATTGTTGATTGCCAATTGTTTAGTCGCCAAAATTTTGGCAACACGAAAAGCAACAAAAGCTACATTAACGTTATCGCGAGAGAGTCAAATCCCTGGTGAGCATCACGAATCATGCGTAGGGACTACGACCCTCCCTTGTTGCGCCGCTGCACGCGGCGCTACACGGCGCAGTGCGCTGTGTTCCACCACACCATGGTTCCTTCAACGGGCGGCAGACCTGACATGCCCGAGGATTTTCCGGTGGGCGCTGGTAAACGCCAACGATTCCAATTCCGCATAGGGCAGCCAAACGGCGTCCAGGATTTGGGGGGCGCGTTTTGTTTGAACCCCGAATGCTTCGAGCGTCATGCGATAGCGCGTGATGGAATGTTTCACGGTGCAAATCGGTTTTGCGTTCTTGAATTCGATACCCAGTTCCTTTGCCGCGCGGGCAAATGGGATGTGCCCATTTCCTTTTTTTCCATCCCCATTTTGGTAGATTTCAACGTTTGGAAATTCCCACAGATGCGCATTCACAACCCCCGTTGGACGCTGCCGCACAAGAAACTGTCCATCCCGTTCCACAACAAAGGCGACAAACCTCCGCGCCGTGGCCTTCTCGCGCTTGCCCAGGTTCGGCAGCTCTGCGACCCGGTTTTCGATGAAGGCCGCGCAGAGTTTCTTGACTGGGCAGGTTGCGCATTGTGGATTTCGCGGTATGCAGACCAGCGCGCCCAGTTCCATGAGTGATTGGTTTAGGTGCGAACAGTTTGGTAATTTTGAGTTTTGTCGCGCCGCGTGGGAGACTAATTCCTCCGCAATTTGCCAAAGGCGCTGATTCGTCTTTTTCTCACGCGGATTTTCTGCGATGCCAAAAATGCGGGTCAAAACGCGCATGACATTGCCGTCCAGGATGGGAGCGGGTTGGTTAAACGCGATGCTCGAAATCGCGCCGGCGGTGTAGCGTCCAATGCCGGGCAAAGCCAGTATATCTTCAAACCGTTTCGGGAATTTGCCATTGTGCCGGTCCAGAATCAATTGCGCCGCCTTTTGCAGATTACGAACGCGTGCGTAATAGCCGAGCCCTTCCCAAAGCTTATGAATTTTTTCCGAACTCGCACGCGCCGCAGCCTCAACCGTCGGCAATTCCTGCATCCACCGTTCCCAAAACGGCAGGACTGTTTTCACCTGGGTTTGTTGCAGCATAATCTCAGATACAAATACACAATAGGGGTCTTCGGAATAGGGTTTCCGTCTCCATGGTAAACCACGGGCGTTTTCCCGATACCATTTCAACAGACGGGGGACGAGGGCTGAAACCTTTCGGGAATGATTCATCAATTGAGACTATTACAAAGACCGCCTAAACGCAAACTGTCGGGTTCTGCCGGTCGTCCGGCGGCCAGCCACCGGCCAGTGGCACGTCGTCCCATGAAAAGCCTAAGAGAGTGGTTGGGCGTCCATCCACTCGTTGTTCATTTCATTCCATTTTTCCATCGTTAAATCAGCAGAGATTTCGTAATAATCAACCTCGTATTTGATTCTCTCTCTGCCGAATTGGTCAACATAAAAGCCACGTCCAACCCATGTCGCTTCTTTTGGCGGGGTACAAATCACTCCGTGTCTTTTCAAAAATTCGTGATAATCTTTTGCTTGGGCTGAATCCGCCAAAATTTTTACTCCATCGTTATCCTTGTCGTGAGTCGTGAGTGGCAATTGCAAGGATTTCTCTCATAATCTTTAGGATTGTTTGGTTTGGTTTACAATTAGGGTCGATGAAGGACTTGGCATCAACTCTTGAATCACTGGCAAAATTTTCTCATAGAGGGCGACGAGTTGCAGATTAACCTTATGGATTCCGGCCAATGTAATAAGGGTCACAGAGCCGGGAACCTGGCCTTTTGAACGCTGCAAATCCATAAATCCCTGTTTGTCTCCTTTGATCAAAAAAGGCCCGTGAGCCACTGTGTTCCGTGTCTGGGATAGCTTTTTCAATTCCTTAAACACGTCAATGATGCATTGTTGTTTTTCTTGTGAAATCTTCAGATGGTGGGCGATGGTTTGAATGTCCCTTATTCGCTCTGAAATTTTCATTTTAAAAACACGTTCTCTCTGTGTTTTGTTCCCGAACTCATGCAATAACAGGAACGCTATATATTCAAGGTTTCCAAAATTTAGGAATAATTGACCAACAATAATTGACGCATTGGTTTCCTCTTTTTCTGATAATTTTATGCTTTCCACGGCGAAAATCGTGCCATGAAAATGTGACCTGTCAACGTCAAGCCGAATGAAAGGAGTCGTGTATTTTTTCCTTGTATCGGAATCAGCGTGGGAGCAATTTACGGTTTCGGAAAAAGTGCAACCCCTATGAGAACTATAAAAGAAACATTATCGATAATGGCAATCGTGTTCGCCTTATTGGTGCCATCGGTTTCCGACGCACAGAGGTGGGTGAGTCCAAGCCGACCGTATATCGGGGATTACAATAACGCCGGAAGTTATTATGTCCCGTCTCCTGCTTATACTCCGCCGCCGGATTGGCGTGTTTCGTTTGTCCCAAAAGACCCGTGGCGAGCGGTTAATGGTCAAACAAACTATGTGAAGTTGACAGGCGTTGAATTTAGTGGGCAAGTTGTGGATATTACGTCAGACGGTGTGCGCATTGACGGTGAATGGGGTAAGTTAGGGGTTCCTGAGCACCGAGAGGATTTTTTGGTTGCAAATTTTCCCTATGAAGTTGTCAACGACCAGACGATACCATTGAGCGAACACTTAATGGCATGGTATTCTGGCACGTACGCTTATGAAACTGTGAACGGTGCGTCACGCACGATTCACAAGCTGGACTATGGCGCTCCCTGCGGCCCCAATCCTGACCAAATCGCCGCTCTCGAAAAAGAAATGCAAGAGGAAGCGGAAATCCGACATCAGACCGAATTAAAGAAGCTGGAGCCGCTGAAAGAAGGCGCCACTAACGGTGACAGTGGGATGCAATATAGTTTGGGCGTTCATTATTTGTATGGAATCGGGGGATGTGAAACGAATAAACAGGCGGCGGTTTTTTGGTTGTCTAAATCAGCGGCACAAGGAAATATGATGGCGTCAAATGATTTGGCGCAAATTGTAGCGAGTACCAATAATATTAGTTTACGCTAACAGAGTTTGAAGGCCGAAAACCTGCTCGCGCTGCAATTTGATCGGGCAACTGGTGTCCAGATAAACCATTGCTACCTTAATTTCCGGTCTGTCCGCGCCGCCGTGAGTTGTTTGTCACTGCGTGAGATTTGCCCGCTGGATATTTTCCTTTGCCAGCGCGCATGAGCTTTGGCGTTCCAGCGCGGGCGCCTCGATTCCGCATCGGGATTCCCGACGAGCCTGATGGACAGGGTTTTCACAAGAGAAGTGTGACATTTTTCACGCCGGTGGCAACGTGGGAATAACCATTTGAAAGTCCGACGACGTTCGAAAGCGGTGTCGCGCGGACTTGCCACCGCACTCCAAGACGGCAAGCGCGGTGCGGAAGGTTCATGGTCCCAATGCATGCGAAATGTATCGAAGGAGGTTCGCGGGCATAAAAGGGAGATGCGCAAATTGTGCCAGATGCATTAATTTTGAAAGTGCAAAATCTCTTCAATAAGGTATTAAACGATGAGTGCTATGCGAATGCGCGTTCTGTTAACCGGCTCCGCAACAGGCTTTAACCGGCTGTTCAGCCTGCTCTTTGGAGCCTGCCTGATGATTGCCCTGTCATCTTACGGCTCGGTGCTTCCGTTCAACTGTGCGAGTAACGGACTCGGCTCGAACTGGACTTTGGTATTCAGTGACAATTTCAGCGGCACAAGCCTCAATAAAACAAACTGGGTGCCTTACTGGTTTTCTGACGGCACTGTGCTTCCCGGCAGCACCACGCCCGGTTATGCGTCGAATGTGGTGGTGAATGGGCAGCTTAATCTCACGAGGATCTCGACGAACGGCGCATGCATCTCGTCAAATCCGGACGGAGGCGCCAAGCCGGGCTTTCAGTTTACCTATGGTTACGCGGAGGCGCAGCTCACGCTTCCGACAAACGGCACTGTGATTGCGCAATGGCCCGCGTGGTGGCTCGACGGCCAGGAATGGCCGGAGGATGGCGAGATTGACATCATGGAAGGCTTAAGCGGCCATGCCGCATGGCACTACCACTATGACGATGATGGCGTCGCAGCTGCGATCGGTGGCAACATCAATACGAGTCCCGGCACGCACATCTACGGTGTTAACTGGTATCCCGGCCATTTAGACTACTACTATGACGGGACGCTCGTTGCTTCGGCCACAAACGGCAGTTTGTCGGGTGGCGCGACGATTTCTTCAAGTCCGATGTATTTGATCCTGCTCTACGCTTCCGGTTCAGGGTCGGTGCCGGCAACAATGGTGGTCCACTATGTGCGGGTCTTTCAGACACCGCCACCGCTTTCGGCCCTGCCAGGCAAAGGCGCGGTTTCGTTGAGCTGGAATTTGCCGGGATTTATATTGCAGACCAATGGAGACTTGATGAACACAGGCGGTTGGGCAGACGTGGCGAATGCGACGAACAGTCCGACGACCATGAGCAATGGCGGTGACTATTTATTTTTCCGGCTGCGGAGCGAGTGAGCGGAACGCGGATATTGGATTAATGGATTGGTGGATTGGTGGATTGGTGGATTGGTGGATTGGTGGCCAGGGTTGTTTCGGGAGCCGGCAATAACTCTCTTTGTGCCTTCGTGTCTTTGTTGTTAAAATTTTCTGAGTGAAACCGCTTACCTCCTACACGGGCAAGTTGACTGATGAACAGGCCGCCGCCCTGAACGCCGCCTTGCGCGCGCGCGATTGGAAACCACGCGAAGTTCCGTATGCCCGCTTTGCCTACGAATCGCCCAAGACCAACGTCGTCTTTTACGAAAGCGGCAAGCTGGTCGTGCAAGGGAAGGGGACGCAGGAATTCATCGAATTTGTCCTGGAGCCGGAGGTCCTCAAACAGGCCAAACTCGGCTACGAGACCGTCCTGAATCCCGATCTTCTTTTGCCGCGCATCGGCGTGGACGAAAGCGGAAAAGGCGATTTTTTCGGACCGCTGTGCATTGCGGGCGCCTATATCAATGAGGGGATTGTTAACGCCTGGCGCGATTCGGGGATTCGCGATTCCAAAAACATTTCCAGCGATAAAAAAATCGCCGAACTTGCCGAAAAAATTCGAAAGACGCCTGGCTGCGTCGTGGACGTGGTGACCATTGGCAACGAGGCGTACAATCGCCTGTACGAGAAAATGAAGAGCGTGAATACGATTCTCGCGTGGGGTCATGCCCGGGTCATTGAGAATTTGCTCGGACGCAAACATGAAATGAATCCGCCGCCGGTCAAGGCCATGAGCGATCAGTTTGCCGCCAGCAAGAGTGTGATTGAAAAAGCGCTGATGAAGGCAGGCCGCGAGATCAATCTCGTTCAACAGCATCGCGCGGAAGAGGACTTGGCCGTGGCGGCCGCGTCCATACTCGCGCGCGATGCATTTGTAAAAGGGTTGTCCCGGTTGGAAAAGCAATTTGAAATGGAACTTCCGAAGGGCGCGTCAACGGCCGTGGATGAAGCGGCGAAGAAATTCGTAGCCGAGCGCGGCGCGGAGAATTTGGGCGCGATAGCCAAAATGCATTTTCGAACCGCGCTGCGCGCGCAAGGCTTGCCGGAGCCGCCAAAGAAGGAATGGAGGAAGAATCCGACGCGGCGGAATGAGCAGCGATAAGGCAGAACTTTCAGGTGGTGGAGGACGGCGCGCTGCGCCGTCCCCGCCCGCGCAGAGCGGTCGGAACATACGTGGCACAACCGTTGACCACACTCGTTGCGCCGTTGCACGCGGCGCTACACGGCGCAGCGCGCCGTGTTCCACCACACCATCGCATGCGGCTGAGGATGTCGGATAATTCTTAAGAAAGACCACTCGCTCATCGCATTGCACAGAATCTTTCGGCGACTCATTTGCGGCGGAACGTATCCTGGAATAACTTCCGTTCATGAAAGCATTGCGGTTTGAACATTATGGTCCGCCCTCGGTCCTCAGCATTGTAGAAATGCCCAAACCTGAGCCGCGCGCGGGAGAAGTGGTCATCCAGGTCAAAGCATCGACTGTCAATCCCAGCGACGTAAAGAATGTCGCCGGTCATTTCAAGAGCCCATTGCCACGTGTGCCGGGACGGGACTTTGCCGGTGTGGTAGTGGCGGGGAGTGCGGAAAAGGGGTTGGAAGTATGGGGCAGCGGTCCGGGATTTGGAACGGCCCGGGATGGGGCGCACGCCCAGTATATTGTCGTGACGGCGGATTGCATTGCGCCCAAGCCGGCGAATGTTTCCATGGAAGGCGCCGGAGCTGTCGGCGTGCCGTATTTGACGGCGTGGTCCGCGCTCGTGACGGCGGGGAACATCCAGCCTGGCGAGACGGTCTTGATTATCGGCGTTTCCGGCGCAGTGGGCCGGGCTGCTACGCAAATAGCCCATTGGAAAAAGGCGCGAGTGATCGGGGCATCGATGAGTTCGGACAATCCCTCCAAAGCCGACGCCATCATCAATACGACGACCCAACAACTCGACCAGGCGGTTCGCGAGTTGACCGGTGGCAAGGGAGCCGACCTCGTGTTGGACGCGGTCAGCGGCCCAATGTTTGATCCGGGCTTGAAATCGCTTCGCCGTGGCGGGCGCGCCATGGCCATCACCAGCGGCAAGGAAAGGCGGGTGAGTTTTGACCTCGTTGATTTTTATCATAACCAGTTGCATCTCATCGGCGTGGACAGCGTGAAATTGGACGGGCCGGAAATTGTGGCAATCATGAATTATTTGCGAACCGGTTTCGAAGAAGGTCAATTGCAGGCGCCCCCAGTGGCTACTTGGCCGTTGGATCGCGCTGTCGAGGCATACCAAACGGTCGAGCGGGGCGCGCGCACGAAGCAGGTGCTGCTTCCGTGACGGAGGAAACATCGAACCCTCCTTAGCTCGGAAGCTACGGAGGGCAGGCATCGAATGACCAGAACGGAAGGCTTTCCCTGGTTTGGGGCTTTTGGCTATGATTTTCCGGTCGAAACGCGTGCCCAAGACCAACTCCATCGAACTGCCCGGCTGCGAGCCAATTCCTATTTTATATGAAGACCGCTCGGTCATCGCCGTGGATAAGCCGCGCGGCTGGATGCTGGTGCCGCATTCGTGGCAAAAGACCAATCGCAACCTGCAGGCGGCCGTTACGTCCTCGATCGCGGCGCGGGATTTTTGGGCGCGCTCGCGCAACTTGAAATTTCTTCGCCACGTCCATCGGCTCGATGCTGACACCACAGGCATCCTGCTTTTTGCCAAAAGTCCCGGCGCCGTTGAAACGTTTTCGGACTTATTTGAGGGGCGCAAGATGGAGAAGACGTATTTGGCAGTCGTTGTGGATCCTGGCAAGGACACCCTAAAGGGTGGACACCAAACGGAATGGTCCTGCCGCGTTAAACTGGCGCCGGACCCGCGAAATCCCGGCAAAATGAAAGTGGACGCGCGCAACGGCAAGGAATCTGAAACGCATTTCAAGATTTTGGAAACAGCGGGCAAATTTACGCTTGTTGAAGCAAAGCCCGTTACGGGGCGGACGCACCAGATTCGCATGCATCTTTTGGAATCAGGGCTGCCGATTGTCGGAGACGAACTGTATGGAAAGCGCGAGGGAAAGCTGCCACTGGGCCTGCGCGCGATAAAATTGGCATACATGGACCCGTTTACCGGGAAACGGGTGGCAATTTTCGCCCCGGCGGAAGAGTTTTTGGAGGAATTTGGGTTTGGGCAATAATTAAAAATTGAAGGTTATTTCATTTTGGTTTCGTCATTTGTTGTGAGGTATATCGTTTGGCTTTAGAAAATTGGCGCTGCCATCGCACAATGCCAATAAGGCAGGAAGACAGTCCGATAAGAATTGAGATGAAGGGAATCGGAAACATGCCATCAAGAAAGAGGAAGCCGCCTCCGAAGGCAAGGACGACGCCCATGCCAAAGATTGCCGCGCCGGAAAATTCTGTGGCGGCCTTGCAATCGCAACATATCGGTCGTGGAACGAAACCAAGCAGCCTAATCCTGCAACTCTCGTTGATTCGCAAGGGTCGCCCGCATTTTGGACAAAATATCAGGCGTGTAATCGACAAACGTTCTGCCAATTTCGCGGCCGGAAAGTCGGGATGCAATCGACTTCGTAGATAGAGTCCAAGGCACGTCGTAACAATCCCGCCTCCTATGATCCAAATGAACTGCTCTTCTTCGGTGATTGCATCTGCGTCGGCGTCCACGTACGGCTGAATGGCGCCTGCGGATGCCCTTGCGGAGTAAGAGCGGCGACAAGACTCAATCTCGCACAAAATGCTAACGAGACCGGCCAAAATAAGTACCCACGCCAAATATTTCATATTTCAGGTCTGCATGACGGTTGGTCCTCTGTCATATCCTGTTTGACGGAGTTCTTAAGAGAATGCTCTCTAAGATCGGACAGGACAAGGGGAAGGCCGCAGATCAGACTCGCGCTATCGCGCGGCTTCGCAGCAAGCGGCTTATGTCCGGATGGCTTTACCCGAGGCGGCTGCCATGGGGCGTAACAAGTCCGCAATCCACAATCCGCATTCGGCAATCGTTATTGTTTCCCCTTTACCAGCGCTTCCACGACGGCTGGGTCGGCCAGCGTCGTGGTATCACCGATTTGGTCGGTTTGGTTCTCGGCGATTTTGCGGAGGATACGCCGCATGATTTTGCCGGAGCGGGTCTTTGGGAGGGCAGGAGCGAATTGGATTTTGTCCGGCACGGCGATGGCGCCGATTTCTTTTCGAACGTGAGTGGCCAATTCCTTTTTCAACTCTTCGCTATCGGCGATTCCGTCTTTCAATGTCACGAAGGCGTAAAGTGCCTGGCCTTTGATGTCGTGCGGCATGGGCGCGACGGCGGCTTCGGCCACTTTGGGATGGCTGACCAGAGCGCTTTCCACTTCTGCCGTGCCGATGCGATGGCCTGAGACATTGACGACATCATCCACGCGGCCCAACAGCCAATAATCGCCGTCGTCGTCCACGCGGCAGCCGTCGCCCGTAAAATACATGTTTTTGAAGGTGCAAAAGTAGGTGTTGATAAACCGCTCGTGATCGCCCCAGGTCGTGCGCATGATGCCGGGCCAGGGCTTTTTGATGCAGAGTTTACCACCTTCGTTGGGCGCGCACTGGCTTCCATCGTCGCGCAAAACAACCGGTTCCACACCAAAGAACGGGCGTGATGCGCTCCCGGGCTTCAATGTGTGGACGCCGGGCAGGGGAGTGATTAAATGGCCGCCGGTTTCCGTCTGCCACCACGTATCCGAAATCGGGCACCGGCCTTTGCCGATGACATTGTAATACCAAATCCATGCCTCAGGATTGATCGGTTCTCCAACCGTTCCCAAAACGCGCAGGGAACTGAGATTGTATTTTTCCGGCCATTCATTGCCCAGGCGGATGAGCGCGCGAATGGCCGTGGGCGCGGTGTAAAAGCTTGTAACCTTGAATTTCTCAACAATTTTCCAAAAACGGCCTGCATCCGGAAAAGTCGGAATCCCTTCGAACATTAGGGTCGTCGCGCCATTGCAGAGCGGCCCGTAAACGACATAACTGTGGCCAGTGACCCAGCCGATGTCCGCCGTGCAGAAATAAATGTCATCTTCGTGGATGTCGAAAACGTATTTGTGGGTGAGCGCGCTCCAAAGCAAATAACCCGCCGTGCTATGGACGACGCCCTTGGGCTTGCCGGTCGAGCCGGAGGTGTAAAGAATGAATAGGAAATCCTCCGCATTCATCTTTTCCGGCGGGCAATCCGGCGATGCTTTCGACATCAGATCGTGATACCAAATGTCGCGCCCGCTGACGAAATTGCAGGGCGTATCATTGCGTTTGACGACAACAACATTTTCGATGCCGGGCGTTTTTTTCAGCGCCGCATCGGCGAGTTCCTTGAGCGCAATTGATTTGCCGCCGCGCAAGGATACATTCGCCGTAATCAGCACTTTGCAGGAAGAATCCTTGATGCGGTCCGCGAGGGAATCCGCGCTAAAACCGCCGAACACCACCGAATGAATCGCGCCGATGCGCGCGCAACCGAGCATCGCGACGGCGGCTTCGATGACCATAGGCATGTAAATGGCCACGCGATCGCCGCGTTTGACGCCCAAAGATTTGAGCGCGTCGGCGAATTTACAGACCTCGGCATGCAATTCGGCGTAGGTGATGCGCTTGACGTCCTCCTCGGGTTCGCCCTGCCAGATAATGGCGACTTTGTCGCGGGTCGGGGTTTTCAGATGGCGATCCAGGCAGTTGACCGTGAGATTCAAGAGGCCGTCCTCGAACCAGGTATGCTGGATTTTACGGCCGTCTGTGTCCCAGACGTATTTGCAGGCGATGGATGGCGCTTTAAACCATTCGAGCGTTTGTGACTGCTCCAACCAGAATTTGTCCGGCTCATGGATGGAACGTTTGTACCAGTCCGCATATTGCGCGGCTTTAATGTGGGCCCGGCGGATGACATCCGGCGATGGCGGGAACGTGCGGCTTTCGTTTAATAATGATGCGCTCGAAACAATCTCGGTCATGATTGGATGTGGATGATATTTAGCGGAAAGACGCGGCGGCGGAAAGAAATTTTCGATCGCTCATGGGGAGATCCCGAATCCTTAGCCAGCCGTTGCGGGCTGCTGAAAAGGCCGTTTCGAGGCGAGGATTTTTTGATAGGGGATTTTTCTTGTGGGCAAAATGGCGCTCCC
>Ga0335075_10003891_pt1 | contig 23441 bp, 22 predicted proteins | sample Lox_Sample_24_FD_206723 | JGI IMG/M metagenome (GOLD analysis project Ga0335075, IMG submission 206723) | Soil microbial communities from Loxahatchee National Wildlife Refuge, Florida, United States - Lox_Sample_2.4 | ecosystem: Environmental > Terrestrial > Soil > Wetlands | place: USA...
TTGGCCCCGGCTCCCCAGGCGGCGCGCGGCACCGGCACGATCGTGAGCAGGCTGATTGCGCGCGCGAGACCGTCCCACGGGCGAGCGCGCGCGCCGGCCGGGGCGGCAAGCGCCGGAGCGCGCGCTTCGCGGACCTCAGCGCGCGCGGGCAACGCCCGACTCCTCGAAGGTCCCCATGTCTCGCTGCAGCACGCCGGCGGCCTCGATCAGCGCCAGCGCCAGCAGCGCGCCCGAGGCCTCTCCGAGGCGCAGGCGCAGATCCAGCAGCGGCTCCAAGCCGAGCTCGGCGAGCAGCAGGTCATGTCCGGGCTCGGCCGAGCGGTGCCCCGCGATCAGCGTCTCCGCGACCGTCGCCTGCAGCTGGACGGCGGCGAGTGCCGCGGCGCTCACCGCGTAGCCGTCGAGCAGCACGGGCAGGCGCAGGCGGCTCGCCTCACCGGCCGCGCCCGTCAACGTTGCCAGCTCGAGCCCGCCGACCGTGCGCAGCGCCTCGCGTGCCGCCAGCGGCGCACCGTGGAGCTCGAGCGCCGCGGCGACCGTCGCGCGCTTGCGCTCCAGGCCAGCCGCGTCCACGCCGGTGCCGCGGCCCACCATCGCCCGCGGCGCCGCGCCCGTGAGCGCGCACGCCAGCGCCGCGGCGGTGGTCGTGTTGCCGATCCCGATCTCGCCGAGCACCACACAGTCCACGCCGGCGCTCGCGAGCTCGCGCGTGAGCGCCGCGCCCGTCTCGAGCGCCGCGTCCAGCTGCGCGGATGACAGCGCCGCTCCGCGCGTCATGTCGGCGCTGCCGTGCGCGATCTTCGCGGCGCGCACGCCGGGCGGGGTGGGGCCGGCCAAGCCGACGTCCACCACCAGCAGCTCGTGCCCCGCATGGCGCGCAAGCACCCCGACCGCCGTCTCCCCGCGGGCCGCCGCCGCGGCCACCTGCGTGGAGACGGCGCCATCGAACAGGCTGGTGCCGCGACGGGCGTGGCCGTGGTCGGCCGCGCACACGAGCACGCCCGCGCGCACGCGCGCCGGCGGCGGGTGGCCGGTGATCGCCGCCCAGCGCTCGATCACCACCTCCAGCGCGCCCAGGCTGCCCGCGGGCTTGACCAGCTCGTCCAGCCGGTCGCGTGCGGCGATCGCCGCGCTGCGGTCCGGCCCCGGCGGCGCCGAGGACGCCGGATCGTGCACCCGCGTCGCCGTAGCGCGGTCCTCCGCGGCGTCGGCCGTCTGCTCGCGCCAGCGCTCGTGCATGAGCACCGCGTCCAGCGGCAGGCGGGCGGACCAGCCGGCCGCCTCGAGGCTCGGACGGACGGGGCGCTCGTCGGGCCACCCAAGGCACAGGTAGGCGATCGGGTCGACGCGGTCGGGGACGCCGAGCAGCGCGCGCAGGTCGGCCGGTCGGTAGAAGCTGACCCAGCCCACGCCGAGTCCCTCGGCGCGCGCGGCGAGCCACAGGTTCTCGATTGCGCAGGCCGCGCTGTAGACGTCGGTGTCGGGGATCGTGCCCCGCCCAAGGATCTCCGCGCCGGCGCGCCCGTGATCGCAGCACACGCAGATGCCCAGCGGCGCCTCGACGACACCCTCGATCTTCTTGTCGAGGAACTCGCGCGCGCGCTCGTCGAAGCGCTCGGCCTGGCGCAGCCGCTCGCGCTGCGCCAACCGCCGCACCGCCGCGCGCGTGGCGAGATCGCGGATCACGATCAGCCGCCACGGCTGCATCAGGCCGACGGACGGCGCGCGGTGCGCCGCCTCGAGCACGCGCCGCAAGACCTCGTCGGGGACTTCCTCGGGTCGGAAGCGGCGCACGTCGCGGCGCTCGGCGATCACGCGGTGGACGGCCGCACGCTGCTCCTCGGGGTAGCGCCAGCCGGCCGGGTCGGCCGCTCGCTGACTGGCGCGCGAGGAGTCGAAGCCCGCGGGCGTCGGCGGTCGTGTGAAACGGTTGGCGTCGTTCATGACCGTGGCAGGAGTCGGCTGGGATCGCGCACCCGCTCGCCGTCGTCGAGGTGCTCGCGCGCGCGGGCGATGGCGGCGGCGAGCACGGCGTGCTGTGTGGGCGTGCGCACGGCAAGGCGGATGTGGTCGGCGTCGAGACCGGGAAACGACTGGCATGGACGCACGGCGATCCCCTCGCCCGCGAGGCGCGCGACGAGCTCTGCCCCGTTTGGCACCTGCAGCAGCACGAAGTTCGCCTGCGCGGGCCAGCACCTCACCCCGTCGAGCTGCGCGAGCCGGCGGTACAGGTCCTCGCGCGCGGCGGCCACCTCGGCGGCGACGCGGGCGGGCGTGTGCAGATCGGGCGCGCAGGCTCCGATCGCGGCGAGCGCGGGCGCGCTCACGCTCCACGGCTGGCGGTGCTCTTGCAGCCGTGCGACCAATGCGGGCGGGCCGAGCAGATAGCCGGCGCGCACGCTGGCGAGGTTCCACAGCTTGGTCAGGCTGCGGAGCACCACCAGTCCGGGTAGATCGCGCCGCTGCGCGAGGCTCGCGTGCTCGCCGGGCACGAAGTCGATGAACGACTCGTCGACCACCAGCGTACGTCCAGCCCGCGCGAGCTGCGCGATGCGTGCGGGCGGGTCGAGGTTGCCGGTGGGGTTGTTGGGGTTGGCGAGCACGACGAGCTCAGCGTCCGCGGGCACCTGCTGCGGATCGAGCGCCCAGTCGCCGCTTGGGCGCATGACGTGGGTGACGCTCCCCGCGCTCTGGCGCAGCGCCGCCTCGGCCTCGGTGAAAGAGGGGTGCACGCACGCGGCGCGACGTCCCGGCAATGCGTGGGCGAGCAGCCAGAACGCCTCGCACGCCCCATTCAGCGTCAGCACTTCCGCGGGGTCTCGCCGGTGCCGGCGGGCGAGCGCGAGGCGGGCTGCCGATTCGTCGGGGTAGCCGCTGTCCTGCACAGCGTCGATCAGGGCGCTGCGCAGGGCGCGGGGGTGCGGCGTGGGCCAGATGTTCACCGCGAAGTCCAACATCCCCGGCCGTACGAAACGGTCGCCGTGCACACGCAGTGGTTGCACGCGGCGCTCGCTCATCGTGCGTGCTCCGCTCGTGCCAGTGGGCGGCGAAGGAGCGCGATCAGCGAGCAGGCGATTACGCTCGCCCACCCGACGCTTCGCGACAGCTGCACGGCGCGCGCGAGGTCCTCCACGCCCGGCGGGCGCCCGTCACCGAGCGGCGGGCGCCGCTCGGTGTGAGTGCGGTAGCGGTTGGTGCCCCCCAGGCGCACGCCGAGTGCGCCGGCGAACGCGGCCTCGACGAGACCCGCGTTGGGGCTCGGGTGACGAGCTCCGTCGCGCCGCGCGGCGCGCAGCGCCCCAGCGCGCTCGCCCCCCGCGAACGGGGCGAGCAGCACGGCGAGCAGCGCGGTCAGCCGCGCCGCCGGCCACGTCAGCAGGTCGTCCAGGCGTGCGGCCGCCCAGCCGAAGCGCTCGTAGCGGGGGTCGCGGTGTCCGATCATCGCGTCGAGCGTGTTGGCGGCGCGGTACACCGCCGCCCCCGGCGCGCCGGCGAGCGCGCCCCACAGCAGCGCCCCGACGAGCGCGTCGGCGGTGTTCTCTGCGACCGACTCGATCGTCGCCCGGCACAGCTCGCGCTCGTCCAGCTGCGACGGGTCGCGGCCCACGAGCACCGGCGCGTGCGCTCGTGCGGCCTGCAGGTCGCCTTGCAGGAGCAGCTCGCTCATCGTCAGGGCTGCGCGCTCCAGCGAACGCCCGCCGAGCGCTGCCCATACCACTACGGTGGAGGCGAGCAGTCCGCGGCTGGCGCGGCGGCCGAGCCAGCCGGCTGCGGCGAGCAGCAGCGCGACGTGCGCGATCCCGGCACGGCGATTCGCGCGCCAAGTGCGGCGCTCGAGGGCGAGCGCGAGGGCGCCGAAGCCGGCAACCGGATGCCCGCGCGTGGGGTCGCCGAACGCGCGGTCCAGCGCGAAGCCGGCGATCAGTGCGCTCGCATCACGCGCGGTGGCTCTCATCGCGTCTCTCCGGCCTCGACGGGCTGCGGTTTGGCGAGCGCCAAGAGCGCACCTGCGACCACGAGGCTGGCCTGCGCCGCGTGGGCGACCCAGGCGGCGTTCACGCGGCCGTGGACGTCACGGAAGCGACGCGAGAGCGCATCCGCGGGGACGATGCCCATGCCCACCTCGTTGCTCACCGCGACGACCGGCGCGTCGCGCTGCGCGGCACGCCGGGCGGCCCTGTCGGCGTGCTCGACGATGTCGTGTTCGCGCGCGCCCGCGGCGAGCTGGTTGTTGACCCACAGCGTCAGGCAGTCGACGATCACCAGCGCGTCCGCGCGCGCCCCGGCGAGCGCCACGTCGAGCTCGAGCGGCTCCTCGAGCGTCTCCCACGTACGCGGCCGCTCGGCGCGGTGGCGCGCGATCCGTGCGGCCATCTCCGCATCGCCAGCGGTAGCTGTGGCGAGGAAGCAGACCGGTCCGTCGAAGGCGCGACCGCGGCTGACGGCGAGCGTCGACTTGCCGCTGCGCGCGCCTCCCAGCAGGACCGCGAGCGCCATCAGAAGTCGAGCCCTCGCTTGGCGCGCACGCCGCGGTCGTAGGCGTGGCGCACCTTGACCATTTCGGTGACGGTGTCCGCGACGTCGATCAGCGCGGCAGGGGCGTCGCGCCCGGTGAGGATCACGTTCACGTGCTCGGGTCGCTCGCGCAGCGCGTTCACGACCGCCGCGGTGTCGATCCAGCTCCAGTTGAGCGGGTAGGTGATCTCGTCGAGGACCACCAGCTGGTGCTCGCCGGCGGCGATCGTGGCGGCGGCGAGCTCCCACGCGGCGCACGCGCGGGCGCGGCTGCGCTCGAGGTCGTCGCTGAGCCAGGTGAAGCCGTCGCCCGTCTTGGCCCAGTCCACGCCGAGCTGCAGGGCGACCTTCTCCTCGCCGACCTTCCACTTGCCGGACTTGATGAACTGGATCACGCTGACGCGCCAGCCGCGTGCGACGCCACGCATCACCACGCCGAACGCCGCCGTGGACTTGCCCTTGCCGTCGCCGGTGTTCACGAGCACGAGCGAGCGCTGGCGCGTGAGCGCCGGTCGCTCCGCGGGGGCGCGTCCTGGATCGCCTGCGCGGCAGCTCATGCCGCGCCCGCCAGTGCGTTGATCGCGCCGACATCGAGGTGCGCGAGCACCGTATCCGTGAGCTCGTCGATCGCCTGCTCGACGCTCTGCTCCGGCGCGGCGCCCAGCAGCGCGCGCACGATCGCCGGGTCCTCCAGCAGCCCGTGCGGGTAGACGCCGAGCACGGGGCCGTCCACGAAGCCCAGCTCGCTGGGCAGCGCTTCGCCCAGCTCGCCAACCGCGCTGCTCGACCCGTGGCGGATCTCGTACCCGCGCGCCGGCAGCAGCGAGAGCGCCTGCCAGGGCGCGGGCAGCTCGCCGAAGCGCGTGCTCACCTGACCGAGGCGCTTGGCGGGCGCGAAGCTCGTCTCCAGCGCCAGCAGGTCGAGGCCGAGCGCGTCGCGCTCGCCCGCCCCGGCGTCGCGCAGCTGCCGGCCGGCGATCTGCAGTCCGCCGCAGATCGCGAGCACGCGACCGCCCGCGGCCACCCGCCGGCGCAGCGCGTCGGCGAAGCCCTGCTCGCGCACCCATTCCAGATCGGCGCTGACGTGCTTGGATCCGGGCAGCACGACGAGCTCGGCGGACTCGATCGCGGCGGCCGAGGTGCTCCATTCGAGCGTCGCCACCTGCTCGATCAGGCTGAGCTCGTCGAGGTTCGACGCCGTCGGGTAGCGAACCACCGCCACCCGTGGCGAACCGCTCGCCGCTCGCGCCGGCGCGCGGGCAGCGCCGTCCTCCTCGGGCAGGCCGTGGCTGATCTGCGGCACGACGCCGAGCGTCGGCACGCCGGTGAGCTCGTGCAGACGCTCTGGCGCCGGGGCCAGCAGCTCGCGATCCCCGCGGAAGCGGTTGAGGATCCAGCCGGCGATCCGCTGGCGGTCGCCCGGCCCCAGCAGGCTCCACGTCCCGTACAGGTGCGCGAACGCGCCGCCGCGGTCGATGTCGGCGACGAGCAGCACCTGCGCGTGCGCATGCCGCGCGACCGCGAGGTTCGCGAGGTCGCAGTCGGCGAGGTTGATCTCGGCCGGGCTGCCCGCGCCCTCGAGCAGCAGCAGCTCGTACTCCTGTGCGAGCGAGTCGAGCGCGCCGAGTACCGCGCCGCGCAGGCGTGCGGCGCGCTCACGCCACGGCAGCCGGCTGAGCCCCGCATCCGCGCGGCCCAGCAGCACGACCTGGCTGCGACGCTCCCCCTCCGGCTTGACGAGCACCGGGTTCATGCGCACGTCCGGCGCAACCCCCGCGGCGAGCGCCTGGAAGTACTGCGCGGCCCCCATCTCGCCGCCGTGCCCGACGCGGGCGTGGTTTGACATGTTCTGGCCCTTGAACGGCGCCACCCGTACGCCCAGCCGCGCGAAGTGCCGGCACAGCACGGTCGCGATCAAGCTCTTGCCCGCCGAGCTCGTGCAGCCCTGGACCATCAGCGCCCTCATGCGCCGGGTGCCGGAGGACGTGGGGTGACGATCAGGCCGTGGTCGGCCGGTGTGCCGACGCGCAGCCGCGCGCGATAGTGGCGGTTAAGCAGCGGCTCGCACAGCACTGTCGCGGCCGCTCCCGCTGCCGCCGTCTGGCCGTGGTCAAGCAGCAGCAGGTGCTCGGCGTACTGGCCGGCGAGCGTCAGATCGTGCAGGGCACCCACGACGGTGATCGAGCGGTGGCGACGCAGCTCTGCGACGAGGTTCAGGACGTCCTGCTGGCGGCCCACGTCGAGCGCGCTCGTCGGCTCGTCCAGCAAGAGGACGCGCGCCTGCTGGCAGAGTGCCCGCGCGAGCACCACGCGCTGGCGCTCGCCCCCGCTCAAGGTCCCGAGCCGGCGCTCGGCCAGCCCCGTCAGCTCGAGTCGCGCGAGCGCCGAGCGCGCCGTGCGCTCGTCCTCAGCGCCGGCGCGGCCGAGATAGCCGAGGTGCGGTGTGCGTCCTAGCGCGGTGTACTCGTACACGCTCATCTCGCTCGGCAGCTGCGGGTTCTGTGGCACGTAGGCCACGCAGCGGGCGAGCTCGCGCCTGCTGACGCGATCGAGCGCACGCCCCTCCAGCGACACCGAGCCACGGTAGGCGAGCAGGCCGCAGAGCGCGCGCAGGACCGTGCTCTTGCCCGCGCCGTTCGGTCCGATCAGCATCAGCCAGCCGCCCTGGCGCACGCGAAAGGACACGCGGTCGACCACCACGCGCTCGCCGAGCGTCACGGTCAGCTCACGCGCCTCGATCACAGCGTCTCCGGGCGGGTGGCGCGCAGCACGAGCGCGAAGCACGGCGCCCCGATGAAGGCCGTCATCACCCCAACCGGCACTTCCGCGGGGGACAGGGCGGTGCGCGAGACGACGTCCGCGAGCACCAGGAACGCCGCGCCGAAGGCCGCCGAGAGCGGGATGATGACGCGGTAGCTCGCGTTGATGAGCAGGCGGACGGTATGCGGCAGCACAACGCCGACGAAGCCGATCAGCCCGCTCACCGCCACCACCGCGGCGGTCCCCAGCGTGGATGCGAGCACCACCAGCAGCCGCACCCGCGCGACGTTCACGCCGAGCGCTTCCGCCTCCTCGTCGCCGAGTCGCAGGACGTCGAGCACGCGCCGGTGCGCGCTCAGCACGACCAGGCTGAACGCCACGTACGGGAGCACCAGCAGGACGTCGCTCCAGCCGGACGTGTTCAAGCTGCCGAGCAGCCAGGAGTAGACAGCCGCCGTGCTCTGCGTGTGCTCCTGCAGCAGGAACGTCTGCACGGCCGTCAGGAACAGGCTGACCGCGATCCCGGCGAGGATCAGCGTGGAGACGTCGCGTCCGCTCAGCGAGCGCCCCAGCGCGTACGCCGCCGCGACCGCCAACAGCGCCCCCGCAAAGGCCGCGGCGATCAGCAGGCTCCTTGCGCCGGGGGGGCCGTAGACGATCTCCGCAGTCGCGCCCAGGCCGGCTCCCGCGGCCACGCCGAGCAGGTACGGTTCGGCGAGCGGATTGCGAAACACCGCCTGGTAGCCCGCTCCCGCGCTGGCCAGCGTGCCGCCGACGAGCGCGCCGAGGATCACGCGCGGGGCGCGGATCTGCCACAGCACGGCTGCGTCGAGCGGGTCCAGGCGGCGGCCGATGTGCAGGCCGGGCAGCCGGCTGGCGATGTCGGCGAGGATCGCGCCGACGCTCAGCGACGCCGGCCCGATCGCCAGCCCGGCCAGCAGCGAGGCGCTGAGCACAGCCGCCCCGAGTAGACCCCAGCGCAGGCGCAGCCCCACGCCCAGCTGCAGCGTGCGCGCCCGCGCCCTGCCGCGGACGCTGCTCGCCGGCGCCGAGGACGACGCGCTCACGCTCGCGCGCCCATCTACAAGCCCGCCGCGCGGGCGGTCTGGATGGCGCGCGCGATTTCCGCGGCCAGGGTGGGTGTGCGCGGACCCCACCGCGAGGCGATGTCTTCGCTGAGCGCGACGATCGTGTGCTTGCGCACGGCGGTCATGTGCGACCAGCCCGCCCTGTGGGCCACCGACGCGGCTGTCTGGTCGCAGCACACGGTGTCGGTCAACAGCACGATGTCGGGGTCTGCGGAGACGATGTACTCGTCGGACAGCTGCGGGTAGCCGAGGCCCTGCGGGTCGGGCGCCCGGTCTGCGATGTCGCGCAGCCCGAACAGCGTGAACAGCTGCCCGATGACCGTCCCCGATGCCGCGGCATAGTATTCCTGGCTGATCTCGTCGTACACGCTCAGCCCGCGGCCGCGACCGGCGGCCGCCCGCACGCTCGCGGCGATCTGCGACTTCATGTGCCCCACAAGCGCGCGCGCCTGCGCGTCGTGTCCGGTGGCGAGACCGAGCTGTTCGATCTCCGCGTAAGCCTCGCCCAGCGAGCGGGCGGCCGGGTTGATGAGCACGGTGATGCCCAGCTTGCGCAGGGCGGGAGCGAGCGAGGTGGGGCTCTCGTCGGAGATCACCACCAGGTCTGGGCGGTAGCCCGCGATCGCTTCTACGTTGGGCTGGAAGCCCGACAGTTTCGTGCGTGGCGCGTTGGCCGGGTAGTCGGACTCGTCGTCCACTGCCACGACCTGCGGGCCGGCGCCGAGCGCAAACAGGTCTTCCGTGGAGGTGGGCGACAGCGAGACGATGCGATGCGGGGCGCGCGCGATCACCGTCACGCCGCCGGCGCCGTGCACTGACACGGGAAAGCCAACATGTGCGCTCGTCGTGGTCGGGCTCGCATTGGAGCTCGAGCCGCAGCCGGCCACCGCCACGGCACTCGCTGCGAGCAGCCCCGCTAGCCAGGGAGCTGAACATCTGAACATAAAAAACCTCCGCACTAGGCGGAGGAAGTCAGCCCGCCAGGCCACCCTGGCCTGGAGGAACCACCCTTCCTCCGAGGGTCGATCCACAGACACGGGTCAGGCGGCCTGGCTAGGCCCACTGGGGGCCATCACAGTTGCGGGACAGCGCCGGAATCGCACCGGCTTCGCTGAGCACCGTGTCAGCCGGAGGGATATGTGCCCCGGCCGCTCGTCAGCATACGGCATCCGGGGTTGGGCGTGAGATCGTCAGCTCGGCGCGAGGTCGCTCGAGATCCGTGAACGCTTCGATGACCTCGGGTGCTTCGTATGCGCGATTGCGGCGGCCGATCGTGATCTGGCGGAGGATTCCCGCTTGGACGAGGCGCTGGATCGCGTCGTTGGCCGGCTTGAATGTGCGGCCGATGAGAGTTGCTGCGCTCTCGGCTGTGAGCACCGGTGCGCCTGGGAGGCGGTGAAGCAGGAGGTCGGTCGCTGAGTTGGCCCGGACTCGGTCAAGACGTTCGCGCCATTCCCGCTCGAGGGCGACGGCACGGGACTCGAAGGTGGCGGCGTCAGCCACTGAGCGGACACAGGCGCCGGCAAAGGTCGCCAACCAGGTATTCACACCCGCGATGGCATCGGATGCGGTTGGCGAGCCTACATACCGGGACGCTGTGAGTCCGCCGACATAGTCGCGTGCGAGCGTGGCGAGGACGAGCGAGACCGGTGGCAGGACGCGTGGGGCGAGCCCTCTGCGACGCAGCACGAGGTGAATGATCACGCGGCCCGTGCGACCGTTGCCGTCCACGAACGGGTGGATGGTCTCGAACTGCGCATGGGCGACCGCGGCTTGTGCGACCGCGGGTAGGTCCTCGGTGTTGCAGAACGCGCAAAGGTCTTCCATGAGATCCGGGACGAGCTCGTGGGGCGGCGGCACGTAGTCCGCCGAGCATGGGTTGTAGTCGCTGCCGCCGATCCAGTTCTGGACCTGCCTGAAGCTGCCTCCATAGGCCTCCAGATGCGTGCCGGCGAGCAGGCGTCGGTGGAGGTCGAGGAGCAGATCCACCGTGATCTCGTCGCCCGACCCGATCTGCTCGATGCCGTAGAGCATCGCGTCGATATTGCCCAGCACCTCAATAGCTGCTACGTCGGACGACGGCTCGTGCAGCGAACGGATAGCCTCAGCGCGCAGGAGCCGCCGCGCCCCGATCTCGAGCCCCTCGATGCGCGATGAGGCTACGGACTCGGCACGCAGCAGAATCCGCGCGAGGGCCTCCGTGTCAACGAGGGCTATCGCCTCAGCGTTCAACCGGGTGATTGCGGCCTCGGCGTCGGCGATGTCGGCGGCAACGTCACCGTCGAGTACGAAACGGCGGTCGACCAGCGGATCGGGAAGGTAGGCGGCGTAATCGCAGGAGCGACGGTCGCGACGCGACACTCCGCTGCCCGCGGCCTCGCTTTGCCAGTGACGATCCAAAAGCTCCGACATATTATGCCCTTATTAGAGCTTATTATACAACCTCCAATAGCAGTCGCCTGTATCGGAGGCCAGCTTGGCAGTGCGCCTTCGCCCGACGGTCGTGCAGCGCGCGCCCTGGGACGCGAACTCACGCCCGGCGCATCAGCGGTTCCAGCCGCTCGAGCACGTCGTAGTAGCGCACGGGCGCGACCCGCGAGAGCAGCGACAGGAAGGCGGCGTCCGGGCCGATCAAGATGCGGTCCTTGCCGCTCTGGATGCCCGTGTGGATGGTCTCGGCGGCGCGCTCGGGCGAGGTGCGCGCCAGCGCGGCGAACTCCTTGACGAGCGCCGCGTGGTCGGTGCCGCCTTCGCGGTCGACGTGAAAGCGCGCGTGCTCGACGATCTTCGTGGCGATGCCGCCTGGGTGCACGGCGATCGCGCTGACCGGCGTTCCGCGCAGCTCGTGGCGCAGCGACTCGGTGTAGCCGCGTACGGCGAACTTGGACGCGCAGTAGGCGCTCTGCGTGGGGAACCCGATCAGGCCGAACACGCTGGAGATGTTCACTACCACGCCGCTGCCCGCTTCTTTGAGGATCGGCAGATACGCGCGCGTGCCGTGCACGACGCCCCAGAAGTTGACGTCGATCACCCACTCGTCGTCCTCCGGCGAGCCCTCGGCGGCCGTCTGGCTGACGGTCACGCCCGCGTTGTTGACCACCAGGCCCACGGGCACGGGCGCCCACTCACGCACCTGTGCGGCCCACGCCATCTGGCCCTGGCGGTCGCGCACGTCGAGCTTGTGCGTCAACACAGGACCGCTGATCGTGGCGGCGGTCTCGGCCAGTCCGGCCTCGTCCCAGTCGCAGATCGCAACCGGCGAGCCGTAGCGCGACAGCCGCTGCGCGAGCGCGCGGCCGATGCCGCTGCCGGCCCCGGTGACGACTGCCGTACGGCCGTCGAGGCTGCGAGCGCGGCGCCTGGGCATCGCGGCAAGCATACGCGACCGGTGCGGGCGGGAAGCGTCTCCTCGATGCGTCCGGCGCGCTCCGGGTAACGCAGTCCACCGCCGGCTGGACGCGCGTTCGAGGATCAGACGATAAGACTACATTATGTTTTTATCTAGCTGGTTAACTGCAACGTTTGGAACGAACGGTACGATTGCGTATAGACCAAACGAGCTACATACGGTCGTGAGGAGTCGAGGTGGCGGTATCTGCTAATCGGGGCTTGCAAGAGCGGGGAACGGGTTCCGCTGGCCACGCCACGGCTGGCGTCGTGCTGCGCTCGCAGGTCGCAAGCGCGGTGCTCGGCCTGGTGATCGAAAAGCCAAGCCACGGTTACGAGATCGGGCAGCGCTTCGAGCGACGCTTCGGCGAGTTCCTGAGCGTCGGCAGATCCGCCATCTACGCCGCCTTGGGCAGCCTGATGGACGCCGAGCTGGTCGAGAAGATGCCCCCCGACTCCACCACCGGCGTCCGTCGCGGCGCAAAAGCCGGGGCCTCGTATCGAGCCACCGCGGAAGGCGCGCGGGCATACATGAGCTGGCTGGCTGATCGCGTGCGCAACGACCCCCAGCGCGTGGCCATGCTCGGGCGCATGGCGCTCGCGTGCGTGCACAACGTCGAGGCGGCAATGGACTTCATCGGCCGCTACGAGCAGGAATGCGTGCGCGAAGCACAGGAGCTCGCCCGCCCGACCAGCGCTCCGTCGGGGGCGAACGGACTGTCCGCGGTGCTCGAAAGGCTGCTCGTGGAGGAGCGCAGGCGGGTGATCGACGCCCAACTGGCGTGGATCACCTATGCGCGCGCCGAGTTGCGCGCCGTGCCCGCGCGCTCGCCCGGTGTGGATCCATTGCAATGAGCCTGCTCTCGATCGAGCACGTCACCAAGCGCTACCGGCGCGGGCGGCTCGAACGGGTGGCAGTTAGAGACGTCTCGCTTGATGTAGAGCAGGGCGAGCTGGTCGCCGTGTGGGGCGCGCGCTTCTCCGGTCGCAGCACGCTGCTGCGCATCGCCGCTGGAATCGAGCTGCCCGAAGAGGGCAGCGTGAGCTTCGAAGGGCGCGACCTGGCGCGCGCTCGCAACAGCCTGCTCGGACGGCGCATCGGCTACTGCCAGATGAGCTCCTCGATCGCGCAGCACGGTCTCGTGATCGAGCATGTCGCCGCCGGGCTGCTCGCGCAGCGCGCGTTGCCCAAGCAGGCGCGCAGGCGTGGACAGGAGCTGCTGTTCCGCGTGGGAGCCGAGCACTGCGCACGGTTGGAGTGCCGTGAGCTGGCCGGCGCGGAGATCGTGCGTGTGGCGATCGCCAGCGCGCTGGCCACGACGCCGGCGCTGCTGGTGATCGACGAGCCGACCAGCGGCGTGGACCTGCTCGAACGCGATCCGCTGCTCGCGCTGCTGCGCTCGCTCGCCAACGAAGGCACCGCCGTGCTGATGAGCACCGGCGACGCCCAGGGACTGTCGGAGGTCGATCGCGCGCTGTCGATCGACGACGGCGAGCTGCGCGGAGCGCTGAAGCCGATGCACGCCCGGGTACTGCCGCTGCGACGTGCGGAGTTTGGAGCACGCGGACCGTGAACAGGCGTCCCGGCGACGTCGTCCTCGAGCTGGACGGCGTCGTGAAGCACTTCCCAGGCTCCGGGGGCGAGGTGGTGCGCGCGGTGGACGGCGTGAGCCTGACAGTGGGCGCGGGGGAGCTCGTCGCCCTCTACGGTCCCAGCGGCTCCGGCAAGAGCACCTTGCTGCTGCTGGCTGCCGCGCTGTTGTCAGCGGATGCGGGAGTCGTGCGCTTCCAAGGACGCGACCTCGCGCAGCTCTCCTCCGGCGAGGCGGCGGACTACCAGCGGCGGGAGATCGGCTTCGTCCACCAGTCGTTTCATCTCATGGCCGGCGTTCCCGCGACGGAGAACGCCGCGATCAAGCTACTCGCCGACCGGGTCTCGCTGCGCCAGGCGCGCCGCGCGGCGGTCCCGTGGCTCGAACGCGTCGGTCTCGGGTCGCGTCTCAACCACACCCCCGAGAGGCTCTCCGGCGGCGAGCGCCAACGCGTGGCGATCGCTCGTGCGCTGGTCAACGACCCTGGGCTGATCCTCGCTGACGAGCCGACTGGTAGCCTCGACACCCGCCGCGGTGGCGAAATCCTCACGCTGCTGTCGGAGCTTGCGCGCCGCCAGCAAGCGGCGGTGCTGCTCGTCACGCACGATCAGCAGGCGGCGGCGGTCGCCGACCGAGTGTGCACGCTGCGCGACGGCGTGCTCGTCCCCCACCAGCCCACGCTGAGTGCCGTGACGCCGCCACGGCACGCGTGGGGCTAGGCCTTCGGACTAGGGCGAGCCACCGGGCATGCGGCTTTCCGGACTCTTGTACTTCTACGCGCGGCGGCTGCGCACGCGCGCGATTCAGGAGCTGCTCGCCGGTATCGGGATCGCGATCGGCGTAGCCCTCGTGTTCGCCGTGCAGATCGCCAACAGCAGCATCACCGCCGACTCCAGCGCGATCGTCAGTGGCATCGCCGGGGACGCGAGCCTGCAACTGCGCGCGCGCGCCTCCGACGGCTTTGACCAGCGCCTGCTGGGGAGGGTGCAGGCGCTGCCGGGTGTTGCTCAAGCAGTACCGGTGCTCGAGCAGAACGCCTCGCTGCTCGGCCGCGACGGGCGTCGCGTGCCCGTCGACCTGGCCAGTGCTGCGCCCAGCATCCTGGCGCTCGACGGGAGCATCACCAGGAGCATCGCACTGCACAACCAGACGCTGCCCGGCGTGATCTTGCCGCGCGCGACGGCCAGCGCGCTCGGGCTCTCCGTCTCATCCGAGCTCTCCTCCTCATCTGAGCAGCTAGCGCGCGCGAGCGCGCCGACGATCTTGCTGTACGCCCGCGGTCGCGCCGTGCGCGTGCCCGTGTTCGCTGTGCTCGGGCCCGAAACGATCGGCGCCCTGTCGGGTGCGCTCGCGGCAGTTGCGCCGCTCCGCTTCGTACAGCAGATCGCCGGCCTGCCCGGCAGGGTGACGCGCATCCTCGTCACGACCGACCCCGGCCGCGAGACTGCTGTAGAGCGAGAGCTGACGGTGCTGGCGGGCGGGCGCCTGACGGTGGCGCCAGCCGGGCAGGACGTCGCCCTGCTCAAACAGGCCGTTGCTCCCAACACCAAGGCCACGGGCTTCTTCGTGCTCGTGGGCGCTGTGGTCGGCGTGCTGTTGGCCTTCAACGCGATGCTGCTGACCGTACCCGAGCGCCGGCGCATGATCGCCGACCTGCGCGTGCAGGGGGTGAGGCCGTGGCAGCTCGTGCGCATGCTCCTGTTCCAAGCAGCCATGCTCGGGATCGGCGCGTCGCTGGTCGGGCTGCTGATCGGCGACGTCTTGTCGCGCACGATCTTCCACACCACCCCCACCTATCTCTCGGCTGCCTTTGTGCTGGGCACGCAGACGGTCGTCGGGCTGCGCCCGCTGCTGATCTCCTTCGTGGGCGGCGTCCTTGCGACGTGCCTGGCCGCCGCACCGCCGCTGGTTGACCTGCGCCGCGATCGCGCCGTCGACGCGGTCTACTTCGAGGACGGCGAACCGGGTCAGGCGCTCGGTGGTCACGTGCCGCTATGGCTGTTCCTGGCGGGGGTCGCGCTGATTGCGGCAACCAGCGGGCCGCTGCTGTTGTGGCCCTCGACGATCGTGATCGCGACGATCGGCCTCGCGCTCGCCACCTTGCTGGCCATCCCCTTCCTCTTCCAATCGGTCGTGCGGCTCGTCGAGCGCCTCGCGGCCAGCTTCGTGGCGTTGAACATGCTCACCGTTGCCGTGCGCGCGATGCGGGCCACGACCGTTCGTTCGCTCGCGCTCGCCGCCACCGGCGCGATCGCCGTGTTCGGCTGCGTGGTGGCCGAAGACGCGCACAACGACCTGCTCCACGGCCTCTACCAGGACTACGCGGAATACATCTCCACGGCCAACCTGTGGGTCGTCAACCACGACGACACGCTCGCCACCACGAGCTTCCCCGAGGGCACGCTGCCCAGCCGCCTCGCCGCGGTCGCGGGCATCGCGCGCGTGCGTGCCTATCGCGGCGGCTTCCTGGACATCGGCGACCGGCGCGTGTACCTGATCGCGCGCTCCCCCCAAGTCACGACGCCGATCCCCGCGAGCCAGCTCGTCAGCGGCAGCCTCACAGCCGCGGACAGGCGCCTGCGCGAAAGCGGCTGGGTCGCAGTCTCCCAGCAGATCGCCGAAGCGCAGCACACCCGCGTGGGCAGCTCGATCACGCTCCCCACGCCGAGCGGTCCGGTGTCGTATCGCATCGCTGCCACCACAACCAACCTCGGCTGGAGCGCGGGCGCGATCGTCATGGGCGCGGGCGACTACGAACGCGCGTGGGGCAGCTCGGACGTGACCGCGCTGGAAGTGGACACCCGTCCCGGCTTCCACATCGCGACCGTGCAGCGCAACATCGACGCCGCGCTGGGGCCTGGCACCGGCCTGGTGGCGCAGACGGACGGCGAACGCATCGGGCAGGCACACACGCTCGCCAGCCAGGGGCTGAGCCGCGTCGGCCAGATCACGCTGCTGCTGATGGTGGCCGCGTCGCTCGCAATGGCCGCAGCCATCGGTGCCGGCATCTGGCAGCGACGCTCCTCGTTGGCCTCCTTGCGCATCCACAGCTTCAGTCCCTGGCAGCTGCGCGGGGTGCTCGTGTGTGAGTCGGCGCTCGTCCTCGGCACCGGGGGGCTCGCCGGAGCGGCGGCGGGCGTGTATGGACACCTGCTGTGTGACCGCTATCTGCGGCTCACCACGGGCTTCCCGGCGCCGTTCGCCGTCGAAGGCCTGCACACGCTCCAGACCATCCTGGTGATCGTCGTCGGAGCGCTCGTCGTGCTGGCGATTCCTGGGTATGTGGCCTCCCAGGTATCACCGCAGCTGGCGCTGCAGGAGTAGAACATTGGTTTTGTCTACCGGAAAGTGCCCGGAATTCCGACCAGCATGTTGCTATGCAAAGGGTACGTTCGTCGACGGTGCGCGAGCTGGGCGCGCTGCTCGCGACAGGCGTGTGCTACTGGCTGACCATCTATCCGCGCGCGCGACGGGAGATGTGCCGCTGGGAGCGACGCGCGCGCGCGATCCACGATCCGACGCTTCGCGCGCACGCCTTGGACACGCTGACGAGCGAGCATCTAAACCCCGAGGCGGCGGCGTTCTTCGCCATCCTCGCGCCCATGCCTCACAGGGGCAAGCTCATACGCCTGCTGATCGACTTCCAGATCGCCTACGACTATCTGGACTCGATCAACGAGCATCCCTGCGCGGCTCCGCTTGACAACGGTCTGCAGCTGCACCGCGCGCTGAGCGACATCGTCAGGCCGGCGCGGCCGGATACCGACTACTACGCGCAGCACCCGCAGCACGACGACGATGGCTACCTGGCCGAGCTCGTTGACTCCTGCCACGCCGCGCTGCACACGCTTCCATCGACCGCCGCGATCGAACCCGTCCTGCTGCACGCGGCCGAACGCTGTGGTGCAGGGCAGGGCCACAACCATGCCCAGCTGGTGGAAGGCGAGCAGCAGCTGATCGACTGGACGGCGTCGCTCGGGGATCGACAGGGCTACCTGTGGTGGGAGCTGGCGGCCGCCGGCATCTCCTGTCTTGCCATCTACGCGCTGTTCGCGGCGGCCGCCTGCGCGACCACGTGCGCGCAGGCCGAGCAGATCGACGCTGCCTATTTCCCGTCAGTGTGCGCGATCAGTGCGCTGCTGGACAGCCTGATCGACCAGCCGCGCGATGCCGGCGGGCCCAACCACAACTTCTCCGCCCACTACACGACCAACGTCGAGGCCGCCCGGCGCTTTGCGCTGATCGCGGGCGAAGCACGCACGCTAGGGCGCCAGCTGCGCCGTCATGCGCGCCACGCGGTCATCCTCGCCGGCATCGCCAGCTTCTACCTCTCAGCCCCCGAGGCGTACAGCGACTACGCTCGTCCTGTCGCCGCGCGCACGCTCGCGCGTCTCGGTCCGACTGCACGACCCATCCGTGCTGTGATGCGCTGGAAGCGAAGAACCAGCTGACGGCCGCCAAGCAGCGGCGGGGAGCGCCGCAGGTGTGAGGGATGTGCGGGGAATCGTTCACAGCGACAACCGATACTTACGCGTTACCGGGTCCTGCTCCAGCAGCCCGAAGGCGACCAAGGTGCTCATGTAGCGATGCGTGGTGCTCGGGCTGAGGTCCAGCTCGCGTGCGACTTCCACCACGCCGCGACCGTCGCCTCCCGCGATGAACAGCGCCAGGATCAGCAGTCCGCGAAACAGCGAGTGCGACAGGCGGCCGCTCTCCAGCTCAGCGCCATAGCGATCTTCCAGCGAGCCGTCCGCGATCGCCTCGTCGGTGATCAGCCCCGACAGCAGCAGGCTGAGGCTCGGGCCGCGAGCCTCGCGCGTCGCGCGGATCACGTCCTCCACCTGGGCGTCGGTGAGCTCCAGGCATACCAGATCCTCATTGACCCGCGAACCCGCCACGTCTGCGTGTCTGTCCGCAGCGCCCAATCCCGCCATCGGCTTGGCTATATCTTCGACGATCATCGCGCACTCAGATCATGCCTATTTTCCAAGTGTTCGATAAGGCGCGCTTTGAATATTCACACTCCAGACTATTGGAATACTCACTGAGTTGACTATTCGATGGTCGTGGGCGCCGCCCGCGACGGGCGCCGCGGCGACCACGGGTGCCGCTCCCGCGCCCCGCGCGACGGCGCTCGATGCCCGGCGGCGTGGCTGGACGTATATGGTCTCAGCCATGCAAGGCGACACGAGCGAAGACCAGGATTGGCGCCTGCGGGTCGAGCTGGACGCCGCCGACACCGGCGGTGCGCTGCACACGATCCTCGCTCGCCTGCGCGGCTCGGAGGGGGGCATGCTCAAAGAGATCGAGGCCACGGTGCCGCACGACGTGGTGGTGACCCACGACGGCAAGCGCCTGTTCGCGTATGCCGCCGACGAGGCCACGCTGGCGCAGGCGCGCAGCGCGATCGAAGCGGTGCTCGCGCACGAGGCGATCGCCGCGCGCGTGAGCGTGGGCTGCTGGGATGAGGAGCTCGATGAGTGGCGTCAGACCGACCCGCCGCTGAGCGCCGCCCTGCAGGCCCACGCAGAGGCCGCCAGGCGTGACGCGGAGACAGCCGAAACACGGACGCTGGTAGCCAGCTCGGGCAAGCTGATACGCGGCGAATTCGAGGAAACGATGCGCGCATGGGCTGACAAGCTCGGTGTCGAGTGCCAGGTGATCGAGCACCCGCACCTGCTGAGTACGCAGGTCGCGTTCACGGTCAGCGGTCCGCGCTACAAGCTCGACGAGTTCGCCCGTGGTCTGAAGGCGGAGGAGTGGGCGACGATCCGCACCGAGAGGGAAATCATGACCAGCCCGCTGTAGTGACCAGCCCGCTGTAGCGTCGGAAAGATGGGCCAAATGTCCTATGTTCGCCGCAGCTGAGCGCCTCTAGGCTTCCTCGTCCGTTGGGAGACCAGCCGAGGCTTCCCCGCCTCCCCGGGTGGGCCTCGGCTGTCTTACCTAGCGAATCAGCCGGTCCATGCGCGTCGCGGCGATCGTTTCGCGCAGCGTCTGCAGCGCGTCGTGCTTGGGGCGCCAGCCGAGCTCACGGCGCGCCTTGGCGGTGGACATGATCGCCGGCTCGCGCAGCGCCGCGATCCATTGCGCCTGCGCCGGCAGGAAGCCGAGCCGCGCGACCATGTCGGCCACCGCGTCCACCGCCAGCTCGGGCACGGGAATCGCGTACCAGCCGAGCTCGCCGGCCAACTGGGTGATCGTCATCTGGCCAGGGCCCGCGATGTTGTACGCGCCGGGCGCGCCGCGGCCGAGCGCGGCGGCGCGCATCGCGGCGGCGACGTCGTCGTGGTGCACGAGCTGGAACGGCACGCCTGGGTCGGGCAGCACGGGCTTGAGGATCGACACGCCCTCCAACAGCCCCAGCACGCCCGCCGGCAGCCGCTCGGAGATCTGCGTGTAGGGCAGGCAGTCGATCAGCAGCGGCGCCTGCGGCCCGGCGACGATGCACGGGCGCAGGACGTAGGCGGCGGTGGGCGAGCCGGCGAGCGTGCGCGCGAGCAGCGCCTCGACCTCTGCCTTCTGGGCTGAGTAGTAGTGCCCGGCGCTGCCGCGCGCGGGCACGTCCTCGGTCAGCGGCTGCGGGTTGTGGCGGTGAAAGCCGTACGCCGCGACCGACGAGGCGTACACGAGCCGCTTCGCGCCCGCGGCGGCGGTGGCCTCGAACACGTTGCGCGAGCCGTCGAGGTTGACCCTGCGGCTGTCGGCGGCGCTGCCCATGATCATGAACGCGAGGTGCACGACCACGTCCGCGCCCTTCACCAGCTCGCGCACGGCGTCGCGGTCGAGCACGTCGCCGCGCCGGTAGGCGACCTTCTTCCACCCCTGGGCGTGCGGGTCGAACGGGCCGCGCGCCATGCCCACGATGCGCCCCACGTCGCGTGAGCGCTCCAGCGCGGCCACCACCGCCCGGCCGATCTCGCCGGTCGGGCCGGTGATCGCCACCGTCAGATCCTGCCCGCCGGTGCGCGTTGCCATCACGGTGTTGTAGCGCAGCGCCGTACGCTTCAGCGGTGCCCCTGCAGCTCGCCGCGACGTCGATCGGCCACAGCGTCAGCTCGTTCCTGCACGCGGCCGGCCAGTTCTTCTCCGACCTCACCGCCGTGCACTGGGGGGTGCTCGCGCTGGGGCTGGCCTTCTTCGCGGGCAACCTCACGCTGCGCTCGCGCGCGTTCTTCAACAGCCTGCGCGCCGCCTATCCGGCGGCCAGCTTCCAGTGGCGGCGGGTGTGGGGCGCGTACTTCGCGGCCGTCGGCTTCAACAACGTGGTGCCGGCGCGCGGTGGGGACGTGATCAAGCTGTTCCTCACGCGCTCCTCGATCCCCGGCGCCCGCTACCCGACGGTGGCGGCGGCCTTCTTCGTGGAGTCGGTCTTCGACTTCTGCGCGGGCCTGTTGATCCTGATCTTCGCCTTCACGCAGGGCGTCTTTCCCAAGCCGCCGGACTTCGCCAAGCTGAGCTCGTTCGACATCTCCTACCTGGCCGAGCACTTCCACCTGACGCTGTTCCTGCTCACCGCCGTGGGTGTGGCGGCGGTGATCGCCTTCGCGCTGCTGGCCGAGCGGGCGAAGGCGTTTTGGGTGCGCGTGCGCCAGGGGCTCACGATCCTCAGCGACCGGCGCCGCTATCTGCGCGAAGTGGCATCGCTGCAGGCGCTCGCGTGGCTGTGCCGCTTCGCGGCGTTCTGGTTCCTGCTCGAAGCGTTCCGCATCGGGGGGTCGGTGGAGAACGTGCTGCTGGTGTTCGCCGTCAACCAGGTGGCGGGAGCGGTGCCGTTCACGCCGGGCGGGGCGGGCGTGCAGCAGGCCTTGCTCGTGAAGGTGTTCGCCAGCAGCGGCGCAACGGTGGCCGCCGCGTACTCCGTCGGCCAGCAGATCGCGATCGCCACGTTCACCGCGCTCGTGGGGCTCGGCGCGATCGTGTTCATCTTCCGCTTTCGCTCGTTCAAAGAGGTGCTGCACGCCGGGCGCGCCTCGCGCGAGGCCGAGCGGGCAGCGGAGCGCGCGAGCGTGGCCGGTTACTGAAGCCCCTCGCGCGCCTCGCGCACCAAGGTGACGGCCTCGGGGAACACGCGGGCGATGACGGTGCGGATCTGCTCGGCCTGCGCCTCGGCGTTGCCCTGGACGTTGATCCGGGCGACGGCGGCGACGGTCATGTCGACGGCGAGCTTGATCGCGTTGTCGGCCCACACCAGCCGCTGGTTGCCCTGCATCTGTTCCGCGAACTCCGCCAGGCGGCGCTGCAGCTCCTCGGGGTCGCCGAACAGATCTCCGAGGCCGCCGCTCTCCATGCCCGCATCATAGACTGCCGTAGCTCATGCCCAGCTCAGGCGAGATCCGCGAACAGGTGGCACGCGAGAAACGGCGTCGGGAAAAGCTGGCCGTGCCGGCGTTCGGCGGCGGCTTCCTGTACCTGCTGAGCGCGATCATCATCACGGAGACGCTGGACGGCGCGCCGACGGTCGGCCTGCTGCAAGGGCTGCGGCCGGCGCTCTCGGGGGTGGCCAACCCGGCCAGGAGCGCGCGCACGGCGGAGGTGAAATTCGTCAGCCACCACGCTTTCACGCTGATCGCGGGCGGCGTGCTGGCGGCGATCGCGTTCGGTGTGCTGACGCTGATCCTGCTGCTGTTGCTCGACGCGACGCGCTTTCGCCGCCCGGAGACGTCGCCCCGCTGGCGCAGCGTTGTGCTCGGCGCGGGCATCGCAGTGGCGGTGGTGAGCGTGGGCCGCGAGGTGGCGAGCGCGATCGAGGCGCACAGCTTTGCGGTAGGCCACAACTTCTCGATCCACGCGGCCGAACGCGCGCTGTCCACGGGGACGGCGGACGTGCTCGCCGACTACCTCGGCCTGCTCGCCACGCTGGCGCTGATGGTGGGCATGATCGCGACGGTGCTGAACGCGCTGCGCGTGGGGCTGCTGGTGCGCTGGATGGCGATCGTGGGGATGTTCGCGGCGGTGCTGATCTTCGTGCCCATCGGCGGTGGCGAGCTCGAGGTGGTGCAGGCCTTCTGGATGATCATGATGGGCTTGCTGTACATCGGCAAATGGCCCAACGGCGAGCCGCCCGCGTGGGCCGCGGGGGAAGCCCTGCCGTGGCCCGCGGGAGGGGCGCGCGCGGGGCGTCTGGCCGGCGGCGCGAGCTCGACGCCGGGCAGCGCGGGCGCCGCCGCGGTGCCCGCGCCGGTGCTGCCTGCGGGCGGCGGCTCCGCGCGCAAGCGCCGGCGCAAGCGCGGCGCGCAGGGCTGAGCGATGGCCGATGAGCTCGACGCCGAGCTGGCGGCGCTGCTGGAGGTGGAGCGCTTCCCGCCACCGGCGCAGTTTCGCGCGCACGCGCTGCTGAAAGACCCGGCGATCTACGCGCAGGCGGCGGCGGACCCGCAGGCGTGGTGGGCGGCGCAGGCGGAGACGCTGGACTGGTTTGAGAAGTGGACGCGCGTGCTGGACGACGACGATCCGCCGTTCTACAGGTGGTTCACGGGCGGCACGCTGAACGCCTCCTACAACTGCCTGGACCGGCACGTGATCGCCGGCCGCGGCGAGCGCGTGGCGTTTCACTGGCGCGGCGAGGATGGGCAGGAGCGCGCGATCACCTACGCGCAGCTGCTGGCGGAGGTGGAACGCTTTGCGAGCGCGCTGAAGGATCTGGGGGTGCGCGAGGGCGACGTGGTGGGCGTCTATCTGCCGATGATCCCCGAGGTGGTGGTGGCGATGCTCGCGTGCGCGCGCATCGGCGCGCCGCACAACGTGGTGTTCGGCGGCTTCTCCGCGGAGGCGGTGCGCGAGCGGATGGAGTTCTCGCAGGCGAAGGTGCTGATCACCGTGGACGGCGCGGCGCGCAAGGGCAGGACCGCGCCGGTGAAGGACCGCGTGGATGAGGTGATGGGCGACCTGGAGAGCCTGGAGAAGATCGTGGTGGTGCGCAGCAAGGGCACGCCGTGCGCGATGCGGGAGGGGCGCGACGTGTTCTACGACGAGATCGTGGCGGCGGCCGATCCTGTATGTCCGGCCGAGCCGCTGGACGCGGAGCACCCGCTGTACATCCTGTACACGTCGGGCTCGACGGCCAAGCCGAAGGGCATCCTGCACACGACCGGCGGCT
>Ga0335075_10003892_pt1 | contig 23439 bp, 17 predicted proteins | sample Lox_Sample_24_FD_206723 | JGI IMG/M metagenome (GOLD analysis project Ga0335075, IMG submission 206723) | Soil microbial communities from Loxahatchee National Wildlife Refuge, Florida, United States - Lox_Sample_2.4 | ecosystem: Environmental > Terrestrial > Soil > Wetlands | place: USA...
CTCACAGCTGCTGTTCATCGGCATGCTGGTGGTGGCGGCACTGCTCGGCAACGCCGTGGTGTTCCCGATCGGCGGCGCCGACATGCCCGTCGTGATCTCCATGCTCAACGCCTTCACCGGGCTCTCGGCTGCGGCGACGGGGGTGGCGCTCAACAACCCCGCGCTGATCGTCGCCGGCATGATCGTCGGCGCCTCCGGGTCGATCCTCACGAACCTGATGGCCGTCGCCATGAACCGCTCGATCCCCGCGATCGTCGCCGGAGGCTTCGGCGGCACGGGCGCGGTGGCGGGCGCTGAAGGCGCCGGCGAGCACGCGGGAACCGTGAAATCCACGAGCGCCGCCGACGCCGCCATCCAGCTCGCCTACGCCAACCGCGTGATGATCGTCCCCGGCTACGGCATGGCCGTCGCCCAAGCCCAGCACGCCGTGCGCGAGCTCACCAAAGAGCTCGAAAAACGCGGCGTCGAAGTCGGCTTCGCCATCCACCCCGTCGCCGGGCGCATGCCTGGGCACATGAACGTGCTGCTCGCCGAGGCCGACGTCCCCTACGACCAGCTCGAGGAGATGGACGAGGCCAACCAGGAGTTCGGCCGCACCGACGTCTCGCTGGTGATCGGCGCCAACGACGTCACCAACCCCGCCGCCAAGAACACGCCCTCCTCGCCGATCTACGGCATGCCCATCCTCGAAGTCTCCAACAGCCATTCGGTGATCGTCATCAAGCGCTCCATGAACCCCGGGTTCGCCGGCATCGAAAACGAGCTGTACTACGAGCCCGAGACCTCCATGCTGTTCGGCGACGCCAAGTCCGCGGTCAGCGAAATCACCGCCGAGCTCGCGCAGCTCTAGCTGCCAGACTGCGAAGGGTGATCGAGCGCAGCCAGGCCCTCGCCGCCCTGTCCAAGGACGAGTTCGACGTGGTCGTCGTCGGCGGCGGCATCACCGGCGCCGGCGTCGCGCTGGACGCCGCCGCGCGCGGCTACAGCGTCGCCTTGGTCGAGCGCGCCGACTACGCCTGCGGCACCTCCAGCCGCTCCAGCAAGCTCGTGCACGGCGGCCTGCGCTACCTGCAGAACTTCGACCTCGGGCTGGTGCGCGAGGCACTGCTAGAGCGCCAGCTGCTGGTCGCGCTCGCACCCCATCTCGTGCGCCCGCTGCCGCTCGTCGTCCCCGCCTTCGAAGGCGCGCACCCCGATCGCCTAGTCGGCGTCGGGCTGAACCTCTACGACGTGATGTCCCGCGAACGCACCCGAAAGGGCACAGGTGAGCGCCGGCGCAAGAGCAAGGGCGAGTCGTGGAGCCCCGAGCGCCACCGCATCATCGCCGGCGAGGAGGTAATCGAGCTGCTCCCCGCGCTCGCCGCGCGCGAGCCCACCAGCGGCTACCTGTTCTACGACTGCCAAACCGACGACGTCCGCCTCGTGCTGACCGTGCTCGGCGAGGCCGAGCGCTTCGGCGCCGTGTGCGCCAACCGTCTGAACGTGACCGCGCTGCTCGAGCACGACGCGCGCGCACGCGGCGTGCAGGTGCAGGACGCAGAGAGCGGCGAGCGCTTCGAGGTTAGGGCCCAGAACGTCGTCAACGCGACCGGCGTGTGGGCCGATCAGCTCAGCCCGCACGAGCTCCACGACGAGGCCGAGCTGCCGCGTATCCGCCCCAGCCGCGGCACCCACATCACGCTCGCCCACGAGGAGCTGCCGCTCGTCGGCGGCGCCATCGTACCCGCCGGCGGCGGGCGCACGATCTTCGCGCTGCCGTGGCTCGGGCACACGCTGGTGGGCACCACCGACAACGACTACGAAGGCCCGCTCGAGCACGTGATGCCCGCCGGCGAGGACGTCGAGTACCTACTGCAGGCGGTCAACGAGTTCTTCGGCGCCGAGCTCGCGCCCAGCGACCTGACCGGCGCGTTCGCCGGCGTGCGCCCGCTGATCTCCAGCGGCGACAGCAAGAAGTCGGTCGACATCTCGCGCAAGGCCGAGCTGTACGAGACCTCCTCGGGGATGATCACCATCACCGGCGGCAAGCTCACCACCTGGCGACGCATGGCCAAGATGACCGTCGATCGGCTCGTCGAGCGCGACGCCCGCGACGCACCCTGTCGCACGCAGGAGATCCCGCTCGGGCAGGCCGTCGCCGTTGAGGAGCTCCCGCGCGTACAGGGCGTGCCCGAGGAGTCCTACGCGGCGCTCGCCGCACGCTACGGGCACGCCGCCCACCAGGTGCTCGCGCTGGCCTGCGCCAACCCCGAGCTCGCCGAGCCGATCGTCCGCGGCCTGCCCGACCTGCTCGCCGAGGTCGTGCTCGCCGCGCGCGACGAGCAGGCGCGCAGCATCGGCGACGTCCTCTTCAGGCGCACGCGCCTCGGCCTGCTGGCGGCGCGCGAGCTGCAAAGTGCCTCAAACGGGGTAAGCGAAGAGCGCCTGCGGCGCGTCGGCGAGACGCTCGCGCGCGAGCTCGGCTGGGACGCCGCGCGTCTCGCACGCGAGCTCGCCGACTTCGCGCGCGAGGCCGCCGCCGAGGGGATGCTGCCCGCGCCCTCGCGCTCCTCAGCGCCCGCGCTGTGAGCGCGCCCACGCTCACGCTGCGCGCCTGCGAGCTCACGCTCGAGCTGCCCGATCCGAGGCCCGCGCGGGTGGGCGAGCCGCGGATCGAGCCGACGCGCCGACCGCTGCTCATGGGGATCGTCAACGCCTCGCCCGACTCGTTCAGCGACGGCGGGCTGCACGCCGGCCTCGACGCGCAGGTCGCGCTCGCCGCCCAGCTGCTCGCCGCGGGCGCCGACATCATCGACGTCGGCGGCGAGTCGGCCTCCACCGGCGTCCCGCCGGTCGCCGTCGAGCAGGAGCTCGCGCTGGTCGTGCCGCTCATCGAGCGGATCGCCGGCGAGCTCGGCGCGCTGGTGTCCGTCGACACTTACAAGCCCGCGGTCGCCGGCGCGGCGATTGCCGCCGGCGCGCGGATCGTCAACGACGTCAGCGGCCTGCGCGACCCCCAGCTGGCGGACGTGTGTGCGCAGACCGGCGCCGCGCTCGTGCTCATGCACACCCGCGCCGCCCCACGCCAACGCCTGCAGGACCCCAACCTGTATGCGGACGTCACCGGCGAGGTGCTCGCGTTCCTGCGCGAGCGCATCGAGCTGGCGTGCTCCCGCGGCGTCGCGCACGAGCAGCTGATCGTCGACCCCGGGCCCGACTTCGCCAAGACCCCCGCACAGACGCTCCAGCTGCTGGCGGAAGTCGAGCGCCTGCACGCGCTGAAGCGCCCGCTGCTGATGGCGATCTCGCGCAAGGACTTCATCGGCGCGCTCACCGCGCGCCCGCCGCGGGAACGTGGCGCGGGGACGCTCGCGGCGCTCGCGCACGGCGTGGAGCACGGCGCGCACATCTTCCGCGTGCACGACGTCGCCGCCGCCGCGGACTACCTCGCGGTGCGCGCCGCGCTGGCCGGCAAGCGCGAGCCGAGCAGGGATCTCGTGCTCGCCGATGAACTTCGCTACGAGCGTGAGCCGCTACGCTGAGTAACACAAACGGGTGCCCGCCGCTGTCCAACGCGGCGGGACGCCAACCGCCCATCCACAACAAAAGGGGACACACATGACCGTACTCGAGCGCTCAGAGCTCGAAGCAAGCCCGCTCGCCGACCTGCACGCGATCGCCAGCCAGGTTGGCCTCGAGGGCTTCAGGCGGATGCGCAAGGCGGAGCTGATCGACGCGATCGTCGATGAGACCGGGGCCGGCAAGACAGATGCCGGCACGGCCGGCGGCACCGACGAGGACGACGCGCCGGAGCGCGGGCGGATCCTCCCGCGCACGCGCGCCCCAAGGGGCACACCCCCGTTGGGGGCGCAGGCAGGCAGGCGCCGCTCCTCGCGCTCGCGCCGCACGCGTGAGGAGCGCGACGCCGACGAGCCCGCGCAAGAGCGAGCGTCGGCGCAAGGCGAGGGCGAGGGCGAGCCCGCGCGCATCGCCGCCGGGGTGGTGGAGGTGCTCGGCAACGGCTCGGCGTTCCTGCGCGTCGATCCACCCGAGCCCTCCGACGAGGACGTGTACATCTCCGCCGCGCAGGTGCGCCGCTGCGAGCTCGTCTCCGGCGACCGCGTCACCGGGCCCGTGCGCATGCCGCGCCGCTCCGAGCGCTACCCGTCGCTGGTGCGGGTCGACACGATCAACGGTGCCTCCGCCGACAGCGTCGGCGAGGGCGGGCGCTACGACGAGCTCGCCGTCGACTGGCCACGCGAGCGCCTCGCGCTCGGCTCGCACGACCGCACGCTCGAGGCGATCGAGTGGCTCACGCCGATCGGCCGCGGCTCGCGCGCGGTGATCGTCGGCGCGCGTCACGCCGGCAAGAGCGAGACGCTGCGCCGCCTGCTCGCCGCCATCCACGCGCGCGGCGAGCTGGAGCTCAGCCTGGTGCTCGTCGGTGCGCGGCCCGAGGAGATCGCCCAGAGCAGCGAGGGGCCGCTCGTCCCCGCGGCGGCGCTCACGTTCGCCGCCTCCGCCGAGCAGCAGGACCAGGCCGTCGAGCGTGCGCTCGACGCCGCCAAGCGCGTGGCCGCGCGCGGCGGCGCCGCGCTGGTGGCGATCGACAGCCTCGACGGGCTGCACCCGCACATCGCGCGCAAGGCGCTCGCCGCGGCACGCAACCTGCGCGACGGCGGCTCGCTGACCGTGATCGCCACCGCCGAGCGTCCGCTCGGCGGCGAGACGACCGTAATCGCGCTCGACGCCACGCTCACATCCACCGGGCGCCAGCCGATCCTCGATCTCATCCACAGCGGCACGCTGCGCCCCGAGCTGCTCGTCGGCGAGGACGGCGCCGAGGCGATCACCAAGGCACGGCTAGCCGCGGTGGAAGCCGTCGGCGGCTAGCGCCTGTAGGCCACGCGGTTCCAGGACGGCTCCGGCGCCAGCTCGATCGGCTGCCCGCCGTCGCTGGAGCCCGCGCCGCGCCCGCGGGCGGGCTGGACGTAGGCGAAGGTGCCGGAGAATTCGTCGTAGCTAACCGCGAGCTCGCCTTCCTTGACGCGCTGGTCGAGCCACGCGCCGCGGAACACGAGCCGGCGCAGCCAGTGCACGAGCGAGCGCTCCGCCGGTCCGATCAGCTCGGGCCAGCAGTCGTTGACGTGTTCGCCGAGGGCTGAGGCGGGGTCGAGGATCTCGCCGTTGACGGCGAGGTTGACGAGGTCTTCGAGCTCCTCCTCGCCGAGGCGCGCGCCGACGAAGCCGAGCTTCAGCGCGGCCTGCTCGCAGCGCTCGGAGAAGTCGACCTCGTTGAAGGTGAAGCGCAGCTCGCCGTATTCGAGGACGAAGTCCTCGCCGGAGTCGTAGTTTTCGCGTCGCGCCGTTTCCATGCCGTTATCAGCTGTGTCCGTCCGGTGTGCGTGCTAGCTGCCGTTGGGTCGTCGGGATCATACGGCTCGATCCTGCTTTTGCGCTGTGCGTGAACGGGATGTTGCACGCGGTGGGCCGGGCCGCGCGGCCGGCGCCCGGCGAGCGGCCGGCGCCGGCGTTGGCAGCCGGTAGCCTCCCGGACCGATGGCACGCCTGTCAGAGCGAGGACTGCGCAAGTCGGTCGGCGTCCCCGGAATGTTCGCGACCGCCTACGGCAACGTCGGCTCCTCGATCTACTACGCGCTCGGCCTGGTCGCCGCGCACGCGCTCGGCCTCACCCCGCTGGTGTTCGTGTTCGCCGGCGGCCTGTTCGCGCTGACCGCCAAAACGTACGCCGAGGGCGCCTCCATGTTTCCCGAAGCGGGCGGCTCGTCGTCGTTCGCGCGCCACGCCTTCAACGACGTCGTCTCGTTCTTCGCCGGCTGGGCGCTCAGTCTCGACTACATCCTCACGATCGCCATCTCGGCGTTCTTCGTGCCGCACTACCTGAGCGCGTTCCCTGGGCTGGGCGCGCTCAAGCACAACCCCGACGACATCTTCGGCGGGCTGATCGTCGTCGGCGCGCTCGCCGCATTGAACATCCGCGGGCTCGGCGAGTCGGCGCGGCTGAACTTCGTGCTGGCGATCGTCGACCTCAGCACGCAGATCATGATCGTGTGCATCGGCGCGTTCCTCGTGCTCAACCCGCACCTGCTCGTCCACCAGGTGCACTTCGGGATCGCGCCGACGTGGCGAGAACTGATCTTCGCGCTGTCGCTGGCGATGCTCGCCTACACCGGCATCGAGACCGTCGCGAACATGGCCGAGGAGTCCAAGGAGCCCGGCAAGCAGGTGCCCAAAGCGGTCACCCTGGTGGTGTTCGCCGTGCTGGCCGTGTACGCCGGCATCTCCATCGTCGCGCTCTCCGCGCTGCCGGTCATCCACCACGGCGTCGGCTACAGCGCGGAGCTCAAACAGAGCTTCTCAAAGCCAGGCTACGCGACCGCGCTCGGGCACTTCTTCGAAAACGACCCGATGCTCGGGGTGATCGAACACCTCGGCCTGCACGGCACGGTGCTGACGGCCGGGCGCTACTACCTCGGCTTCCTCGCCGCCACGATCCTGTTCATCGCGACCAACGCGGGCATGATCGGCATCTCGCGCCTGTCGTGGTCGCTGGCCGAGCACCGCCAGCTGCCCAGCCTGTTCTCGCAGCTGCACGCCCGCTACCGCACGCCGTGGTTCACGCTCGTGTTCTTCTCGCTGCTCGCCTCCACGCTGATCCTGTACGGCAACACCGAAGTGCTCGGCAACCTGTACTCGTTCGGGGCGATGCTGTCGTTCACCACCGCGCACGTCGCGGTGATCGCGCTGCGCGTCAAAGACCCCGACCGCGAGCGCCCCTACATGGCCCCCGGCGGCGTGCGCATCCGCGGCTACGTGATCCCGCTGACCGCCGTCGTCGGGGGGATCGGCACGGCGCTCGCGTGGGTGGCCGTCACCGTGCTGCACACCGAGGCCAGGATCGTCGGCATCCCGTGGATGATCATCGGCATGGTCGGCTACTTCGTCTACCGCAAACGCCAAGGCCTCGATCCGAAGGCGCACTACAAGATCGAGCGCGCCGCGCGCCCCGCGGACTTCGAGGAGCTCGAGTACCGCACCGCGCTGGTGCCGATCTTCGGCGACGACGTCAGCGCCTCCGCGCTGATCAGCGCCGCCAAGCTGATCGGTGAAGACGGGGTCGTGTACGCGATCTACGTGCTGCCCGTGCCCAGCCAGCTGTCGTTGGAGGCGGGCTTGGAGGAGGAGGAGGCGCGCGGGCGCTCAGTGCTGGAGAGCGCGCGCATCCAGGCCCGCCGCCACGGCATCAAGATCCACACGGGCCTGATCCGCACGCGCAACCCCGGCGCGGCGCTCGTCGAAGAAGCCGAACGCGTCGGCTCGGACGTGATCTACTGGTCGACCATCCACGCGCCAGCCGGCGAGCAGCGCCTCGGCCCCACCGCCACCTACCTGCTCACCAAGCGCCCCTGCCGGGTGATCATCGAGACCGACAACCAGCCCTCGGCGCGGCCCGAGCGCCTGCCGGCCCACGCCTAGCGCGCGCCAGCGCGGCCCGAGCGCCTGCCGGCCCACGCCTAAGCGAGCACCGCGCGCAGCGCGCCGTCGAGCTGCGGGTAGGCGAACTCGTACCCCAGCACGAGCGCCTTCGCCGGCAGCACGCGGGCGCCGCCGATCACCACGTCGGCCATCTCGCCGTACAGCGCGCGCAGTGCGAGCGCCGGCACGGGCAGCAGCGCGGGCCGCCCCAGCGCCCGCCCGAGCGCCCGCGAGAACTCGCGGTTGGTCACAGGTTCGGGCGCCGTCGCATTGACCGGCCCGCTCCAGCGCTCGTCCTCGACCGCCGCCAGCAGCAGCGCCACGACGTCGCGCAGGTGCACCCACGAGACGTACTGGCGCCCACCCGCCACCGGACCGCCGAGGCCGAGCCTGAACGGCGGCAGCATCTGCGCGAGCGCGCCGCCTGCGCGATCGAGCACGACGCCGACGCGCACGTGCACCACGCGCATGCCCAGCTCCGCGGCACCGGCGGCCGCGGCCTCCCATTCGGCGCACAGCTGCCCCAAGAAATCGCCGCCCGGCGGGGTCTCCTCATCGAGCGGCTCTTCGCCGTGCGGACCGTAGTAGCCGATCGCCGAGGCGCTCACCAGCACGCCCGGCCGCGGCTGCGCCTGCGCGAGACCGGCAACCAGGTTGCGCGTGCCGAGCACGCGACTGTCGCGGATGGCGCGCTTGGCGCTGGCGCTCCAGCGCTGCGCGACCGGCTCGCCCGCCAGGTGCACGATCGCGTCGCGTCCGGCGAGCGCTTCCGCCGGCGGCGCCTGGCCGCTCGACTCCCAGCCCACCACCTGCGTGTCGACGAGCGCGCGCAGAGCGGGCAGCTGGCGTGCCCGCGCGGGGTCGCGCGCGAGCACCGTCACCTCCGCGCCGTGCTCGAGCAGCGCCCCCACCAGCGCGCCGCCGATCAGCCCCGTCGCCCCGGTGACTGTAACGCGTAGCGCACACACTGCTCGCAGGACCCCCCTCAGCCTCCCGCGCGAACGCTCACACGCGACCGTCGAGCAGCTGGACGCCGGGGGCGGCCGGGGCGACCGCGTCGCCCGGCGCGTAGCCGACCTCGTTGCCGGCGAGCGCGATGCCGGCGGCACGCGCCTGCTCGGCCACGGCGGCGGCCACCGCGGGCGCGACGTCGCGGTTGAACACCGAGGGGATGATGTAGTCGTCGCGCAGCTCCTCGTCGGCGACGATCGCCGCGATCGCGTGCGCGGCGGCCATCTTCATCTCCTCGTTGATCACCGGCGCGCGCACGTCCAGCGCGCCGCGGAAGATGCCGGGGAAGCACAGCACGTTGTTGATCTGGTTGGGGTAGTCCGAGCGCCCGGTCGCCATGATCCGCACGTACGGCGCGGCCTCCTCGGGCTTGACCTCCGGGTTGGGGTTGGCCATCGCGAACACCATCGCGTCGGCGTTCATGCGCGCGAGCGCCTCCGGCGGCAGCGCGCGGGCGCCGGAGAGCCCGATCAAGAGGTCGGCGCCGTCGATCGCGTCGGCCGGCGTGCCCTGCCTGCAGTCGGGGTTGGAGACCTCCGCGAACCAGCGCTTGGCGTCGTTCATCGTCCCGTCCAGGTAGTCCTCGCGGCGCACGTGCAGCACGCCGCGCGAGTCGGCGCCGATGATGTTGCGCACGCCCGCCGCCAGCAGGATCTTGGTGACCGCGATGCCCGCCGCGCCCAGGCCGATGATCAGCACGTGCAGGTCCTCCAGGCGCCGGGCGGTGAGCTTCACCGCGTTCAGCAGCGCCGCCATCACGACCACCGCTGTGCCGTGCTGGTCGTCGTGGAAGACGGGGATGTCGAGCTCCTGCTTGAGGCGCTCCTCGATCGCAAAGCAGCGCGGGGCGGAGATGTCCTCGAGGTTGATCCCGCCGAGCCCCGGCGCGACCAGCTTGACCGTGCGCACGATCTCGTCCGGGTCGGTGCTGTCCAGGCACAGCGGAAACGCGTCCACGCCGGCGAACTCCTTGAACAGGCAGCACTTGCCCTCCATCACCGGCATCGCCGCGCGCGGCCCGATGTCGCCGAGGCCGAGCACCGCGGTGCCGTCGGAGACGACGGCCACGGTGTTGCGCTTGATCGTGTACTGGAACGCCTTGTCCTCGTCGTCGGCGATCGCCAGGCACACGCGCGCCACGCCCGGCGTGTAGACCATCGACAGGTCGTCGCGGGTCTTCAGCGGGTGCTTGTTGGCCTGTTCGATCTTGCCGCCCACGTGCAGCAGGAACGTGCGGTCGGTGGTGTCGATCACCTGCGCGCCCGCGACCTGCTCGATCGCCGCGAGGATGCGCTCCCAGTGCTCCCTGCCGGACGCGTCCACAACGATGTCGCGCACGCTCTGCTTGCCGTCCGCCTCCACGAGATCAACCGCGGCGACGATGCCGCCGGCGTCGCCGATGGCGGTGGTGACGTGCCCAAGGATGCCCTGCGCATCGTCGAGTCGGACGCGGATCGTAAGTCGGTATTGGGCGCTTGGGGTCGCGCTCACTGCTGAGGCTCCTTCCCTGGTAGGCGGGAGAGGATGTTAGGAGGTATGCGCCGATGGACACTTGTTCGCGGTCGGTACACAGGGATCGCTTCGCGACGAGCCCAACGCTGCGTAGAGTGCGTGGACAGTGCCCGCCGATACCGCAGTCGCCCCCGAGCAGAGCGCGCGCAGCCGTCCGCGGGCTTCGGCGCGGGCCGCCAAGGGCGCCGCCCCCACGGAGCGCAGGCTGTTCCTGCTCGACGGCCCGAGCCTCGTCTACCGCGCGTTCTTCGCGCTGCCCGAGTCGATCGCCACCTCCACCGGGGTGCCCACCAACGCGATCTTCGGCTTCGCCTCGATGCTCGTGAAGATCGTCACCGAGTACGGCGTATCTCCAACTGTCGTCGCGTGGGACGCCGGCAGCTCGGGGCGTACGGAGCTGTTCGCCGATTACAAGGCCCAGCGGCGCTCGCGTCCGGACCTGCTCAAGCAGCAGTGGCCGGCGATGGAACCGCTGGTGGAGGCGTTCGGCTACCGCAACGTGAAAGTGGAGGGCTACGAGGCCGACGACGTGATCGCCTCGCTCGCCGAGCAGGCGCTGCGCGCGCAGCCACCGGTGGCGGTGATGATCGTCACCGGCGACCGCGACGTCTTCCAGCTGATCGACCCCGACGACCACGTGCGCGTGATGGCGACCGCGCGCGGCATCACCGAGACGAAGATCTACGACCGCCAGGCGGTGATCGACCGCTACGGCATCCCGCCGGAGCTGATCCCCGACTTCTACGGGCTGAAGGGCGACACCTCCGACAACATCCCCGGCGTGCCGGGGATCGGCGAGAAGACGGCCAGCGAGCTGATCCAGAGCTTCGGCTCGCTCGAGCAGGTGCTCGCGCACATCGAGGAGATCAAAGGCGCCAAGCGCAAACAGAACCTGATCGAGCACGCGCAGGACGCGCGCGTGTCCAAGCAGCTGGCGACCGTGCGCCGCGACGTGGACGTCGGCTTGCAGATCACCGACGCCGCCGCCGTCAAGCCCGATCGCTCGCGGCTGCGCGAGGTGTTCCGCGAGTACGAGCTGCGCGACCCGCTGCGGCGCCTGGAGGAGGCGCTCGGCGACACCGAGCTCGCGCCGCCGCCGCCGGCCGCGGACGTCCACCTGACCGCCAAGCTGCGCAGCGGCGGCGTGGGTGACATCGCCCGCCTGGGCGCACGCGACAGCGAGCTGTGCGTGGCCGTCCGCGCCTCAGAGCCCCCGGAGGGGGAGCTGTTCGTCGCCGGCGCTGCATGGCGCTTTGCCGTGGCCAGTGGCGGCCAGGTGCTGGTGGGCGAGTGCGTGGGGCCGGAGGAGGTCGTCGCGGCGTGCGGCGAGCGGCCGGTGATCGCCCACGACGCCAAGTCGCTCGGGCTGGTGCCGGCGCATCTCGTCCACGACACGCTGCTCGGCGCCTACCTGCTCGAGCCGGCCCGGCGCGGCTACCCGCTGGCGGAGCTGTGCGAAGAGCGCGGCTTCGCCAGCGACCTCGACGATCCGCTCGCCGGCGAGGCGGTCGTGCTCGGGGTGCTCGCCGACTGGCAGCGCGAGCAGATCGCCGAGCGCGGCCTGGAGGGGGTGATGCACGACATCGAGCTGCCGCTGGTGGCGGTGCTGCGCGACATGGAGCTGCTGGGCGTGCGCCTGAACGTGGAGCGCCTGCACGCGATCACCACGCGCGTGCAGGAGGAGATCGCGGGCCTCGAAGAGGACATCTTCCTGCTCGCCGAAGAGGAGTTCCTGATCGCCTCGCCGCAGCAGCTGGGGGAGATCCTGTTCGAGAAGCTCGGGCTCTCGCGCAAGCGCCGCGGCAAGACCGGCTACTCCCCCGACGCGCGCGTGCTGCAGGCGATCCGCGACGAGCACCCGATCATCCCCAAGATCGAGCGCTGGCGCGAGCTCTCCACACTGATCAAGACCTACCTGGATGTGCTCCCCGAGCTGGTGGACGCGCGCTCGCGCATCCACACCACCTTCCTGCAGGCGGTCGCGCAGACGGGCCGGCTGTCCTCGACCAACCCGAACATGCAGAACGTCCCCATCCGCACGCCGCTCGGGCGCGAGATCAGGGGATGCTTCGAGGCCGAGCCGGGGAGCGTGCTGATCTCCGCCGACTACTCGCAGATCGAGCTGCGGGTGCTCGCGCACGCGGCGGCGGAGCCGGCGCTGATGGAGATCTTCGCGCGCGGCGAGGACGTGCACACGGCGACCGCCTCGCACGTGTTTGGAGTCGACGCCGACGCGATCGACCCCGGCATGCGCTCGAAGGCGAAGATGATCAACTACGGGATCGTCTACGGGCTGTCTGACTTCGGGCTCGCCGACCGGCTGAACATCCCCCGCGAGGAGGCCAAGGAGTTCATCGACACCTACCTCGAGCGCTTCCCCAGGGTGGCGGAGTTCATGGCCGCGACGATCGAGCGCGCGAAGGAGGAGGGCTATGTGAAGACGCTGTGGGGCCGGCGCCGGCAGATCCCCGAGCTGCGCGCGCGCAACTACCAGGTGCGCACGCTCGGCGAGCGCCTGGCGGTCAACACGGTCATCCAGGGCACCGCCGCGGACATCATCAAGCTGGCGATGGTCCGCTGCCATCACGCGCTCGCCGCCTCACTGTTCGCGACCCGCCTGCTGCTGACGATCCACGACGAGCTGCTGTTCGAAGGCCCGCCCGGCGAGCGCGACGCCGCCCGCGCGCTGATCGAGCGCGAGATGTGCGGCGTGTGGGAGCACCAGCCGCCGATGGCCGTGGACATCGGCGCGGGCCGCACGTGGCTGGAGGCCAAGTGAGCCGCACGTCACCGCTGGGCTCGTGCCGGTGGTGGGACGGTGCTGGCGGCGCGGCGGTGGCTACCCGAGCCCGTTGCGGAACCCATCGCGCCAGGAGGGAAAGCTCGGCCGCCAGCCGAGCTCGCGCTTGGCGCGTGCGTTCGAGGCGCCCTGCGCGCGGGTCATCGTCTCGATCCCATAGCCGCCCGCGAGGGGGCGGGCGAGCAGGGATGGGACGCGCAGCGGGCGCGGCGCGCCAAGCGCGTCGGCGAGCGCCGGAAGCCACTCGGCGACGTTCGCGGGCTCGTCATCGACGACGTTGTAGGCGCCCGAGGTCTCCTTCGCGAGGATCGCCACGGTGGCACGCGCGGCGTCCTCGACGTGGATGAACGACCACACCCCCGTGCCGCCGCCGACGATCGGCAGGCGCCGGCGGGCGACCTCCACGCCGAGCGAGCCGGTGCGCGAGATCGCGCTGCCCGGACCGTAGAAATAGCCGTAGCGGAGCACCTGGCCGCCGGCGGCGAGCACCTGGCGCTCGAGCTCGACCAGCGCGCCGCCCGTCTGGCGGTAGCTCTTGTGCGGGTTCACGTTCACCGGGTCGGACTCCGTGTGCACCGTGCCGGGCGGGCCGGGCGCGTACACGAGCACGATGCTCTGGGCGATCATCCGCCGCGCGCCGGCCGCGTGCGCGGCGTCGATCAGGATGCGCGTTCCCTCCGTGCGCAGGCGGTCGGTGAGCGCGAAGTCACGCGCGATCTTGCGCGGGTCGAGCCGCGGGGGGATCGCGGTGAGCTGGTTGATCACCACCTCCGGCTGGGCGGCGGCGAGCGCGCGCGTCACGGCGGGCGCGTCGAGCGCATCGACCACGACGGGCTCGACGCCGGCCGCACGCAGCGCAGCGGCCTTCCCAGCCGAGCGCGTCATGCCCGTCACCTGATGTCCGTCGGCGACGAGCATGCGCACGAGCGGTCGCCCGATCGCGCCGGTGGCGCCTGCCAGGAAGACCCTCACAGCGGCGCGGCGATCACGCTGCCACGACCGACGCGGGAGCGTCCTCGGCGGCCTCTGCGCGCTCAGGCGGGACACACACCATGCCCTCGCTGAAGCCTGCGGGGGTCATCGCGAAGGCGCTGTTGAAACGGGCGCGCATGTTCTCCAGCGCAATCACGTTGGTCAGCTCCACGAGCTGGCGCTCGTCGAAGTGCTCACGCAGGGCGGCGAACAGCTCGTCGCTCACCCTCGCGGGTGTGCGCGTCATGGCCACGGCATAGTCGAGCACGAGCCGCTCGAGCTCGCAGAACTCGCCGCTTTCGCGATAGCGCGGCAACGCGAGCAGCTGCTGCTCGGTGATGCCGACCTCGCGGGCGATCGAGGAGGCGATATCGCAACAGAACTCGCAGTTGACGAGCGCCGCAGCCTTGGTCTCTGCGAGCACCTTCAGGCGCTCCTGCACGCGGTCTTGCTTGCCGGTCGCCTGCTCGAGCATCCCGTAGCCGATCAGCAGGCCCGGCGCATGCGCGTAGACGGCCACCGGGTCCGCGTCGCGTCCCAGGCGCCGTCGCGAAAGGCGGTAGATGAGCCGCACCGCCGGGCCTGCCTTGCGCGCTGGAACACCTTCGATCCTGGTCATCGCTGCACCTCCAGTGGTCGCTGTGCCGCGCCGACGCCGCGATTCGCAGCGTCCACGCATGAGGTTGACATGGCCGTTACTCTAGCCCAAGGTGGAACCCAAATTGTGACCAGTTCAACGCTAGAAACGGGTACCAGTCAGGGTCCGGAGCTGCTGATCCAGTTGCGCGGCGGACGCCGGCGCGCACAGCTGGAGGACCGTCTGCGCGAGCTCGTGCGCGACGGCACGCTGCCCGCCGGCAGCCGTCTGCCCTCCTCGCGTTCGCTGGCAGCGGACCTGGAGGTCTCGCGCCGGCTGGTCGTGGACGCCTACGCCCAGCTGCTCGCCGAGGGCTACCTGGTGGCGCGGAGGGGAGGGGGGACGTATGTGGCGGCGAGTGCCGCGCAGGGCGACGGCGTCGCGGCGTCGGCGCCAGCCCACGCGCTGGCGTTCGACTTCTTCCCCGGCGCCCCCGACCTCGCGTCGTTCCCCAGGGCGCTGTGGGCGCGTGTGCTGCGCGACGTGCTGCGCGCCGCTCCGGCGAGCGCGTTCGGCTACCCCGATGGGCGTGGCGCGCGCGAGCTGCGCGAGCAGCTGGCCGCGTACCTGCGGCGGGTGCGCGGCGTCGTCGCCGACCCCGACGCGATTGTCGTGTGCGCCGGCGCCACCCAAGGACTGGCGCTGCTCGGACGGGCGCTCGCGCGGCGCGGCGTCGGCGCGATCGCGGTCGAGGACCCCGGCCTTCCCCCGCACCGCGGGGTGCTCGCATATGCGGGCCTGCAGGTGCGGGGCGTGGCGGTGGACGCGCAGGGCCTAGATGTGGACGCGCTCGACGCGCCGGCGGTGGTCGTGACGCCCGCGCACCACTGTCCAACAGGGGTCGTGCTTTCCCCCGAGCGCCGCGGGGCGCTGATCCGCTGGGCGCGGGCGGGCGGGTTGGTGATCGAGGACGACTACGACGCGGAGTTCCGCTATGACCGCGCCCCGCTGGGAGCGCTCCAGGGACTTGCGCCCGAGCGCGTCGTCTACCTGGGCACCGTCTCCAAGACGCTCGCGCCGGGGCTGCGACTCGGCTGGCTGGTGCTGCCGGCGGCGCTGTTCGACGCCGTGCTGCAAGCCAAGCTGCTCGACGACCTCGGCTGCTCGACGATCGAGCAGCTCGCACTCGCGCGGCTGCTGGAGACCGCCGCGTATGACCGCCACCTGCGTACGGCCAGGCGGCGCAATCGCAGCCGCCGCGACGCCCTGGTGGCGGCCGTCGCGCGTGAGCTCCCAGGCGCGCACGTCAGCGGCGTCTCCGCGGGACTGCACGCGCTGGTGGCGCTGCCGCGCTCGTTTGACGCCGGCCGCCTGATGGCGCTCGCCGGCGCGCGCGGCGTGGGCGTGTACCCACTCTCGGCGCACATGATCGACCCCCCGGCAGCCACCGACGCACTCGTACTCGGCTACGCCAACCTCCCGGAGCCCGCGATCGCCGAGGGCATCCGCCGGCTGGCCGGGGTCCTCGACCACCTCCAGCACGAAGGAGACGGCGCATGACAGACACGACCACATCACCGGGACCTCGCCGCTCGGCCGCCCGCCCGAGCGCACACCCGGTGCCCGGCCGGCGCCTGCCGGGCTCGCTGCCCGGAGCGCGCCTGCAGGCACGGACTGCTCCCCGCGGGACGCTGGCGATCGAGTCCGCGCCGCGCACGGGATCGGTGGCGGAGGTCAGCCGCCACAAGCGCACGCTGGTCGTGACCTACCGCCGCGACGGCACGGCCGTGCCGACGCCGGTGTGGGCAGCACAGGCGGATGGCCGCTTCTACGTGCGCACGGAGCGCACCGCGGGGAAGGTCAAGCGCCTGCGGCGCGACCCGCGCGTGCTGATCGCGCCGTGCACCGTGCGCGGTCGTCCGCTGGGGGCACCGCTGGAGGCCACCGCGCGGGTGCTCGCCGGCGAGGAGGAGCTCCGCGCGGAGCGCACGCTCGCCGGGCGCTACGGGCTCGGCCGCGCGCTGTTCGAGCGCGCGATGGACGCGCTGCGCGTGGACATGTGCTACCTGGAGATCACGCCGGAGGCGCGGGGGCAGGGACTGGAGACTGGATGAGGGTTGGGCGGATCGCGGGGCTCTCTTGCCGCCCGAGTCCGTGCGGTGTCTTCTCCCAGTAGAACGGGTTGCGGATCAGCTGCACGAGCGCTCGCCAGGCGGCGATCGAGTGCAGCACCCAGTAGAGCGGGTTGAGCAGCGTGAACGGCGCGGAGCGCCACTCACCGCTGCGGATCGCGGCAATCAGGTTCAGCGCGATCATCACGCCGTTGCCGACGATCAGGTTGATCAGCGCGACCATCCAGAAGGTGCCTGAGTTCAGCAACGGCAGGTGCGGCTCGCCAAAGCCGTACCAGGCGGCGGTTCCGGCCCACATGATCGGCGCGAGCAGGAACGTCAGCGGAGTGCCGGCGATCAGCAGCAGGAAGGCGAGCGCATCGACCACCCCGACCTGGCGGACGAGATGGCGCGGTGAGCGCAGGTGCACGAGCGTCGTCTGCATGTAGCCCTTGATCCAGCGCGTGCGCTGACGAATCCACGGGCGCAGCTCCGCACACGCCTCCTCCTCGGTGTCGGAGTCGATCACGCCGACGCGATAGCCCTCGACGGCCGCGCGCAGCCCGAGGTCGGCGTCCTCGGTGACGTTGTGCGGGTCCCACCCGATCAGCGCGCGCAGCGCGGGCACGCGAAAGTGGTTCGATGTGCCGCCCAGCGGGATCGGCAGGCCCAGGCGGTCGAGGCCGGGCAGCATCGTGCCGAACCAGTACCCGTACTCGAGGCTGAACATCCGCGTGAGCAGATTGGTCGTGAAGTTCCAGTAGCGCAGCCGCGCCTGCAGGCAGACCGTGTTCGCGCCGGCGCGCTCGAACGCGGCGACGGCCTTGCGCAGCTGCTGCGGCTCCGGCCGGTCCTCGGCGTCGTAGATCACGAGCAGATCGCCGCGCGCGAGGAACAGGCCGACGTTGCAAGCCTTCGGCTTGGTCTTCGGCTGCGCGTCGGGGACGATCACCAGGCGCACGGTGGCGGGCGGCTGCGCGGCGCGCGCGGCCTCGATCGTCTCCGTGTCGTCGGACTCCAGCAGCACGAGCACCTCGAGCTTCTCGGCCGGGTAGTCGATCGCGCCGAGGTTGTGCATCAGCTCGCCGATGACGTTGGCCTCGCGGTAGACCGGCACGAGCACCGTGTAACGGGGAAGGCGCCGGTCGTCGCGCTCGGCGTCGACGGCGGTGACACGCGCCCCGCAGCCGACCCCGACGAGGCACGCGAGCAGCTTGAAGGAGACCGCCGCCATGAACGTGACGTTCGCGGCGACCACGAGGAAGCCAACGGCGAGCTGCCACTGCACGAGCGCTCCGACGACGAGCAGGACGCACGCCACGAGGATGCTGCGCTTCTGACCCGCCGACCAGCCCGCGGCGGCTGACAGGTCGGGGCGCCTGGCCATCAGCTCGCCGGTCGAGCGGCGCACGATGTGCTCGCGAAAGCACAGGACGATCGTGCGCTCGATGTCAACCGGCGTGGTGGTCCGCAGGCTGAATTTGGAGCTCCGTCCCAAATGTGCACGCACCCGCTTGCGCAGCTCCCGCGTGGGCGGCTCGCAGGTGGCGACGATCGTGCGCGCACCCTCCTTGCGCACGGGCACCCAGCCCTCGCTCAGCAGCATCTCGGGGTCAAACGCGCGGACGAGCGATTCGTCGATCTCGGACGTGAGCAGATCGATGAACGGCAGTTGCCATTGCTCGCCGAGCGCGCGTTGCAGATCCAGGCGGTGCACGCGCCCTGCCGCCAGCAGGATCTGCCCGATGCGCTCTCCCGTCTCCGCCTGGCGCTGGAGCGCCCAGGCGAGCGTGTCGCGATCGATCAGGCCGGCGGTCAGCAGCGTCTCGCCGATCGGCGCCGGCTGCTCAGACGGCGGCCGAGCGTCGGTTCTGCGTCTGCGCGGCCTGCCGGCGTCCTCGGCGCCGGCACGGCGCACGCGAATCGCGTCCGCTTCAGCTGGGGGCGCGGCGTCCGGTTGAGCTGGGAGCGCCGTATGCCCATCGTGGGGCAGCGTCGATGCCATGTAAACGCGTCGGACGTCGGCACGGGTTCGCAGCAGACGCTGCGGAACGGTGGACGAACATTCGAGGGCAAGCGTCGCCGAGGCCGCGCCAGCGAGGTGCCGGCGGCGGCTGCTGATCGGTAAGCGAGGCTAAAGCGTCAGGTGGCTCAGGACACCGTGGCCGATGCGGCGCTCGTGGCGAGCGAGCCCCTCTGAGGCCGCAGAGTGCTTGCTTGGCCAACAAACGACGGCGGCGCGATCGCCAGGTAGTGCTCGAACACCCAGTGGCACAGCCGCCGGCTTTCGAACGCGTGCACGAGCGCGGTGACCGCGCGGCTGGGGGTCATCTGCCCGATCGCGCGCTGCACGTTCAGCATCCAGCTGTATTTGCGCGCGTGCGCATCCGAGAAGGCGCCGTAGCCGGCGAGCGCCTGCTCGCGGGTGCGCCTGCCGTCGAGCACGCCACGCAGCTCGCGACCGCAGGCGAGCCCGAAGTACAGCGCGGTGCGGATGCCCTCGGCGGTGAGCGGGAGACAATGCCCGGCGGAGTCCCCGGCGAAGAACACGCCGTCCTCGACCGCCGGGCGTAGTTGGTGGGGGATCCAGTTGCCCTGGTAGCCCTCTGGCGGGAGCCCGAGGTCGCCCGCCAGGCGCACGGTGGGCTCCTTGACGTGATGCGAGGGCCAGAACGAGCCGACGCCGACGCGCAGCTCGTCGCGCGCGGGAAAGCTCCAGCCGTAGCCGGCGCGGACGTAGCGGTGGTCGATCCACAGCTCCATCTCCTTGCCGGCGCCTGGAGGGTGGACCTCTAGGCCCCGAGACAAGCGCGCGTCGGGCGGCTGGATGGCGCTGCGGTTGGAGAGCACGCGCCGCCAGCCGAGCGCGTCGACGATCAACGGGGCGCTCAGCTCGCCGCGGTCGGTGTGGACGGTGTCTCCGTCGCGTCCAATGACCGTCGCGGTCTCCAACTCGAGCTCCGGGCAGCTCGCCTGCTCGAACAACAGCGCACACAGCTCGCGGTAGTCGAAAGTGGAAAACGACCACGGCAGCTGCCAGCGCCCGGTGTGGTAGGGGGTGTGCACGACCATCTCCTCGAAGCTCTGGCGCCAGGAGTCCATCAGCTCGAGCGCGTGCATCCACACGGTCGGCATCGCGCACGCCGAGGTCTGGCGCTCGCCGAGCTCGTAGCGGTCGATCATTAGCACGCGCGCGCCCGACCCGACGAGCTCGCGCGCCACCGCCAGGCCGGCGAAGCTCGCGCCGCAAACGAGCACATCGCAGTCGCGCGCCAGGCGGGTGCGCGCCTCCCCCCGCTTGGTCGCTCGCACGGGCATATGGCCGCAATGATACGGCTGCGCTACGCTTCGGCCGGTGCAAACAGTGGTGGAGAACGCACAGCCCCACGTCGTCGACGGCTCGAACGGGTTGCTGCTCGAGGTCGACGGGCGGATCGTGCCCAATTACGACGCGACCTTCCGTCCGATCGAGGAGGGCGAGGTGGTCACGGGCCACGTCGTGCGCATCGACAAGGACGAGGTGCTCGTAGACATCGGCTACAAGTCCGAGGGCGTCATCCCCGCCAACGAGCTGTCGATCCGCAAGGCGGTGGACCCCAATGAGGAGGTGCACCTGGGTGAGGAGGTCGACGCGATCGTCCTCATCAAGGAGGACCAGGACGGCCGCCTGATCATGTCCAAGAAGCGCGCGCGCTTCGAGAAAGCGTGGCGGCGCATCGAAACCGCGGCCGAGTCCGGCGAGCCGGTCGAGGGCACGGTGATCGAGGTCGTCAAGGGCGGGCTGATCATCGACCTGGGCGTGCGCGGGTTCCTTCCCGCATCGCTGGTGGACATCCGGCGCGTGCCCAACCTGGACGAATACATGGGCACGAAGATCGAGACCAAGGTGATCGAGCTCAACCGCTCGCGCAACAACGTGGTGCTCTCCCGCCGTGCGGTGCTCGAGGAGGAGCGCAAGGAGGTCCGCCAGCAGATCCTCGACCGCCTGCAGCCGGGCCTGGTGGTGGAAGGGCAGATCTCCAACATCGTGGACTTCGGCGCGTTCGTCGATCTCGACGGCATCGACGGGCTGATCCACATCTCCGAGCTTTCCTGGTCGCACGTCAACCACCCGAGCGAGATCCTCAACATCGGAGACACGGTGAAGGTCAAGGTGCTCGACATCGACCGCGACCGTCAGCGCATTTCCCTGGGGCTCAAGCAGACCCAGGAGGACCCGTGGCAGCGGATCGTCGACACCTACAACGTCGGTGACGAGCTCGCCGGCAAGGTCACCAAGGTGGTCACGTTCGGCGCGTTCGTGGAGATCCTCGACGGCGTCGAGGGTCTCGTGCACATCTCAGAGCTTGCGCCCCACCACGTGGAGAGCCCGCGCGAGATCGTGCATCCGGGCGATGAGATCCGCGTGAAGATCCTGGAGATCGACTCCGAGCGCCGACGCCTGTCGCTGTCGGCCAAGCGCGTCGAGGACCAGATCCTGCCCGTGCCGCGCCCGGCCGGGGCAGAGCCCGCGCCCGAGGCACAGGAAGCGGACGCACAGGAGGCTGAGGGTTCCGCCGAGGCTGAGCCGGCTGCTGAGGCTGAGCCGGCTGCCGAGGCTGAGCCGGCTGCCGAGGCTGAGCCGAGCGCCGAGGCTGAGGCTGAGCCGGCTGCTGAGGCTGAGCCGGCTGCCGAGGCTGAGCCGAGCGCCGAGGCTGAGGCTGAGCCGAGCGCCGAGGCCGCAGCCGCCGCCGCGACGGCCGAGGAGCCCCCTGCCGCAGCGGCGGAGGCAGCGCAGGCAGAGGAGCCGTCGTCGAACGGCGAGGCACCGGAGCGCGCCGAGGCGCCGGAGCTCGTCGAGGGCCAGCAGGATGCGACGAGCGGCGAGGCTGCAGCCAACGGGCAGGACGAGGCGCCCGTGGGTGAGCTGAGCGCAGAGTCCGCTCAGCAGGACTGACGCGGCCGGCCGGTTGTCGGAGGCGCGTGCGTCGGTGCCCTTCGTTGGGCTGACCGGTGGCATGGGGGCGGGGAAGTCGACCGCGCTGCAGGCGCTCGCGGGGTTGGGGGCGGAGGTGCTCTCCAGCGACCAGGTGGTGCACGAGCTCTACGAAGGCGAGGAGTTGCGCGCGCCGGTGGTGGCGCGCTTCGGCGAGGAGGTGGCCCCAGGAGGGGTTGTCGATCGCGCGGCCGTCGCGCGGCGGGCGTTCGCGAGCACCGAGGATCGCGCGTGGCTGGAGAGCGTCGTGTGGCCGCTGGTGGGCGCCCGCGTTGCCGGCTGGCTGGAGCGCGTGCGCGCACAGCAGCCACCGCCGCGTGCGGCGGTGGTGGAGGTGCCCCTGCTGTTTGAGGCGGGCCTCGAACGGCTGTACGACGCGACCATCGCGGTGATCGCCGACGAGTCGGTGCGCCGGCGGCGCGCGGACGCGCGCGGGCACGCGCTCGCCGACGAGCGGGCCGCGCGCCAGCTCTCACAGCAGGAGAAGGCCGAGCGTGCGACATATGTGGTGCACAACGACGGCAGCGAGCAGGACCTGCAGCGCGAGCTGTCGGTCGTTCTTGACAAGCTAGGAGCATGAGCCGGCGGATCCTCCGCACGATCGCCACGCTCGCGCTCGCCGGGCTGTTCGTGGTGGTGCTCGCCACACTGCTGCACCGGGCCACCCGCAACCTGGCGCTGCCGCTGAGCGACGCGGGCATCATCCGCGAACAAGCCGCCGAGAAGCAGCTCGACCCGGCGCTGATCGCAGCGGTGATCTACGCGGAGACGAAGTTCGACCCGCGGCCGTCCTCAGCGGGGGCGCAGGGCCTGATGCAGATCCTGCCCTCCACCGCCTACTACCTCGCGCACCTGTCCGGCGGCGTGAGCTTCACCGCCAGCGACCTCGCCAACCCGAGCGTGAACGTCGCCTACGGCAGCTACTACCTGCGCTACCTGCTCGACCACTACGGCGGCAACCAGATGCTCGCCGTGGCCGCCTACAACGGCGGTCTGGGCAACGTCGACAAATGGGTCGCGCAGGCGCAATCCGAAGGGAAGCCGCTGAGCGTCGAAGAAATCCCCTTTGCGCAGACACGCGAATATGTGCATCGCGTGCTCGGGGCCGAGCGTGCGTATCGGGCGACCTACCCACGGCAGCTGGGGCTGGAGTAGAGCTCGCGCCGCCACCGGCTTTGGTCTAGGCTTTACACGCTATATCCACGCCGCAGTTGCGCGGAGTCGTGTCTGCCGGTCGGCAGAGTTTGGGGGGTTCGATGGAGCCGATGTTCGTGTCGGCGAGCGCAGTGAGTCGTTCAGGGGGATCCTTCCCGGTGACGGTCCTCTGGCGCGTGCTCCTCACAGGGCTCCTCGTTCTGGGCCTATGTGGTCTCGACGCCAGCCGCACCCAGGCGTTCTCGTTGATGGAAAACCCCTTCGCGCAGCAAGGAGAAAAGCTGACGAGCGCGGAAGTCAAGGAACTCGCCGAACAGGGCTACAGCGTCGCGCTGTCAGCCGACGGCGATACGGCGCTGATTGGCAGCCCCGCCTACAAAGAATCCGTCAGCGAGGAGTTCGCGGGCGCCGCCTGGGTGTATGTGCGCACGGGCTCGACCTGGACGCTGCAGGCGAAGCTCATCGGCAGCGAAGGCAGCGGCGATGCGCAGCAGGGTCACAGCGTGGCGCTCTCGGCGAACGGCGATACGGCGCTGATCGGTGGTCCCGAGGACGAGGGCGAAGACGAAGACTATTACGGCGCCGCGTGGGTCTTCAGGCGCAACGGCACGAAGTGGGAACAGGTGGGCAAGAAGCTCGTTGCCGGTGGCGCAGGCGCGACCAAGAAAGCGAGTCAGGGCTCGAGCGTCGCCCTCTCCGCCAACGGCGAAATCGCGCTGATCGGTGCCGAAGACAACGAAGAAGGCGGCGTGAGAGGAGTGGGTGCGGCCTTCGTATTCAGGTGGAACGGCAGCGAATTCAAGCAGCAGGGCGGGCCGCTCGTCGGTCACCACGGCACGGCGATCGGACA
>Ga0335075_10003893_pt1 | contig 23437 bp, 20 predicted proteins | sample Lox_Sample_24_FD_206723 | JGI IMG/M metagenome (GOLD analysis project Ga0335075, IMG submission 206723) | Soil microbial communities from Loxahatchee National Wildlife Refuge, Florida, United States - Lox_Sample_2.4 | ecosystem: Environmental > Terrestrial > Soil > Wetlands | place: USA...
TGCGGATCGGCCGCCAGCGCCTCGGCGGAGGCGTCGGCGATGCCGTGCTGGGCCGCATACGGGCCGACCGAATCGGCGTCGAAGACCAACAGCGCGGTGTTGTACGGGCGGCCGTCGCCGATCGTCAACATCGCGCCGACCATCGGGCAGGCAGCCATCACGGTGGTCTCAATGTTGGCCGGCGACATGTTCTTTCCGGCCGCGTTGATGATCAACTCCTTCTTGCGATCGACAATCCGCAGATAACCTTGCGCGTCGACGTCCAGAATGTCGCCGGTGTGCAGCCAGCCGTCCGGGTCGATGGCCTCGGCGGTCTTCGCCGGCTCGCCCCGATAGCCCTTCATCACCAGTGGGCCACGCACCAAATATTCGCCGTCGTCGGCGATCTTGCCCTCCAGCCCCGGCAGCAGCTTTCCGACTGTGCCCAGTCTCGCCTCGCCCGGATGGCTCACGCTGGCAACGCAGCTCAGCTCGGACATGCCCCACACCTCGGCGATCGGGATGCCGATGCCGGCGAAGAAGGCCAGCGTTTCGTTGGGAATCGGTGCCGCACCCGACACCGCCCACCGCAGCTCGTCGAGCCCCAGCCTGGCCCGCAGTTTCGACAGCACCAACTCGTCGGCTTTGTCCCATTCGGCGGCTGCGTCCTCGGGAAGCGGCTCGCCGGCAACCAACGCCGCGGCGCGTTTCCCGGCAACCGACATGGCCCATTGCAATGCCTGGCGCTTCGTCTCGTCCTGCTCGTGGGTGACAGCGAATTCGATTGCGGCTTTGAGCTTTTCCCAGATCCGGGGCACGGCGCCCCAAATGGTGGGACGCGCGTCGGCCAGCGCCGCCGCAATCGCGCGAGCATCGGCGACCACCGTGACCTGGGCCCCGAACACCTCTTGGTTGTACAACGCCATCGTGCGGTCGGCGATGTGGGCCGTCGGCAAGAAGGACGTGACACGATCACCGAACTGCACGCCCAGCACGCCCTCCAGGGCTTGCGCCTCGAACAGCAGGTGGGCGTGCGTCATCTCCACCCCTTTGGGATTTCCCGTCGTCCCGGACGTGTAGATCAGCGTCACCACATCGTCGGGCTGCACCGCCCGCCACGTCGAGTCGAAATCAAAATCTTCGGTCCCGGCGGCGTAGAGGTCATCCAGCGAAAGTGTGCCCTCCGGGGAGCCGTCGATGCAGATGATGTGCTCCAACTTCGCGCCACTGGCCCGGATTCGGTCGACGTACTGCTGCTCACAGATCACCACCTTGGTGCCGGCATTGTCGAAAACGTAGGTGAATTGTTCGGCGGGCAGCGTGTTGTACACGGAGAACGACGTGGCGCCAAGGTGCTGAGCACCCACTTCCAGCGGGTAGAACTCGATGCGGTTGGCCATCATCAGCGACACCGTGTCGCCGCGACGCACCCCGAGGCCGGCCAGGCCGGCCGCGACCCGTCTCACGTCAGCCGCGTACTCCCGCCAGGTCATCGTCTGGGTGTCGCCGGGGGTGCGGAGCGCGACGGCGTCCGGGTCGATCGCCGCGTTGCGCTGGAATGCCTCACATAGCGTGGTCGGCTGCTCGGAGCTGGTTTTCGAATCGATCACTCAGCCGAGGCTAGTCCGAGAGTAGGTTGCCGGTATGGGAATTGCGCTCACCGAGTTAACACCCGTCGAGCGGACCGCGTTCGTGACCCAATACGCCCGCGCTCTCGACAGCCGTTGGCCCAGGCCGATACTCGGCGACACGCTGGCCGACGAAATCGTGGGCAAGATCGACTACGACTTCGCCGCTTTGGGCGTGCCGTCCAGCGCAGTGCGCCAGACCGCGCTACGCGCCAAGATGCTCGATGATCGCGCACGCAATTTCGTGGCCGAACACCCCGACGCCGTCATCGTCGACCTCGGTGCGGGCCTGGGCACCGGCATGCTGCGGGTCGCGCCGCCGGTCACGGTGGACTGGTACAACGTCGATCTGCCGAATGTCATCGCGTTGCGCGACGAAGTGGTGCCGGCCGGCGGTCATGCATATTCAGTGGCGGCGTCACTGGCCGACGATGGCTGGGCCGACTCGATCCCGGCAGACCGGCCCACCATGCTGATCGCCGACGGTCTGCTGGCCTTCCTGTCCGAGCCGGTGATCGTCAAGTTGTTCCGCGGCATTCCCGAGCATTTCCGGTCCGGTGAACTCGCTCTCAACGACTACGGCCGGGTCGGCTGGCTCAGCCTGCAAGCCATGAAAGTGGTGTTCAGCGCCGTCGGAAACCAGTGGGCCTACCGGGGTTTCAACGACGCGCGCCTGCCCGAGACATGGAGCCCGCGCCTGACGCTGGTCGAGGAAGCCAGTCTGGCCCACGCTCCAGAGGTCGACTTGTATCCAGCTGCTGCGCGTATGTCCACGCGACTGATGGGAACGACCACGCGCGGTGCCCGCACGGCACGGATCTTGCGCTATCGCTTCTGAAACCAGAGAGGTGACAACGATGGCTGCGACGCTGATCACGGGTGCGACCGTATGGGACGGGATCTCGGCCCAGTCGGCGCCACGGCAGGTGCTGGTCGCCGATGGTCGTATCCAGCGCGTCGCCGACGCTATCGAGGCGCCGCCCGGCGCGACGGTGGTGGACCTCGCCGGTCACACCGTGACGCCCGGTTTCATCGACTGCCATGTCCACGTGACGTTGGCGCCGCCGGTCGGCGTGATGCTCGCCCTCGAGTCGAGCACCGCGAAGACGTTAAAGGCCCTGCCGATACTGCGCGCGCTGCTGATGAACGGGTTCACGACGGTGCGCGACTTAGGCTGCGGAGACGTCGACTACCCCACGATCGACCTGCGCAACGCCGTGGCGGCCGGGATTGTGGAGGGTCCGCGAATGCTGGTGGCGCCGCATCTGATTTCCGCGCGCGGGGGCCACGGGGACTTCAGCGGGATGCTGGCCGACGAATATCAAGGGTGTTGCAGGCCACTGGAATTGGCGGCAGCCGACGGCGGCGACGAGATCCGCACCCGGGTGAGGCAGGAAGTCCGCGCCGGCGCCGACTGGATCAAGTTCGGCGCCACCGGCGGCTTCGCCTCGCCGACGGACGACCCGGGGCACGCCACCTACAGCCAGGAGGAGATGAACGTTCTGGTCGCGACGGCCAATGATCTGCACGTCCCCGTCACCCCGCACAGTTACGGCGACGAGGGTATCCAGCGCGCCGTGCGGGCCGGTGTCCGCAGCATCGAACACGGCAACCTCGCATCGTCCGAGACGCTGCGAATGATGCACGACGCCGGGGTGTTCATGGTGCCCACGCAGTACACGATCCTGTCCGGCGCCCGCCGCGACGAAAACGACGCGGTATGGGCCGCGATGCCGGAGCACTCGCAACGCAAGATGCAGAAATACCGGGCCCCACTCTTGGACGCCGCCGAGCACCTAGCCGCCAGCGACGTGCGGATCGCCTTCGGGACCGACGCCGGAATGTTCCCCCATCAAGACAATTGGCGCGAGTTCCCGATGATGGTGTCCACCGGGATCAGCCCGTTGCGCGCGCTGCGCGCGGCCACCAGCGTGGCCGCCGAACTGCTGCAACTCGGCGATCTCGGGGTGATCGCCGAGGGCAAGGTCGCCGATCTTATCGCCATGCCGGGCGATCCCTTCGCCGATATCGCCGTCACCGAGCAGGTGGACTTCGTCATGAAAAACGGTGTGATTCGCAAAGATTCAGCTACAGCGGATAGCCCCTTGCCGCCGGCGTTGGCTAATCCCGGTTCGCGCGACCACGTTTGACCTCGCCCGCCGAATCGCTTCGGCCGCTCTTAGTCGCGCGGTTCCGCGCTGAGTCCTTTGGCTTCTGCCGACCAGCCGCCACGCGAGTCTTGTCGACGGCAGTGCGCGTCGAGCGGCGCTGGCCGGATGGCGACGCCTGCCAATGACGCAATTGCGCCACGGCCGCCTCAAGCGTGTCCCGCAACGGGGCGATGTCTCCACGGACGCGGGCCAACAACATGCCTCCTTGTAGCGCCGCGATCACTGAACTCGCCAGCCGACGTGGCTCGGCGTCGGCGACCAGCTGTCCCCGATCCTGAATGGTCTGCAACCCGTTCGCCAACGGGGCTTCCCAGCGGCGGAACGCTTCGTCGAGAAGCGGGCGAAATGTCTCATCGTTTTTAAGCTCCGCCGCCATCGTGCCCAGCGGGCACGCAAAAGGGCCGCCGGGAGCAGAATGTGCGGTCAGGATCTCTGATACCCAAGCGTCGATGCCCTCCCAGGATTCGATGTGGGTCAGGCTGGGCTGTTGTGCGAGCACCAACTCCAGCTGCCGCTCGATGACCGCCGCAACGAGGTCGGCTTTGCTGTCGAAGTAGTGGTACAGCTGCGATTTACCCGAGCCTGCCGCCGCAAGGACGTCATCCAGACTCGTCATGCTGACACCTTTTTGATACATCAAAGTTGCGGCGGCGTCGATGATCGACGCGCGGGCACGACGGCCACGCTCGGTGACTGGCAGCGCCCGTGGGGACACCGCCGATGACGACGTAGACACTGACCTAGTTTACAAGCGCGTTACGCCTCCAGCGCCACATCGGAAGTTCACGCACGTCGCTGCGAGCATTACGCCCATCAGGTCAGGGTCATCGAAAGCCGCAAACCCCAATTAAATTCCGCGACTTAGTGGGTCTCGGCCGTTATGCCGGCCAGCGCGCCGATTATGTCGCCCACCTCGGTACGGGTGGTGTAGTCGGGATGCACGTCCACGAACCGCACGATGCGGTCCGGGTCGACGATCAGCACGGTCGGCATCGGCAGTTCTGTGGAGCCCTCCTCGTTCACTTGGGCAAGGTCAAGGCCCAGCTTGCGCTGCGCCGCGAGCACTTCTTCGGCCTGCTCGAACGCAATCCCGATCCGGCGGGCCAACCGGCTGCCCGGGTCCGACAGCACTTCAAAAACCAGGCCCGCCTTCTCGGCGGTGGACAGCGACTTGTCGGGCGTCTGAGGGCTGATGGCGGCCAGTGTGGCGTGCCACGCACCCAGTTGCGGCAGCAGCTCGCGCTGGTAGGTACGCAGCGCCAGGTTGCAGTACGGGCACCAGCCGCCGCGGTAGAACACCAACACTGCCGGGCCGGCGGACACCAGGTCGTCCAATGTCACCGGTGTCCCCATGGCGTTGCACAGCGTGAACGATGCGAGTGTGTCCCCAACTTTCACAGTGCCGCTCGGGATCCCGCGCTCGCGGAGCTGTTGTGAATTGCGGCTGAACACCTCGACCACGTCGGGGGGCAACTGCGCCGCTGACGTCGCCTGCAGCTGCTTTGATTGCTCGCGGATGGTTAACGACATGGGACCTCCTCGAACCGCGCGTCACCGGACGCCGGATAGATTGTACCAATCAGTACACAGTATATGGGGTTTAATGCAACCACCGGCATCTCATGTTGTCAATGCATCAACCAGCGGTCCAGTTGCGCAACATACTTTGCCCTAAAGCGGACCGGACTCGGCCGTCAGCTGCCGGTTGTGAATGTACTTGACAGTACATCAGAGATTCGGGGAACGTAGACGACATCGACGCGACCACAGAGCGGAGCAGAGTTTTGCAAATCCTACGTACCCCCGACGCACGGTTCGTCGGACTGCCAGGTTATTCGTTCGAGCCCAACTACGTCGACGTCGACGCCGGCGGCGCAACGCTTCGAGTGCACTACGTCGATGAAGGCTCAAAGACGGCGCCAGTGGTACTACTTCTCCACGGTGAACCGTCCTGGTCCTACCTGTACCGCCACATGGTTCCGGTCCTCACCGCTGCCGGCCTGCGTGCGGTGGCCATAGACCTGGTGGGCTTTGGTCGCAGCGACAAACCCGCCGACCGCGCCGATTACACCTACCAGGCCCACGTCGACTGGATGCGTGGGGCAATCGACGCCATCGGATTGAGCGATATCAACCTGGTTTGCCAAGACTGGGGTGGCCTGATCGGACTTCGCCTGGTCGCAGAGGAACCGAATCGCTTTTCTCGAGTGGTTGCGGCCAACACTTTCTTGCCGACCGGCGATGTTCATCCGGGCGAAGCATTTCTGGCTTGGCAGCGCTATAGCCAGGATGCCCCACATCTCAAGGTGGGTGAGATCGTCAATGGCGGTTGCCGCACAACGCTGCCCAGCGAGGTCATCGAAGCCTACGACGCCCCGTTTCCCGACGACAGCTTCAAGGCCGGCGCTCGGCAGTTCCCGTTGCTGGTGCCCACGTCGCCCGACGATCCAGCCGCTCCAGCCAACCGGGCGGCCTGGGCAGCGCTTGCCAACTACGACGGTCCATTCCTTTGCGCGTTCTCTGATTCAGATCCGATCACCCGCGGAGCTGACAAAGTCCTGGCAGCGCACGTGCCCGGAGCTCGTCACCACCGGCCGGTCACGATCGAGGGCGCCGGTCATTTCCTGCAAGAAGACAAAGGCGAAGATCTAGCACGGGTGGTCGCTGATTTCGTTGACGCCACCAGCTAACCCGTCACAGCCGTCCTCATAGCCAGCGCAGCAGCGGCCCGTCGATCAGAATCCCGGCCCGTTGCCTTCGCTTCAGTGCTGACAAGATGAGCGACGTTGTCGAAACTCGCGCAGCGAGAAGCGGCCAGGCGATGACGACAACCGAGAGTGCCCCCATGATCGGGTACTGCGCGATGAGCTGGTCCGAGCTCCAATAGGTCATCAGTGTCAGCAGTGAAACCATCGCGGCCGGCAGGGTCAGAACGCCCAGTATCAGCGCGATGCCCAGGCACGTCTCAAGCAGCGGAGTGAGGAAACCGAATAGGCCGGGCCAGCCGTGGAGCGCGAATTCCGCTACGGCCCTGAAGTACTCGGGCACCCGGCTGTTGGTTTTTGCGCCGTCGGCGACCAACAGGATGTCCGCCCGACCGAAGTGTGCGCTGTATTTGAAAATCCCCTCGTGAAGCCACAGGATCCCGAGACCAACCCTTGTTGCACCGACAACAGCCGGTGCAACAAGGGCTGCCGCCCTCACTTGGATCTTCATGCCAGTGCGGCTGCTCCGAATACGGCCTTTGCCTTGTCGCAGTTGATCACAACGGTGTTGTACTTCGACGCGTCCGTTCCGGTGATGGAGAACGTCTGAGACGCTTTGTCGAATGCGACCTTACCGAGCGCCGAGCCTGCGGCCACTGAGTTTTCATCGGTGCCGTTGGTCAAGTAGATGTGCAGATCCGGGCCCGGATCCGACGAGAACCCCGACAGTTCAACCTGATCACCGGCGATCTTGACCGCGCCAGCGACGTGCTTGTCGTTGAGACCCATGAAAGTCCCGGTCCTGGTGCTCGACGCACCCTGCATCATCGCACTCGTCATCGCGGACGACTGCGGACTGGATCCGGCGCTTTGCGTTGAGGTGCCGCAAGCCGTCAAGGCCGCGGCACCGGCCAGTAGCGTGGCCCCTGCCAGCCTTTTGAATCGCATCTGGATGTCCCTTCTCGATAGATTGTACTAATTGGTACAGCCACCGTAGCACGGCAAGTCCTAGGCCGCGCACGTGCTGATTTACGCCTTATGACACGGTTCCGGGGCCATCACGGTTCGGTATGGCTGCCTGGCCGACCACATCGCATGCGAAGCCGCGCCTCGCTACACTACGCAGGGCGTACTATTCGGTACAAAAACCTAGCCGCCCAGGCAACCCGGTCCGAGCAGAGCCTTGAGATCGCCCATCAGCGCCGGGGACGGTGTCACCCGTAGCGACGAGTCCAACTCCAGTGTGGTGATCCGGTCCCCGCTGACCAGCCGCAGATGCACCTGCGACGTGCCAGGGTGTTGTGCGAGCACTTGTTTGAGCGCGCTGACCTTGTCGATGGTGCATTGCCGCGTCGGCAGGCTTACCGCCAGTGGTCGGTTGACCTGCGCATTGGAAAAGTCCGGCACCACAAGGTCGTTGGCGATCAGCGTGGTCCGGTCGTCGCGGATGGCGACTTTGGCGGTGATCAGCACCACCGCGTCGTCAACGACGTCGGCGCCCAACGCGGAGTAGGTGTGCGGAAAGAACATCACTTCGATGCCACCAGTGAGGTCTTCCAGCTGGGCTGAGGCCCAGGGCATTCCGTTCTTGTTCACCCGGCGATTTACCGACGCCAGGATGCCGCCCACCTTCACCATGGTTTCGTTGGGCACGTCGCCGTCGAGGATTGCCGGTATCGCGGTGTCGACCTGGGTCGCCAGCAGATGCGCCACGCCGTTGAGCGGATGTCCGGAGACATACAAGCCCAGCATCTCGCGTTCCAACGCCAGTTTGTGCTTGTCGTCCCACTCGTCGTCGGGGACCCTGATGGTGAAAACCGCATCGGCTCCTGCTCCCCCATCATTGGGGTCGCCGCCGAACAGGTCGAACTGCCCCATCGCCTCGGCCTTCTTGGTGCCCAGCACCGAGTCGACCGCGTCGGTGTGCACCAGAAACAACCCCTTGCGCGGGTGCTTCAGCGAGTCGAACGCGCCGGACTTGATCAGCGATTCGGTGACCTTCTTGTTGCAGGCGGCGATGTCGACTTTGTTGAGGTAGTCGGAGAAGTCGGTGAACTTACCCTTGTCGGTGCGGGTATTGATCAGCGAGGCAACCACATTGGCGCCGACGTTACGCACCGCTCCCAGCCCGTAACGGATGTCGGCGCCGACCGAGGCGAAGTTCAATCCGGACTCGTTGACGTCCGGCGGCAGCACGGTGATCCCGAGCTTACGACAGTCGGCCAGATAGACGGCGGCCTTGTCTTTGTCGTCACCGACCGAGGTGAGTAGGCCCGCCATGTACTCGGCGGGATAGTTCGCCTTCAGATAAGCCGTCCAGTACGACACCATGCCGTATCCGGCGGCATGCGACTTGTTGAACGCGTAGTCGGCGAATGGAAGGATGGTGTCCCACAGCGCTCTGATGGCCTTGGCCGAGAATCCGTTGGCCTGCATGCCTTCCGAGAAGCCTTCGAATTCCTTTTCCAGGACCTCGCGCTTCTTCTTGCCCATCGCCTTGCGCAGAATGTCGGCTCGTGCCAGCGAGTAGCCGGCCACCTTCTGCGCGATGCGCATGATCTGCTCCTGATAAACGATCAGGCCGTAGGTCTCGGCGAGAATCTCGCGCAGCGGTTCCTCGAGTTCGGGGTGAATGGGCTTGATCGCCTGCCGGTTGTTCTTGCGGTCGGCGTAATCGTTGTGGGCGTTCATGCCCATCGGGCCGGGCCGGTACAGCGCGATCACCGCGACGACGTCTTCGAAGCCGGTGGGCTGCATCCGGCGCAGCAGGTCGCGCATCGGCCCGCCGTCGAGCTGGAACACCCCGAGCGTTTCACCGCGGCCCAGCAGCTCGAAGGTGGCCTTGTCGTCCAGCGGCACCGATTCCAGGTCGAGGTCAATTCCCCTGTTGGCCTTGATGTTCTCGATCGCGTCGCCGATGATCGTCAGGTTGCGCAGACCCAGGAAGTCCATCTTCAGCAGGCCGATGGCCTCGCAGGACGGGTAATCCCAGCCGGTGATGATGGCACCGTCCTGCGGTCGCTTCCACAGCGGAATCGCCTCGGTCAGCGGCTCACTGCTCATGATCACCGCGCAGGCGTGCACGCCCGCGTTGCGGATCAGGCCCTCCAGGCCGCGCGCGGTTTGGTAGATGGTCCGCACGTCGGGGTCGGTGTCGATCAGTCCGCGGACCTCGGCGGCTTCCTTGTAACGCTCGTGGTCGGGGTCGGTGATGCCCGACAACGGGATGTCTTTGGCCATGATCGCCGGCGGTAGCGCCTTGGTGATCCGGTCGGCGATCGCGAAACCGGGCTGCCCGTAGTGGATTCGGGCGGAGTCCTTCAGTGCCGCTTTGGTCTTGATGGTGCCGAAGGTGATGACCTGGGCAACGCGGTCATGTCCCCACTTGTCGGCGGCGTAGCGCACCATTTCGCCCCGGCGACGGTCGTCGAAGTCGATGTCGATGTCGGGCATCGACGTGCGCTCGGGGTTGAGGAACCGCTCGAACAGCAGGCCGTGCGGGATCGGGTCGATGTCGGTGATGCCCAGCGCGTACGCCACCAGCGAACCGGCCGCCGACCCGCGGCCCGGGCCGACCCGGATATCGACCGACCTCGCATAGTTGATCAGGTCGGCGACGATCAGGAAGTAGGACGGAAAACCCTTGCCGCAGATGACGTCGATCTCGTAGGCGGCGCGCTCGGCATACCCGTCCGGCGCACCGGCGGGGAACCGTCGGCGCAGACCGGCGTCCACCTCGTGGCGCAACCACGAGGCCTGGTCGTGCCCGTCGGGCACCGGGAAGATCGGCATCCGGTCGCGCGGTGCCCACACGTCGGCATACGAGGTCACCCGTTCGGCGATGAGCAGCGTGGAGTCGCACGCCTCGGCAACCTCGCCGTCCCAGATGGCGCGCATCTCGGCGGCTGACTTCAGGTAGTAGCCGTCGCCGTCGAACTTGAACCGGTTCGGATCCGACAGCGTCTTGCCGGTCTGAACACACAGCAGCGCCTCGTGGTTGTGCGCGGCGTCGCGGGTGACGTAGTGGCAGTCGTTGGTGGCCAGCGGCGGGATGTTCAGCGTCCGGCCGATTTCCAGCAGCCCGTCGCGGACTCGGCGTTCGATGTCCAGGCCGTGGTCCATCAACTCCAGGAAGTAATTCTCGGCGCCGAAGATCTCCCGCCACTTGGCGGCGGACTCGAGCGCTTCGCGCCGCTGGCCGAGCCGCAGCCGGGTCTGCACCTCCCCGGACGGGCAGCCGGTAGTGGCGATGATGCCGGCCGCGTGCTCGGCGATCAGCTCGTCGTCCATCCGCGACCACTTGCCCAGCTGGCCCTCGAACGACGCCCGCGACGTCAGCTTGAACAGGTTCCGCAGGCCGGTGGCGTTCTCGGCCACCATGGTCAGGTGGGTGTAGGAGCCGCTGCCGGACACGTCGTCGCTCTTCTGCCCGGGGTCGCCCCACAGGATGCGGCGGGTGTCGAAACGGGAAGCGGGTGCCACATAAGCCTCGACGCCGATGATCGGCTTGACGCCTGCCTCGGTGGCCGCGTTGTAGAACTCGCTGGCGCCGAACATGTTGCCGTGGTCGGTCATTCCGATCGCGGACATCTCCAGCCGCTGCGCCTCGGCCAGCATCGGCGCGATCTTCGCGGCACCGTCCAACATCGAGTACTCGGTGTGGTTATGCAGGTGCACGAACGACTGACTCATAAGGACGCCAGTCTATGACCGCGCACCGACGACTCCCCGGCGTGTCGCCGAGTGTGTCTTGCTGTCCGGCCAACTCACGTGCGGAGCGCGACGATGTCTGAATCGGTGCCGTGAGCAGCCTCGGCCTGCTTCCAGTGGCGGCGCGCGTCCGGAGCGTCCGCAGTGTCCTGCGGCACGTCGGGCGTTATTCCGGGATCGGGCGTGTGTAACCGTTCGGGTCGCACATGCGCTGTGGGCGGCGGTCGCGATGGCCACCAGTTTGCCTTTCCGACCAGCACCGCCATCGCGGGCACGGTGATGGTGCGCACCAGGAAGGTATCCAGCAGAAGCCCGGTCCCGATAATGAAACCCGCCTAGCGTGGCATTAGGGTGCGTCCCCCTAGCGGCATCGACGATGCGGCGAATCTGATTCATCGCCCCGGTGGCAAAGGGGTTGAGTTTGGATTGCTGCGGGGCGGCCGAGCGGTTCGGCAATCGCGGCCTAGTGGCTGGGTCCGCCGCGGAAGCGGTTGCCGATCCGGATCCCGGGCAGCAGCAGGCTGCGCGGAACGAATCTGCCGCCGATGCTGACCGCTTTGGGCAGGACGCCGGGCACCACGCTGCGCTTGCCGGCCAGCATCCCGCCGATGGCCTCTTCGGCGACGTCGTGCGGCGAGACCTGCGCGATGGGGATGCTGAAACGCTCGGCGTTGGCAATCTCGCCCCACTCGGTCGGGACCGGGCCCGGGCACAAGACCGTGACCGAGACGCCCGTTCCGTGGAGCTCCTCATGGACGGCTTCGGAGAAGGTCTGCACAAAGGCCTTGGTGGCCGAGTAGACGGCCATGAACGGAATCGGCTGGAATCCCGCGATCGATGCGATGTTGAGCACTGCGCCGGCTCCCCGCTCGACCATGCCGGGCAGCGCGGCATGGGTCAGTTCCATCAGCGCCAGCGAGTTGAGGACGACTTCTTCGCTTTCCCGCTCGACCGGCAGGGTCTGGAAGATGCCGCTGGTGCCGAAGCCGGCGCTGTTGCACAAACCGGCCACCGGTTCGCTGCGCAGCCGCTCGGCCAGTTGCTCACGCGACCCGGCGTCGCCCAGGTCGAGGGGCATAACGTCAACCCCTATCGAGTACTGGGTGCGCAGCTCACCGGCGAGGTCATCGAGACGTTCCCGGCGACGGGCGACCAGCACCAGCGGGTAGCCGCGCCGGGCCAGACCGCCGGCCAGCTCGGTGCCGATGCCCGAGGAGGCGCCGGTGACGACGACGGGTGCCTGGTTGCTTGGTTTCGGAAGGCTCATTATCCCCTCACCAGTGGATTCCGCGGGTTGCCCGGACGAACGTTTCGCTGCGCGAATCGAATTCCGGTGTGCGGCTGTCAGATTCGTCTCCCTTGGCCGCCGACGAGTCATCGAACATGCTGAACGCACGGTTGCGCACCCGATCCATGACGGCCGGGTTGACGGCATCGGCGACGGCGGCGAACTGCCCGAACGGTGAGCTGGCCCGTCGTGGTCGATGCACGATGGCATCGGTGATCACGCCGGCCGCCTGATCGGGCGTGAGCGCCGGGAACTTGTCGTACATCTTGGTCGGACTGATCATCGGCGTGCGCACCAGCGCCATGTGCACCGTGGTGAATTTGACGTCGTCGTTGACGACCTCGGCTTGCAGCGCATCGCAAAGGCTGTCGAGCGCGGCCTTGCTGGCGATGTACGCACCGAAGCGCGGTGCGCGAGTCTGCACGCCGACCGAGGACACGTTGATGATCTGACCGTAACCGCGTTCCCGCATCCCGGGGATGAACTTCAGGATGAGCTGAACCGCCCCAAGGTAATTCAGCTGCATCGTCCGCTGGTAGTCGTGGATCCGATCGTAAGACAGTGCCAGCGATCGCCGAATTGACCGTCCGGCGTTGTTGACCAGGATGTCGACGCCGCCGAGATCGGCGAGCACCTTGTCCGCCATCGCGGCGATGGCATCCATATCGGCCAGATCGCACGGGTATACGTGGGCGGTGCCGCCGTCGCTGCGGATTTCGTCTGCCACTTTTTCCAGCTTCTCCGGGGTCCGCGCCACCAGCACCACCTCGCCGCCGGCCGCGGCGATCTTCTTGGCTGCCGCCTCCCCAATGCCCGACGACCCACCGGTGATGAGGACGATCCGGCCGTCGGCGGCGTCTTCGAGCGTGCGGCCCTGAACCGCATCGAGCAGATTCCGGAGATAGAACGGTCGGTACCGGCCCGCCGAATTCGGCGTGTTGACGAGGTTGGACATCGCTGCAAAAGGCTTCTCGACGAGGCTGGTCAGGTCGCCCAGATTCATAGGTTTCTCGCTCCCCGTTGACTGCTCTGGAAAAGATTCCCTCACAGAGTCTGCTACCAACGCTCGCAACTTGATGGTGATTCGCTGGCAATCGGCTTGTTACACCGGGTAACTGCGCGGTGATGGTGCTCTAACTGCAGGGCAACGGCCGGATGGTCCGCTATCTACCATGCGAATGCCCGCACTCCTCCGCCGGTCAAAGATCGACACCATCTACGAGCGGATCGGCGGCTACGAGGCCCTGAAAGTCGTCGTCGAGGACTTCTACTGCCGCGTGCTCGACGACGATCACCTGTCGGGTTTTTTCGCCGGAGCCAACATGAACCGGCTGAAAGGCAAACAGGTCGAATTCTTCGCCGCCGCACTCGGCGGGCCGAAACCGTACATCGGCGCCCCGATGAAGCAGGTCCACCAGGGGCGCGGGATCACCATGCATCACTTCAACTTGGTGGCCGGACATTTGACGTGCTCGCTGGCCGCGGCCGGCGTGCCCGAGGCCACGATCGAAGAAATCCTCGGCGCCATTTCACCGCTGGCCGCCGACATTGCATGGGATCACGCCACGGCCCAAGTCTGAGCACCCCCTCACGCTTCGCCGAGCGTGCTTCGTCTGCGAATTCCATCGGCCTGGGTCTCGCATCGACGGCACGCTCGGCGAACCTCACCGCAGCGCGGCCAGTTGCGCGCGCAGGTATTCGGCCACCGCGGCGTCGGTGGTCAAGTCAATGGCGCGCTGATAAGCCGCCGCGGCGGCGACCGCCCGGCCGGCCCGAGCCAGTAGGTGCGCGCGCGTCGTCCAGGCCGGCTGAAACCGCTGCGCCGCCGGATCGGTGATCGCGTCCAGCGCCTGCAAACCCGCGGCCGGCCCTTCAATTTCAGCGTCGACGGTAGCCAAGGCGACCGCGCCACCCAATGACGGCGCGACCCGAAGCAACGCGCGGTGCAGCCGACGCAGCGCCGACCAGTCGACCGGTCTGCTGCAGTGCGCCGACTGGATCGCCGCCTCAAATTGGTAGCGGCCAGGTCGACCAAACCCGTGCGCCCGGTGTAGCAGGGCCTCGCCGCGGGCGATCAGCGCCGAGTCCCACAACGCCGGATCTTGGTCGTCCAGCGGCACGAATGCACCATCGCGGGTGCGCCGGGCGGCCCGACGCGACTCCGACAAGCACACCAGCGCCGCCAAACCCAGTGTCTCGGGTTCGTCGGGCAACAGCTCGACGAGCACCAGCGCGAGATGAAGCGCCTCGGCCGACAACGATTCGATTGCGGCGCCCGCCGATTGCCAGTCGATCGCGTACGCGCCGTAGACCGCCTCCAGCACAGCGGGCAACCGTTCGTCCAGGTCGGCGCGGCCGGGCAGCACGAAGGGGATGCGAGCGTCGCGGATGCGGCGTTTGGCGCGGACCAGCCGCTGGGCCATCGTCGCGGCGGGCACCGCGAACGCCGCCGCGATCGCTGCGGCCTCGACGCCGAGCACGGTCTGCAACATCAACGGGGTGCGGCAGTTGACGGCGATCGCCGGGTGAGCGCACAGCAGCATCAGCTCCAGCCGCCGGTCGGGAATCGCGTCCAAATCCAACTCGCTTGTATCGCAAGCAATGTCGGACAGCGGATCGGTCATCCGGTAGGCGTGCGACTTCCAGTGGTCGCGCAGCCGGTTTCGGGCCACGGTGAGCACCCAGCCGGCTGGGTTGGCGGGGATGCCCTCGATCGGCCATCGGGTCAGGGCGCGCTCCAGCGCGTCGGCGATGGCGTCCTCGGCTGCGGCGATGTCGCCGCTGCCCGCGGCGAGCACCGCCAGCAGTCGGCCGTAGCCGGCGCTAACCAGCTCGGCGACCCGGGTCTGCGCATCACTCAGGGCTGTACCAGCCTTTGCCGCTGGCGTAGGTGACCGCGACGGGACGGATCTCGACGGTGCCCCAGTCGACGGCCGGGCAGCGTTTGGCCCACGCCAACGCGGCGTCCAGGTCGGGCACATCGATCACGAACACCCCGCCCAGACGCTCTTTGGTGTCGGCGAACGGGCCATCCTGGACCATGGGACTGCCGTCGCGCGCGGTAAACGTCGTCGAGGCGACAGCCGATTGCAGCACTTGCGTGCCGATCAGCACGCCCGCCGCGTCGAGGTCATCGGCATACCGGGCGAACGCTGCACGCGCAGGTGCCATGTCCTCCTCGGTCAGGCCGATCTCCGGGCCCTCCTGATAGTGCATGAGCAGGCAGTACTGCATAGTGGTGTCCTTTCCGGCTCGATGATGACACCTCAATGACGATTGAGACCGGACCGAATCGACAACGTCTCGTTGGAGGCTGCAAATGCGGCGCGCCCGGCCTAGACTTGAGCCTGGAGTTCGTCATGTGGCGGCTTCAGTAAAACGAAAGCCTGCAATGTTTTCCGGCCCCACCCGCATCGCCGGCGCCCTGGTTATCGCCATCGCGGTACTTACCGGCACCGCAATTCCGCCTGGTGGCACGGCGGCGGCCGACCCGAGCCAGGACGACAAGTTCTTGACACTGCTCGGCGACGAAGACATCCCCGCCATCGATAACGCGTCGAGCCTCATCGGCACAGCCCGCAAAGTCTGCGGCAAACTCGACGACGGCGTGCCACCGGGCGACTTGGTGGAATTGATTAGAAACAATGGGTTTAACGAGAATCCGCTCGCGCGCCTTTATCCTCAACGTCGCATTACGAAAACCATCGACCGATTCATCGACGCGGCAGTGCAGGCCTACTGCCCGTACGACCAAGGCAAGATAGCGTCCATCACTGCGCAGGCCGCGACGGCGTCGAATGAACCGACGCGCCGCGTCGCCGTGTACATCCGCAACACGGACGTGCCGTCGCTCGCCTTGGGCATCGCAGCGGTTCCCGCCGGAGAGGTGCCGCCGTCGAACCCGCCGGCGATTCCGGCGCAACCGCCGGACGCGCCACACGAAGTCGCGCCCGCACCGCAACAATCGCCGCCTCATGCGCAACGTGTGCAGCCCGTACCGCAACAGGTGCCGCCGCAGGCGGACCTACCACCACAACAAGTGCCGCCGCAGGCGGACTTACCACCGCAACAGGCCGAGGCACCGCAGGCGGGGCCTCCTGCCACTGCTGGTCAGCCAGGCGACGGCGGTAGCGCTCCGGCGAGCCCCTCGCCGGAGCCCGCGCCGCCGGAGCAACCCGCGCCGCCAGGCCATGTCAGGCTTGCACCCTGAGACGAGGACGTCGGCAACAGCGGGAGCGTCCACCGCGGGCACCTAAGGCGTTGTGGAACGGGCGTCGGGCGCGAAACTAGGCAATCCGGCGGCCGTGGACTCAAGCGTCGTGGCGTAACACGTCCAAAGCGTGCTGCAGATCCGGCGGATAAGGGCTGACAATCTCAATCTGCCGGCCGTCGGCGGGATGCGTGAACGCCAACGACCGGGCGTGCAGCCATTGCCGTTCGAGTCCAAGCTTTTCCGCGAGTTTCGGGTTGGCGCCATATGTCAGGTCACCGCAGCAGGGATGGTGCAACGCCGCGAAGTGCACCCGGATCTGGTGTGTGCGACCGGTTTCCAGATGTACGTCGAGCAAACTCGCCGCGACGAAGGCTTCGATGGTGTCGTAGTGAGTGAGACTGTGTCGGCCGTTGGCGGTAACGGCGAACTTCCAGTCGTGCCCGCGGTGGCGGCCGATCGGCGCATCGATAGTGCCGCTGGACGGATCCGGGTGACCTTGCACCAGCGCGTGGTAGCGCTTGTCGACCGTGCGCTGCTTGAACGCCCGCTTGAGCACTGTGTACGCCCGCTCGGAGATCGCGACCACCATGACCCCGGAGGTGCCGACGTCGAGGCGATGCACAATGCCCTGCCGCTCGTGCACGCCGGAGGTGGTGATCCGGTATCCGGCTGCGGCCAGCCCGCCGAGCACCGTCGGCCCCGTCCAGCCCACCGACGCGTGCGCGGCCACCCCAGCCGGTTTGTCGACCGCCACGATGTCGTCGTCGGAGTACAGAATCGTCATGCCCTCGATGTCGACGGGCGTGTTCTCCAGCGGCGCGGGCGGTTCGGGCAACCGCACCTGCAGCCACGCCCCTGCGGCCAGACGATCCGACTTGCCCGCCGGCACACCGTCCAACTCGACGCCGCCGTCTTCGGCCAGCGCCGCGGCAGCGGTACGCGACAAGCCCAGCAGCCGAGACAGCCCGGCATCGACCCGCATACCCGCCAGGCCGTCCGGCACCGGCATCGATCGATCGGTCATATCAGCGTTGGTCGGCCCTGGAGCCAACGGTGCCGTCCTGTGGCTCATCGCCCTGGGCGTCTTCGGCCGGCGCGTCCGGCGTTTCGGTGTCCTCCGGCGCATCGGCGACATCGAGTGGGTCGTCCGCCTTCCGACGCCCGACGGTGTCGAAGTCGAAACCCATGGCCGAGAGCGTGACCAGCAGGATCGCCCCACCGACCACCGACGGGTCGGCGACGTTGAACACCGGCCACCAGCCGATCGACAAGAAGTCGACGACATGGCCCTGCAGGGGCCCCGGCGAGCGGAAAAACCGGTCGACCAGGTTGCCCGTGGCACCGCCCAGGATCATCCCGAGGCCGATGGCCCACCACGGCGACACCAGCCGCCGTCCCATCCAGAAGATCCCCGCCACGACACCGGTCGCGATCAACGTCAGCATCCAGGTGTAGCCGGTCGCCATCGAAAACGCGGCGCCGGAGTTGCGCACCAGCGTCCAGGTGACGGTGTCACCGATGATCGACACCGGCTGCCCAGGGGTAAGCAGTTTGACGGCGACGACCTTGGTGATGATGTCCAGCACCAGCACGACCGCAGCGACCGACAACAGCAGGCGCACCTGCCGTCGCGGCGCGGGAGCTTCGGCCTCCCCCGCCGTGGAGGCCTCGGCCATCGGCCCTGCCGACCCCGTTGGTTGGTCAGTCACTCCTACATCATCCACTAGGTCGTTTGGCGGCGACCCGCCGCGCCCGGCTCCGCCGCGCTCACGATCACCGCCGGTCGTTTGGCGGCGACCCGCCGCGCCCGGCTCCGCCGCGCTCACGATCACCGCCGGTCGTTTGGCGGCGACCCGCCGCGCCCGGCTCCGCCGCGCTCACGATCACCGCCGGTCGTTTGGCGGCGACCCGCCGCGCCCGGCTCCGCCGCTCACGATCACCGCCGGTCGTTTGGCGGCGACCCGCGGCGCCCGGCTCCGCCGCGCTCACGATCACCGCCGGTCGTTTGGCGGCGACCCGCCGCGCCCGGCTCCGCCGTACGGCGATGCGAGATGATTGCTCCCATGACCCGGCTCACCGTCATCGCCACCGGTGGGACGATCGCCAGTAGCGCCTCCGCCGATGGGGTGCGACGCCCAACGCGCAGCGGCGCTGAGTTGACCGCCGGCCTGAACGTCGACGTCGTCGATGTGCTGTCGCTCGACAGCTCGCAACTGACCCCGGCCGACTGGGACGTCATCGGCGCGGCTGCCCGTGCCGCGGCGGCCGGCGGCGCCGAGGGCGTGGTCGTGACGCACGGCACCGACACTCTTGAGGAAACGGCGCTGTGGCTGGACCTCACCTACGGCGGCGCGATTCCGGTGGTGATCACCGGTGCACTGCGCAGCGCCGATTCACCCGACGCCGACGGGCCGGGAAATGTGCGCGACGCGCTGGCGGTGGCGTCCAGCCCCGCCGCCCGCGACCTCGGCGTGCTGGTGTGCTTCGACGGCCGGGTGTTACAGCCGTCGGGCCTGCACAAGGCGGCGACGGCAGACGGTTTCGCCGGCGAGTTACTCGGCCGCGTCGACGGCGGGGTGCTGCTGGCGCGGCCCAAGACGCGCCCCTTCCTCCGCGAGCTGAGCGCTGCGAGCGCGCCGCGCGTCGACATCGTCGCGGCATATCCGGGCGCTGACGCGGTGGCGATGGACGCCTGTGTGGCCGCGGGCGCCCGCGGCATCGTGCTGGAAGCGCTCGGCTCGGGCAATGCCGGCGATGCGGTGATCGACGGGGTGCGCCGGCACTGCCGAAACGGCGTCGTGGTCGCGGTGTCTACCCGGGTCGCCGGCGGCCGCGTCAGCCCGGGATACGGTCCCGGCCATGACTTGGTCGCTGCGGGCGCGGTGATGGTGTCGCGCCTGCCCGCGAGTCAGGCGCGGGTGCTGGTGATGGCGGCGTTGGCGGCGGGTTTACCGCTGCGCGACGTGGTCGACCGGCTGCGCTGATGGGATCTGTTTACCTTGTCCTCTGATTTCGCCAGTTGTTTCGCTTGTCGATTATTTCGTTTCAGGAGCATCTAGCAGGGCGCGACTTATTTATCAGCACCGTGTGTACTCGGGCCGATTGGCCTGGCACATCGAGGTCTGACTTCGCAAATTTGTTTGGCGAATTATTTCGTTTCTGAGGACTAACTTAACGGAACCTGAGATAATTCAGCTGGTCGGGAGCCGGCGCCGTAGCGCGAGGTCGGCATCTAACACGGGGAATGGGGGAACGTAATCACCTGCCGTGCAGACCAGCTCGGACATTGTCTGTAATCATCAGAATTAGGGGGCACCTATGAAGAAAGTAATTCTCGGCGCTGCGCTGCGCTGTGCGGCGCCGCGGTAGCGTTGGCGGGGGCAGCCAACGCCGACAACAGCGACTTCCTGTCCGCCTCAACTGACGCACTAATCCTGGGCCCCACCGGCATACCGACACCGGATGCGGCCTACATCAGCGACGCGGAAAAGCTGTACCTCGACCCGAACGGGTACGACAGAACCACCGCGTCACTCCAGGGCGAACTGCTCGGGATGGAACTCCATGACGCCTACCTCGGGTTGACGTCAGCCGAAATCGATGCGGCCACACCGGTCGTCGAAGGAAATACAACCATTAAGGACATTCCAACACTTACCACCATCCAGCTGATCGAAGCGCTGATCAGTGCCTCCAGCGCAACGTGATTCACAGGTGCCGCATTGAAGCGAGCGGCCGACGAGCCGGACGTCACACCGGCTCGTCGGCCCGGAGCGCCGCGACGTAGTCCGGCCAGTCCAGGCTGTCCACCGGGTTGGCGCTGCTCAGGCCGCAGTCGTCGACGGGAAACGTGCGCATCGGGCCCGGGCCGCTAGCGCGTGTCTCAAACCGCACGCTGACCACGCCGTGGCCGGCGCCCTGCACCCAGCCGTGTCCGAGCTTCGGGTGGGTGACGTCGTCGCCGATCCGCCAGGCCGCGGTCTCCGGCTCCGTCACCGCATCGACCACCTGCTGGGCCTGCTGCGTCTCCGCCGACAGCTCGAGATCGGGGAACAGCGACTCCTGGCGCACGTCGCTGAGGCCGGAAAACCCCACGCCCAGTAGGCGAATCGGCCCGATCTGCGCTGGATCGAGCAAAAGCCGCTGGGCCAGCGAGCTCAACGCGGCCAGCTCGGTCGTCGCATATGGCAGCGTCGCCGAGCGGGTCAGCGTGCTCATATCGGATTTCTTCAGCTTGACCGTGACCGTGCGAGCGCCCCGGCCGTCGTGCAGCAGCCGCCGATACGCGTGCTCGGCGATGGGGCCCACCGCATCACGCACCTGCTCCAGGGCCGTTAAGTCGGCGGGAAAGGTGGATTCGGCGCTGATCTGCTTGGCTTCGGCCCGCTCGGCCACCGGGCGATCGTCGATGCCGCGGGCCAGCCGATGCAACGCCGGCCCGACCGTCGCCCCCAGGATGCTGGCCACCTCGGTATCGGCCAGGGCCGCCAGCTGCCCGATCGTCTCGATGCCCAGCCGATGCAGCTTCTCCTCAGCGACCGGGCCGATCCCCCACAGCCTGCGCACCGGCAGACCACCCAGCAGCGGCTCCTCTTCGGCGCGCTGGATCACCCGGATCCCATCGGGTTTGGCCAGACCCGACGCGATCTTGGCGATCTGCTTGCCCGAGCCGGCGCCGACCGAGGCGATGAGGCCGGTCTCCTCGCGCACCCGCCGCCGCAGGTCCTCGCAGAACTGCTCGACGACAGCCGCCGAGGCGCCGACCAGTTCCGGCGGCTCCCCGAAGGCCTCGTCATGTGAAAGCTGTTCGAGTACCGGCATCAGGTCACGGACGGTGTCGAGAACCCGGCGGCTGGCGACCCCGTAGACCACGCCGCGCGGCGGCAGCACCACGGCTGTCACACCGATCAATCGGCGTGCCTGGTGCATCGGCATGGCCGACCGGGCCCCGAACACCCGCGACTCGTAGCTCGCGCCGGCCACCACACCGCGGCCGCCCAGACCGCCGACGAGCACCGGGCGGCCCCGCAACGTGGGCCGGGTGAGTTGCTCGACGGACGCGAAGAACGCGTCCATGTCGAGGTGCAGCACCCATCGCGAGTCCACAACTGTCGATGCTATTGCGCTAGCGTCTGATTCCATGGCGATGAACTTGTGCCACCGGTTGTGTTGCAGTTCCGGCCGCTACTTCAAAGCTGTCGAAGACGCGCTGCTGCCGTGGGTCCTCGGCGATGTCGATCTCGGCGAAAACGTGCTGGAGATCGGACCCGGCTACGGCGCCAACATTCGAGTGCTGATCAATAAAGCGCCGCACTACACCGCGGTCGAGATCGACCAGCCTATGGCGGACCGGCTGAAGGGCAAGTACGGCGACCGGGCCCGGATCATTCAAGGCGACGGAACGAACACCGGCTTGGCGTCCGAAGAGTTCAGCGCGGTGGTGTGTTTCACGATGCTGCACCACGTTCCAACCCCCGACCTGCAGGACCAATTGTTCGCCGAGGCATTCCGAGTGCTGAGGACCGGCGGCACCTTTGCCGGCAGCGACAGCGCGGCGTCAACCCTGTTCTCTATCTTGCATTTTCGCGACACCTGCAACCCCGTGTCGCCAGACACGTTGCCGGACCGGTTGCGCGCAGCGGGTTTCGGCGATGTGGACGTCGAGGCCAAAGGCCGCAGGCTGCGCTGGCGCGCGAAGAAGGCCTAATACGCGCGGACCGTCGTATTCGATGCCAACCTTCCACTCCTGCCAACCCATGTCGATGCGGGCCAGTACCCTGCCCCAGTCGTTGAACACTTCGATCTGGGTTTGCGGGCGCGGTAGATCCGCGGCGACGAACACCAACCTGGTCCGAGTCTCCTGGGGTGATTCGGCGCCTGCATCTACTAACGGCAGCACCCGTCGCAGCTGTTTCAGACCGCGAGCGCCCGGATGGGCTCGACCAGCGCTTGAACATCGTCGACCGCCACGCCAGTGGCGCGCGCCAGCGCGTCAATGCGGATGACAGCGGTTTCGAAGCCACTGCGACGACCGAGGTCGAAGGCGGTACGAGCCGGCGAGGACGCTGGCACACCACCGGCCGTTGCGGTCTCGCCGGCAAGCAGCGTCTCGTGGCGAGTAAAGATCAAGGGCGGCGGACGCTTGCGAACGGTGATGAGTTCGGCGGGCGCTTGCGCGTCGACCCACTTCGCACCGAGCAGCGCGGCCGCCGAATTACCCGCAAGCACTTTCGCGGTCAGATCTTAGAGATGATCACCCGCACACCGTCACCGATCTCCACACCATCAGCCGGTTCGCCGAACTCGAAACTGGTGGCCAGGATTTCCCCGGCGATCAGGTCGCGATGTGTTTCGGCCCAGTCGGCGCGTTGCGGCGGAACCGACATCACCACGCTGATCCGGTCGGAGACGTCCAGCCCGGTCGATTTGCGCAGCTCCTGCAGTTCGCGGATGCGGTCCTTGGCCCAGCCCTCTGCCTCGAGCTCGGGCGTCACGATGGCGTCCAGCACCACCAACCCGGCCCCGCCCGGCAGCGGGGCGGTGTACTCGGGGTCGGCGGCGACCAGCTTGGAGCTGTACTCGTCGGGTTGCAGCACCGCCGGGCCCGCGGTCAGGCTGCCGTCGGCGTTGAGGACGCCCTCGCCGGCCTTGACCGCCTTGATCGCCGCCTGCACATCCTTGCCCAGTCGCGGCCCGGCGACGCGGGCGTTCACGGTCAGCTCGAAACGACCGTAGCTGTCGAT
>Ga0335075_10003894_pt1 | contig 23415 bp, 17 predicted proteins | sample Lox_Sample_24_FD_206723 | JGI IMG/M metagenome (GOLD analysis project Ga0335075, IMG submission 206723) | Soil microbial communities from Loxahatchee National Wildlife Refuge, Florida, United States - Lox_Sample_2.4 | ecosystem: Environmental > Terrestrial > Soil > Wetlands | place: USA...
ATAATCAGAATGATCGGTTGCAATCAAAACACAGTCGTAGTCGCCAATCGTGGTTAACGGGACAGACGTCATGTTCAAGGCATAATGGCGTCCATGTCCCACGGTCGGGAAATAGGGATCGTTGTACTCGACCAGCGCTCCCCGGCGGCGCAATTGCTCAATCAAGGTGAGCGACGGAGATTCCCGCAAATCGTCGATATCTTTCTTGTAGGAAAGTCCCAGCACTAGGATTCGGCTACCCTTCAGCGGCTTGCTACGCTCGTTCAACGCGGCCGCCACTGACTCCACAACGTGGTACGGCATGGAGGTATTTACCTCGCCTGCCAACTCAATAAAGCGAGTGCTGAAGTCCAGTTCCTTCGCTTTCCAGGAAAGATAAAACGGGTCGATCGGAATGCAGTGGCCTCCCAGCCCCGGTCCAGGATAAAACGGCTGGAATCCAAAGGGCTTGGTCGCCGCCGCCTCGATAATTTCCCAGATGTCGAGATTCATCCGCAGGCATAGCAGCTTCAGCTCATTCACCAATGCGATATTGACGCATCGATAAATGTTTTCCAGCAGCTTTGTCATCTCAGCGGCTGCCGGACTGGAAACACGAACGACGCGATTGAAAATGTTGCCGTAAAACGCGGCCGCCAGGTCTCCCGACTCTTTCGTGGACGCTCCCACAACCTTGGGAATGTCGCTGCGCTCGACCGTCACATTACCCGGATCCTCGCGCTCTGGAGAATACGCCACATAAAAACACTTGGCTGGATCGAGTCCCTCGCGATAGCAGCGCAGTCCCTGCGGATTGCCGGCCTCCAGCAATGGAATCAATACTTCTTCCGTGGTTCCCGGATAGGTCGTGCTTTCCAGAATGACCAGCTGGCCGGCGCGAAGATGCGGCGACAGCGAACGGGCCGTGTCTTCGATGAAACGAAGATCCGGTCCCTGGTGCTCGTCCAGCGGTGTCGGAACGCAAATAATGATGGCCTGCATGTTGCTGACGTCGGCGTACTCGGCGCTGGCTTTGAAGCCGGACTCGCGCAGCTGCGCAATCTCTTCCGGCAGAATGCGCTGGATATAGGAAGATCCGGCATTCAGCTTGTTCACCTTCGTAATGTCAACGTCAAATCCCGTCACCGGAAATCCGGCCCGGGCAAACAACATCGCCAGCGGCAGACCCACATACCCCAGACCTACAACACCCACCTGACCCGTGCGATTCCGGATCGCCTGCAGCAATACATCCATCCTGGACTCCTCGATGACCGTAGCACCGGCGTACTGCGAGACTACAGCGTTCTTCTCACTCTTCATAGATTCCATCCCCATCGTTTCTCCTCAATTTTCCCTGGGCAACGTACCCTTCGCCTGCAACAATTCCGCGTAAATCTCTTTCATTCGCTTCTCTGCCCGCGCCAGGCTAAACCGTTCCACCCGCTTCCGTGCCGCCAGACCCAACTGCTTTCGCAGGGTTGCGGATCGCAATTCCAGGATCGCTTCCGCCATCGCTTCCGCATCGTCCGGCGGAACCAGAAGGCCTGCGCCTTCCAAAGCTTCCCGATTTCCACCCACTTCGGTTGCGACCGATGCCAGTCCACTTGCCATATATTCCAGCAGGGAGTTAGAAAATCCCTCTGCCAGAGAACTAAGCACGCCAATGTCCATTGCCGCCAGGTACGGCAAAACATCGGTCTGCTGTCCCGCCAGGTGAATCCGATCTTCCAACCCATACTCTCGAATACGTTCTGTCACCTGAGCATACTGCTCTCCATCCCCCACTGCCAGAAATCGCATCCGCGGCTCTTTTTCCAACACCAGGCGCGCGGCATCAACAAACTGGGGAAGGCCTTTCACTTCCCGGAAGCATGAAATGTTGCCGACAACAATCTCGTCCGGACCAATTCCCAGCATCTGCCGAGCCTGCTCGCGCAGTCCATCCAGCCGGGCAAATTTCGCCAGGTCGATGCCGTTGTAAGCGACATGCAGCTTGTGGTGCGGCAGTTTTTCGGTCTTGAATGTCTCTTCCGCCACGACCAGGCTGTTGGCAATCACGCAGTCCGCCGATATGTTCGTCAGCCGCTGCAGCATCAGCATCCAGGGCTCCATCCATGCCGGCCACCCGTGCCATTGATTCAGATTGCGCCGTGAACCGACAATCACCGGCACGCCTGCCAGCCGTCCCAGCCAGGGACCAAAAACGTTGCATTCCACAAAAAATGTTTGTACCAGCGAAATTTGTTCCCGCCGCATCCAGCCAACCAGCTTTGCTACTGCACTCCACTCAGAAGGATTCACTAAGCTCTTCACTCCGGCAAAGTACATAGGACAACCGGCCTGCTCTTCCGTCAGCCACTCCGTTCCTCGCAAAACAGCCAGCCGCGGCTCGTACCCAAGCCGCGTCGCCAGCTCAATCAGCTGCAATACCTGACGCTCTGTGCCGCCTTCCGCAATGCCGCCGATCTCGTCGATCAAAAATAGAATGCGCGCCTTCCCCGCCGTTGCCGGCTGCGGCGCGATTCCACTCATCCCGGAAATCTGTGTTCCTGGCAAACCCTGCTTCTCCACATTCTCCTCGCACTTCTGTGAAATGTATCAATTCCCGACTCGCAACCGATACCGGCCCTCACGAGGTCTGGACGTCCGTCATCGTTACGTTGTCGCCGTTCAATTTGAATTTCTCTGATGGTCTCTCCTATCGGGGCTATGCCCTTACATCTCGTTTTCCGCGACCTGCTTCTGAAAAAAGACCCGGGATGGCACATGATGTCTCCACCCCAGATCGGTTGAATGTATATCCACGTGCACCGCGAGGCGATCCGAGTGCTCATCGCCCCCTCGTGGACCCTACCATTCGCGGCGTACGCTTTGGAAAACCACGCAGGCAAGTAAAACAACACCCGCTGCCGCGGACGGAAGCAACATCAAGTTCAGTAGTGTCACGGAATCATTCCTTTCGTCTGCACATCCTCCTGAAGAACGCTGCAGCGACACCTCCAGAACTGACCCGCGATGCAATCGACTTTACCCGCAGAACCCCGGGCGGACCGGCGTCAACACGCAAAGCCTACCGTCTCGCAGGCGCACCCCTGGACACTGCGGCGCCAACTGTGGTGCACCTCCACGAATGCAATTGGGAGGCCGTTCTTCGAACCTGTGTATCGGCGGTTGTTAGGCAAATCCTGAATGCCGCTGCTGCCGGAAATGTGCAGCGGATTGCACACAACTCGATTCGTTTTCCACCACGTTACGGCCGTAACTCCCCAAAATGCATCTTTCCCCCTTTTTTCTACTCGGTTTTGCACGTTGGCATGCAACTTGCTTTGATTACCAGTGACATCCCCCGGTGAGTCGATGATTGCTGCTGCAAACCTGACGAAAGAGAAGATGCAAGAGAAAATGAAAGTCCTCAGCACCATCGTGGAACGAACGGGGATTGCCGCCGTATTTCGGCGAGCCATTGCGGGCCGCAGCGGCCTGATTCTGGCGCTGCATCGTGTTCTGCCCGCAGAGGAGCAGTCGCTTTGCTACAACCCACATCTGGTGCTGAATGAATCTGCCTTTGTCTCCCTGTTGCAGCTGCTGCAGCGCGACTATCAGGTCGTTCCGCTGGAAGACCTGCTTTCGGACCCCGGGGGAGAGGAAGGCCACCCTAAAGTTGCCATTACTTTCGACGACGGGTGGGAAGATAATTACCGTGTCGCCTTTCCCCACCTGCTCCGCTTTGGCATGCCGGCCACCATCTTCGCCTGCACCGGCCTCATCGATACCCTGCAACTGCTGCCTGAGGAGCGCTTTTCCCGCCTCTGGTCGCAGTGTTCCGCCCAATCTACCCTGGAAGAACTGGTCGTCGACCTGAACCACTGGGGCATGGGCAAGAACAAGAACCTCCAGTTGCGGCCGCGCCAGCAGTATTGGTCGCTCGAATTGAAACGGATGCCCTTGAACGCCCGCCTTCTCCTGCTCGATCACCTGGAACAGCGCTACCAAATGACCATCCCTCAATCACGGCGTTTTCTCACTTGGGAACAAGTTTGCATCATGACCCGAACCGGCTTAATTCGCATCGGCTCGCACACCCATCGTCACGCCACGCTTTCCTCGGAAAGTGATCGCGACATCCGCCAGGAACTGGACGATGCCCGTATTTCCCTGTGGAAACATGCTGGCGCGGTCGCCGATGTTCTGGCCTATCCCAACGGCATGTATAACCGCCGCGTGCAAGAATTGGTTCGTTCCATGGGATTCAAAACAGCACTCTCAACAATTCCCGGCTTCTTCACTCGAGAGTCCAATACTCTGGCCATTCCTCGAATCGCCGTCGACAACACCACCGTCACCGACACCGGCTCGCAGCTGTCGACCAGCCGGGCTTCCTTCTATTTCCTTAGTTCCGGACTGCGATCCGCTGCTTCGTTCTAAAACTATCCATCGATTCTTAAGTTTTTAAGCGCCTGGTAGAGGAAGAGTCGACGCGTTCGATAAGCGCGCCGGCTGCCGCGTAATGCCGACCAGCTCGGTCCACATGCCGGTTCCTAAGCCAACATAGATGCAGCTATACGCGATTGGGCCCAGCAAGGCATGCGCTGCGCCGTGCCGCCATCCCAGGTGCATCGACGCCACAATGGTAATCAGCAGAAACATCGCCGCCGGAAATGCCGGTACCGCCAGCAACCAATTGTCCCAGGCAATCGCCGCCACGCCACTTACAATCGCGACCGCGATCGCAGCCACCAATACCGCCGGCGCCCACTGCGACATCGATGCGGATTCCGGATGTTTGCGCGCCAGGCGTACGCGACCAATGCCATAGCGCATCATCTGGCGAAAGAGTCCGAGAAAACTATTTCGCGGCTCGTAATACACGCTCAATCGCGGATCGGTATACGCCTTGTATCCCGCTTCCGCCACGCGAGTGTTGAATTCCACATCCTCGCAGGCATCGAAACTCTCGTCGTACATTCCCACTCGCTCAAATACCCCCCGCCGATAGGTTGCGCCGGAGCTGGCTGGATGGACGAAGCCCGAATGCTGCATGTTATAGATCAGCGAATCGCGCCCATGCCCCAACGTGGATGCTCTCGCATCCGCGATGATTCTGCCCACTCCTTGAGGAGAAAACGCGATCAGCGGTTGCGGACGACACAGGCAATCCGCGCCCGTTTCGTCCAGCAGCGTCACCGTATCTCTTAGCAATTGTTTCGATGGAATTTCACAGTGGCCGTCAATAAACAGAATGATGTCGCCGGTCGCAGCACTCACCCCTGCGTTTCTGCCGGGGCCCGAACGAATTCCTGGATTGTCGACGACACGAAGTGAGACCGCTGCCGCGCTTGCCTTTTGCTCGACCAGCGCTCGCGTGCCATCGGTGGAACCACCGTCTGCCACCAGGATCTCGAACTTCTCCGCCGGATAGTTCTGCTGCAACAACTGATCCAGTAATCGTCCCAGGCTGCGAACTTCATTGCGCACCGGCAGAATGACTGAAATCTTAGGCAACGACATGTGCCGGTTCCCCGATTTCGATGGAAAACGAATCCCCAATCATCGTGCTATACAGCATTTCCAACAGCTCTCGCTGGCGGGCCGGAGAAAATTCCTTCTCCACCCGGTACTTCGCTTCCGTTGCCAACTGGTTTCGCAGCGTCGAGGAACGAACCATCTTCTTCATTGCCTCGGCCAGCGCCACCGGTGAATCCGGCTCGACCAGCAATCCTGTTTCCCCAGCGTCAATCATGTCTGGAATCCCGCCTGTGTCCGTCGCGATCACCGGAATCCCGAGTAGCATCGCCTCCAGTAGAGAATTCGGGGTGCCGTCGGTCAGCGAGGGTTGCACCACGCAATTCATCACCTTCATCCAGGCCGCGGAGCGGCGTTGAAACCCGGCAAAACAGACACGTGCCTCAATCCCAAGGCGTCGGGCCTGCGATCGCAACGCATTTTCCTCGCGACCTTCGCCCAGCAGCAACAACTCCATCGGCTGTCCCGGCAGCATTTTCTGCAGAAGCGAGAACGCATCTAGCAGAACGCGGTGCCCCTTCTCGCGATTAAAGCGACCCGCAGCGCCGAACACAAATGTGCGGGCACTGAAGCCCAGCTCCCCACGAGATGGCACCGGCTCCTGCGATAACCCCGTGTCACGCGGCGCCAATACGGCATTTTGAATCACCAGCGGAGCTCGACGTCCGCGACGCAGGCGTCCCAGCTCGCGTGCCTGGGCTGGAGAAACGCAAACCACCCAGGGACTACGCACCAGCAGGCTGCGTTCCAACCGCTCATACAATGTCACCTGCCACGTCTCGGAGGTGAAATCACGAACAAACGGCACCCATGCGATATTGGCGTGCTTAGCCGCGAAATGTCCCACGACGTTGGCCTTGTACCCATGGGTGCACAACAAGTCGATGTCAGCGGTACGCAGATATTTCGTCAGGTCATCCACCAGGCCAGGACGAATGCCTCCCGGCACCGAAACCGTCTCGATACCATACCGGCTCGCCACTGACAGAAGTTCTGACGGTTGCGGATCATCCTGAAAGCTGCCCAGAATCACCTCATAGTCTGCATCCCGTGCGTCACGCGCATGGTGTAGCAGCTGCTTCTCCGGGCCGCCGATCGAATCGCTTGCAATCAAATGAAGGATGCGGGACAAAGTAGTTCTCCTCTGTTGCGCTTTTGCGTTCCCGGCGCAATCGTCCGGGAAGAATCACTCCCGAACTAGCGAGCTCCTCGTCCGCAAAGGACAATCTTGATGGTCTTGAACAGAATCAGCAGATCAAACAAAAGCGACGCGTTCTTCACGTAGAACAGGTCGTATTCCAGCTTGGTGCGCGATTCTTCAACATTCGATCCGTAGCTGGCGCATACCTGCGCCCACCCTGTGATTCCCGGTGGAATGCAATGCCGCAAATCGTAATACGTAATTTGTTCTTCCAGCATCCGTACAAAATGCGGCCGTTCAGGACGAGGCCCAACCAGACACATCTCGCCGCGCAGCACGTTGATCACCTGCGGCAGTTCGTCTAGCCGCATCTTGCGCAGAACCGCTCCCACCCGCGTTACCCGAGTATCCCTGGTCGTTGCCCACACCGGTCCGGACTTGCTTTCAGCGTCGTTGCGCATCGACCGAAACTTGATCACGCGAAACGTGCGTCCGCTCAATCCGACGCGCTCCTGCGTATAAAACACTGGCCCTTCCGACTCCAGCTTGACGGCAATCGCCACCAGCAACCCGAGCGGCGCCAGCAAAATCGCCAACACCACGGCAGCCAGAAAACTTGCAGCACGATGGATAGACCGTTCCATCGCGGTAGGAATCAATGCCGCTCCGAAGGCCAAACCATTCGACCGCACGGACTCCACAGGAACTCTGCCGGTGACAGATTCATACAACTCGCCCGCATCCTGCACTCGAATACCCACCCGGCGCAATGCCAGCAGATCGTCGGCCGACACCGTCGAGATGCCAATCTCAGAGCTGATCACGATACGGTCCGGACGAAACGAACGCGCCAGGTCGCGAAGGCGATCCACCGTCCCCACGACAGCGAATCGAAAATCTTTTGGAAGCGGACGGCTGTGGTCGAGCACCACTCCTGCCAGCTTCAACGGCAATCCGCATTTACCTGCCAACTCCTCCGCCAGCAGCTGGACCGTGGTTCCCGAACCCACCAGCAGCACCCGTTCGCCGCTGCTCATACGACGTTGCCACCAGTCGGAAATTCGCCGCTGTGCGTACAACAGAATCAGTCCCAAAGCCAGCGCCGGTTCCATAAAGTGGTCGCGCACGCGGTGATCGCCGGCCAGCAGCCAGACCAGCGGGCTTAGCAACAGCGCGCTGATTCCCAGCCCGCGCAGGCCTGCCACCAAAACCGATTGCCGGCTTCGCATGGTCGAGTGTTCATATAAATCGGAAAAATAGAACGACCAGATCCCTACGATGGATACCAAAAGAACCAGCACATACAGTTGCACATCCTCCATTGTGTTCGCCGGAGCCACCGGTCGAAACAATAGAAAACATCCGGTCGCCAGCAACAGCCCGTCACCGATTACCATGAACAATTTGCTGGACGGAACATAGAGATTGAAGACGCGAATCATCTCAATTCCCCTTACGCTTGGATCCGTAACCGTATCCGTATCCGGAATTGCGGTAGTAGTCTTCGCTCTTCAGGTGCGCAACCCGGTTCACAACACAACCGGCCACCTTGTCCTGCATCATGGAAAGCGCTTCCTGCGCACCGCGAATAGGCGTGGTGTCGGCGTTCAAGATAAACAGGCTGCAATCCACAAGAGGCAGCAACGAGTGCGTATCGGCCACCGCCATCATGGGAGCCGAGTCCAGAATCAACACGTCGTAGGCGGATTTCATCTCATCCAGCAGCTTTTCCAGCCGGCTGCTTTGCAACAGTTCGTCCGGCTCATCCAGAGAATCGAACCCAAATAGAACATCCAACCTGCGATTCACCTGGTACACTGCCCGCTTCCACGGTACTTCGTCCGCCAGCCAGGACGGCTGACGCCGATCCCCTGAGACGCCAAAGACGTCATGCAGACTGGGGCGGCGCAGATCAAAATCGGCCAGCAGGACCCGCATGCCTTCCACGCAACTCAGCGAGCCAGCAAGATTGGCCGCCACGGTGGTCTTTCCCTCGCCGGACAACGTGCTGGTAATTAAAATCGTTCGCAGCTGAAAGTCCTTGCTCAGCCCCTTCACGCGGCTCCGCAACAAACGAAATTGCTCCGCCATCACTTGCTGCTTGGGGCTAAGTTCGGCTCCGTTAGGCGCCAGCGTCACCAGCGACTGACTGATTCTTGACAGGTCCACCTGGCGCACCGGCAGATCCGAACTACTCACCGGGCGTGGCGACAACACCGCCGGTTCGATGGTCGCCTGCATGCTGTCATCCGCTTGTTTCACTGAGACACTTTCCTGCTGAATATTCGCAATCTTCATTTGTTCTTCTCCGTCACCTTGGGTTTCCATGGCTGCTCTTACTCTGACCTCAACTTTTGGCGGTGCTTGTCTCCCACGTCGCATCGGCAATACCGACGCATTTTGGCAGCGCCACCATCACAGGCAGCTTCAAGTAGGCAGCTACTTCGTCTGAATCGTGCATGGTGTCATCGCCCACCTCAACCACTAGCGCGCAAAGGAATCCTATGAGCAGTCCGACCAGCACGACCCCCAAATCCAGCAGCATTGGGTTCGGACGAAATGGCTGCGCCGGAAGATTGGCCTGTTGTGCAATCAGGAACTGTTGGCTTTGGGCGCGCTGATCAAGCGCCGATGCCATGGCTGCTTCCTGCTGCTGCTCCAGAAGAGCGTTGTAATTCTTCTGCATCTCCTCGTAGTCGCTGTTCAGGGCGGCAAATTCCGTTTGCACCGCAGGCAGCCCTCCCACCGATCCCTGCAGCTGCGCCAGTCTCGCTTCCAGTTGTTGCTGACGCTCTTGGCGAGCTTTAATGTCCGCGTTCAACGCGATCAGTTGACTTCTCAGCTGGTCGTTCAGTGTGGGTCCATTCACCTGCAGCGCCGGCACGGCAGCCGTCGAACTGGACGCAGCCGGAGCATCCTTGATCTCCACCTTCAATACAGCAATGTCATGTTTCAGCCGAATCACGTCGGGATGTTCCGGCGTATATTTCAGCAGATCGGCGCGCAGCTCCTGCTGCTTCTGTGCCAGTTCAACCTGCAACGGCGTGGCTGGGGGCGGTGCGGCTAATCCCTGGGCGCCGTTTTGCTTCACGTTCAACACAGATTGCAGATACACGCGTTGCTGGTTCGCCTGGGTGAGTGCGTCCTCGTTCGCCTGGATCGCTGTCTCATACTGGCTGATCGTCTGCATGTTGGCCTGCGCCTGCTCCGGCAGACTTTCCACGTGCGAGACCTTGAATGCTTGTATTTTGGCCTGCTGCTGTGCCAGCCGCTGACCCGCCGTATTCAACTGTGCCGTCAGAAAGTCGTACTGCCCCTCGGTCCGCTGGCGTCCCTGCTTCTCGTTCTCCTGGATGAACAAATCCGCCAGCGCCGCGGTCACGTCCCGTGCCTGCTTGGGACTGGTGCCGATATAGGAGATCGTGAAGGCCAGAACTCCACCCCTGCCGTCGCCCGCGTCCGGAACCTCATCGACGGAGATGTCGTGGCGCATGGCTGCAATCACATGTGCCATCGAAGCCTTCTTGCGCAACTTGGGATACAGATCGAACTTCTCGATGATCTGCGGAAAACCCGCCCCGCTCATCACCTGCAGGTTGATTTTCTCCAGCCGCATCACTTCCTGGTTATTGTCGGACGACCGTACGTACACCGATGGCACGTTCTGCGCTTCCACCATAATCGTCGTGGTCGACTTATAGGTGCGCGGTACCAGCGGAGTCAGCGCCAATCCCGCCGCTATCAAAAGAACTGAGGGAATGATGATCCAGTACTTGCGACGTTGAATGACGGCGACAATATCGCCGAGAGATGAGGGTGGTTTGCGTTCCATTACTGCATTCCTCCACGGGTCATGGGATTGCCAAGATTGAACCGGATACCGCCGCTGAACTGATTGCGGGTAAATCCGGAGGTTGACGGCGATGTAGTGGTGGCAAAATCTTCTGAAAACACTGAATAGACAGCGAACAGCTGCACTTGCGATGAGACTTGATAGGACGCTTGCGCGGACCCTCCAAGAAGGTGGCCAGCCTCATAGGTGGCGCTTCCGGAGTAACGCGTATACGACGCTGATTCGGTAATGATCCAATGGCCGCCCACCGGAGTGTAGCCGCTTGCCCCGAGCGAATCGGCGACGAAACTCGGCCCCAGCAAATTCACCAGGAGGGCGCGGCTGTAACTGCCCGAGAATTGGGACTGCCGCACCTGGCGGCTGAGAGCTCCATTCACCGCATAACTTGTGTATTGACTGCTTCCGTACTCCGAAGTGGAAGACTGAATAAAAAGCGGTCCGGCGCCCACCCGTGCCGTCCATGTTGGAGTCAATTGTCGCTGGTAGGTTCCCTGAATTGTTTCGGCCGCTTCATGACCCGTCGGAGTAATGCCATACAGGTAGATGGGCGTTAATTCCACGCCGACCGTGTCGCGCAATGTCCATTGGTAGTCCATCCGCAGATCGGCGCCGGTCGTCAGGAACCTCTCCGTGATATTTTCGTTCGCTCCCACGACATCGGCCGGAACCATCAGGAAGAAGGCGCCGGTCGCCGTCCCGGTAAATGTCATCTTGGGACTCATTAAGTATCGAAAGGTCAGATTGGTGGCCGCGTTCGTCACCTCGAAGCTGTTCTCCAGCAATTGCGTCCCCAGTGTCGGCACCACCACGCCGATTCCGCCGATGCCAAGCGTTTGCGGCAAATACTGATTGAGGCTCAGAAACCGGGCGGCCGTAGTGTTCCACATAATTCCGGAACGGTCAGACAAAAGATGGTCGACGCTCTGGTAAACGCTCTGACTGAAGTTGTTGACCGCGGAGAAACTTGGATACCAGTTGTATTGCGGCTGATACAGCAGAAAATAGCGGGTTCGGCTGCTGCGCAGCACCAGCCCGCCGTCGGCGGTGAATTGTGCAAACGCCGCAGACTGCTGGTTGGTTTGCGTACCCAGAAAGTTGGTTTGCTCGCCACCGGAGGCAGCCAGGCCGAGACCGAAGCGGTCAAACGACTGATTCTCCGCGTTGATCGCATTCACTCCCTGATTCAACGACAAACTCGTTCCCAGATCCTGTCCCGCCAACGGCTGAACGGCCGGATTCGCGTCTCCTGTCCCCGCAGGCACAGCCTGTCCCATCGCCCGGACACCAGACATCAGCGGCCAGACGAGGACCAGAACCATCGCGGTCGTCGGGATGGAAAATCGAATTCTATGAAACCAACGCGAACAATTTGTCACGGGACCACCACAGTGTCACGAGTCTGCAAGGTCACATCTTCACTACCGCGCTTGCCCTTCAGCACGTTGTTGTATTGCACCTTGATGCGCTCCACCTGGCCGGTAGGCAAGGTCCGCAACACATAAATCTTGTTTGGCTTCGCGAACTCCCTTAATCCGCCCGCGGTCGCGACCGCATCGATCACGTTCATCGGCGGGATCAGCGCATACGTTCCCGGACGCAGCACCTGGCCGAGTACATTGATCCGCTGGCTGCGAATTTCCGCCACAATCACGCTGACATCCGGATTGGTCAGGAACTTCGAGAAACGGGCTTCCAGTTCCATCTTCAATTGCGTCGGAGTCAAACCGGCCGCCTGCACATCGCCCACCAGCGGAAGAGAAATTTTGCCGTCTGGACGAACCGGTACGTTGCGTGAGACTTCCGGTTCATGCCAGACATTCACCGTCAGCACATCATCCGCGCCGATGCGATAGTGAGCATCCACGGACGGCGCCACCCGCGTGTCTGGCCGCGCCAGCGCTGTGTCGCCGGACTTGGTTTCAAACGAAGTTCCGATGGGCGCCTGCGGCGTACTGAAAGGGGTATTGAAACCTCCGACCATGGCAACAGTCGGACGCGTTTGCGCGTGCAGCAAGCAGCAGCTCAAGCTCACGGCTGCGGCAACTACTGTGAATTGGGACAATCGAGACAACATTTCTTTTCCTTTCATCATTGGTTCTCCTCGGAGGAACATGCGTCGGAATGTGCCTGACGCAGCCGCGGTAAGCCGGCGTCCTTGATCTTGTAGAGCAGCGCCCGATAGCTGATATCCAGCGATTGCGCCGTTTTGCGGCGATTCCAGCGATGCTCGTTCAACGCACGCAGAATGATCTGACGCTCCATCATCCGCAACGCGCGTTGCGTCTGGATGCGCAGCGGAAGATTTCCATTTGGAACGAAGACCGACTCTGTCGAGGCTGACTCGCTTTCATTCAACGCTTCGACAATGGCCTGCTCATTCCCCAGCACCACGTAGCGCTTCACCAGGTTCTCCAATTCGCGTACATTGCCCGGCCAGTGGTACGCCTCCAGCAGCTTCATTACCGAACTGGAAAGCGGCGTCAGCGTGCGTCCGAACTTCAGCTCGTAGTGGCGCAGAAAATGCGTCAGCAACAAAACCACATCGGAACGATGGTCGCGCAGCGGCGGCAATTCGATCGAGACAACGTTAATGCGATAGAACAAATCCGAACGGAAACGACCTGCCTTAATGTCGGCCTGCAGGTTGCGATGGGTCGCGCAGACCAGCCAGATATCGACCGCCCGCTCTTCCGTGCCACCCAGCCGGCTGAACCGGAAATCCTGCAGTACCTGCAGCAGCTTCGCCTGCACCGACGCGTCCAGGTCCCCAATTTCATCCAGGAACAGCGTTCCATTCTGGGCTTGGTCCACTTTTCCGCTGCGCGTGTGATTGGCTCCCGTGAACGCTCCCGCTTCGTACCCGAACAACTCGCTTTCAATCAGGCTGTGCGGCAACGAAGGACAATTCACCTGAACAAACGCACGATCCCTGCGCGCCGACAGCATATGTAGATTCTGTGCAACAACATTTTTTCCGGTGCCGCTCTCGCCGGTGATCAGCACCGGCATTCCCGCGGTCGCGGCCAGTTGCACCTGACGACGTACCGCCACCATCTCCTGGGAATCCCCGAGAAGGACCGGCATTGGCGCGAAAGTGGGTGAAATCAATTGCATGATTTTGCGACTCGCGCTCTATCTTGCACGTACGACGCCAAACGAAGACATCGACTTGCCAGAACGAAACAAGAGGCTCCCGCTACGCCCGCGAGCCATTGCGAATCAAAGCACTGCAACCGTGTCGAATTCTTTGGCAACAGCGCTTCCCTTCGTCACAAAAATCATTCCCCTTCAAAGATGCACTCCTTTTCCCTCCTCGCTCCGACGCCTTGCATGGGAAGTTCCCTTCGCAATGGGTAAAAGTTTTCACACACTTCGGCGGAGTTTGTTTTCCGATGAATATCTGTCAAGCCCGCTAACCAATCCAATTGCAGTCTCGTCAAAATTCCCAAAGAGGAACGCCCTTGCGTGTCGTAAGCGATAAGAAACAGTCCACATCGGTTACTTCCGTCGGTACTCGGTCAATCGGTTACTAAAAGTCTGTTGTCAAACGCCTACGGAACATGCAGAATCAGCAATGTAAACAGGAGGGGATTCGACGCGCATTGAACTTGGCGGCGATCTCAAGAGGGTAGGGCGATTTTTTCGATGCGGCGTGGATACCAAGCCGCACCGTGACGTTTATTACCCCTCTCCAAAGTTGACGTCTCATAACAACGGGTGAGGTTTCGCCGGGCAACCGATGATGTACGCCACATCCATCATGTAGGGTTTGCTAGTGACGATGCGACTTGGTTTTTCACCGCACGAAACCCCTTACATTTAATTCGGTTAGCAAGATTAACGCGTTGTTGATGCTCCTTTGATCCATTGCTCCGCTTCTGTCTGGGATTCTCGAATCAAGAGTGTCGAGAAGCAGGTTTCGCCTGTTTTCGCACCGACCCCCAGATAACATTTGTTCGCGATACCTAGTACGGATCGATGTTGTTGCAACCTACAGGGTGGTGTTTGTGAATCAGCGATTACGCGTAGTCCTTGTCGAAGACGAGGTTCCAGTACGCGGGTATGTTCAGAATTTGTTGGAGTGCCTCGACTGCAATGTCAATTCCCTGCCGGTCATCGACGTCGCCGAAACTTGCCGCGCCGCCGTTGCAGCCGACCTGGTGTTGATTGACACTACGCTTCCCGGGGTCAGTCTCGAAACCATCCTGATCAAGTTGCGCCAGCAGTTCCCGAATCTCAGCGTCGTTCTTCTCATTCCTGCCGGCAATCGTTCCGGATTTCTTGCTGCTGCCCGCGAAGGTGTCTACGATGTATTGCCCAAGCCGTTCTTGAAACATCAGCTGGACGCGATTCTGCGCCGCGTTCGCGATCGCGTAGTCAGCTCCCAGGCGCAAGCCAGCAATAGTTCCATCATTCGTGAGGAGCTTGGCAACGGAACCTTTTTCCTGGCCGCCACGCCCGCCATGAAGAAGATCTACGACCAGGCCGCCGCCATCGCTCACGCCGACATTCCCGTACTGATTACGGGCGAAAGTGGCGTTGGCAAAGAGGTCGTTGCCCGCCTGATCCATCGCTTGTCCCGCCGCTCCAACGAAGAATGGCTCAAGATCAACTGCGCTGCCCTGCCGCTCGATCTGTTGGAAAGTGAATTGTTCGGCTACGAGGCTGGCGCCTTTACTGGCGCGACCAAATCCAAGCCGGGCAAATTTGAAATGTGCGATAAGGGCACGCTGTTGCTGGACGAAATCGGCGAAATGAGCCCGCAACTGCAAGCCAAGCTGCTGCACGTCCTGCAGGATGGCACCTTCTCCCGGCTCGGTGGCCGCGGAGAAAAACAAACCAACGCCCGCATTCTCGCCGCCACCAACATCGACATTCAAAAAGCTCTTGTCGAAAAGACCTTCCGCGAGGATCTCTACTACAGATTGAGCACGTTCGTTCTGCATATTCCGCCGCTGCGCGAACGTCGCGAGGAAATTCCGTATGTTCTCACCCAGATGTCGCAGCAGTTGGCCATAACTCACGAGCTGGAGCCGGTCCACTTTTCGCCCCAGATGATCGCCGCTTGTGTCGCCTATCACTGGCCGGGCAATCTCCGCGAGCTGGGCAACTTCGTCAAACGCTACCTTGTCATCCGCGACGAACCGGCTGCACTGGCCGATCTCGAGTCAAAAATTCCAGGTTACTTCCTGCCTGTCCAGGAACGGAACAGCCAGGTCACGGCCACGACCAGTCCTGATCTCAAATCCATGGTCCGCGGCTTGAAAGATCAGGCGGAAATGCAGGCCATTCGCGATACTCTGGCGGAAACCAAGTGGAACCGCCGCATCGCCGCCACACGATTGAATATTAGCTACAAGGCATTGCTTTACAAGATCCGGCAATATAATCTGTCTGCCCCCGCGCAATCCGCATAAATTGCAATTCTGCTGTACTCTTGACTGCCTCGGATGCCGCACTCAATCCTTTTATTGAAGAGGTCAACCATGCTTCATAACGTCGTCGTGAATCTCAAGAATTCGAACGTGCTCTACGGTTACTACAGTACCGACCATGACTCTCAGGATCCCGGTATAGTCCCCACCGATCTGCCCACCAGCATGACCATCGAACCGGAAGGCGGCGGTCCCGCGGTGACCTTTCATCTGGAAGATGCCAAGGCGGTTTTCTTCGTCAATTCCTTCACCGGCAGCCCCACGCAGCAGGACGTGCGCTTCTTCGACTCTCTCTCCATTCATCCCTATCTCTGGGTGCGGATCGCGTTTCAGGATGGCGAAATCATGGAAGGCCGCGTGTCGAACGATATCGATTTGTTAACCAAGAACGCATTCCAGCTTTTTCCCGTCGATGAGCTGACCAACAATCGCAGTCTCTTCATTCCGAAAACTTCGCTCAGTAGCTTCCAGATCATCGGACTCCTGGAAGCGCAGGCGGCACACCGGGAAGTCGCCTAGAGCATTTTCCCTATAGCCTATAGATCGACCGAAGCGGGGATGTGGGCGCAGCTTTTCCGTTAAGAAAAGTTGCACTGAGTTGAACTCGGAAAGTTCATAGTAATAGGGAAAATGCTCTGATCGCTCGATTCATCGCTTTTTACTCTCACCTGCAAGGGTGAGGGATCGCAAGGGGCGCGGCCTTGGTCCGCCCCTTGCGCAATTCACGCTTTTGTCACAAGCCCCCCTTCGGTTTCACCCTTCCCCAGGCAACAAACGCGGTGTAGAAGATGGGTAAACTATGGGCCTTCCGCCACCTCACAGTGCAAATTCCTGCACATAACGGGTGCCGTTGAATCGTTCTCTTCCTGTAGACCCTTCAGAATCGCCAATCCCGCGTCAACTGAGGCACAAACGGTTTGGCCCCGCAGTTGCAGTCATCTTCGGTGAGCACACTCCCACGCTCACCGTTGAAGGGATATTCATGAATCACGCAGGGTCGTCCGTGCTGGGCAAATCCACCGTCATTCTGGTGATTGTCGCGATCGCCGCCATCGTACTGAATCTCGCTTTCGCGCATTCGCTTCACTTTGAACCATTCGGTCTGCTTGGGTTTGGTATTTTCTGTCTTGGGTATGCCGGACTGATTCCTTTGCTTTCCAAACGTACCCGCACCCACGACGAATCTGTTTCGTCGCCGTCGACGCACAAGGCAGTCATCGGACCGTCGATTCTCGCCCGCCAGCCGTTAGCCTCCAGGCGCGTCTTCGATCGCGGCGCCCGCCCCTGCCATGCACTCACCATCGATCTTGAAGATTATTTCCACACCGAAGTCGCGTCCCAGGGCGTTTCGTTTTCCGACTGGGAACACCAGCCTTCCAGAATTGAGCCCAGCACCCATCGCTTGCTCGACCTGCTGGATCGCAATCATACCAACGCAACATTTTTTGTGCTCGGCTGGGTGGCCCGGCGTTATCCACGACTCATTCGCGAGATCCATCAGCGCGGCCACGAAATCGGCTGCCACAGCCTCGACCATCAACTGGTCTGTCGCATGAGTCCGACCGCGTTTTATGAGTCCACCGCAACCGCGAAGGATTTGATTGAGTCGGTAGTACAGGAGCCCATCTTCGGCTATCGCGCACCGTGCTTCTCCATCACTCCTGGTTGTGAGTGGGCGTTTGACGCGCTCGCCAAGCTCGGCTTCAGCTATGACTCCAGCGTTCACCCCGTCAACCATCCAACGTATGGCAATCCCACCGCGCCTCGCAGCGCGTATCCAGTCGCTCACGGTCAACTGATGGAGTTCCCCATTGCCACGTGGAGAGTCGCTGGACGCAATCTATCCGTCGGCGGCGGCGCATACCTGCGCCTGCTTCCCTACCAATACATTCAGCGCGGTCTCGAGGCCTGGGAAAAAGATATGCAATCGCCCGCCATGCTCTACCTGCACCCGTGGGAAATTGATCCCTACCAGCCCCACATTCCGCTGTCGTTTCAGTCCAAAGTTCGCCAAACCTGGGGAACGACCATGATGGAGGACAAACTGCAGCGCTTGCTCAACCAGTTTCAATTTGCTCCCGTTCGCGACACCCATAAAGGCGTTCTTGACGGCAAAGGGTACTCGCCCCTGCAATCCACATTTCAGTTGGAAGAAGCAGTCGCGCAGGTGGCCGGATGAACGACGTAATCAAGGCATCGACAACGTCGAACTCGTTCGACTTTACCGGCGCGGCCATCCGTCACGTCATTCACCCCTTGTGGGCGAAGTTCAACCACCCCACCTTTTCCAGCTACATGCGGGAGTTTGAGCGGAATCAGTATCTGCACCCGGACGATTTGCGCAAACTGCAGATGCGCCGCCTGCGGCAACAATTGATCGATGCCTACCGCTACGTCCCTTTTTATCGTCTTCGCATGACGCAAGCCGGCTTGACCCCGCTCGACATTCGCACCCATGAAGATCTGCGCCTCCTGCCTGTCTTGACCAAACGCGATATCCAGGATCACCAGGATCTGCTTGTCTCCAGCAATGTTCCACCCAGCAAGCGGCAACAGAATCAGACCGGAGGATCCACCGGCAGTCCGCTGCAATTTTTTGTCGACCTCGAACGCTCGGATTCACGCATGGCCAGCGTTGCCCGGCACAATGAGTGGGCTGGATTACGAATTGGCGACTGGTATGCCCACCCTTGGGGCTCGCGATTCGATGTCGGCGACACCCCAGACCCGAGTCCGGCCTGGCGGCAGAAATTCCTCTATCGAAATCTTTCGCTGCATACCGCTGCAGTCACTGAAGAAGCCATGATGCGCTTCGTCCAGGTTCTCCGTAAATATCGGCCGAAATACATGGTGGCCTATGCCCAATCGGCGGTTCTGTTCGCAGAATTCTGCACCGCTAACAACATTCACGATATTACGTTCGAATCCATGATCGTCAGCGCCGAAATGTTGCTTCCCGGCAAACGGCAAATCCTGGAAGAAACCTTCCGCGGCAAAGTGTTCGATCGCTATGGCTGTCGCGAAGTCAGCGTCATCGCCAGCGAATGCGAATATCACAGCGGCCTGCACGTCAATGCCGACGCTCTGATTGTTGAAGTCGAGCCCGATCCCAATCTTCCTGCCGGAATGGGCCGGGTACTGGTCACGGATTTGCTAAATCGTTCGATGCCCCTGATTCGCTATGAAATCGGCGATCTTGCCAGCCTCGACTCCGAAATGCGTTGCCCCTGCGGACGTTCGCTGCCGTTGATTGGAAATATTCAGGGCCGCACCTCGGACTTTCTACGCCTTCCCAGCGGTCGCATGATCGCCGGGCCATCGCTGGCCCTGTTGGCCGCGGATATGAACGATGTCCGGCAGGTCCAGTTCATTCAGGCCGATCCATCTCATGTCACTTTAAAAGTCGTCGCCGGCAACGGTTACTGCCAACGTACTGAAGAAGAACTGCGACGACGCATGCAACCTTACCTGGAACAAGAGAGCTGCCTCACGATTGTGATCGCTGACTCGATTCCCTCCGAACCTTCCGGGAAATACAGATTCGTAAAAACGACTGAAGAAAGTGAAATCCCGACGGCCATGAGCCGCTAAAGGAAAAGCACGGATGGGAATACTGCATACTCATTTCATTTTGCCTTTGACTGAACCGGAGCGACATGCCGGTCTGCCTGGCCGCCTGCGCCAGATTAAGAAATTTGACCGGATGTCTGAAAGACAACAGCGCAAAGTCCAGCAGGATCGTCTGCGGAAATTGCTAGAGCACGCGTACACCACAGTGCCTTTCTACCGCAGGCAATTTGATAGCGCCGGCTTCCATCCGCGTGAAGCCCGCGTTGATCATCCGCTGCCGTTGCCGGTTTTGACACGCGAGGATCTTCGCACCGCCGCTACCTGGCTCGTCTCTTCGGCCTTCCCTGCCGATAAACTTCGGGTCGCGCTCAGCGGCGCAACCCATCGCGTGCCAACACGTTTTCACCGCGACATTGAAGGCGTCCGCGACAAGGTTGCCCTCAAAATGAAGCTCGATGAGTGGGCCGGATTCCGTGCCGGCGACAGCGCCATGATGCTTTGGGGAGCGGTCTCCGACGCCGCCAGAGAATTCAATTGGAGATGGCGCGTCTATGAAGGCGTCTTCATGCGCCAGACCCCGCCGCCTCCCGGAGTTGTCGGCATTGATGTACTGGAAAAATGGCGTTGGCGGTACGAGAAACAACGTCCCAAAATTCTGTATGGCCGCGCCACCGTTCTCGCCGCATTCGCAGGCTATCTGCGGGAACGCGGCATCACCCATCGGCCCCATGCTGTCATCTCCACCGCGGAAGTTTTGAGCCTGCCGCATCGCAGGCTTCTCGCATCCGTCTTTAAAAGCGCGCCGTTCAACTACTATGGCCGCCGAGATGTCGGAATGATTGCCGCCGAATGTTCAGAGCACGAGGGACTGCATTTTCATCCCTGGGGTTCGTTTGTCGAATTCGACCCGATCGCCCAATCCCCGGATGGACCTGTCTATCGCCTGCTGGTAACGGACCTGCTCAATTATGGTCAGCCGTTTATTCGCTTCGACACCGGCGACTGTGTCACCCTCACGGAACAAAGTTGTAGCTGTGGACGATGGTTTCCCTTAGTCGGCAAGATTCTTGGACGACTCGAGCAAGGCACGATCGTTGCCAACGGCACTGTCGTTCCCAACATTACGTTCCATGACCCGCTGAACCCGATGAAGGTTCCCGTTCAGCCAGTCCTGGCGTTGCCTGCGAGACGGAAACGCGCCGTCAGCCGGCCGCGCCCGAAAAAAAACGCCATGTCTGCCTGAGATTGAAATTGTGAGCCGGTCCTGCACAGTGCTTCCGATGGCGCCTCTCAGCGCCAATGCCGATCCGCGATTTGAATGCTTCGCAGCAAGTTGATTTTGAGGAGTAAGGATGAGTTTTTTTCACACGAACCTGCTGTTACCACTGGCCGAACGCGAACGGAATGCCGGCCTTGCCCGCCGCCTACGCGAGATTCGCCGCTATGAGCGGATGTCAGAAAAGGACCAGCGAACGATTCAGCAGCAACGGCTGCAACGCATCCTGCAACATGCCTACGACACCGTGCCGCTGTATCGCAAACGATTTGACGATGCCGGTTTCCGCCCCACCGACGCGCGCATCGATCGCCCCCTGCCTTTACCCGCGCTGTGCCGCGATGATCTGCGCGAAGGGGGAGAATCTCTTCGCTCCAACGTCTATCAACTCCAGGATCTGCGCCAGGCCGGCAGCAGTGGCACCACCAGTACGCCGATCCAGTTCTATCGCGACATTGAAGCGTTACGCAACAAAACCGCGATTCAGTGGCAGTTGAATTCCTGGGCAGGCTACAACCCGGGTGATTCTGTCCTGATGCTGTGGGGTGCTCATCGCGATCTGGCGATGCAGCCCAGCTGGCGCTGGCGCTTATACGAAGAGCGGCTGATGCGCTGCATTCCCGCTCCCAGCGGAATCATCAACGACGAAATCCTGGAGCGCTTCCGAGAGCGCTATGAGACTCGCCGCCCATCTGTCCTCTATGCCTACTCCACCGTGCTGGGCGCATTTGCGGCCTACATGCAAAAACACGGAATGAAGCATCGGCCCACCACCGTGATTGCTACTGCCGAAGTGATGAACGATGAGAACCGCAAGCTCGCCGAATCCGTCTTTGGCGTCCCTGTAACCATGCACTATGGAAGCCGCGAAGTCGCCATGATTGCCGCCGAATGTTCGCAGCATCAAGGCCTGCACTTCCATCCCTGGTGCTCGTATGTCGAATTCGATCCCATTGGCGATACGCCGGACGGGCCCGCCTATCGCCTGCTGGTCACCGATCTGCTGAATTACGGCCAGCCCTTCATCCGCTATGACACTGGAGATTGCGTCACCTTAGGTTCGCAGCAATGCGCCTGCGGTCGTCGATTTCCTCTGGTCAGCAAGATTCTCGGCCGAGTCTGCGAAGGCATTATTCTGCCGGATGGCGGCATCATTCCCGGCATCACTCTCGGCACTCAGATGGCCCAGATGGGACAAACATTCCGCTCCATCGCACAAGTCCAGTTCGTGCAGAAAAGCCTGGAACACATTCATCTGCGGTATGCAGTCAAGGGAAATGAGACTTCCAGGCAGTCAGAACTTTCTTCGATCTGTACCGCCATCGACGCGTTAATGAATCAACCCATGAACTGGTCGCTCGAACAGGTGCCCGATATTCCGCGCGAGCGCTCCGGCAAGATTCGCCTGTGCGTGTCGGAAATCCCTCCGCCCGATTCGATGCTCGCCAAAACTTTACTGACTCCGCAGCATCCAGAGCCATCGATTCCGCAGCAATAGGGAGCCGTTGACCCAAGAGCGGTCGAACCTTGCCAGCTGACGGGGCATTCGTCGCGGTCGTTCCCCTCGGGAACGCCATCAGGCCTCAGCGATGATGTCCAGACACTTGGCGGCGAACACGGAGAAAGTGTGATTTTTTTTCACTCGCTCGATACCGGCCGCAGCGAGCCTGCGGCACATTGCGTCGTCTGTCATCAGTGCCTGGATGGCTGCCCGAAGCGCTTCCGGGTTTCCCGGCGCAACTAACAATCCATTCACATCGTGACTCAGATAATCGCGGGTCCCGACCACATCGCTGGCAACTACTGGTTTGCCAAAAGATTCTGCTTCCAGCACTACGACTTGTCCAGTAGAACGATAGTCCGCCTTTAAGGGGACGACGACGAAGCGCGCGCCCTCGAGCAGCTTAAGATACTGAGCACGCGGAATATCACAATGCAACTCGACATTGCTGGGCCTGCACAAATGCGCCACACTGGCAGAGTCGGCCACCACAACAAACGGGAAGTCGAGGTTTTCCACCGCCGCAAACAATGTCTCGTAGTCGCGCAGCGAGCGTCCGGCGGCAAACCCGTAGGCGCCCAAAGAGGTCAGTTGACTCTCCAAAATATTTGTATGGAAAGGTACAAATACCACTCGCTCCAGTGGCAGGTGGAGCTCTCGACTGTACAGCTCACGCTCGCCATCGGAAAAAACAATCATCCTTGCAATGTTACGAGAGACCGCACGCCGAAATGTACGCTTGATTTTCCATGCAAGCCGATTGGGCTGCACTTCATCCAGAAGAATCTCTGCTGCAATATGAGGTTTGTTTCCTGTTCCAACAATAGCGCACAAAAGACCGTACATCTGGGCTTGACGAACTCCGACGGTATATACGGCATCATAATGACGACGTTCGCGAACCAACTGCCATGCGAGTCGGATGGCCCCGGCAAAACTGTCTCCAGCGGAAACTTTTTTTACTGCAAGATTCCAGCGCTCCGACTGCCACATGGAAGAGTTGCTGATAACCCTGGGATCCGGACGACCCGGGCTATCTTCGGTCGGGAAAGTTGACTTACTATGGGCATCGACCTTCGGCATAGTCCACTATAAAAGGATGGTTGTGAAAAAATACAGAAATGAATTCGAACC
>Ga0335075_10003895_pt1 | contig 23411 bp, 24 predicted proteins | sample Lox_Sample_24_FD_206723 | JGI IMG/M metagenome (GOLD analysis project Ga0335075, IMG submission 206723) | Soil microbial communities from Loxahatchee National Wildlife Refuge, Florida, United States - Lox_Sample_2.4 | ecosystem: Environmental > Terrestrial > Soil > Wetlands | place: USA...
CACATCCTCGTGATGGATGAACATCTCGCCGAGGTTGGCCACCGGGTCGAGCAGCTTGAACGGCGAGTAGATCGGCGGCCCCGAGGCCACCAGCTCGACGAGGTGCTCCCAGCTGTTCGAACGTGCCGTCTGGTCCTGCACCTTGGCGGTGTAACCGGCAAGGAACGGGATCGTGATGCCGGGCGTCGCGTCCAGTCGGCGTTCTCGCACGACGAGGTGAGCGGCCAGGTCCCGCGTCGTCCAGCCCGCGCACAACGTGGGCGCATCAGGCCCGACTCGGCGCAGGGTCTCGACGAGGGCGCTTCGTTCCCGCTGAGCGGCGGTCATGAGCGCCGCTTCTCCTCATCGCTTCGCTCTGCATCGTCGCCGGCGCGGGTCATGGCCACACGATAGGCGAAGGCGACTTTCGGTTGGCGAGCGCAGAAGAACTTCAGTAAGTTAAACTTTAATCTTGTGAACATAACCTTGTCGTCGCCGCACCGGCGTGTTTGTCTTCGTTGTCACGGGGTATGACCGCGTGAGTCTGAGCCGTTCGAGCCGGTGGCGACCCGAACTTTCGAGAGGGGCTTCGGTGGCCAAGCTGGGTGCGCTGTCCTTGGTGCCGTCCGAGAACCCGTCGGCGCTTCGTCAGGAATCCTGGTCAGACCCCGCGCAATTCGACCAATGGCGGATCGGGGTGCGGCGCACCGTGCTGGGCCACGTCGCCGAATTCGTGACCGATCGATGCGCTGCCGACTTGGATGAAGCCGGCGTCGAGGTGGCCGGCGACATCCTGCTGAACTTCGTCAACGGCGGCAAGTGCCTACGTTCCACCTTCATGTATCTGGGCTGGCTGTGCGGCGCGCCGGACAGCGACGAGGCCCTGTACGCGTCCGCCAGCTTGGAGCTGTTGCACGCCTTCGCGTTGCTGCAAGACGATGTGATGGACGATTCTCCGTCGCGGCGGGGCCGTCCTGCGGCGCACATCCAGTTCAGCGACTGGCATCAAAAGCGCGGGCTATCCGGACCACCGCGCCGCTTCGGCGACTCGGCCGCGATCCTGCTCGGTGATCTGTGCCTGATCTGGGCCGAGCAGATGCTCCGCGAGAGCGGCGTCGAGCATCGCCGCCTGCAGCAGGCGTTGCCGCGCTACGACGCCATGCGCACTGAGCTGGCGCTGGGCCAATTCGCCGATCTCGCAAGCGATGTCCGCGACCTGCCGTCGATGGCCGTCGTGCTCGAAGTGGCGCGCCGCAAGTCGGGTAATTACACGGTGCGCCGGCCGTTGGAGATCGGGGCGGCGATGAGCAGCTGCACCGACCGCACGCTGTCCTGCCTGGGCCGCTACGGCACCGCCATCGGAGAAGCGTTCCAGCTGCGCGATGACCTGCTGGGTGTCTTCGGCTCCGAGGCGGCAACGGGTAAGCCCAGCGGGCGAGACCTCCTCGAGCGCAAGGCAACCAGCGTGGTGACCGCCGCACACCAACTGGCCGACGCTCCCACCCGCAGACAGCTCACCGACCTGATGAATGACGGTGAACTCGACGACCCCGCAATCGACCGCTGGCGCACGCTGATCGTCACGACCGGAGCCGTGCAGTGGATCGAAGACTTGATCAGCGACCGTGTCGCGTCGGCGCTCCAGGCACTCGACGATCTTCGGCCAACTGAGTCGGTACGGGCCGCGCTGGCGAGGATGGCCGCCCTGTGCACGGAGCGCAGCGAATGAAAACCGTGCCGGGCCCAAGCGACCGGGTCGTCGTGGTCGGGGCGGGTTTCGCGGGTCTGGCCGCGGCCCTGCATCTGGCCGGCCGCGGCCGCGACGTCACAGTGGTCGAACGGGAAAACTGGCCGGGTGGACGCGCCGGCCGGCTCGACGTCGACGGCTACCGTCTCGACACCGGGCCGACGGTGCTGACGATGCCCGACATCATCGACGAGACGTTCGCCGCTGTCGGTGAAACCAGTTCGGCGAGAATGGATCTGCTTGATGTCGATCCGGCCTATCGCGCCCAGTTCGTCGACGGCAGCAGCATAAATGTGCACAGCGATGCGGATCGAATGGCCACCGCGATCGAGGAATTCGCCGGTGTCAAACAGGCCGCGGGCTATCGGCGGCTGCGCGATTGGCTGACCCGGCTGTACCACACCGAATTCGACGGATTCATCGCCAGGAACTTCGATTCCCCGCTGTCGCTGCTGAACCCGCAACTGGCCAAACTGGCGGCGATCGGCGGATTCCGCAAATGGGATGCCATGGTCAAGCGCCACATCACCGACCCACGGCTGCGACGAGTGTTCACGTTCCAGTCGTTGTATGCCGGTGTGGCGCCACGGCAGGCGCTGGCGGTCTACGCGGTGATCGCCTACATGGACACCATCTCGGGAGTTTTCTTCCCGCGCGGCGGAATGCGGGCGCTGCCCGATGCGCTGGCGGCCGCCGCGACAGACGCCGGCGTGCGTTTCCATTACGGCGCCACGGTCACCGGATTGGAGTGCACAGGCGGCCGGGTCGCGGCGGTCCACACCGACCAGCCTGAGCGCATCACCTGCGACGCAGTGGTACTGACCAGCGAACTGCCGCAAACCTACACACTCTTGGGACGCGAACCCCGCCGCATCGGCCGGCTGCGGCCGGCGCCGTCGGCGGTCGTCGTGCACATCGGCAGTCCCAGCCAGCCGTCGGCGAATCAACCTCTGGCACACCACAACATCGTATTCGGCAACGCCTGGGAAGAGACCTTCACCGATATCATCCGCGACGGCCAACTGATGCGGGACCCGTCGTTGCTCGTCACCAGGCCGACGGCCGGCGACCCGAGCCTGGCCCCGGCCGGCCATGACCTGTTCTACGTCCTGGCGCCCGCACCGAACCTCACGCGCGGTGTCGTTGACTGGTCCCGGATCGGCGACGTTTACGCCGACCAGTTGCTCGATGTCGTCGCGGCGCGCCTGGTTCCCGGCCTGCGCCACGGCGCCAAGGTGCTACACGTCGTCAATCCCGCCGACTGGGCCCGCCAGGGCATGGTCGCCGGCACTCCATTTGCGCTGGCGCACACCTTCGCGCAGACCGGGCCCTTCCGTCCGGCCAACACCGTGCGCGGCATCGACAACGCGGTGCTGGCCGGCTCGTCGACGGTGCCCGGAGTCGGCGTACCGACCGCGCTGATCTCCGGGCGATTGGCCGCCGACCGCATCACCGGCGTCGTCGACCGGTCGAAGCAGATCGGCATCACGAAAGCCGGCCTGCGATGATCCGTAGCGAGCTCGACGCCGCCGGAATCGAGGATCCGGACCTGCGCGACGCGTATCGACGCTGCCGCGAAATCAACGCAGCGCACGGCCGTACGTTCTTTCTGGCTACCAGATTGCTTGCGCCCGAACAGCGTCCGGCGGTCCATGCGCTGTACGGCTTCGCCCGCTACGCCGACGACATCCTCGATGATCTCAATCCCAACCTGGACACCGCGGTCCGTGCGGCGCGGCTGCAGGAGCTGTCCGACAAGTTCTTCGCGCACAGCGATCACTGCACCGAGCCGGTCCTCGCGGCGGTCGGCGACACCGCGCGCCGCTACGGCATCAGCGACGAACTGTTCGATGACTTTCTGGTGTCGATGCGGATGGATCTGACCATCACCGACTATCCCGATCGCACCGCGCTCAACCTGTACATGAAAGGCTCCGCGGAAGCGATTGGCCTGCAATTGCTTCCGATCTTGGGCACGGTCGGCCCGATCGAACAGGCCGCGCCTTACGCGGCAGCGCTGGGCAGGGCCTTCCAACTCACCAATTTCTTGCGAGACATCGACGAAGACCTGAGCCGTCACCGGGTTTACCTGCCGGCCGACGAATTGGCCGCCTGCGACGTCGATCGCGAGCTGCTGATCTGGTGCCATGTCAATCGCCGCACCGATCACCGGGTGCGCAACGCCCTGGCCGATCAGCACGATATCGCCCGACAGGTCTACCGGTACGCCGAAGGCGGAATCTCGTTGTTGACGCCGCGCTCACGGGCCTGCGTGGCCACGGCGCTGACGCTGTACTCCGAGATTCTCGACCGCATCGAAGACTCCGACTTCGCCGTGTTCAGTCGGCGCGCCACCGTCGGGACCGCGCGACGACTAAGCGTCGCGGGCACCGGCCTGCTGCGGTCATGGCGGGCCCGGCTCATGCACCCGCACTCATCAGCTGATCGTCGATCCGGTGTGCCCTGATGGATCGATGGCAATACCTCATCGTTCTTGCGGCGTGCCTGGCGATCACGTTGCCGTTGGAGATCTTTGGCGACGGCGTCTACCGGCAAGCGTGGCGGGCATTGCGCGCCATCTTGCCGGTTGCGGCGGTCTTTGTGCTCTGGGACGAGGTGGCGATCGGCGCGCACGTGTGGACGTACAACCGTGCCTACATCGCTGGCCTCAACGTCCCGGTTCAGATGCCGATCGAGGAAGTGTTGTTCTTCGTCGTCATCCCGCTGTGCGCGCTGCTGACCTACAACGCGGTAAGCGCCATCCTGGCACGGTTCAACCGCCGATGACCGGCCTGGGGTATACCGTGCCGGCTGTAGTGGCGGTGCTGGCCGTGTGCGCGCTCGAGTTAATGGCGTTGCGCACCGGACTCTTTCGGCGCCCGGCTTACTGGTTGTCGATGCTGATCGTGGTGGGATTTCAAATCTTGGTGGACGGCTGGCTGACGAAGCTCAGCGCGCCGATCGTCGTGTATGACGATCGGCAGATCAGCGGAATCCGGTTTCCGTTCGACATCCCAGTCGAAGACTTCCTGTTCGGCTTCGCATTGGTAACCGCGGTCCTGCTGCTGTGGGAACGGCAACGTGAGCATCGGTAGCACGGGTCTGCCGCGTCGCGACGTGCCGGCCGCCTTCGACGTCGGCGCGCACGCCTACGACCGGCTGGTCGGCGCCAGCCCCGGATACCATGCCCATCTGCGACTTTCGGCACGCCGCATGCGGCTGCCCGGCCGCGGGCAGGGCCTGCGGTTGCTCGACGCCGGCTGCGGCACCGGCGCGTCGACGGCTGCGCTGCTGCGAGTCGCCCCGCAGGCCGAGATCATCGCCGTCGACGCGTCACGGGGCATGCTCGACGAAGCACAGGCCAAGCGATGGCCCCCGTCAGTGCGGTTTGTGCACTCCCCCATCGAGGCGCTTGCCGAAAACGGTGGCAGCGGACCGTTCGACGGCATCTTGGCCGCTTATCTGATTCGCAACCTTGCGGATCCCGACACCCAACTGCGCGCTTTCCGCAGCATGCTGCGGCCCGGTGCCACCCTCGCCGTTCACGACTACTCGGTGCGCGACTCCCGGGCCGCCACCTGGGTTTGGCACGCCGTCTGCTGGGGCATCATCATTCCGTCCGGCTGGCGGCAAACCGGCGACGCGACGCTGTACCGGCATCTGTGGCGCAGCGTGGTGACATTTGACGGCGTGCGGCAATTCCGGCATCGGTTGCGTGACGCCGGGTTTGCCGCGGTGCGCAGCGAAACCATGCCCGGGTGGGAGACCAACATCGCCCACACCTTCCTCGGAGATGCGCCGCGATGACCGATCCTCGTCGCAGGACGCATCCGGCACCCACGGGACTGCCCGGCGCCGAGGCGCTGTCGTTCCGGCCGCACGCGGTTGTCGTCGGCGCCGGCATCGCAGGCCTGGCCGCTGCGACGGGCCTTGCCGAACGCGGGATCAGCGTCGACATCGTCGAACGCGAGGAGTATCTCGGCGGGCGGGTCGGCGCCTGGACCGAGCACTACCGCGGCGTCGAGGTCGCTATGAACCGGGGCTTTCACGCCTTCTTCCGGCAGTACTACAACTTGCGGGATCTGTTGCGCCGCGTCGACCCGCAGCTGTCAATGCTGACACCGGTGGACGATTACCCGCTGATCGACGGCGCCGGCCGACGGGATACCTTTCGTGGTCTGCCCCACACACCCCCGTGGAACGCGCTGGCATTCGCATTGCGCAGCCCCACCTTTCGACTTCGCGACCTGGCCAGGATCGACGCTCGGGCTGCGGCGCCGCTGGCGGCGGTGTCGCTGCCCGATATCTATCGCCGCCTCGACCACGTCGACGCCGAGACCTTCTTGAAAAGCCTCAATTTCCCCGAAGCGGCGCGCCATCTCGCATTCGAGGTGTTCTCCCGCAGCTTCTTCGCCAGCCCGACGGAACTGTCGGCCGCAGAGCTGGCCACCATGTTCCACATCTATTTTCTCGGCTCCAGCGAAGGCCTCATCTTCCATGTGACCAACGCCAACTACGACACTGCGCTCTGGCAGCCGCTGCAGCAGTATCTGACCGACCTCGGCGTGCGGTTTCACCCAGACACCACCGTGGCGAGCATCGACGGCGGCCACGCCCGCAGGTTTCGCGTGCACACCGATACCAGTGACCAGTTGGACGCCGACGCGATCGTGCTGGCCACCGATGTGGCTGGGCTGCAGCGGATTATCGCGGCATCGCCGGATCTCGGTGACGATTTGTGGCGGGCCCGCATCGCGCGGTTGCGCACCGCGCCGCCGTTCGTAGTACACCGACTGTGGCTCGACCGCCCGGTTACCGCCGATCGGCCCGCGTTTCTGGGCACCGCAGGCCACGAACCGCTCGACAACATCAGCGTGCTCGAACGCTATGAACGACAAGCGGCCGACTGGGCACGGCAACACGGCGGTTCGGTGGTCGAATTACATTCGTATGCGGTGGAATCCGCCCAGCCGAAAGACGCCATGATCAGACGCCTGCATGGCCTGTACCCGGAAACCGCAGGCGCACAAGTTGTCTACGAACAGATGCTGCAGCGCCACGACTGCCCGCTCTTCGCGCCCGGGACTTACGCGCAACGTCCCACGGTAACCACACCGCTGCCCGGGCTGATGCTGGCCGGTGACGGGATTCGCATCGACTTGCCGGTGGCGCTGATGGAGCGCGCGGCCACCACCGGGTGGTCGGCGGCCAACCAGATACTGGCGCAATGGGGAATTGCCGGCCACGCGCTGTGCACGGTTCCCACCCAGGGCCGCTCGGCGCTGTTGCGCTTTCTTGCCAGACGAGAAAGGCTTTCTCAACGATGACTATCGGCGACCACATGCGGCGACGCTGGCCGAAGGATTGGCCACTGCAGGCCATTCCGCCAGTGGCGTGGTCCGGGCAGCACCCGACGTATCGCGACGCCCAGCCCGCGATCATCGACGCTGCGCTGGACCGGTCGCAGCGCAGGCCGACCGGCAACTGGTATGTGTTTGCCGCCAGCCGCCACGTGCGGCCCGGCCGGCCCTTTGGCACCCGGGTCGCCGGTGTCGAGTTGGTCGCCTGGCGCGACCAGCGCGGGCGGCTATGCGTAGGCCCGCGCAGTTGCCCGCATCTGGGCGCCGATCTCGCGACCGCGGTGGTGCAGCGCGGCGCGCTGATCTGCCGGTGGCACGGTCTGTGCCTGCGCGGCGAGGCGGACGAATTCGGGTGGCGTCCGCTGCCCAGTCACGACGACGGGGTGCTGGCCTGGGTGCGTCTGGATAGCGTCGGTGGCGAAGCGCCGCTCGATCAGCCGGTGATCGCGGCCAGGCCGGCCGGCGACACCGTGGACGCCGTTGCCCGACTGGTCGGCACCTGTGAACCTGCCGACATCATCGCCAATCGGTTGGATCCGTGGCACGGCGCGTGGTACCACCCCTACTCGTTCACCCGGCTCGAGGTGCTGACCACTCCGACCGAGGAGGCCGACCGTTTCCTGATCGCGGTGACGTTCCGGGTTGGCCGCGTTGGCGTACCCACCGTCGCGGAGTTCACCAGCCCAGAAGCCAGGACCATCGTCATGCGCATCGTGGACGGTGAGGGAACTGGAAGCGTCGTCGAAACCCACGCCACGCCAATCGGTTTGGGATCTGACGGTCGTTCGAGTACCGCGGTGATCGAAGCCGTCATCGCCCACTCCGAGCGGACCGGATTCAAGCGGGCTCGCCATGCTGCGCCGCTGATCTCCGGACTGATGCGTGTTGCCGCGTCGCGGCTGTGGCGAGACGACCTCGCCTATGCCGAGCGTCGTTACCAGCTGCGCGCCGGCAAGCCGGATTAGCTGCCGGGGGTTCCCGCTCTCGACTGGCTGACAACCGCGCGACCGGACCGATGCCGCACAGCCGAGGTGATATCGCGGGCAATGCCTTCCAGCGCCGCATCACGAAACAGGCCAGATGCCGTCCAAAACGCCTCACCGGCAAGGCCATACGGCGCAAACAGCGTGCGTTGTCGATAACAACAGCGCCCGTCGCCGTCGTCGTGCACCGACAGCTCGAGCCACAGCCGGCCAGGCAGCGGGATGTCCGCGCGGAGCCGCAGCAGGTGTGGCCGGTCGACGTGCTCGACTCGCCACCAATTCAGCGCCTGACCGGGATGCAGGCGATGGGGAAGTCGGGGCCCTCGGTCCACTTTCGCGGCAGTGCCCAGTTGGCTGAGCCCCCCACGGAGAACCCACGCCAGCGGTGTTGCCGACCAGCCGTGCTCGGCACCAATCGACTCGAAAACCTGCCAGACCGCTTCGGTGTCGGCATGCAGGTGGCGTTCACACACCTGCTCATGCAGCGATCCACCGGCCCAGGCTGGGTCGGTGGGCAGCGGCCGCGACGGTGAGTTGTCGTCGCCCTGGCGCGACCAGCGGGTCTGCAGCTCGCCGTATCGCAGCCGGGCCAGGGCGAGTTCGACGGCGTCTTCGTAGCGGCTCAGTCCACCCGCCGGGTCGGGGATGTGTTCGGCGATGTCGTGCTCGGTACACACCACGTCGTTTTCCAGAGAGTCCATCAGCGACGAGGCGAGGACGCGTGGCAGCGGGGTGATCAGGTGCACCCAGTGCGACGACAGCCACGGAGTGAGCACCGGAACCGGAACCGCGATCCGGCGGTGCAGGCCGGCGATCGCCGCGTATTTGCGGATCATGTCCGTGTAGGTGAAGGTGTCGGGGCCGCCGATATCGAAGGCCCGGCTGACCTCGGCCGGCAGTTCTGCCGCATGGGTCAGGTAGTACAGCACGTCGCGCACGGCAATCGGCTGAACCTGAGTTCGCAGCCAGCGTGGCGTGACCATCAGCGGAAGTCGTTCGGTCAAATACCTCAGCATCTCAAAGCTGGCTGACCCTGCTCCGATGATCGCCGCCGCACGCAACTCCACCGTTGGGACTTTCGATTCGCGGAGAAGCCGCCCGACTTCTTCACGCGATGCCAGATGTTCGGACAGCTTCTGGTGAGCGGGAATGATGCCGCCGACGTACACGATGCGCGACAGACCGGCTTGTGCTGCGGCATGGGCCACTATCCTGGCGGCACGCGCATCGAACTCCACGAAATCCGGTCGCAGCAACGAGTGCACCAGGTAGTACAGAACTTCTTGCCCGTCCAGCGCTCGCTGAACTCGTTCGCCATCGGTGACATCGCCCTGGACCACGTCGACCTGCTCGCGCCACGGCACGTGGTCGAGCTTGGCCGGCGTGCGCGCCATCACCCGGACGTCGTGACCGGATGACAGCAATGCCGGAACCAGTCGGGCGCCAAGGTAGCCAGTGGCGCCAAATACGACGCAACGCATGCTCACTCCTCCGTTGCCCCCGGACACCCATTCGCTTTGGGGTTTCGGCATGCCCTGAGGCCGTGATCTCGACGACGTATGAAGCATGTACTTCACAAGCTTAATAGTTAAGATTATGGTGTCAAATGATGAATTCGGGCGGTCGAATGCTGCTGCAGGCGGCAAAGGTCGTCGTCGGAGATCCAGCAACGCTTAGCGCTCAACTTCTGTGCCGAACCGATCACCGCGTTCGACGACGGCCCGGTGAATCTGGGCATGATGTTTGCCACCCATGCCGCACTGGTGTGGAACATGGTTCGACGCGACGCGCCATTCCGCACTGCACTTGTCTCCCGATCGTCGTCCAGGCAAAGGGCATGCTGATGGAGCGCTGCCGCGTCGATGCGGCAGAAGCGGTCAAGTTGTTGGCGCGGCTATCGGAAGAGTCCAACACCCGGGTTGTACAGCTCGCCCAGCAGATTGTTGCGGGCAATCATGCACCATGATGACGTTATCTCGGCTCTATATGGCGTAGATATGCTCAACTGCGTCCCAATTAGCTCATCTCACGAGATCCTCGTTTCGGTTGATCGGTCCGTCTGTGGCACACTTCTCCGGTTAATGGCGTATCGCCGTTGATCCAGCGGGTTTCCGATACGCTTGGCGCGTCAAATCGCCAAGAAGGATGCGGTTGGGTGACTAGTCGGGGCAAGAAAAGTTCACCTCCGAACCGGGCAGACCTGGAGAAGCTGATGTCCGCCGACATGCGGGCGGTCACAGCGCAGTCTGACCGGTTGGGACGTTATTTCGCGCGCCAGAACGACGTGAGCGGCAATGACTTCCACGCTTTGCTGCACGTCATGGTTGCCGAAACCGCTGGAACACCGTTGACCATGGCGCAACTACGGCAGCGCATGGACGTGTCACCGGCCGCGATCACCTACCTCGTCGATCGGATGATCGACGCCGGTCATGTCCGGCGCGAATCGGATCCCGCAGATCGGCGCAAAGCGCTTCTTCGGTACGAAAACAGCGGTATGGAGCTGGCGCACGCGTTTTTCGCACCGCTGGGCGACCACGTTCGCTCCGCGCTCGCCGAGCTGCCCGACAGCGACCTAATGGCGGCTCACCGCGTGTTCAGTGCGCTGATCGACGCGATGTCGAAGTTCGAGGGTGAACTCGTTGCGCGGCAACCTCAGCCGGCAACCAAGCGAGCCGCCACGCAGAACCATCACCAACAAGATGCCGAACTAACCAAACAGACTGAGCACGCCTGATACACCCGTGGGCGTGCAAAGCTAATGCGCATTTACAGTGCCGGTGTGACGCCGATGTCGCGCAGAGCCCGTAGATTCGCCGCACCGGCACCGTGTAAGCAGATTCGTAGCTCATCGATGAACCGCTGTAGCCAATCGATTACGGCATCAGAAGATTCGATCGCCGCGGCGAGCAGCGGGCGGGCGACCGCCACCACGTCGGCGCCCAACGCTAACGCTTTGGCCGCGTCCATGCCCGTGCGGATACCACCAGAGGCGACCAGCGGGATGGTGGGCAGCGCCTCCCGCACCTCCACAACCGCCCGCGCCGTGGGTATCCCCCAGTCGGCGAGATCGGGATAACGCAGCTCGCCGTAACGAACGAGTTGCTCGACGCGTGACCACGAGGTGCCGCCGGCCCCTGCGACGTCGATAGCCGCAACCGGCGGCTCGCCCGACGGCCCCAGCAACTCCGCGACCGCCGCCGCACCGATTCCGTGGCCAACCTCTTTGAGCAACACCGGATACTGCAACGCGCCGGCGACTTCACGCAGCCGACCGATCGACCCGGAAAAGTCGTTGTCACCGTTGCGCTGAACTGCCTCCTGCAGCGGATTCGTATGCACCGCAAGCACATCTGCTTCCACTCGTTTTAATGCATTCGAAATATCAGAAACGGCGGCCGCCGTCAGCTGCGCGAGGCCAATATTGCCGAATAACAACACATCCGGAGCCACGTCTCGTACGGTGAAGCTCGCGGCCGCCTGCTCTCCCAACGCGCTGTCCAACATGATCCGCTGCGAGCCGAGCATCATCCCGACTCCGAGCCGTTGCGCTGCGGCAGCCAGATTCTTGTTGATCGTCCCAGACAGCTCGGCGCCGCCTGTCATTGCGCCGATCAATATCGGGGCCCGCAAGGAGGCGCCGAGGAAGTGCGTGGACAAGTCGATCTGGCGCAGACTTGTCTGCGTCAGCGCGTTGTACGGCAGGCGATAGCCTTCCAACCCGGTTGTGACTTCGCAGTACGCGACACGGTCGTCGAGGCACACGTCGATGTGACGTCTTTTGCGGGTGGTCATCCCACCCGAGTCGCTTGTCACCGCGTCACCTCTTCTTCACCGTAGTCAACACGTCGGCGGCTGGGGTGGGTCCGGTGTCGCGAGTTCGACTTGATATTGCCGCATAGCCTCGATCAGTGCAGTGAACACGCGATGAGCTGCGGCCAGGTCGGCGTCGGACAGGTCCGCCATCGCGGTGCGGGCGTGCAGTCCCAACGGGGCGAAGAAAGCCCGAGCGGTGTTCATCCCGGATTCCGAGTAACGCAAAATGACCTTGCGTCGGTCGGCCGGATCGGATTGTCGTGTGATGTGACCCGACGCCATCATCCGATCCACTAGGTAAGTGATTGCAGCGCCGGACAACCCCATTTGCTGGCGGAGCTCACCAGACGTGATCGGTCGACCCGTGGTTTCGGCGACCATGACATGCAGAAGGGCGCGAAAGTCAGTGGGTCGCACGTCGTGGGCGACGGCGAAAATTCGGCCGATCTGCTCAGATTCGGCCGTCAATATCCGCAGATCGGCCGTGATCTGCGACTCCAGCGCGGCGCGCTCGTCGGCCGTCTGATCAGAGCCCATGACTTTTCCAGCATATCCGCGTTCCAACCTTATTTCAGTTGATTAATACTTCAAACATTGAAACAATCTGAGTCGATGTTGTGGGATCGATATGCCGCCGCTGTGTCGGGCCGCGGTTGCTGGCTGACCGCATATGGTGGCCTACCACAGTGCGTTCGTTTGAAGCCGTTCTTTCCAACTCCGAAGGGAGACATTGTGAATAAGCAGACATTGGCCGGAACCGCACTGGCCGTTACGGCGGCGGCCGGCACCGGCAGCGTCGCCAGCAAGAACCGGGCACCGGCCTGGTACAACCGGTTGCGCAAACCCCGTTACGTCCCGCCGAGCGGCGTGTTTCCGGTCGCGTGGACAGCGCTGTACGCCGACATCGCGGCCACCTCCGCGGCGGTCATCGACCGACTGCGCGCAACCGGACGCCACAAGGAGGCGCGCAACTACATCGTCGCGCTGTGCGTCAACCTGAGCCTCAACGCCGGGTGGAGTTGGTTGTTCTTCAAATACCACAAGCTCGGCGCGTCGGCGGTCGGCGCAGCGGTATTGGCGGCCAGCAGCGCCGACTTGGCCCGGCGGACCGCCGCGGCCGATCCGCGGCTCGGCGCAGCGCTGCTGCCCTATCCGCTATGGACAACCTTTGCCACCGCAATGTCCACTCATATCTGGGTACTCAACCGGTCGTGACACAGGTGGTCCGCTAGTGTCCGCGTTGCTGTGGTTCCGACGCGATCTGCGGCTGCGTGACCTCCCACCCCTGCTCAATGCGGTCGCTGATACCGATGAGGTGCTCGCCTGCTTCGTGCTCGATCCGCGGCTAGAGGCATCGTCGGGTGCGCGCAGGATGCAGTTTTTGTGCGATTCGCTGCGTCAGCTGCACGACGACCTCGATGGCCGCCTGCTGGTGACACGTGGGCGGCCCGAGGAGCGAATTCCGGCCATCGCCAACGAGATCGACGCGGGGTCGGTGCACGTCTCTGAGGACTTCGCGCCGTTCGGGCGGCGTCGCGACGATCGGGTGCGAGAAGCGTTAGGCGGCGTGCCGTTGGTGCCCAGCGGATCGCCCTACCTGATATCGCCGGGGCGCGTCACCAAGGACAACGGCGACCCGTACAAGGTGTTCACCCCGTTCTTCGGCCGATGGCGCGAACTGGGGTGGCGGAAACCCGCGCGCACCGGTCCCAAGTCGGCGAGCTGGGTCGATCCCGCGGAGTTGGGGAAACCCGCGAAACCAGTTGAAATCCCCGATCCCGGCATCGAGCTGGACCTGGGCGGCGGCGAGGCGGCCGCCCGACGACAGTGGAAGGCGTTTCTCCACGACGGGTTGGACGACTACTCTGACGACCGAAACAGGCCCGACCGCGAGTCCACCAGCCGTATGTCGGCGCATATGAAGTTCGGCACTATCCACCCGCGGACGATGGCGGCCGACTTGGACCCGCGCCGCGCCGGCGCACGAGCATACCTGCGCCAGTTAGCATTTCGCGATTTTTACGCCGCGGTTCTGCATCACTGGCCCGATAGCGCCTGGTTGAATTGGAACCGCGATTTCGACGCCATCCAAACCGACACCGGAGCCGACGCCAAGCGGCGGTTCAAGGCATGGAAAGCCGGCGAAACCGGATTCCCCATCGTCGACGCCGGCATGCGTCAACTACGCGAGACCGGTTTCATGCACAACCGGGTGCGGATGATCGTCGCGTCGTTTCTGGTCAAGGACCTGCACCTGCCGTGGCAGTGGGGCGCCAGTTGGTTTCTCGATCAGCTGGTCGACGGCGACATGGCCAACAATCAGCATGGCTGGCAGTGGTGTGCCGGTTGCGGCACCGATGCGGCGCCCTATTTCCGGGTTTTCAACCCGGCCAAGCAAGCCGAGAAGTTCGACCCGTCAGGCGATTACATCCGCCGCTGGATACCCGAACTTTCCGACGTCGACGACGTCGGCCTGACCAAAGCCGACCGGCCAGCCGGCTATCCCAAACCGATCGTCGATCACGGCGCCGAACGAAGCGAGGCGCTGCGCCGCTACCAGGCGATCAACTGAAAAGCCTTAGCGTGCTGCCTTTTTGCGTTCGATATCGGCCAGAGCCGCCGCCAGTTCGGCGCGTTGGGCAGCTGAGGTCTCCCATGCGAGCTGGCGGTTTTTGACCACCTTGGCCGGTGCGCCGACGGCGATCGAGTAGTCCGGCACGTTGCCCTTGACCACGGCGTGCGATCCCAGCACGCAGCCGCGGCCGATGGTGGTGCCGCGCAGCACTGTCGCCTTGACGCCGACCCAGGTGTCCGGCCCTATCCGAACGGGACCCTTGATGATTCCCTGATCCTTGATCGGCAGATTGATGTCATCCATGCGATGGTCGAAATCGCAGACGTAGCACCAGTCGGCCATCAGCACCGAATCGCCGAGCTCGATGTCGAGGTAGCAATTGATGACGTTGTCGCGGCCCAGCACCACCTTGTCGCCGAAGCGCAGGGAGCCTTCGTGTGCCCGGATGGTGTTCTTGTCCCCGATGTGTACCCACCGGCCGATCTCCAGCTGCGCCAGTTCGGGCGTCGAGTGGATCTCGACATCCTTGCCCAGGAAAACCATGCCGCGGGTGATGATATGCGGGTTGGCCAGCTTGAACTTCAGCAGCCGCCAGTAGCGCACGAGGTACCACGGCGTGTAGGCGCGGTTGCGCAGCACCCACTTCAGCGAGGCCAGCGTGAGGAACTTCGCCTGACGCGGGTCCCGCAGCATCGATCCGCGCCAGCGGCGATGGATCGGGGCACCCCACATGCTCGTCATGGCCGGAAAGCCTAGCCCGGTGACGATGCGCGCAGGCACGGCGGGCTGAGGAGGCGGGCCATCAGTCCATCGCCGACGCGGAACAGCAAGCTCAGGAGGCGGGCAATAACACGTCCGCGACATGGCACGGGTTACCCTCGGCTGTACTCGATCGCAGCTCATGCGCCGGATTTCGGGAAGGATTTGGAAACCACACCGTGTCGCCCCTCCCCGGACGTGCGTTGCGGCGTTGGTCATGCACGGTGTCGGCGGTGATTCTGGCGGCCACCCTGGCCGCCTGCGGTAACACCGACTCCTGGGTCGACATCGGTCCCGCACAGGGCTGGCCCGCGCAATACGGCGACGCGTCCAACAGCAGCTACACGTCGACGGCCGGGGCTACCGGCCTGACCCTGCGCTGGACCCGCTCGGTCAAGGGCTCGCTGGCGGCGGCACCGGCGCTGAGCTCCCGCAACTGGATGGCGCTCAACGCGCAGACACCGGGCGGCTGTTCGCTGATGGAGTGGGAGAACGACGCGAACGGCAGGCAGCGCTGGTGCACCCGGCTCTTCCAGGGGGGCGGTATTTCCGGCCCGCTGTTCGACGGCTTCGACAACCTCTACGTTGGCCAGCCCGGGGCGATAGTGTCCTTTCCGCCCACCCAGTGGATCCGCTGGCGCCGACCGGTCATCGGAATGCCTTCCACCCCAAGGTTTCTCGGGCACGGTCAACTGCTCGTGGTCACCCACCTCGGGCAGGTGCAGGTTTTCGACGCACACCGCGGCATCGTGGTCGGCAGCTCGATGGATCTGGTGGACGGCGTCGATCCCACCGACTTCACCCGTGGGCTCGCCGATTGCGGCCCGGCTCGGGCCGGCTGCCCGGTCGCCGCGGCGCCGGCGTTCGCAACGGCGAGCGGGATGGTGGTGGTGGGCCTGTGGCAGCCGGGCGCACCCACCGCGGAGCTAACCGCGTTGAAGTATCACCCAGGGCAAAACCCGCTGCTCACCCGCGAATGGACCAGCGATGCCGTCGGCGCCGGCGTGCTGGCCAGCCCGGTGCTGTCCAACGACGGTTCCACGATCTACGTCAACGGCCGCGACGAACGGTTGTGGGCGCTGCACGCCGCAGACGGCAAGCCGAAATGGTCGGTGCCGCTGAAGTTCCTCGCGCAAACGCCGCCGTCGGTGACGCCGAGCGGGTTGATCGTGTCCGGCGGCGGCCCGGACACTCGGCTGGTCGCATTCAAGGACGCCGGTGACCACGCCCAACAGGTGTGGCGTCGCAACGACGTCAGTCCGCTGTCGACGTCGAGCCTGGCCGGCCAGGGCGTCGGCTACGTCGTGGTGACCGGCGGACCCGGCGAGGGAGCGCGGGGGATGTCGCTGCTGGTCTTCGATCCTGGCAGCGGGCGCACCCTGAACAACTACCCGCTGCCCCGGGCGACCGGGTATCCGGTCGGTGTCTCGATCGGCCACGACCGCCGAGTGGTCACCGCCACCAGCGACGGTCAGGTGTACAGCTTCGCGCCGAGCTGACCGTCGATGCCAAACATCAGCTGCAGCAGTGGCCGTCGACTCGCCGATGTCCCTGGGACGATCGCTTTGCTGATTGGGCATTTCGTGTTCTTCACCGCCACCTTCGTTGGGATCAGCCTGCTGGTGATGACCACCGACTCCTGCGGGTCTCAGAAGTGCGGCGACCCGGCTGGGCTGGATCGCGCCTTCTTTTCGCCATCTGGGGGCAGGCGCCTTCTTGTTTCTCGACGTGCTGGTCACCGTGATTCGGTTCGTCCACCAGCGGGTCGCGTGGATCGTGCCGCTCCTCGGTTGCGTCGCCCAGCTGGCGGTGGCGTTGGGCGCAGCGGCGATGGAACTGCAGGCCGGCCCAGCCTAGTCCTTGATGGTCAGCGGGGGGATGGCGTTGCGCGGCACATGGACTTGAGTGGCTCCGGCGATCGTCGGCGGCAGCAGCTCTCCCGGCGCGAAGTAGAAAATCAGCTCGTCGTCGGTGATGCCGAAGTTCTGGTAGTGCGACGGGTCGAGGCCCGACCCGGGCAGGATCGCCGCACCGAAACCGGTCTGGCGTCCGACCTCGCGCTGGACGATCGGAAAGATGGAGTCCAGCGGTTTGCTGTTCGGCGCAAAAAGCGTGTCGAACGTGATCGGCTGATGTGATCCGAGGTCGTAGTTGAACCCCTTGTAGGAGGTCGACGGGCGAGGGCCACCGAGATCCTCGAAGACCTTGACCACCACGCTTTGGGTGCCACCCGGCGGCTGGCCGGAGTGGTACTGCTCGTACGTCACTTCCATCTGGAACGGCACATCGCGCGCCCCCGACGTCTGCGACGACGTCTGCGCGACGCTGACGAATCCGTCCCGGTTCTGGCTGATGTAGTCGGTCAGCGCCTGCTCGTCGGCGTAGTCGAGCGGAAACTTCATGTCCAGGGTGTAGTTGGAAGTGGACGCGTGCACGTGGCAGGTCTGCTCGCCCTCGACGTTGCCGCCCAGCGTTGAGCAAGGCGAGTCAGCGGCCGCGACCGGCGTGCCGAACCAGGCCAGCAGGGCTTCGGCCGCGACCAGAGCGGCCGCGATCAAGTTGCGCATCGGTCGACTTGTCCTCGCAGACTGGGAACGGCTGAAATGCCGTCCAGACAGCCTACCCGGCCCGCATTGCTGCGGGCGGCAAACGTCCTCCGCCGCCACTAACCGCGGTTCGAGTAGTCCGCGCTACGCACGCGCACCGCGCGTGCGTAGCGGACGCTGGAAGGTGCCGGAAACGCGATTCCAGGGAAAGGATGACCGATGAAATACCTTGTTCAGTGGCACCTCGGTGAGCCGTCGACGGTACGGGCGGCGGCGCAGCACTTCCTCAAGACCGGCGGCGCGCTGCCGACGGGCGCAACACAACTCGGTCGGTGGTTCGGCCTCAACGGCAAGGGGTGTGTTGTCGTCGAGGCCTCGGACTCCAAGCCGATCTTCGAACTTGTCACCGAGTGGCAGGAATTCATAGAGATGGAGGCGACGCCGGTACTCGAAGACGACGACGCCGGCACAATCGTCGGCAAGTTGTACGGGTAGCCCGGCCCCTACCACGACGGTCGGCACACGAACGCCGTCCCCCGCGCGGCTGCGCCCGAGCCGACCCGCGTGATCAGCACGCTCAGCGACTGGCCGCCGCGCAACGCCAACCGTCGCCGCAGCGCCGTAGGTTCGACGTCCACCCCGCGTACCAAGATCTCCAACGCGCCGCAGTCCAGCGCTGACAGCGCCTGCCGCAGACGACGCTCGTCGAACGGCAACTGCTGGACAACCTCGAACCCTCGCGTCCCCGCGGGCAATTGATCCCCGGACAGGTAGGCGATGTGCGAGTCCAGCTGCCACAGCCCGTGCCGCGCGGCGTAGTGGCGCACCAGGCCGGCCCGCACCACCGCGCCGTCGGGGTCGACGATCCAACGGCCAACAGATCGCACCGGGCAGTCGCCGGGCTCGGCGTCGGTGATCTGTTCGCCGCGGTCCAGGATGGTCGCTCGACGGTGCACACCTGGCTCGGCCAAGGCCGCCGCCCATAAGCACGCTTCCCGCACCGACCCCTGATACGAAGTGACCTCGATCTCGCCATCGAAGCCGAGGCGCTTCACGGCATCGAAATCGATTCCGGGAGCGCACTTTACGACCAGCTCCCGACCGCGATAGACGTCGAAGAGCTGGTCCAGCCCGGGCTGATAGTCGCGTGGATTGAAGCGTCGGCGTCCGCTGTCGCGCCGCGCCGGGTCGGCCAGCACCACCGCGTGACGGGTCACCGGGTGCAGCGCGTCGGCGCGGCACAGGTCGGCGGCCGCACCGAGGTTGTGCCGCGCCATCGCCAGGCGCACGGGGTCGATGTCACTGCCGACCGCCCGCGCGGTCGATCCGCGCAGCACCGCGACCTCGGCGCCGATCGAGCAGGTGACATCGTGAACGACGCGGCCGGCCAACCGCTGGGCCCGATGCGACGCAACACGGGCAGCGGTCGCTTGCTGCAGCGCGTCATCGGTGAACAGCCAGTCGCCGGTATCGGGCAGCTTGTCGACCGCACGTCGCCGCAGCAACACGGTTTCGACCAGCGCCGGGGTCCGATCACCGAATTGCTTTCGTAGCGCGGCGATCTCGGAGACGCGGTCGGCCAGCGGCAACGCGCCGACGAGGTTCAGCGCCGCGCGGCCCGCGTTTGATGTCAGGTAGGCAACGTCGTCGAGCCCGAAGTTCAGGACGGCTTGATCCCGGTGATCATCACGTTGTAGAACCAGCCCTTTGGCACCATCCGGCTGGACAGGTTCTCGTCGATCCAGCTCAACGTCTTCCAGCTGGTGAACGCGAACTTAGCCCAGCCCCAGCCCAGTCGCCCGGCGGGCACCGCGTACTCGAAGGTGCGCAGCGGCCACCCCAACATCGCGGCAGTGAACTCGACGGTGCACGTCTCGACCTCGACGGCACCGGCAGACGCGGCCATCTTCTCCAGATCGCTCGGAGCGAACGTATGCAGGTCGACAACGGCCTCCAGCGCCGCCGCGCGCGAGGATTCGTCCAGTTCGGCCTGCGGACGCCGCCAGCTGCCCAGGCCGGGCAACTTGGTGACGTTTGTGGCGATCCGCCAGGTCAGCGTCGACAGCGCGCGGGCGTAGCTATCCCCGACGGAGGTCGGTTCGCCGGCAAAGACGAACCGCCCACCCGGCCGCAGTACCCGCAGCACCTCACGCAACGACTGCTCGACGTCCGGAATGTGGTGCAGCACAGCGTGTCCGACCACTAGGTCGAACGTGTTGTCGTCGTACGGGATGCCCTCGGCGTCGGCCACCCGGCCGTCGATGTCCAGGCCCAGCGACTGCCCGTTGCGGGTGGCGACCTTGACCATGCCCGGAGACAGGTCGGTGACCGAGCCACGCCGCGCCACCCCGGACTGAATCAGGTTCAGCAGGAAAAATCCTGTGCCGCAACCTAATTCGAGTGCCCGATCGTACGGCAGCCGGTAGATCTCGTCGTCGGGCACGGTGGCGTCGAAGCAGTCCCGCGCGTAGTCGATGCAGCGCTGGTCGTAGGAGATCGACCACTTCTCGTCGTAGTTCTCTGCCTCCCAGTCGTGGTAGAGCACCTGGGCCAGTTTGCTGTCGTGGCGGGCGGCCTCAACCTGCTCGGCGGTGGCGTGCGGCTGCGGCGCCGGGTCGGTACCGGTCATGGTGGGTTAGCCTATCGGCCCGCCCGAGTCGGCGAACGCGGCGCCCACCGCGGCTCAGATCGACCCGATCAGGGCGTCGGTGACGATCGTGCCGATGCTATTCGGCGCCGCTGTCGCGAGCTCGGCGCTCAGGCTCTGCACGGTGTCGACGATGTCGTTATAGACCGCTTCGGGGAACTGGAGCAGTGCTGCGCCCACCTGGTCGAGACCGGTCTGAAGCGCGTTGGTGATCGTCGTGGGATCGCCGCCGAGGATGGCCTCCCAAATGTTGTAGCCCGCCAATTGCGGCGCCGTGATCAGGTCCCGGTAGTCGACGAACAACTCCGTCGCCAATCCTGGATCCTGCGGAACGGCTGTCCCGTCCCAGCTAACCAGTGTCCAGCCGTCCGTCGGGTTGCCCTCGACGACGACCTGGCCGGTATTGGAAAGGAACCCGCCCGATTCGAGCCCGTTGAGCAGGATCTGAAAGTCGGGGTTGTTGACGTTCATCATGACCCAGGTCATGATCGCCAACTCGTGGGAGAACGCTACGTCAGTCAAGTCCCCGTTGGTGGTGGCGCCGCCCGCGTCGTAGATGGTTTGGACAGCGCCGCTGAAGTTTTCTTCGAACGCTGCCCCGTTCGGGTTAATCGTGGAGCCCAGCTCCGGAACCCAGTACTGACCGAAGATCCATGCGAGTGGAGCGGCGAGATACAGCAGGCCATTGATCTCGGTCTCCTGTGTGCCGTCGAGATAGCCGGCATTGATCTCGTCGAGCCCGGGCAGATCCGTCACGGGCGTATTCGGCGCGCCGGCTGCGCTGAGCCAGTCCGCGGCGGTCTCCTGGGTTCGGATGAAGTCCGACGCATAGATCCCGTCGTAGCTGCTAGGCGCGTCGAGGGCCTGGGGATTGTCGGGGTTGGCAAGGTATGCCGCCTGCTCGGTGCCCTCCGTGGTGAGTGGAGCACCGGGCGGTGTGGTGCCGATGATGTCGTCCACGTTGTCTGTCGATTGCCCGTGACGCACCAGGTCCAGGATCATCTCCTCGTTGGAGATGAGCCGGATGAGCGCGGACGCGTGGACGCGTGGTAGCGGCGCTACCACCGGTGTGACGGCGACGACGCTAGCCCCGGCCAGGGCGACGCCGGCAGTGATCCAGGGGGGAGTGGCGAACTGCCGCATACTTATCTCCTTCTCAGGCTGGTGGCATTACGTTATAAGGCAGAACGCAATCAAACAACGGGTTTGCGGTATTTTTTTGAGAATGGAACCGGAGCCCGGTCGTCAGCTGCCGGGTCGTCCCCGTGACCCGCAGAAGGACGAAGATGTACTCGCCGCCACCCGGGAATTGTTGGCCGAGGTGGGATATCAGCAGACGACAATCGCCGCGATCGCCCGACGCGCCGGGGTCGGCACGCCGACAATCTATCGCCGCTGGCCAAGACGCGAGGCACTCATCGAAGATGCCGCCTTCGGTCACATACAACCGGCGCCACTGCCGGCTGCGACCGGCAACCTGCGCACCGACCTCCAGGCATGGTTGGAGGTTTTCTTGGCCCAGTTGGCCGATCCGGTCACCCGTGCCGCCGTCCCCGGACTACTTCTGGCGTGGCAACAAGACGAGGGACTCTACCAACGGTTTCTGTTGCGCAACGAACGGGATGTGCGCGCGCTGTTCAGCGAGCTGCTGGCAGCTCATGGCGCCACCGAGCACGCCGAAGCAACGTTCGACTTCCTGGTCAACACCACGCTGGTTCGGGCGGTGACGGTCGGAATGATCGACGCCGCCGAGTACTGCGCCCGCACGGCCGATGCACTTGCGGCGCTGTTGTAGCCACCGTTCCAATCGCGCCTAGCGGCCGACTGTGTTAGCACTCCGGCTGGTCGCGAAGACGTCCACAAAGCGGCGGTGATCTGCGGCCACCCGCTCGGCCGGCGCCAATTCGAACACGTCGTCAATGCCGGCCTTGGCGGCAGCGAGCGCGTAGTGGGGTGCGTCGACAAAGCGCCCGGCCCAGGCCACGGCGGCGTCGTACACGTTGTCGGGTGCCACCATGTCGTCGATCAGGCCTAACGCCAGCGCCTCTTCGGCGTCGAAGAACCGCCCGCTGTACACCAGCTCCTTGGCCCTGCTGACGCCGACCGTGCGGGTCAGACGCGCGATGCCGCCGCCGTCGGGCACCAGACCGGCCAGGATCTCCGTTGCACCGAACCGCACGTTATCGCCGCTCACCCGCCAATCGGCGGCCAGCGCCAGGCCCAGGCCCGAACCAAGCGCATAACCGGTGATCGCGGCGACGGTCGGCTTCGGGATCGCCGCGACGGCGTCGACGGCGTCGCGGCGAACGTGTGTCCAGCTCTGGGCTTCCGACACGATCAGAGTGCGCAGTTGGGTCATGTCGTCGCCGGCGGAGAAGATCTCGTGGCCGCCGAAGATGATCACCGCGGCGATGTCGTCGCGACCTGCGACCTCGGTGGCGGCCTGCCCGATCTCTCGGTAGACCTGGCGAGTCATGGCGTTGGTGGGCGGCCGGGAGACCACCAGCGTGCCGACGCCCGGGCGCTCGGCGCTGACGTGGATGCTGACGAACTCGCTCATATCCGCCATCGGTGTCCGCCGGCTATGCGTGCCTGGTGGTAGCGGTCGGAGTCGAAGAATTCGAACACCCAGTTGTCGCCGTCGATCTCCAGGTTCGGTTGCACGGTGACGATCTGGCGGTCGACGGCCAACACATCGGCGACCGTGCGTCCGGCCAGCGAGTCCAGCTGGGTCCAGGTCGGCGGCAACAGGAAACAGCGACCGGCCTCGAACTCTGCGATCGCAGCCTGCGGCGTCATCCACCCCGCAAGATCGGATTCGGTGTTCTCCCCGTCGGCGCGCTGGCCCTCCGGCAACGCTCCGACAAAGAAATACGTGTCGTAGCGCCGGGTGCGCTCGGCTTCCGGGGTCACCCAGTTCGCCCACGGCCGCAGCAGGTCGGCCCGCAACACCAGGTTCTCCCGCTGCAGGAAGTCGGCGAACGACAGCGTCCGGTCGG
>Ga0335075_10003896_pt1 | contig 23411 bp, 18 predicted proteins | sample Lox_Sample_24_FD_206723 | JGI IMG/M metagenome (GOLD analysis project Ga0335075, IMG submission 206723) | Soil microbial communities from Loxahatchee National Wildlife Refuge, Florida, United States - Lox_Sample_2.4 | ecosystem: Environmental > Terrestrial > Soil > Wetlands | place: USA...
GATCCATGATGCGCAGCTCCCGCTGTCCCGGCAGGCCCGAGGTGGAGTGGTATACCCCCAGGGCACCGAGCAGCCTGCCGTCGGTCGCCTTGATGGGCGTCGACCAGGCGGCATGCAACCCAGCCTGCAGCGCGTGCTCGCGCGGCTGCTCCCAGAAGGGATCGGTGCCGATATCGGCGACCAGCACCTGGCGGCCGAGGTAGACACAAGCCGCGCAGGAGCCGTTGTGGATGTCGACCGTGCAATGCTCGAGCGTCGTGCGCAGCTTCTGCGGCAGGCGCGGCGCGACCAGGCTCGAGAAGCCTTGTCCGTCCGCGGCCAGCACGGCAATGGAGCAGACGGTCCCCACTCCGACCGATTCGATGAACCCCGTGATGGAAGTCAGGATCTCCGCCAGCGGCGCGGTGCCGCTGAGCTGCTCGAGCACGGCACGCGCGGCCACTGCGACACGCTCCGTGAGCTCCGACTCCCGGGCGCGATAGGCCAGCTCGGTAGCCTCGTCCGCCATCAGGCGCATCGACTGCACGATGCCGCGCCGCTCCGCATCCATTGCCTCGAACTGCACGCTCATCAGCTTGAGCAGCACGCCGACATCCGGCAGGTCGAGTCCCGCCCGCAGCGTCGCCTCCCTGAGAATGGCGCGGACCTGGGGATGCAGGTCGTCGGGCGCGGGCATCGCGAAACCGGGCTCCGCGCGCACCAGTGTCGTGGTCGCAGTCGTGCTCGGCTGCGTCTCGTCATGCGGCGGCACGGCTGTCTGCGGCGTTGACATAACGTGGCGCTACGGCGCGTTGGCCGCCGTCTGGGCCGGACCGTCGCCCGTGATGACCGGAATGGTGAACGTCCACACCACCGACCGGCTCTCCGAGTCGACGGCCACCGCGGCGTTCAGGGTGAAAAGGCCCGGCTGGGTGGGCCGTACGCTCACCGATCCGAGGATGGGCACGCCGCTCGCCGGCTTGATGGCGGCCAGCGTGGGACCCTGATTCACCACCTGCAGTCCGGTCAGCGCGGCAAAGGCGATGCGCACCGTGTCGAGTCCCGCGACCTGTGGGATGAGGGCGTAGTCGATCTCATCATCCTGGCCGACCTGCGGCCGGTTGCGGATGGAGAACCGCAGCTCGATCGGCGGCGCGGTACCGCTCATCGGCACGGCCTCCACCATGCCGATCGTGGCTCTGGCGGCGGGGTCCGTCGGCTTCAGCGCATGAGCCGCTGCCGTCGGCGACGGATGGCTCGCGGCCGAGTGGGAGCCCCCGAAATAGCCACACGCGGCCATGAGGGCGAGCACGGCCCATAGGCACCCCCAGCGCACGGCGGCAGTTGTTCTTGGCATCCGCGTGGATTCCGCGCAAACAGCGAGCGACGTCTTACCCGGCGCCATCCCTGCGCCCGGCCCTGCGGGGCCGCCCGGCGGATCGGGCGTCAAAGATCCGCTCCGCCGTCTTTTGACAATAGCGCGTTGCGGGGTCCGGTCGCATCTCAAAGTGTGAATTTTCGTGACCTCACTCACCCGGCGAGGAGCGGCGGCTCATCGATGACCGCCAGTTGCTCGCGCAGGTCGCCGAGGTACCCCTCCCAGTACCGCGGCTCCCCGAACCAGGGGAACGCCCGCGGAAACGCCGGATCGGGCCAGCGATGGCAGACCCACGCGGCATGATGGAGCATGCGCAGCCCGCGCAGCGGCTCGACGAGCCGCAGCTCGCGGAAGTCGAAGTCGGCGAACTGCTGGTAGCCGTTGAGGAGCGCCGCCCATTGCGCCTGCTGGTCGGCGGGGGGTCCGGAGAGCAGCATCCACAGGTCCTGGATGCGCGGTCCCATGGCACAGTCGTCGAGATCGACGAAGATCGGACCCCGCTCGTTCCAGAGCAGGTTGCCCAGGTGGCAATCGCCGTGCAGCCGCAACCGGCCCACGGACCCGACCTCCCGGTACACGCGCTCGGCACGTTCCAGCAGCAGCCCGCTCAGCCGCTCGTACTGCTCCCGCAGCGCCTCGGGCAGCAGGTCCGATTCGAGAACCAGCGACCGGGACTGCACGCCCAGACGCTCGACACCGATTTCCGGCCGCCGCTCGAACGGACGGCGCGCGCCCACTTGATGAAGGCGGGCCAGGGAGCGGCCGAGCAGCTCCCGCGCTTCAGGGGCATCGAGCTCCGGGGCCGAGCCGCGCAGGTAGGGAAACGCGGCGAAGCGGAACTCCCGGTGCCGCAGCAGGGTCTGCCCGGAGACAGTCACCGGCGCGGCCACCGGCAGCTCGGCGGCGGCAAGCTCGGCGGTGAAGCCGTGCTCCTCGAGGATCTGGGCGTCGCTCCAGCGCGCCGGACGGTAGAACTTGAGCACGAGCGTTCCCTCGCTGCTGCCCAGCTGATACACGCGGTTCTCGTAGCTGTTCAGGGCAAAGAGGCGCCCGTCGGGATCGAGTCCTGCGGAAGCGGCCGCATCGAGCACCCGCTCCGGCGACAGCCTGGCGAAGGGGGTTTCCTCCGGAGACAAAGGGGTCAGGTGGCGGTTGCGGGTTTTGTTTATCATCGCCGGCGAGCTCTGGCTCCCACCCATCCCATCGAAAACGTACTCCATTTTGCATGAAACAGGCCACCATTCTCGTGACCGGCGGTGCCGGCTATATCGGCAGCCACGTTGTGCTTCAGCTGCGGGCCCGCGGCGAGCGGGTGGTAGTGCTGGATGACCTCTCCCGCGGCTATCGCCAGGCGGTCCTCGATACGCCCCTCGTCGTCGGCCAGGTGGGCGACCGCGAGACGGTGCTGCGGGTCCTGCGCGAGCACGGCGCGGACACGGTGATGCACTTTGCCGCCTTCACCATCGTCCCGGAATCCGTATCGGAACCGCTCAAATACTATGGCAACAATACCTGCTCGACGCGCTCGCTGCTGCAGTGCTGCGTCGAGACCGGGGTGAAGCACTTCGTCTTCTCCTCCACAGCGGCCGTGTACGGCATTCCATCCGACGGCGTCGCGGCAGAGAGCACCCCGACCTCCCCCATCAACCCCTATGGGACCTCCAAGCTGATGTCCGAGTGGATGCTGCGCGATGTATCCGCAGCGTCCAGTCTCGAGCACGTTGCACTACGGTACTTCAACGTCGCCGGCTCGGATTCCCAGTGCCGCTTGGGGCAGGCCACGCCAAAGGCGACCCTGCTCGTGAAGGTGGCCTGCGAGACGGCTGTCGGCAAGCGGCCTCATATCTCGATATTTGGCACCGACTACCCGACGCCGGACGGCACCGGGGTTCGCGACTATATCCACGTGGAGGATCTGGCGACGGCGCATCTCAATGCGCTCGACTATCTGCGTGACGGCGGCCGCTCCACCATCCTCAATGTCGGCTACGGCCATGGCTACAGCGTGCGCGAGGTGCTGAAAAGCGTCGAGAAAGTGGCCGGGACCCGCCTGACCGTCATCGAGGAGCCCCGCCGGGCCGGCGATCCGCCCGCGCTGGTGGCGCGCGCCGACCGGATACGCAACGAGCTCGGCTGGAAGCCGCGCCTCGACGACCTCGACACGATCGTGCGCACCTCCCTCGCGTGGGAAAAGCGATTGCAGCAGGAGCCATGGTAAAGCCGGGCGCAAACGGAGAGGCCAGTTTGGGCCAATTGCCTTAGAATCCCGCGCAATGCGTTGGCTGCGCCCAAAGTCCCTGAGCGGCCTGATGCTCTTCGGGCTGTTTCTTCTGGCACTGCCGCTCCTGGTCGCCATCATCACGGCCGCCCTGCAGATCCGCACGCTCGCCACGACCGGCCAGAAGATCGTCATCGCGGGCGTCACCTCCGCGCGTGCCAGCCAGCAGCTCTTCAGCCAGATCGCCTCCCTGGAGCGCACCGCTCGCCTCTATGACGTGCTCAACGACCCCAAGCTGCTGGACTCCTACGAGCAGGAGAACCAGGCGCTATCCGCCACGCGGGACAAGCTCTACGTGAATGCCACGCGGGCAACCCAGAAGACGCTCATGGAGCTGGCTGGGCTGCAGAGCGAGATCAAGACGACGGTGACGACCACGGCGGCCGCGAACGGCGCTGCCGAAACCGCGGGTCTCTCCAAGCAGTTCGCGACGCTGAGCGCCCTCGTCGACAAAGTCGCGCAGGAAAGCAATCAGCAGATCGATGCCGAGGTGGCATCCCTGGAGCACCAGACCGATCGTGCCCGCGAGCGGCTCTTCTGGGAGGCGGCGGGTCTGCTGCCGGTGACGCTGATCGAGATCATCACCCTGACCCTGATGGTCGGCCGGCCGCTGCGGCAGATCGACCGCGCCATCGACGAGATCGGCCACGGCCGCATCAGCCATCAGATCGAGGTCAAGGGTCCGTACGACCTCGAGCGCCTGGGCGCGCAGCTCGAATGGCTGCGCCTGCGGCTGCTGGAGGTGGCGCAGGAGCGGAACCGCTTCCTCCGCCATATGTCACATGAGCTCAAGACGCCGCTCGCGAATATCCGCGAGGGTACCGAGCTGCTGATGGACGGCGCGGTGGGCGAGCTCGATCCCTCACAGCGGGAAGTGACCGCGATCCTGCGAGATAATGGCATCAAGCTGCAGCGTATGATCGAGAACCTGCTATCTTTCAGCGCCTGGCAGACCTCCAGCGTGGGCCTGGAGACCTCCGAGTTCCGCCTGCGGCCCGTGGTCAAGCAAGTGCTGGAGAACCAGCAGCTCACCCTCCTCTCGCAACGCGTCCGTCTGGATGTGCAGGTGGAGGATGTGACCCTCGTCGCGGACCGCAGCAAGATTCGCCTCATACTCGAGAACCTGGTGTCGAATGCAGTCAAATACTCCCCGAAGGGAGGCACCATTCACATCAAAGCCGCAACGACCTCGACCTTCATCATCATGGACGTGGCCGACAACGGCCCCGGCATCCCCAGGGAGGATCGCGACCACGTCTTCGAGGCGTTCTATACCGGCCGGGCGGCCAAGAGCACAGCCGTCAAAGGCACCGGTATCGGGCTCTCCGTCGTGCTGGAATTCGTGGCCGCCCACGGCGGCACGGTGCAGATCGTGGATGGGGAGTATCCGGGGGCGCATTTCCGGATCCGCATGCCGGCCAACCTCGCCCGCGGCGGAATCCCCGGCGAAGGTCCCCAGCGCAGGACCGAGGCCCATGCAGCGTGACATCCCGCGGATGAGGGCCCGGGAAGGCATCCCGGGCGACGGGGTGCCCTTTGTCCCGGCGGCGGCGCTGGCGCTGTGCGCCCTGCTGCTCGGCGGCTGCACGACCGGCTTCTTCACCCAGAAGCCGCCGCCGCCTCCCAAGCCCGTCGTCGACCACAAGGCGGCATCGGCGGAGGCGCTGGCCGACGACTTCGCGGTCGTCAACACGCTGATCAGCGCGCCGCCGGAGCGGCAGATGGAGATGGTGGGCTCGGCGGAGCACGCCTTTCAGTCGACCCCGACGCCGAGCATGAAGCTGCGCTTGGCGTTGCTCCTCGGCACCCCGGACCAGGCGGGCGCGGACCTGCCGCGGGCGCAGCAGATGTTGCAGGAGCTGTCCTCCGACCCCCAGACCTCCCTCCTTCCCGCCGAACGGACCCTCGTTGCCTTGCAACTGAAGCAAATTGGCGACTATTTGACGTTGGAGGCGGAAAACCGCACCCTCCAGGCTGACGCCACCCGGGCCGACGAGCTCGCGGCTCTCAAGCATCGCCTCGATGGCGCGGCGGGGGAGAATGCCAAGCTCAAAAAGCAGCTCGACGAGGCGAAAGCCAAGCTGGCGGCCATCGCCAACATCGAGAAGTCGCTCAATGAGCGCAAACCGGGCAACGAGGGACGACCCAAGTGATGGCTCATTCAACGCCACCTGCGGCGGCGAGGCACATCCTGTGCCTGGTGCGGAAACCCTTCAGTGAGGATCTATGTCCACAGTCGCTAACATGCTGCCCGAGCGCAAGATGACCACCCCACCGAGCACCCTGAGTCAGAGCGGACGGCGCAAGGCACGCATCCTCGTCGTCGATGACGACCCCGGCCTGCTGCGACTGCTGACGATTCGCCTGCGCGCGGAGAGTTACGACGTCGAAGCGGTGGAGAGCGGCGCCCAGGCACTCGCCGCCTCGAGCCGCTTCCGTCCGGACCTCGTCATCACCGATCTGAAGATGGACGGGATGGACGGCATCGGCCTGCTGAAGGAGCTGCAGAACCGCTGGCCGGGATTGAAGGTGATCATGCTCACCGCCCACGGCACCATACCCGATGCCGTGCAGGCCACGCAGATGGGCGCCTTCGGCTTCCTGACCAAGCCCGTCGACAAGCAGGAGCTGCTCGATCAGGTGCAGAAGGCGTTGCGCATCTCCGGTTTCGGCGCCTCCGACGAGGACTGGCGCACGGAGATCGTCACCCGCAGCGCCGTGATGGAAGAGAAGCTTGCCCAGGCGCACATGGTCGCCGGCACCGACGCGCGCGTTCTCATCACGGGCGAGAGCGGCACCGGCAAGGAGCTCCTCGCCCGCGCCATCCACCTGGCCAGCCCGCGACGCAACAAGCCGTTCGTCGCGATCAACTGCAGCGCCATGGCGGAGAACCTGCTGGAGTCGGAGCTCTTCGGTCACGAGAAGGGCTCGTTCACCGGCGCCACCCGCGCCCACCGCGGCCTCTTCATGGCCGCCGACGGCGGCACCCTGATGCTGGACGAGATAGGCGACATGCCGATGCGCCTGCAGGTGAAGCTCCTGCGCGTTCTGCAGGAAAACGTCATCCGTCCCGTCGGCAGCACCGACGCCCTGCCCGTCAACGTGCGCGTCATTTCCGCTACGCACCGTGACCTGCAGCAGTTGATGACCCAGGGACAGTTCCGCGAGGATCTGTACTACCGCCTCAACGTGGTGCACATCGAGATGCCCCCGTTGAACCGCCGGCGCGAGGACATTCCGCTGCTGGTGGCGCATTTCCTGGCGACCATCGCCAAGGAAACCGGCCAGAGGAAGATCTACGCCCCCGAGGCGGTCGAGCTCCTCGCCACCGCCGACTGGCCGGGCAACATCCGCCAGCTGCAGAACGTCGTGCGTCAGAACGTCGCACTCTCGCAGACGCCCATCATCCCCGTGGAGCTGGTGCAGCAGTCTCTCGGTGGCTCCCCGGGACGCCTGCCGTCCTTCGATGAGGCACGGGACGAGTTCACCCGCAGCTACCTGTCACAGATCCTGCAGATCACCGGCGGGAATGTGAGCCAGGCGGCACGTCTGGCGAAGCGCAACCGCACTGATTTCTATAAGCTCCTGGCGCGGCATCAGTTGACGCCGGAAGAGTTCAAGCAGCGGTAAGGCGTCTGGCTAGAGCGCGACCCGTTCCGCCACGAGGTCCAACGTTCTCGCGATGTCATCCGTGTCCAGGGTGAAGCCCGCTTCACCCTGTCTTCCGGTAACGAACGCGTAGCGCATGCCGGCACAGTCCGTGTAGTCCTTGTAGACATTGTTGAATCGGCCGGGCGGCTGGAAAGCGCACAGCACCGCATCGTCCGCCATTGCATAGATGGCATGGCCCTTGTGGCTGCCCTCCATGCTCAGCACCACCGTGGCGCCCAGGGTCTCGCGGACGATCTCCTCGGCCGACATCTTGTCCGGATCGACGACGCGGGCTCCGCGGCAGATGAGGAAGCGCTCGACCTCGGCGGCGTTGAGCAGGGTCCGCTCCTCCCGGCCGCCCATGACTCCGCGTCGCAGGTAGACCAACCCCGGCCGGCCCTGGCCGAATCGCGAGCGCAAGCGGGCGCGCAATTCCTCGTACCGTCTGCGCTTGAACGAGTTCTGGCCGACATCCTCCAGCACCAGCAGCCGCTCGAACACGGCTCCCGTGCACGTGTCGCGCTCGAGATCGAGCAGGCGGCGATAGCCGCGCTCGTGATGATAGGGGGCGCGCGCGACGATCACCGGTATATCGAGACTCTCTGCCGCGAGAGTGAGCGGCAGGTCATCGCGCAGCCAGTGGCCGAAGTAGATGCTCCCGTACAGGGAGCACGCCAGCGCGCCGCTCTTCGCGCTCCAGACCTCGGCCCGCCGCGGGAATCGCTGCGCGGTTTCGAGCAGCGGCTCCTTCCACGCGCCGGCATATAGATTGCCCCCGATGAGATGGGCCCGGGTCACGGTGTGCACGCGGGTCGCGCCGTGCCGTACCTTGCCGCCATGAATCCGGCGCAACTCATGCTCCATCGTGGTATCGCCCATGACGCCGGAGATTCTCGCGAGCGATTCCGGCAGGTAGATGGCCGGCGGCACTGTCGTCTCCTCCGCTGCGCACAGGGTCCACGTCTTCGTGCTGATCTGCGCAAGGGAAGTGGGCTTGCGCAATACGCGTCTGAGAAAAAGAGAGGCATACGGGACGAGCGACCTGGCCACCTCAAACATACTCCTTGATGAGGTCGCTGCGGTGCTTGAACACGCGGGCGTCCGAATACTCTCTGCCCGCCGAGTATGCCGCCCTCGAGATGCGCTGCAGTCGTGCCGGATCCGCGAGACAGCGTGCCAGCTCGCGGCCGAGCGCCACCGAATCGCCCATGGCGGCGAATACACCCCCTTCGACATTGCCGGCAAGGAGATCGAGTGCATAGGCGCTGGAGAACGCCGCGATCGGCAGACCCGACATCAGCGCTTCGATGAGTGTCCGTGGCGACTCCGGTGTCAGATGGCACGACAGGAAAAGGTCGGCATCGCGCAGTGCCGCCGCCACCCGCCCGCGGTCGGCCTCCAATCCGCGAAACGACACCTCCGCCGACAGGTTGCGCGCGGCCACGAGCGCGCGCATCTCAGCCAGCAGCGGTCCGTCGCCGAACCAGGTTGCGGTGATCCCGCGCGGCCCACGCCGTTCGGCGATGGCGGTCGCGACGGCGTCGAGCCACTGCCGCGGCCCTTTCATCTCGTGCACCCGGCCCACGCACACGATCCGCAGCGGTCCCTCCTTCCGCGCCAGTCTCGCCTCGAGTTGCGCTTCTGTAATGAGGTCGGCCTCTGTCAGGTGGACGTCATGAACCACCCGCGGGTTCGTGCTCCAACTCGCGTACGCGTCGAAGACGGTCCTGCCGTTGAACAGTCCCAGCGACGCGCGCCGGATGTCTCTGAGCACCAGGCGCCGCAGCACGGAGCGCTCGGCCTTGCGCCACACGCGCTTGGCCGCGTTCCGTTCCGGGCGCAGCGGCATGTCCTGCAGGACCCAATCGAACCACACGGCGAAGCGCCGGTCCTGCGCGAACGCCTCCTCGGCTCCGATCCGGCCCCAGGCGCCGAGCCAGCCGAAATTGGCGAAGCACAGACGGTCGTGCCGCGGGATCAATACCCGGAACGTACGGCGCACGGCCGCGACGTGCGTCATGTGACCGCGGACGTCGTAGCCCCAGGGCAGAGCCACGACCGCCAGCCGCCCCCCCTGCACGAGAGGCGTCGCCGCGATCCACTGCATGGACGGGTCGACCAGCGCCTCGGGGACGATGGGCGCGCACAGCGTCACTCTGTCGAAATGGTCCAGCCACCTCTGCACGCCGTGATGAGCCTGCGCCTCGAGCAGGAGCTCACCGGAGCGCATCCTGAACGGCACGCCGACGTCGAGCAGCAGGCTCGAGAGCGAGGCAGCGGCGGTGCCGGTGCCATGCGTCGAAGCCACTGTGAAGGCCTCCCGGGGCGGATCGAAATCAGAAATACCGCGATTATTCAGCGGCTTACGGTACTTCCGATCCGCGTTTGTATTTTTGTACGGTGGCTGATGATACTGCGACTGCTGCGAATTGGCGACTATTGACCCCGGAAGCGGAAAACCGCACGCTTCGCGCTGCCGCCGGGGCCTGACGGCCCGTCACAGTTTCCATAAATCGCCGCTGGTAATGTGAGCGATCTGGTGCGGCATCCGTGGTGGCCAGAATGACGAGCGGCAATGGTTCGCTCCCTGAGGACCTATGCCGGAATTCCTAAAACTGGTGATCGTGACCCTGGTTTTGGGCGGGGTCACTTTCGTCGTGGCGAAGCCCGTCGCTCTGCAGTTCACGGGCGCGGCCGACTTCGCGCGGCGCAGAAACATCTGGCTGACGCTGACCGCGGCCGCATTCATCTGCTCGAACTTCTGGGTCTTCTTCCTCATCGCCGCCCCGCTCCTGTACTGGGGCGGCAGGAAGGACAGCAACCCGATCGCGTTCTACCTCTTCTTGATGAACGTGATTCCCGCGGTGGCGGTCGATATTCCGACGGCGGGACTGGGAATCAACGAGCTCTTCGCCATCGACATATTCATGCTGCTGTCGCTGTTCGTCCTCGTGCCCACCGTTCGCCGTCTGCGCAAGACGGACCCGGAGCAGAGCACTTACCAGTCGGGGCTGATGGACTGGCTGCTGCTGGGCTATGGCGTCCTGCAGATCGCGCTGTTCGTGCCGCCTGACCTGCCGACGCACGTCATTCTCCACAACTCGTTCACCGGGCACCTGCGCGCGGCCTTCATCTTCATCGTTACCATCTACCTTCTCTACTACGTGGCCAGCCGATCGGTCACCAGTCGCGCCGCGATCACGGACGCCATGGCGGCCTTCTGTCTGTCCTGCACGATCATGGCGGTCATCGCGGTATTCGAGGCGACGAAGCACTGGCCGCTCTACACCGCTCTCTACACCAAATGGGAGCCGGTGGGCCTGATCGATCAGTACCTCACGCGTGCCGGCTCGCTGCGGGCCGAAGCGTCCGCGGGACATCCGCTGGCGCTCGGCTACCTGCTGGCGGTCGCGCTCGGATTCTGGCTATATCTACAATCCCAGCTGAAGAGCACGCTGCACAAGCTGCTCGTGCCGGCGGTTCTGTGCGCCGGGCTGATCGTCACCTTCTCGCGCGGACCCTGGATGGGCGCAATCATCATCTATATCGTCTACGCGGTGCTGCGTCGCAGAGGGATATCGGACCTGTTCGGCGCGGCTGCGATTCTCCTCATCGCGCTGGCCGTGATCGGTCTCTCCCCGGTGGGCGATCACATCGCCAGCATGCTGCCCTTCATGGGAGGCAAGGTCGCCGAGGGCAGCCTGACCTACCGCGAGATACTCGCCGCCAGATGCTGGCAGCTCATCCTGGCCCACCCCCTGCTGGGCGATCAGCTCGCCTACACACACATGCAGGACCTGCGGCAGGGCCAGGGCATCATCGATATCGTCAACACGTATCTCTACGTGACGCTGTTCTACGGTTTCATCGGTGTCACGCTATTCGTGGGTTTCATCCTCTGCGCCCTGCGCAAGGCATGGCGCGCGCGAGTGGCGTGGCGTCAGTACGATCCGGCCGCGGCCCTCATTGCCAGCAGCATCATCGCCTGCATCGTCGGCACGCTTTTCATGCTGGTGGACTGCAGCTTCATCCTCGGCTACGTGCCGATGTTCTACACGCTGGCCGGCCTCGCGAGCGCCTGTGCCGGTCTCGTCCGCGCGGAAAAGGTATCCCATGACGTGGTGATCGAGCCCACGGCCATGGCGTGATCGACTCCCGCTCCCGCTCCCGCTCCCAGATGCCCAAAATCAGGCTGTTCAACGTTCGCGGAGATCTGTTCGCTCTGGGCGCATCGTCCGGCGCGCAGCTGGTCCTGCGCGTCGGAAGCAGCCTGATCCTGACGAGAATCCTCACCCCGGGCGCCTACGGGACGATGTCCATCATCGTCTCGATCGTGCTCATTCTCGTGATGCTGTCGGACACCGGCTTCGCGGTCTGCATCGTGCGCTCGGCCCGCGGGGACGATCCCCGCTACCTCAATACCGCCTTCACGCTGCATCTCGGCCGCGCGGCCCTCAATGCCGTGCTCATGTTCTTCGGCGCGCCATTCCTGGCGAGCCTGTATCACTCGCCGGTGCTGGCCGCGCCGCTGCGCGTGGTGTCCCTCTGGTTCCTGATCGACTCGCTCGAATCCCCCGCCTTCCCGCTCGCGCTGCGCAACAAGCGATCCAAGCTGATTCTCTACACGGAGATCATCGGCTCCACCATATCGACCACCTTCACCATCATCTACTGCTACTTCTCGCGCGACTTTTGGGGAATGGTGTACGGCTACCTGCTGAACAGAGCGGTGGTCGTCTTCATCAGCCACAGGCTGAAACTGCCGTTCCGCCTGAGGCTCGGAGTCGATTGGGCCGCGGCGAAGGAGATGTTCGAATACACGCGCTTCGTCATGCCCTCGAGCATGCTGACGCTCTTCCTCAACCAATACGACAAGGCCGTATTCCTCCGCTTCTTCAATCTCAGCCTGCTGGGAATCTACACGCTCGCCGCCAGCATCTCCGGACAGGTGGAGACCATCATCAACAAGGCGAGCACCGCGGTCCTCTACCCGCGCTGCGCGCACAACTACCGCAATGCCCGCGAGACCTTCTCCCTCAAGTACTACATCGAGAACACGCGGCTGTTCATCGCGACCCTTGGCCTGCCGGCAGCGCTCGGCGGCTCGGCGCACCTGCTCATTTCCGTGATGTACGATCCGCGTTACGCCCGAGCGGCGGAAGTCCTGCAGGCCTTCTGCGTGCGCGCCGTGCTGCTCGCCCTCGCCTCGCCCGCGGAGAACATGCTGATCGCCTCGGGCGAGTCCCGCGTCGTCCTGGTCGCGAACATCTACCGGACCGTCTGGATCGTCGCCGCGAGCCTCGTCGGCTATCATCTGTTCGGCTTCATGGGGTTCACCTACGGCATCGCCTTGAGCTCCCTGCCGGCTCTCGGCTACTACGCCTGGCTGCAACAGCGCAAGGGATTCCTTGTTGTCAAGTACGAGGTCTACAAACTCGCCTACGTCTGCGGCACCGCCTGCTGCGCATACCTCGTGAGCTCCCTGATCCTGTCCTTCTGGCACGGGGCTCCCCTCAGGACGTAATCGATAATGTTACAGTCGGGGATATGACGAATGATCGCGCGCCACGCGTCCTCCTGATCGCCGAGGCCGCCAACCCGGAATGGGTGAGCGTGCCGCTTGTCGGCTGGTCCCTGTGCGACGCGATCCGCCGCCTGTGCGCGACTCACCTCGTCACTCACGTTCGCAACCGCGAGGCGATCGTCCGCGCGGGCCTGGTGGAGGGTCGCGATTTCACGGCCATCGACTCGGAGGCGGTGGCGGCGCCGATCTATCGCCTGGCGACCCTGGTCCGCGGCGGTGAGGGAGTCGGTTGGACCTCGCTCACCGCCCTCTCCGCTCTCAGCTACTACTACTTCGAGCATCTGGTATGGAAGCGCTTCGGCGATGCCATCCGGCGCCATGAGTACGACCTCGTGCACCGGGTCACACCTCTCAGCCCGACGACGCCGAGCACGCTGGCGCGGCGCTGCGCCCGGGCGTCGACCCCGTTTGTCCTCGGCCCGCTGAACGGCGGCGTGCCATGGCCGAAGGAGTTCGATGCTGCCCGGCGCAAGGAGCGCGAGTGGCTGTCCTATATCCGCGGCGCCTACAAGCTGATGCCCGCCTACCGCAGCACCCTGGCGAGCTCCGCGGCGATCATGGCGGGCTCGCGCAGCACGCTGGAAAACATCCCCGCTCGCCTGCGCGACAAGTGCGTGTACCTACCGGAGAACGCGGTCGACGTGAGTCGCTTCACCTACACCGGAGGTGTTTCTCCGTCCGGCCCGCTGCGCGCCTGCTTCGTCGGCAGACTGGTGCCCTACAAAGGCCCGGACATGCTCATCGAAGCCATCGCCCCGCTGGCGCGGGAAGGGCGGATCACTCTGGATGTCTACGGAGACGGTCCGCTGATGCCCCAGCTGCGCGGGCTGGTCGAGAGGCACGGCGTCTCCTCGAGCGTCACGCTTCATGGCTGGGTGGCGCACCAGGAGTTGCAAGCTCGCATGCGCCAGTCGCAGCTCTTCCTCTTCCCGAGCGTGCGTGAGTTCGGCGGCGGTGTCGTGCTGGAAGCGATGTCTCTGGGGATCGTGCCCGTGGTCGTCGACTACGCCGGTCCCGGGGAGCTGGTCACCGGCGATGTCGGATACAAAGTACCGCTGGGAACGCGAGCGCAGATCATCGAGCGGCTGAGCTCCCTGGTGCGCGAGCTCGCGCGCGAGCCCGGCGAGCTCAAGGCGAAATCGGCGGCGGCGCGTGCGCGCGTCCAGGAGCTCTTCACGTGGGAGGCCAAGGCGCATCAGGTCGCCGAGGTCTACCGCTGGAGTCTCGGCCGCCGCGGCAGGCCCAGCTTTTTCGATCAGCCCGCCACCCCCGGCGCGGCACCACGGCAAGCATGCGGATAGGCTACCTCGTTCCCGAATTCCCGGGACAAACCCACATCTTCTTCTGGCGCGAGCGCGAGAGCCTCGCGCGGCTGGGCGTCGCATGCGATCTCGTGTCGACCCGCAAGCCGGCGCAAAAGCTGATCTCGCACACCTGGTCGCAGGCGGCCATGCGCGACACCCGTTACCTGTCGCCTCTCGGTGTGCGGGGACTCCTGTCTGCCATTGCGACCCTCGCTCGCTCGGGGCCCCGCGGCATCGGGCGTACCGTCGGCGCCATCCTGCGGGCGGACGTCCGCGGCTTACGACAGCGGCTTCGGCTGGTCGGCCTCGCACTGACTGGCGCACACCTGGCATCGATCGCCCGCCGCAACAACTGGACGCACCTGCATGCGCACTCGTGCGGCGACTCCGCGCACGTGGCGCTCTTCGCTCAACTGATCGGGCGCGTCCCATACAGCATGACTCTGCATGGCCCGTTGAGCGATTACGGGCCCAATCAGGCCATGAAATGGCGCCACGCTGCCTTCGGCATCGTCATCACGAAGCGCCTCTTCGGCGAGCTGTACGCCGCGATACCCGACCTGGCGCCCGGAAAAGTCGACATCGCACCCATGGGCGTGGACACCGACCGCTTCCGCAGGAGCCGGCCGTATTCGCCGTGGAAGGGCGAAGGTCCCTTCCGGATCTTCTCCTGCGGCCGCCTCAATCCCTGCAAGGGCCACGATGACCTGATTCGCGCTGTCGCGCGGTTGCGAGCCGCGGGCATAAACGCCACGGTCAGCATCGCGGGCGCGGACGATACCGGCGGGTGGTATCAGGCGCAGCTGACCGCTTTGATCGGAGAGCTGAAGCTGCAGCAGGCGGTCAGTCTTCTCGGAGCCGTCGCGGAAGATGAGGTGATGCGGGGTCTGGAGGCGGCGCACACGTTCTCCCTCGCGAGCCTCAACGAGCCGCTCGGAGTGGCGATCATGGAGGCCATGTCGCTGGAGCTGCCGGTGGTCGTGACCAAGGGCGGTGGCGTGCAGGAGCTGGTCACTGACTCGCGCGATGGACTGCTGGTCGAAGCCCGAAACCCGGAGGAGCTCGCGTCCGGATTGCAATTCGTCGCGACGCATCCCGATGATGCGCTGGCGCTCGCCACGGCGGCGCGGCAGCGGATAGTCGATTCGTTTCAGAGCACGCAGAGCGCGCGCACACTGGCGCTGCGGCTCGGGGCGGGATCAGCCGCGGCCGCGCCCGCCGAAGAGCAGCACTGCCCGCCGGACGTCCTCCAATAGCGATCGGCGCGGACCGCACCCGTGCTGCACGGCCGGATCCATCGGCCGACACCTCAAAGTCAGATCGCGGCATGCGCGCGCGCTCGCGCCCTCCCAGATCTCCCGCGCGCTGCTCGATCTGACGTTGCCCAGGGGCTGGTGAAAGCAGAAGCAGGACTCGACATCGCCGCCGGGCCCGATCCAATATCCTCGCAGACCGTTGCGGCAGTGGCGCGTGCCGTAGTTCACCGACCGGTCTTCGAAATGAGCGACCAGCGCCTGAAGCTTGCCTTCGCTGGTCTCTATCGGCTCGCCGCGGCGCTTGCGCCCGATCAGCTCGGCGACGTTGCGCTGCAACACGGCGATCTCGCCGGCATGCTGCAGATAGAGGCGATCCCGCTCCGCGGAGCTCCTGAGCGAAACGGGACTGAAGTCGATGGAGGTCGCGCCAATGGCCGCCGCCCAATCGACCAGCTCTGCGAGATGGCCGTGGTTGTAGCGGTGCACCGTCGGCTTGATGCGTATCGGAAATCCCTGCCCGGAGGCATTGCGGCGCTCCACCAGCATGCGGATGCCGCGGCTCACCCGCGCCAGCGAGCCATCGACGCCGCGCGCCCTGTCATGGATCTCACTCGTGGCGCCGTCGACGGAGACGTCGAAATAGACGGGACGCGACTCGACTACCCGCCGGACCGTGCTCTCCGTGAGGGCCGAGCCATTGGTGATCACGCCCCAGCCGATGTCGTTGCCGCGGCAGAAGGCGGCCAGCTCTAGAAAGTGACGGTAGATGAACGGCTCGCCGCCGACGAAATTGACGACGTACGAGCCGACGAATTCCCTCAGACTGAGCAGGGCCCGCTGCCAATCCTCCAGGCCCATCTCCTCCCGCTTCTCCCACCTCCAGTGCCAACAGTATTCGCAGCGGTAGTTGCACCGGTAGGTGAGCAATGCGCGGATGTGGCTGGGCTTGGTGCAGTCCAAGCCCGCCATCCGGTAGAAGTTCTCCCGGACGCTCGCTTCGAGCCGCTTCAGCGCCAACGGCGCGAGCGTGCGCAACTGCTGCATGTGTCGGACCCTTCTGCCGGAGCCCTCGTCACCTCCATCTTAAGGGCTGCCCGCCCCCGCCGCTACTTGCCGGCCGCGAAATTGTTCGGCGCATCCGGCACGGCATCCACCGCGCCCTGGCAGTTGGACCACCAGCAGGGATTGCCGCTGATGAAGTCCTGCAGCGCCTGCCACTTCGGCGGCGCACTGCTCAGCGGACTGATCGTGTCGAGGAAGGATCCCAGCGCACCCCACTCGCCCCACTGACTGGGCGCGGAGACGTCGACGAACTGCATGTACAGCGTGCCGCCGTTCGCCTTCCAGTCCGACAGCGCGCGCGCGTACGCCGCCTGCATGCGCGGGTCGGTATTGGCAGCGAAGTACAGCTTCTGTGCCCATGAGCCGTTGGCGTAGGTCGGCGCGGCGACGAAGGTCTGGCCGCCTTCGTAGCTGATGAGCGGCAGTCCGTACGGCGCGAGCATCTTGGTGTACGCCGCCTCCCAGTCCGAGACCTGCTTCAGCGGGCCGCCCGGATAATCGCCGGAGACCAGGCCACCCTTATTGAGCTCGGTGAACAGATCATTGAGCTGGGTGCTCTGATCGAGGCTGCTCCAGACCGCCGGCACCTGGAAGCCGAAGTAAGGCGCGATGGCGACGTCGGTGATGTTGTGCTTGTAGCAGGGCGCGTTGCCGGCGCCGAGCCAGAGCGGGCAGTTCAAGGCTTCCTGCGCGGTCCAGGGATTCGGAGCCTGGGCGGCCAGTACGCAATGGACGCGCGAGTAGTCCGAACCCCAGACGGACTTCCAGAGGTCGCACATTTGCGCGGTGCGCATGCCGTACCAGTCGCGGTTCTGCTGGAACGAGCCGCCGGAGAGCAGCGCGGCAGGCGCCGCGGCCGCGAGGGTCTGCCCCAGCTGGGTGGCGTACGCGCTCTGTTGGAACTGGCCGTTCCAGACCTCGTTGCTGAATTCCACGTACACCTTCTGGTCCGGTCCCAGCATGTTGTGGAACAGCGTCGCCATCTGGGTGATGTAGTTGTCGTCCGCGCCCGCCGGCACGTTCACCCAGGGATCGGCACCGACGGCGTTCGCCAGGTCGATGGTGACTTCCAGCGGCACGCCATTGGTTCCACCCCAGCCGGCATCGGTCACCTGGGGCCTCTGGCTCCACGAGGTCAGCGAGCTGTTGTTGGTGTCCAGCCAGTCCATGAAGCGCAGGACATGGAAATTCGCCAGGCTGCTGACGAAATCCGGGCGGAACAGCGCGCCGGCGTCGAGCAGCGACTCCTCCGACGAGTAGACGACGCGAATATTGCGGATGTAGTTGCCGCTGTGGCTCGGGTCGGTAGCGGTGATGTTGATCCCGATGCCGCCGCTGGGCTTCGCCACCTCAATGACATCGCGGCCGGCGGCGTGACTCACCAGCTGCGCATCGACCGTGTAGGTGATGGTCCCCTGCCCGTCGTACAGCACGACATACTGCCCGGCCCTGTAGGGCTGGCCGCTGCCGCCGTTGGCACCGGTGAGGCCGGCCAGCAGGATGACGCTGACATGATCGAAGAGCTGCGGGCTGTTGGGATCTCCGGACGACGCCGTCAGTGTCGTCGGATACCCATTCGCATCCAGCTGCAGATACTGCTCTTCCTTGGTGTCGTAGACGCTGCTACTGCCCGTTATCCAACCGCCCGGCGTCGCCTGCGTGACGCCAGAGGTCTTGAAGATGTTGAGGAACGGCTGCTCCGCCGTGTAATAGGTTACGCCGTTGAGGTTCACTCCGACGGCCGACTTCTGATTCGCGACGGTGCTTGCGGACGCTCCGGGCCCAGTGAGCAGCGCCGCCAGAAGGACGGCTATCGCAGCCGCAAAAGGAGAGGCAGTCGCCCGCAGATTGAACCGCTCGTCTGTCATTGCAATTCCTCGAATTCTCCATGGCCCGGTTGCCGGCTCCGGCCTGCCTCGGCGGGAATCACGGCCGGTCAATTCAATACCAGCTTGGCAGCAGGAGCAACATGTCGCCGACGGCCGACCCGCGGTGCATCACAGTTTTGCGGCTCCAGGCTCGACGCCGTCGCACCCGTGCGGGGCGGGACTCGGCCGCCCGGCACGGGTGCTTGACATAAGTCGGCTCAGGGAACGACGTGGGTCACCACGGCGGAGCGGACGCTTTCCTGGCCGCTGGAGTTGATTGCTGTCATGGCGAAGTACCACGTCGTGGCGGAGAGATCGCTCACCACATAGTCCGTGAGCCCCGGATTGGTGATATCGATCACCTCGTTGAGATTTGAAGCGCTGGTGCCGTAGTAAATGTGATAGCCAGCGAGATTGGTAAGCACGCTGCCGTTGGCGTTCTCGGTCGGCGGTATCCAGGAAAGGGTCGCCGAACCGGTCGCGGGCGGTGTGGTGCCCGATGCCGCGCTCACCGTAAGGGTATACGACGGCAGCCAGCTGGTGGTGCCGCCATCGACCCCGGCGATCTGAATCCAGCGGTACGTGCCGATATTGGCTGCTGCCGGCGTGCCGGACAGCTTGCCCGTAGTGGTGCTGAATGTCGCCCATGACGGTTTGTTGTAGATCTCATAGGTCACCGTCGTGCCCGTCGGGACGCTCGCCGTCGGCTGGAAGGAGTACAGGGCGCCGACCGTGGCGCTGGTCGGCGGCGAACCGCTGACAACCAGCTTGCTACCGCCAGTGGAGCCGCTGCCGGTGGAGCCACCCCCCGTGGACGAAGAGGACGCCGCGGATACCGTCAATGTGTAGGAAGGCAGCCAACTATTGGTCTGCCCATCCGAGCCCTCGATCTGAACCCAGCGGTAGGTGCCGATATTGGCCGCGCTGGGGGTGCCGGATAGCTTGCCCGTAGTGGTGCTGAATGTCGCCCATGACGGTTTGTTGTAGATCGTGAAGCTGACTGCGCGCCCGCTGGGATCGCTCACCGTGGGCTGGAACGAATACGCGCTGCCGACCGTGGCGGTTGCGGGCGGCGTTCCGCTGATCACCAGCGCGGTGCCCGCGCTCGCGAGCGCAGAAGAGAGCAACAGAAGCGACGTCAGTGCGCAGAAGGCGCCATACCGCAGTCCTGCGGTGAGTTTGCATGCAGACATGTGACCACCCCGTGTGGAAATCCAGTTTGAATTTCACCAGGGCGGCAAACACGTCAGCCGCGGCTCGAGTGCGAATCGAGCCGCGCGATAGCGCGACGGTGCTGCCGCTCGATGGCGGCTTCGGACCGGCAGCCCCGCTGTCTGATGCATCAGACCGGAGGCTTTGCGTCCCCGCCTTGCAGCGGGTTTGCCCTTGGCTTGAGCGATAGTAAACCCGGCTTCGCGCACGAGCGCAATGTCCTCAAAGACAGACAGGTCGCGACCAACTGCGAGCGCGCAGCCGAAATCACGGCTCCAGCGCGTTGCCGCGCCGCGGCGCGGTTGTCTCGAAGTTGAAATCTTTGAGTGTGTTCTCAGAGTTTTTTTAACTCATACAATTCAAGCGTAGCAGTACGACGTGCATCGCGACCTCATGCACTGCCACAGATGGGCGTCGTAACTCACCGGAACCGCTCGCGTGCGGGACCGTCGGCACACGCGCATGTCGCCTTATGGTGACAGCGCGCAAGGAGCGCGCGAACGGACAGTGACGCGCCTCACCAACACTGGGACGCTGCCTTGACATTCCGGCGCCATCCGCTCGAAACTGTGCCCTAAAGCTCCACTAACTACTTTTCCGGCGCCGGATCGCTACCTGGCGCCCTGCGGGGTCTCTCCGACATGGACAATGACCTGGTACGGCGACCGGTCGCGCCCAAAGCCGTACTCGACGTGAACATCCCGAAGGCGGCGCTGTCCGCTCCGGCCGTCGAGATCTCGCGCGTCGGCATGCCGGACGATGCGCAGCAGATCGTCCATCAGATCGATGATCTCGACCTGCCGGGGTTCCTGCACATGGCGGCCGGGTTCGGCCTGCAGCGCTACGGATACGTGGTCACGCCGAACGTGGATCACCTCATCAGGTGCCACGAGGATCCCTCCTATCATTCGCTCTACCGCGCCGCGACCTACGTGCTGCTCGACAGCCGTTTTGCCGCTTATCTGCTGCGCGTGGTCAAGGGTCTGCGCCTGCCGGTGTGCCCGGGATCGGATCTGTTCCCGGCATTGCTGGAGAAAGTGGTCAGTCCCGCCGACCGGCTGGTCCTGATCGGCGGCAGCCCGCAGCAGGCGGAAGTGCTCGCGCGCACCTATGGCCTCACGGATCTGCGCCACCACAATCCGCCGATGGGCTTCATCGACGATCCCGCGGCCGTGCGCAAATGCCTGGAATTCATCGAGGACGCGAGCCCGTTCCGCTTCTGTTTCCTCGTCGTGGGGGCGCCGCAGCAGGAGCGCATCGCCCATCAGCTGATGGAGCGCGGCCGCGCCGCTGGACTCGCCCTATGCCTCGGGGCTTCGCTCAATTTCGTGACCGGCTCGGAAAAACGCGCGCCCGTGTGGATGCGCCACCTCGGCTCCGAATGGCTCTACCGGCTGCTGCAGGATCCCAGGCGCCTGGGCCGGCGCTACCTGATCCGCGGGCCGCGGATCTTCGGTCATCTTCGCCGGGCGCGCATCGTCCTTCGTCCCGCTACCCGCTAAATGGCCGAGCTCAAGATCTGGGTTGTCAGCGTCAGTTTCCGCTCCGCCCGCCTGATGATCGACTGCCTGCGCTCCCTCGAGAGCCAGCGCTCGACGCCCGGCGTGAGTCTCAGCGCCGTCGTCGTCGACAATGCCTCCGGCGACTTTCCAATCCTGACACAGGCGGTGGCCGAGAACGGCTGGGGCTCGTGGGTCAGGCTGATCGCGGCGCCGCGCAACGGCGGCTTCGCCTACGGCAACAACCTCGGCAGCCGCATGGCCATCGAGAATGGCGCCGATTACCTCCTGCTGCTCAATCCCGACACCGCGGTGCGCGCGAACGCGATCGCGTCGCTGGTCGCTTTCATGCAGAGTCGGCCGGACGTGGCGATCGCGGGCCCGAGCTTCGAGAACGTCGACGGCACGGAGTGGCCGATCGCGTTTCGGTTTCCCTCGATCGGCAGCGAATTCTGCGCGGCGCTCGGCATCGGGTTGGTGACCCGCCTCCTCGGCGACAACACCGTCGCCCGGCGAATGCAGCCCGTGACGCAGCGCGTCGACTGGGTCAGCGGTGCCGCCATGATGATCCGGCCGCAGGTGTTCACGGCGCTCGGCGGCTTCGACGAGCGCTATTTCCTCTATTTCGAGGAGACCGACTTCTGCCGCCGCGCCGCGCGCGCCGGCTTCGCGACCTGGTATTTTCCGCAGAGCCGGGTCATGCACATCATGGGGCAGAGCACGGATGTCGTCATCGAGTCCTGGAGAAAGCCGCAGCGCCTGCCCGGGTACTGGTTCGAATCGCGGCGCCGATATCTCGCCGGCAGCCTGGGTACCGCGGCGGCGATGCTGGCCGATCTTCTGGTCCTGGTTGCCTATCCTGTCGGCTATGTGAAACAGTTCCTGCTGGGTCGTGCCCATACCGCCGTGCCGTACTACTTCCGCGACCTCTGGCGCCACAGCATTCTTCGCGCGCGAAATCGGCAGCGCGGACGCCTTTCGGCTAATATCGCGTGAAGTATTCTCAAGGCCGATTTCCTCTCGTTTGAGGCTTCATGGGGCAAAAGAGCAGCCCGTCGGACACAGTCGGCGTGGTGGTCATTGGCCGGAACGAGGGTGAGCGCCTGAGGCGCTGCCTCAATTCCCTCCTGGCCAGCACCCAGTCCATCGTTTACGTCGACTCCGGCTCCAGTGACGACTCCGTGGCCCTCAGCCGCTCGTTGGGGGTCGAGGTGGTCGACCTCGACCTGCGGACGGCGTTCACCGCGGCGCGGGCGAGGAATGAGGGTTTCTGGCATCTCGTTCGGATCCGCCCGGATCTGAAATACGTCTTCTTCGTCGACGGAGACTGCGAGGTCCTCGCCGGCTGGGTGGATACGGCCACCGCATTTCTCGACAGCCGTCCGGAGGTTGCAGCCGTGTGCGGCCGCCTGCGGGAGCGGCACCCGGAAAAGTCCGTCTACAACCTGCTGTGCGACATCGAGTGGGAGAGCTTCCCGCCTGGCGAGGCGAAGATGTGCGGCGGCAACGCCGTCATGCGGATCGACGCCGTGCGGCAGGTGAACGGCTATCGCCCCGATCTCATCTGCGGCGAGGAGCCGGAGCTCTGTGTGCGGCTGCGCCAGCAAGGCTGGCGGATCTGGCAGCTGGAGACGGACATGGCGCTGCACGATGCGGCGCTCTATCACTTCAGTCAGTGGTGGAAAAGGATGGTGCGCGGCGGTTACGCCTATGCGCAGGGAGCCCGCGAGCACGGTGCCCCGCCGGAGCAGCATTGGGTGGAGGAATCGAGGCGAATCTGGGCCTGGGGCCTGTTCATCCCCCTGGGTATCGTCATCCTGGCGGTGACCCTGGATCTGCGGCTGCTCTGGCTGTTCGCGCTATACCCCCTGCAGGTGATCCGCCTCGCCGTCCTGGGACCGCGCTCGTGGCGGCAGAACTGGGTGCGCGCACTGGCGCTCGTGCTGTGCAAGTTCCCCGAGATGCTGGGCCAGCTGAAGTTCCTGACGGACCGCCACCGCCGCGTCCAATCCAGCCTCATCGAATACAAATAGCTCATGGGTGCGAGCCCAAGCGGCAGAGACGCGGTCGGCGTGGTGGCGATCGGCCGCAACGAGGGCGAGCGGCTCAGGCGTTGTCTCGCGTCCCTCGTGGGCAGCGCCGCTGACCTGGTGTACGTGGATTCGGGCTCGAATGACGGCTCGGTGGCGATGGCGCGGTCACTGGGCGTGGAAGTCGTCGAGCTCGACATGCGCACGCCGTTCACGGCGGCGCGGGCGCGGAACGCCGGCCTGGAACGGCTCCTGCAGTTGCGTCCCGACCTGCCGTACGTGTTCTTCGTGGATGGCGATTGTGAAGTGG
>Ga0335075_10003897_pt1 | contig 23411 bp, 24 predicted proteins | sample Lox_Sample_24_FD_206723 | JGI IMG/M metagenome (GOLD analysis project Ga0335075, IMG submission 206723) | Soil microbial communities from Loxahatchee National Wildlife Refuge, Florida, United States - Lox_Sample_2.4 | ecosystem: Environmental > Terrestrial > Soil > Wetlands | place: USA...
GCCCGCAAGGTCGAGCGCCAGCAGGGCAGGAAGGCCGAAGCGATGGCCCGCGAGCGCTACGAGGGCCTGACCAAGGCCGAGCTGAGCGACCTGCTGGCCCAGCGGGGCCTGCCCAAGTCGGGCAACGTCGACGAGCTCATCGACCGGCTCACAGCGGCAGACAACAGCTAAAAGGCGTCCGTCCGGGAGCCCACGCCCGGGCGGCCGCCGCAGTCCGATTCCTTGCGTGCAAAGATCGTGGGCCCGGCCGCTTCCTTGCGTGCAAAGATCGTGGGCCCGGCCGCCTGACCTCGTGGCCAGGGCTACTCCTCGCCGGAGAACCTCTCCCACGCGGACTGCCGGGTGATCTGGAGCGCGGCGCCGATGCGCGCCCAGGTCACCCTCCGCTCGCGCAAGATGGTGACCAGCCGCTGGAGGCTTGCCTCGGTCTGCGCGCCGACCGCGGCGACGCGGGGAAGCAGGTCCAGGATCTGCTCGTCGGTCATCGATGCTTCCCGGGCGGGCAGCCGCGTCCCCGGCTCGGACGGCTTCTGCTGCTCCTCCCGGAGGATGTCATTGCACAGCCCGACGCACTCGTTGCAGATGTACACGCCGGGCCCGGCGATCACCTTCTCGACGTCGGAGCTCGGCTTGGCGCAGAACGAGCAGCGCACCTGGATCGCGGTCGTGGTGGCCTGCGTTTCGGTCATGGTGTCTCCCGGTGACAGTTATATGTCAGGCCAACCCTGACGTTCGTCAGGGCTTACCTTACAGTGCCGGCCCGGCTGGGTGGCAACCGCCAGCGGCGCAATCCGGATGACCGGTGATGGCCAGCGGCTCAGAATGGGCCCGTGGGCCTTGACGCCGACCGCTTCATCCGGGATGGCTACCTCGCTGTCCGCGGCGCTTTCGACGCGCCCGTTGCCGCCGCCTGCCGGGAAGCGGTGCGGGAAGCACTGCGGGGTCAGGGGATCGACCCGGGGGACCGCGCCACCTGGCCGCAGGTCGCGGATATCACCAGCCTGGACGGGGAATCCTTCGCAGCCGCAGGCACCTCTCCCGCCCTGGCCGCCGCCTACGACGAGCTGATCGGCCACGGCCGGTGGACGCGGCCGGTCCAGGCGGGCCGGGCAGTGATGGTGCGGTTCCCGTCACCGGGCCGGGCGAACGCCGGCTACCACATCGAGGGCAGCTACGACGGTCCCGGCGGGTACTGGGTGAACGTCCGCTCCCGGGCCCGCGGGCTGCTGGCGCTGCTCCTGCTCACCGATGTGCGCCCCGAGGACGCGCCGACCCGGCTGATCTGTGGCTCGCACCTGTTCGTGCCCGAGTTCCTGGCGCCCCACGGCGACGCGGGCACCCTCGCCGACGCCGAGTTCTGGCGGCCATCGGTGCTGTGCCGGCCGGTGACCCACGCGACCGGGCGGGCCGGGGATGCGTTCCTGTGCCACCCGTTCCTCGTGCACACCGCCACCTGGCCGCACCAGGGCAGCGGCCCGCGGATCATCGCCCAGCCCGCGGTGCACGTCCGTGACGGGTTCGCCCTGGATGGCTCTGATCCCTCGCCGGTGGCCCGGGCCATCGTGGCCGGCCTGGCCATGGCCGGCCACGGCCCGGCCGCTACGGGGCGGTAGCGGGGTCGTTGCGGGCCATCTCGGCGGCCCGCAGGTCGGCGTGCATCTCCCACGGCGCGCGGGGCAGCACATGGCCGGTCTCGAGCAGGGACTTGAGGTTGGCGCAGACGGCGGGCCAGCCGGCCGAGACCGCACGCAGCGCATCATCGTCGGGCAGGTTCTCGTGGGTGACGGTCAGCCGGACGATCTCGTGGTAGGGCTCGATGTCGAAGGTCACCCTCGAGGGGCCGTGCGGCGGGACCTCGCCGGGCGCGTCGAACGTCACCGCGAGCCGGCGCGGCGGGACCGACTCCAGCACGGTGCCGATCACGTCGGCGATGCCCGACCCGTCCACCCGCCGGTGCTCCCACCGTGAGCCGGGCTGCCAGTCCGAGACGTTGCTGTGCCCCCAGTACGCCGCGGTCAGGCCGGCGTCGGTCAGCGCCTGCCACACCCGCTCCGGCGAGGCCTCGATATAGGTGACGTACACGTAGCTCGGCCGGTCGGCCATGGTGCCCTCCTCTGCCCCGTGCTTGATCGCGCTCAGCGCGCGCAGCCGGGGCTGCTCGAACTTACCGATCCAGCGCTCCCCGATGGCCCACAGCGGGACCGGGTTGAGATAGTGCAGCTTCTCCCGGCCGCGGCGGACGGTGGTGATGAGGTTCGCGGCCTCCAGCACGCCGAGATGCTGGGTCGCCGACTGCCGCGCCATCGCGAGCGGCCCGCACAGTTCCCCGAGCGTCTGGCCGTTGCGTTCCCGGAGCCGGTCCAGCAGCGCACGCCGCGTCGGGTCGGCCAGCGCCCGGAACACCGCGTCGTCATCACCCACCCGGCCATTATGCAGGTAACTACCTGCATAAGCAACGAGCTGACTTGCGGGGAAGACGACGCGACGGCCCGGCTGGGGAGCCAGACGGCGGCCTTTCTTGATCATGGTAGCTGGCCCGCATAAATGTGCGGGCCAGCCACCACGATCATGAAAACCGGTGGGCGGTTCGGTGGTGCGCGGCGGTTCGGTGGTGCGCGGCGGTTCGGTGGTGCGCGGCGGTTCAGTGGCTGGTGGTCTCGAAGGCCTGGCCGAACTCGCGTACCCGGTCCGGGCGGGTGACGACGAGGGCCGCGACGATGGCCAGCCCGGCGACGAGCAGGCCGAGCGCGATCCAGAGGGAGTAGCTGATCGGCGCGGGCGGGCGCGGCCAGATCGAGGCGTAGATCGTGTACCCGCAGACGGCCACCGCGACCAGCGGCGCCGCCACGTCGAGGAACCAGTTGAAGGACTCGCCGCCGCGGCGGCGGGCCCGCCAGAAGAACACCATGCCCGCGATCGCCACCAACGCGTAGACCAGCAGGATGCCGATAGACCCGGTCGTGGCCATGAGCGCGAAGTAGGTGAGGACGCCATAGTGGCGGCCGAGCGTCGCGCCGAGCACTAACGTCAGCGCGACCGACACGGCGATGCCGACGTAGGGGCTGCGGAACCGCGGCGTCACCGCGGCGAACACCCGGGGGATGCCGCCGTCCCGGCCCATCGCGAACAGGGTGCGCGCGGTCAGGTGCACCCCGGCCAGCGCCGCCACGAAGCTGTCCACGACCACCACGACGTCCACCAGCGTGCTGAACCAGTGGCCGACGTACCGGTCGGACAGGGTGGCCAGGGCCGTCGGGTCCGTCGCCCACCGGGCAGCGCCCGAGATGCCGTAGCCGATCGCCTGGGCCCAGGTGACGAACACGAAGTAGACCGTCGCCACGATGACCGTGCCGAGGATGGCCCGCGGGATGACCCGCTTCGGCTGCGCGGCCTCCTCGCCAAGGACCGCGGCGGCCTCGAAGCCGATGAACCCGGTGAACGCGAGGATCACCGCCAGGAACAGCCCGTGCGTGCTGGGCGCCAGGCCCGGGTCAAACGGCCGCCAGGTGATTCCCTGGGCGCCGCCCTTGGCGACGATGGCCAGCGACAGCGCGAGGATCGTGAGCACCCCGATCACCGCGAAGACCAGCTGCACCCGGGTGGACACCCTGATGTCGGCGAGCGCGATCACTAGGATCAGCGCGAGCATGATGCAGTACAGCGGGAACCAGCCGAGATGCACGCTGGTGTTGGCCGTGAGCACGGCGGACAGGAAGTCCGCCGAGATGATCAGCACGAACGAGATGCCGATCGCGAACGCGGTCGCGTACATCCACCCGGCGATGAAGCCCACCCACGGGCCGAGGCCGCGCACCGTGTAGGCGTAGAGGCCGCCGGCGTGCGCGATGCGCCGGGTGAACCGGACGATGACCGAGGCAAGGCACAGGCTGCCCACCCCGGCGATCACGAATGCGAGGGGCACCGCGGCACCGGCGGTCGCGGCGGCCGATGCCGGCGCGGCGGACACCGCGAACGTCAGCGCCAGCAGGGCCAGCGACTGGGCGATGGCGTCGGCGCTGCCGAGCACCCCTTGGCGCAGCTGCGACGTTGCTCCGGCTCGCGGGCTGTCCGCCATGGCAGCCTGCCTCTCTGACGGCGGTCCGTCAGTCGTCGATCAGGGCGAGCACCCGGGCCGGGCCGCCGTTGGCTCCGCTGACCTTGAGCGGCGCGACGACGATGCGGCAGCGGGCGGGAAGCTGGTCCAGGCTGGCGAGATTCTCGAGGATGATCGCGCCACCGGAGAGCCACACGTGGTGCAGTTCGAACTCGGTGCTGTCCACCGGGTCGGCCGAGGGGCCGTCGAAACCGACGCCGGAGACGCCGGCCTCGATCAGCGCGGCAGCGGCGGCGGCGTCCGGATAGCACCACCCGCGCCAGTAAGCGTCCGTGCCCCAGTTCGCCGCGTTGCCCGAGCGCAGCAGGACGATGTCGTTCCGGCGCACCCCGGGCAGGAACCGGCCGAGCACGTCGAGCCCGACCGGGCCGGGCCGGTGCGCGGTCAGGTCGACGGTCAGCGCCTCGGTCACCAGGCGGTCGAGCGGGATGTCGTCGAGCGTCGCACCGCCGGCGATCTGGTGCGCGGGCGCGTCGACGTGGGTGCCGGTGTGGTTGACGAACGTGTACTCCGACATCGCGTAGCCGTCGGCGGCGACCGCGGCGAGGTCGCGGAAGACCGGCGGGGCGATTCCCTCCATCACCGGCATGCCGTTGGCCATGCTCTGGGTCAGGTCCACGATCTTCATCACGGCACCCCGCCGGGCGCTGCCGGAGCGGACTTCGCGGCCGGGCTGCCGCCGGGGTGGAACACGCCGAGCACGACCAGGGTCTCGTGTCCGGTGTTCTCGAGACAGTGCGGCAGGCCGCGGCGCAGGTGAACAGAGGTCCCCGGGGCCAGCGGCCGGCTGCGGCCTCCCGCGTGCGCCACGCCCGTGCCCTCGAGGACCAGCACCACCTCGTCGTAGGGGTGACTGTGCTCGGGCGCACGGCCGGGCGGGATCTCGCCGACGAACTGGGTCGCGGCCTCGCAGCCGCGGCCCGGTCCCAGCAGCACCCGGAACCGGCGGTCGCCGGTGCGCTCGGCCGCGCAGTCAGCAAGCCTGACCGCCTGCGGCGGCTGCGCCGGGCCGGCCGCTGCTGGCGCCGCGGCGGGCAGCGCGACCGCGTCGAGCCGGACGGCGGTGCCGGCGTCCAGGCGGTACCCGCAACCGGGCGGCAGCCACATCCCCGTGTCGCCGTCCACCGGCGTGCCCGGCGTCTCCGGCGCGTCAGGCCCGCCCGCGGCGCGGGTGCACAGCCGCCCGCTTCCCGCGATCACGAACCACAGCTCGCCGCCGGCCGCGGCGATGCCCGCGAACCGCGCGCCGGCAGCGACGCTGACCGTGCGCCGGACCAGGCCGGCGCCCGCACCCCCGGCGCCTGCGGCGGAAGGCATCGTCACCTGCCCGATGAATGCAGCGAGCCCGCCTTGCGCGCTGCCACCAGCGCGGCGAGCGCCTCGTTCAGCTCGTCCACCTCGTCGAGCGTGTTGTAGTGCGCCAGGCCGATGCGCAGCGCCTCGCCCCAGGCGACCCGCTCGTACAGGCCGGGCGCGTAGTAGCTGTCGCCGCTCCACACGCCGAAACCCCGGTCGGCCAGGTCGGCCGACAGGGCCGCCGACGGCACACCGGGGAAGTTCACCAGGAACGTCGGCACCCGGCCGGCCATGGTCGGCAGCCCGTAGAGCCGCGCTTCCTCGGGCAGCCCGGCGAGCAGCCGCTCGCCAAGCTGCCGCTCCCAGGCGGCGAGCCCGGCGGTGCCGCCCAGGCTGTCGGTGTACGCGAGCGCCGCGGTCAGGCCGGCCAGCAGCTCGTACTGCATGGTGCCGGTCTCGAACCGGTGCCCGACCGGCTGCATGGGCGCCGGCCGCGCCTTGTACGGACGCCAGGACTCGAGCAGGTCGCGACGGCCGTAGGCGATGCCCAGGTGCGGCCCGCAGAACTTGTAGGCCGAGCACAGCAGCACGTCGGCGCCCACGGCCCGCACGTCCATCGGCTCGTGCGGCGCGTACTGCACGGCGTCGATCCAGGCCAGCGCGCCCGCCTGGTGCGCGAGGTCGCAGACGGCCCGGGCGTCGACCGTGGTGCCGACCGCGTTCGACGCCCAGGGGAAGGAGACCACCCGGGTGCGAGGGCCGAGCTGGCGCTCCAGGTCCGCGAGGTCCAGCGTGGTGTCCTCGTTGACATCGACGAGCCGGACGACCAGGCCCGCGTCGCTGGCCAGCTCCAGCCACGGGGCGACGTTGGCGTCGTGGTCCAGCCGGGTTACCAGGATCTCGTCACCGGGCCGCAGCGTGCGGCCGAGGGTCCGGGACAGCGCGAAGTTCAGCGAGGTCATGCTGCCGCCGAAGATGATCTCGTCGTCGTCGCAGCCGAGGAAGCGCCCCGTGGCGGCGCGGGCCTCGTCGACCACGGCCTCGATGCGCCTGCTGGTCGCGTAAGGCGCGCCCGTGTTGCCGCTGGCCTCGGCGTAGACGCAGGCTACCGCGGCGGCGATCTCGTCCGGGGTCTGCGTGCCGCCCGGCGCGTCGAGGAAGACGAAGCCGTCGCGCAGCGAGGAGAACCGTGCCCGCACCGCGCCGACGTCGAACGACGGCGTCATGCCTGATCCGCTCAACCCGTGGTCACCCCGCTCCTCTTCAGCAGCCGGGAGCCGGTTCCCGGCAGTTCGCCGACGCTCAGCGGTGGCCCCAGGCGCCACGCCCCGGACACGCACAGCACGATCACGGCCACCGCGGAGCAGATCAGTACCAGCGGCGTCCAGGCAAACCAGACCTCATGCGAGAACGTCCGCAGCCAGCCAAGCGGCGGCTCGAAGGGGCTGGCCCCGGGCATCTGCCCGAACTGGCTCGCCGTCAGCGCCACCATCACCACGTAGTCGAGCCGCGAGGCCGGGTACAGCGCGAGCAGCGGGATGATCAGCACGTAGTACCAGGGGAGCTGGTAATACCACAGGAACAGCCAGGCGGCGCCCACGGCGAGGGCGGGCTGCACGGCCGGCAGCCCGGGGACGGCGTCCGGGAGCCGCCGCAGCAGCGCCACGGCCAGGACCGCGCAGGCGAGCACGACGAGCAGGCTGAGGCTGTACGGCAGATGGTTCCGCAGCGAGGTGGAGAACAGCTGGTAGAAGTTCTCCGCGTTGGCCTTGCCTCCCCGGCTGACCAGCGCGTGCAGGCTGGGGCTGCCGAGCGACAGGTAGGGCACCCCGACGACCACGGCCATCGCGGCGACGGCCGTGAGCAGCGCGGCCGCCGACCGGCGCAGCGCCCAGGCCAGGGCAAGGCCGAGAATGAGGTAGTACAGCAGCAGGTCTGCGGCCACCCCGACGAGGACCCCGGCGGCCAGGGCGGGCAGCAGGCCGGGCCCGGAACGTTCCGGCTGCCCGGGCGCCTGCCGGCTCCGCAGCAGGGCCAGCCCGAAGAAGCTGGCAGCGGTGGCCATTCCCTGCACGTGGCCGCTGGCCACGATGCCCCAGAGCACCAGCGGGTTCAGCGACCACAGCAGGTGCGCGCGCGCCCGCCGGGCCGGGTCCGAGCGCAGCATCCGGTCGAGCCCGACGGCCACGGCGGCGAACACGATCGCGTTCCAGAGCTTGAGCCAGAGCACGATCTGCTGCGCGGACGCGCCGCCCAGCCCGGCGGCGGCCCGTTCCTCGGCGGTCGCCAGCGGGCCGTAGACCGACCCGCGGAATCGCCACAGCAAGATCGCGAGCCTGCCGACCGGGTCGCCGGTGAGCTGCAGCTGGTTGGGGGTCATCACGTAGGGGTTGTGGCCCAGCGCGGCGATCCGGCCGAAGACGGCGTAGCTGAGCGCGTCCGTGGAGCCGGCTGGCGGGAGCACCGCGAAGATCGCGACCGCGATCAGCGCGCACGTGATCAGCAGCCTGCCCGGGAAGCGGGCGCCGCGGCGCAACGCTGCGAGCCCGGCGATGACACCGCCGCCGCCGAGGATCGCCGCGGCCCACAGCGCGGCGTACGTCGCCGCCACCGGAAGGCGGCCGGGAATCACCAGCAGCGGCGGGCCCGACGACCAGGGCGGCGGGGGGACCCCCGGGCTGTGCTTGACCGCCGCCGCCACCATCATGATCAGGATCGAGCTGGCGATCCCGATTGCCGAAGCCCAGGTGAGGATGCGGGTCAGGCGGGCAGCTGCCCGGCGGGCAGGCTGCTCCCCGCCCGATGGCCCGGCTCCGGTGCCAGCGGCGGTTGCAGAGCTCACCATGCCTGGTCGTCACTTCCCGGTCGGGTGCCATCAGGGCGAAGCCGTGCGATGTCCGCAAGGTGTGCCCATCGCGGACGACTTGCAACACAGTACCCGGGACTGGGGCGGCCAGTCAGCCCGGAGGCCGCCGGAAGCTGCCGAGCAGCGCGTCAAGCATCTCGATCTGGCGTCGTGGCGTCACCCGGTCCGGGTAGAGCACGCGCTCGGCGCTCAGCCCGTCGATGAGCACCACAAGCTGGTGCGTGGCCAGGCCCAGGTCGACCGGGCTGGCCAGTTCGCCGCGGTCTCTCGCCTCGGCCAGGTGCCGGTGCAGCCGGTCCCAGAGGTGGTCGAACTCGGTGTGCTGCAGATCCCTGAGCTCCGCCGTGCCCAGCGCCCGGCCCCAGAAGCTGATCTCGATCTGGGCCTCGAGGTCCCGCCGCCCGTCCAGGGGGAGTGCCTCGAGCATGACCACCCGCAGCGCTTCCAGCCCGGCCAGGCCCGCCGTGCCCGCGTCCATCCGCGCCGCCACCCGCCGGTGGGACATCAGCAGGGCAGAGCCCAGGATGTCCGCCTTGTCGTCGAAGTAGTGCGCGAGGATGCCGGGCGAGCACCTCGCCTCGCGGGCAATCGCCCGGATCGTGGCCCTGGCGATCCCGTCCCGCGCGATGACCCGCCAGGTGGCGCTGAGGATCTCGTCCCGCCTGGCATCCCAGTCGACGATCTTCGGCATCTGCTCGCGGCTTAGTGCTGTTTTTTTGTCGGACGTCCGTCTAACATCCGGGGTAGTGTACCCCGGCGATCACGACGGCTACCCGGAGCACCGGGCGCAGCTCGTCAGCTACAGCAACCGCCTGCTCCGCGACGGGATGGCCGTAGGCAGCGCAGGCAACATGAGCGTGCGTGCCGGGGACGAGGTGCTGATCACGCCGTCCGGTGTGCCCTACCCGGACATGGCGGCCGCCGACATCTGCGTGATCCGCCTGGACGGGACACAGGTCGCCGGCCCGGCCGAGCCCTCGTCGGAGACGCCGATGCACCTCGCCGTGTACGCGGCGACTGGGGCCCGGGCCGTGGTGCATACCCATTCGCCAGAGGTCGTCGCGCTGTCCGCGGTGTGCGACGAGCTCCCCGCCATCCACTACGCGATCACCGGGCTCGGCGGGCCGGTACGGGTAGCCGGGTACACCCGGTTCGGCTCCGGCGACCTGGCCAGCGCGGCGGTGGCGGCGCTGGACGGCCGGAGCGCGGCGATCCTGCAGAACCACGGGGCGATCTGCTACGGCGGCAGCCTCGCCCAGGCCTATGACCGGGCGGTGCTGCTCGAGTGGCTGGCGCGGGTGCACCGGCTGGCCTGTGCCCGCGGCAAGCCCCGGATCCTCAGCGAGGCGGAGCTCGCCGACGTCGCGGCGGAGATGCGCCGCCGCAGGTACGGCGAGGCACCCAGGCGAAGCGAGCGGCCCTGACAGGAGGCAACGTGGCCAGTGCGGACGAACGGACACGGACCGCGGACCAGGCGCTGCGCGAGCGGGCGCGCGCGGTCATCCCCGGCGGCATGTACGGCCACCAGTCGGCTGGGCCGCTGCCTCCCGAATACCCGCAGTTCATGCGCGGAGGCCGGGGGGCCAGGGTCTGGGACGTGGACGGGAACTCCTACGTCGACCTGATGTGCAGCTACGGGCCCATCGTGCTGGGCCACCGGCATCCGGCGGTCGAGGCGGCCGTGGCGGCGCAGGCGGAGCTTGGCGACTGCATGAACGGGCCGGGCGCGGTCATGGTCGATCTGGCCGAGCTGCTCGTGGGCACCGTCCAGCACGCCGGCTGGGCGATGTTCGCCAAGAACGGCACCGACGCAACCACGATGTGCTGCACGATCGCGCGGGCGCAGACCGGCCGCGACCGCATCCTGGTGGCGCGCGGCGCCTACCACGGCGCCGCGCCGTGGTGCACGCCCCGGCTGGACGGGACCACCGCGGCCGACCGGGCCAACCTCGGCTATTTCCGCTACAACGACCTGCCGAGCGCCAGGGCGGCCGCCGCCGAGGCCGGTGACGACCTGGCCGGCATCCTGGTCAGCCCGTTCCGGCACGACGCCGGGTATGACCAGGAGCTCGTCGACCCGGAGTTCGCCCGCGGGCTGCGCGAGCTGTGCGACGCCGCCGGAGCCGCGCTGATCCTGGACGACGTGCGCTGCGGCTTCCGGCTGCATCTCGGCTCGAGCTGGGAGCCGATCGACGTGGCGCCGGACCTGTCCGCGTGGAGCAAGGCGATCGCGAACGGGTACCCGCTCGCCGCTGTGCTCGGCAGCGACCCCTTCCGCGACGGCGCCAGCCGGGTGTTCGTCACCGGCTCGTTCTGGTTCTCGGCGGCCGCGATGGCGGCGGCCGCCGCCACCATCAAGGCGCTCCGCGAAGAGGGCGCGATCGCCGCCATGCGGCACTACGGGTCGCAGATCAGGGACGGCATCACCGGCCAGGCCGCGGCCTGGGGGTTCGAGGTGAACTACACCGGGCCGGTGCAGATGCCGTACCTGACCTTCCGCGGCGACCGGGGCCACGCCCTCGTCGGCGAGTTCGCCGCCGCGGCGATCCGCCGCGGCGCCTTCATCCACCCGCGGCACAACTGGTTCGTCTCGGCGGCCATGACCGACGAGGACCTGGCGACCGTGCTCGCCGCCACCGACGCGGCATTCGGCGACCTGCGCAAGAACCACGCCGATCAGCAGTAAGGAAGGGGTCTGCATGTCCACTACCGGGGAGCCCGCCGGCCTCACCCCCCGCAGCAGCACGCCAGCCACTGCCACGGCGCAAGGCCCGGCCGACCCGGAGGAGGCGATCGTCGAACGGGCCGGCTATAAGCCGGAGCTGCGGCGGTCGCTGCGCTTCTTCTCCATGTTCGCGATCGCCTTCTCGATCATCTCGATCACGACCGGGATCTTCCTCAACTACGGGTTCGGCCTGGCCTACTGGGGCCCGGCGTCGATCTGGACCTGGCCCATCGTCGGCGTCGGCAACCTGATGATCGCGCTGGTCGTGGCCGAGCTCGGCACCCGCATCCCGCTCGCCGGGTACGCCTACCAGTGGAGCGCGCGCCTCGTGAACTCCACGTACGGCTGGTTCGTCGGCTTCGCGGGCCTGCTGTACATGGCCGTCGGCGGCGGCGCCATCATGCTCGGCGTCGCCGCGCCGCTGCTGCTCAGCGAGTTCAACGACACCACGCCGAGCCCGCACCTGGTGCTCACCGTGGCGATCATCCTGATGCTGCTGCCGGTGGTGATCAACATCATCAGCATCCAGGTGGCCGCGCGGGTCAACAACGCCGCGGTGTTCACCGAGATCATCGGGACCGTGGTGTTCGGCGTGCTGCTGCTCGTGCTCTGGGGAGTCCGCGCGAAGCCCACGCCGTACGGCGCGGGCATCCTGGGCAACACGACCTCGGTGTACCACAACCCGACGATCTACGCGTTCGCGCTCGCGGGGCTGATCGGCGCGTTCACCCTGGTCGGGTTCGAGCTGGCCGCCGACATGTCGGAGGACGCGGTCAGCCCGCGGCGCAGCGTGCCGCGAGGGGTGATCTGGGCCGTGGCCGTCTCCGCCGTCCTCGGCATGATCGCGCTGATCGGCTTCACCCTGGCCATCCCGAACCTCAAGGCGGTCGAGACCTCCTCGCTGCCGCTGCTGACGATCGCCGGCTACTGGCTCCCGTCCTGGCTGGTCAAGGTGTTCGTCGCGTTCGTCATCTTCTCGATGTTCGCGATCCTGGTGGTCGGTGCGGGTGCGCAGGCGCGGCTCGCCTACTCGATGTCGCGGGACAACATGCTGCCGTTCTCGCCAGCGCTGCGGAAGGTCAACCCGCGGACTCAGACGCCGATCATCGCGCTGCTGGTGTTCGCGGTCGTTGACCTCGGCGTCATGATCTACGGGTACAACCAGCCCAGCGCGTTCGCCACCCTGGTCGGGGCTACCGCGATCATCCCGTACATCATCTACTTCCTGATCACGCTCGGCTACGCGGTCAAGCGGCGCACCCTGGACAGCATCCCCGGGGTGTTCTCGCTCGGCCGGTGGGCGTGGCCGGTCATCGGCTTCGTGCTGGTCTACAGCGCGCTGATCATGTTCGTGCTGGCGGTGCCCGCGCCGTTCCACGCCGCGGACAAGGTCGTCGGCTACGGCTTCGGCCTGGCGCTGCTCTGGTATGTGGCCGCGCTGGTGTGGCGGCTGCGGCGCGGCACCGCCGGGGTGAAGCCGATCGAGAACCTGGTCGACCGGTAGCGGGTGGCGGCCACCGGCCGCTACAGGCAGAGGGTGACGACCAGCAGGCCGATGCAGGCCTCGGAGCCGCCCGACTGCTTGGCAGGCCGTGGTGACGGCGACGGCGACGGGGCCTGACTGGGCGACGGCTGCGGTGTGGTGCTCTCGCTGGGGACCGGCGCGGGCGTCCCCGACGACTGCGGGGCCGGGCCGCGCGCCGAGGTGGGCGTGGTCTTCGCCGGCTCTGGCGCCGCGCCGGGTGCCGGCCCCGGCTGCGCGGGCGGCGAGCCCTGCCCGGACCGGTGGCGGCCGGTGCCAGGCCCGCGGGCGGCCGGGGACGGGCTGGACCCCGTGGCTGGCCCGGCCGGCAGCGGCCCGCCCGGCTGCAGCGCCGCCTGCTGGCCGGGGTCCCCCGGCCGCGCGGCGACGGCGGCCAGCGGTACCGCCGCTGCCAGGACGGCCACCACCACGGCCGCCACCGCTGCCCGGTAAGCCCAGCGGCCTTCCGGTGCGCGGCGCAGGCCGGCGCAGCCAGCCAGGGCCGGCAGCAGCACGGGGCTGCGCGGCGAGCGCCACCCGGCCGCGGGCGCGGCGCCCAGCGCCTCCCGGATAGCGGACAGCCGCTCACGGGCCCGCAGGTCCGCCGACACCAGCACCACGATCCCGCCGTCATCACGGCGGGCGAACGCACGTGTACCCCGCGGCAGCCTGCCGCGCTCGAAACGGATCATGCAGCAGCCTCTCGCCCGGCCGTCACATTCTGGCCGTGTTCCGGCCGGCCAGCCGGTGCCATATGAAGTCCCAGATCTGCCCGGCGTCGCCGCCGTCCTCCGCGAGCACGACGATCACGTTCTCGCCGCCCGCGTCCAGGACGAGGGTGCGGTCGCCGTCCGCCGGGCGGCGTGCCGCCGTGCGCAGCGCCGACGGCATGGCGGGCGGTTCCGCCCGCTTCGGAAGGAATGCCGCGAGGTCTATTTCATCGGGCCGCCCGGTGCCCAATCCGCCTCCCCGGTCCGCAAACGGCGATGTCATTTCTGGACCGTAGATTACTGGCTGCCGAGCGGGATGCAAGCGTTTAAGCGGAAATTATCGGAAGGTTTGTACGAACCTGTAAGAACTTATCGGAAGATCCTCGCGGCAATCTGCCCCGGTTCGCTCTGGCCTGGCGGCTCTGGCCTGGCGGCTCTGGCCTGGCGGCCCCGCCTGGCCGGTCCGTCTGCTAACGGCTCGCGCCCCGCCTGCCTGGTTCGTTTGCTAACGGCTCGCGGCCCGCCTGCCTGGTTCGTTTGCTAACGGCTCGCGCCCCGCCTGCCTGGTTCGTTTGCTAACGGCTCGCGGCCCACCTGGCCGGTCCGTCTGCTAACGGCTCGCGCCCCGCCTGCCCCTGCGCGGAACGGGGGTCGGCGAGCCGGTCCGGCCGCAGGCCGAAGAAGATGCCGAGCATCGCCACCAGGTCGATGATCGCGATCACCCCGCCGATGTAGGGCCCGGGCCCGCCGAGCCACGCGAGGTAGCCACAGAACGACAGCACGACGATCAGTGCGCCGAGCGCCCGCGGCCGCCCGGCCTGCGCGAGCCGCTCCGGGACCTCGTAAGGCGCCCGGTCGACGTAGTTGGCGGTCGCCGCCTTCTCCTTGGCGATCTTGAGCCACAGATCGTAGAGCTCGGGCGCCTGCTCGCGCAGCGCGATGGCCTGCTCGACGGACAGGACCTCGGTGCGAACCGGCGGCTCGGGAAGCGCCCCTGCCATGGGGTCGGCCGCTCGGCCGTTCTCGGGGAGGCGGTCGCTGTCGCTCACGCCGGTAAGGTCACACCCGTCTTGTTCTGGGCCCGCGGGGCGAGATCGCGGTGGGCTGCCACCTTGTCCCGGGCTCGCGGGGCGACCTCGCGGTGGGCGGCCACGATCGTGTCCATCGCGGCCACGAACGGGTCCGGGCGCGAGCCCGGATCGGGCGGCTCCGGCAGGCTGCGCCGCACCAGCCGCAGCACCGCCGCACCGGTCACGTCGAAGATCGACGAGATGCCCAGCCGGAAGGCAAGCACCCGGCGAGCAGACCCGACCCTCGGCATGAAGGCACTCTGCCCGGCCCCCGGCGCCCCGAAACCCCCCGCCCCGGGCGCCAGGTCAGACCGGCTCGGCCTCCCCGGCCGGCAGCGTAGCCTCCCCGGCGGGCCCGGCCTCCCCGGCCTCCCCGGCCGGCTTCCAGGCCGCGGTTTCCTTGTACGTGTAGGGGTTGTCGAGCACCTGCTTCTCCGGGATCTCCGGGTGCATGCCGCCGGCCCAGGCCTCCTCGCCGAGCTGGCCCTGCAGGTACTCCACGGTCTGGCCGACCGCGGCCTTGGCCTTGGCCAGGTCCGCGCCGACGAGCCGGTGGGCATGCTTGACCACCTGGCCGTTGACCATGACCGTGTGCACGTCCCCGCGCTGCGCCTGGAAGACCACGTGGCCGTACGGATTGAGCACCGGGAACATCGCCGGCGAGCCGTCGTTCTTGATCAGCACCAGGTCGGCGTGCTTGCCCGGCTCCAGGCTGCCGATCACCGAGTCGAGGCCGAGTGCCCTGGCCCCGCCCCGGGTGGCCCACTCCACCACCTGCTCGGCGCGCAGGTAGTGGTTGGTCACCGTGTCCGCCCTGCCGTGCGCCTCGAGGTGCTCCCGGGCGCGGTCCGCGCCGAGCGTGGTCCGCATCGCCGAGAACAGGTCGCCGCTCCACCACACGCTGGTGTCCATGGACAGCGACACCGGGATGCCGTGCTCCCGCAGCGCCCAGGTGGGCGGGTAGCCCTGGCCCGCGCTCTGCTCGCTCTCGGTGGACACCGACACCGACCCGCCGGTGGCCGCGATCCGCTGGTAGGAGTCCGGGCTGAGCGAGGCCGCGTGCACGTAGATGGTGGAGGGCGTCATGAACCCGCGGGAATGCATCATCCTGATGCTGTCGTCCTTGGTGACGTTCCACACCCCGGCGTGCGTGGTCACCGGCACCCCGAGGTCACGGGCAACCTCGAACGCCGCCTGCTCCGGGAACTCCGGGTCGCCGGTGACGTCGAACGCGATCTGGAAGCCGAGCATGTCGCCCCGGCCGTCGAACCGGCGGCGGTAGAAGTCACGGAACTCCGGGGCCGCGGTCCACTCCCACGGGCCCTGCTGGATGTTGCCGTAGGCGAGCACGAACCGGCCCGGGACCTCCTCCAGCGCGTCCGCGGCGGCCTCGGCGTGATCGACCGTCTGCAGGCCGTGCGACCAGTCGACAGTGGTGGTGACGCCGGCGTCGATCGACTCGATCGCGGACAGCAGGTTGCCCGCGTAGATGTCCTGAGGCCGGAACGACTTGCCCCACTGCAGGTAGTACCAGACGAAGTACTGGGTGAGCGTCCAGTCCGCGCCGTAGCCGCGCATCGCGGTCTGCCACATGTGCCGGTGCGTGTCGATCATGCCCGGCATCAGGATGCCGCCGCTGGCGTCGATCTCCACCGCCTCGTCCGGCGCGTCCAGGCCGGCCCCCACCGCCGCGATCCGGTCGCCGGCGACCAGGACGTCGGCTCCGCGCAAAACGGTGTGGGCGCCGTCCATGGTCAGGACCGTGGCGTTGCGGAACACGACCGGCCTGCCGGGCGCGAAAACCTCGGCGGACTGCGCTGCTGCGGGCTGCGCTGCTGCGGACATGGGGGCAACCTCCCGTGGGGCGTCGGTTCGTGCCGGGGACGTGCTGGATATGCTAATTGCGTGGCAGCCCCCGGGCCGGTGGAAGCAGCGGCCTCAGGGCCGTTGTCCGGCGTTCTCGTCGCCGATTTCTCGCGGGTCCTGGCCGGCCCGTACTGCACGATGCTCCTCGCCGACATGGGCGCGAACGTGATCAAGGTGGAGAGCCCCGGCGGGGACGACACCAGGGGCTGGGTCCCGCCGGTCCGGGACGGCGTGTCCACGTACTTCCTCGCGATCAACCGGAACAAGCGGTCGGTCGCGCTCGACCTGCGCACCGAGGCGGACCGCGCGGCCGCCGCCGAGCTGGCCCGCCGCGCCGACGTCGTGGTGGAGAACTTCAAGCCGGGCGGGCTGGCGCGGTTCGGCCTCGACTACGCGTCGGTCAGCGCAGCCAACCCCGGGATCATCTACGCCTCGATCAGCGGGTTCGGCTCCGGCGGGGGCAGGGACATCCCCGGCTACGACCTCGTGGTCCAGGCCATGTCCGGGCTGATGAGCCTGACCGGTGACCCGGACGGGCCGCCCTACCGGGCCGGCATTTCCGCGTTCGACGTGATGGCCGGGCTGCACACGGCGATCGGTATCCTGGCCGCCCTGAACCACCGCGCCCGCACCGGCCAGGGCCAGCACGTGGAGGCCAACCTGCTCTCGTCGGCGCTGTCCGGGATGGTGAACCAGACCAGCGCCTACGCGGCCGGCGGGGTGGTCCCGTACCGCATGGGCAACTCGCACCCCAGCCTGTTCCCGTACGAGCCGCTGCCGACCGGTTCCAAGGACATGATCATCACCGCAGGCAACGACGTGCAATTCCGCAAGCTGTGCGAGGTGCTCGGCGCGCCGGAGCTCGCCGAGGACCCGCGGTTCGCCAGGACCGGCGACCGCACGGCGAACCGGGAGGTGCTGCGCCCGCTGCTCGTGGAGCGGCTGCGCAAGCGCCCGGCGGACGAGTGGTTCCGTGACCTGATCGCCGCCGGGGTGCCGTGCGGCCCAATCAACACGGTCGACGAGGGGATCGCGTTCGCCGAGCAGATCGGCCTGGAGCCGGTGGTCATCGCGGGCGAGGGCGAGGCGGGGATGCCGACGGTCAGGAACCCGCTGCGGTTCTCGGCCACGCCGCCCGGGTACCGGCTCCCCCCGCCCCGGCTGGACGAGCACGGCGCCGAGATCCGCCGGTGGCTGGCCGCCCCGCCGTCACCCGACCCCGGGGAGGAAACCGGCCCATGACCGAGCCACGTCCCGTGCCCCGCTTCCCGACGTCGCTGGGCACCTCCGATGCGGACACGATCACCCTGCTCGGCCAGGATCTCGCGAACGACCTGATGGGCAACGTGTCGTTCGGCGAGCTCGCCCTGTGGCTGGTCACGCAGCGCCGGCCGACGCCGGCGGAGGTGACCGTGTTCGATGCGGTCATGGTGGCGCTGGCCGACCACGGCTTCACGCCGACCGCGATCGCGGCCCGGCTGACCTACCTGTCCGCGCCGGACTCGGTGCAGGGGGCGCTCGCGGCTGGCCTGCTCGGCGGCGGGTCCCGGTTTCTCGGCGTGACCGAGGACACCGGCAGGTTCCTCGGCGACGCGCTGGCCGCGGCGGGGGAGCCGCTCCCAGACGACGACGCGGGCTGGGACGCGCTCGCGCTGGCCGCGGTGCGCCGCGCCCGCGAGGCCGGGCGGCTGGTCCCCGGGCTCGGCCACCCGGTGCACAAGGTGACCGACCCCCGCACGCCGGTGCTGATCCGGATCGCCGACGCCCAGGGGCTGCGCGGGCCGCACCTGCGCCTTTTCGAGGCGGTGGGCCGGGTCCACCCTCAGGTCCTCGGCCGCACGCTGCCGCTGAACGGGGCGGGCGTGTGCGGCGCCGCCCTCGCCGACCTTGGCCTGCCGGTCGGCACGCTCCGCGGGTTCGCGCTGCTGGCCCGGACCGCGGGGCTGCTCGGCCAGCTCGCCGAGGAGCAGCGGCGCCCGCTGGGCATGGACATATACCTTAGTGTCGACCGTAACGCCGAGTACCAGCCCCCGGAGCCCCCCGCAGCAAGCTCCTGAACACTGAGCGGCCGCGCGGCGGCTTGCCCGACGCGCGCGCTCTGGAAAACACTGAGCGGCCGCGCGGCGGCTTGCCCGACGCGCGCGCTCTGGAAAACACCGAGGGAGCCGCCATGGCGACCATCGCAGCGGTCATCGCTTCCACGCATCACCCGTTCTACCTGAGGGCCTCCACCGCAACCGGCGAGGACCGGCCGCCGTTCGCGGACGAGTGGGTCGCCAAGATCGAGGCCTTCCGGGAGACGCTCACCCGCGGGAGGCCGGACGTGCTCGTGATGGTCGGCAGCGACCATTTCCACCAGCTCTGGCTGGACAACATGCCGCAGTTCCTGATCGGCAAGGCGCCGTTCTACGACGCGAACTACTACAACGAGGAGCGGGAGTTCGGCCTGCCCCGGATGGGCCTGCACGGTGACGAGGAGCTGTCCGCCCACCTGCTCCGCGGCGGCATCGACGCGGGCTTCGACCTGGCGTTCAGCAACGAGCTCCGGGTCGACCACAGCATCACCTGCCCGATCATCACCCTGCGCCCGCAGGCGGACCTGCCGATCGTGCCGGTGTACACCAACATCTTCGCCCCGCCGATGCCGCAGCCCAGGCGCTTCGTGGAGCTGGGCAAGACGATCCGGGCGCTGGTCGAGGCGTGGCCCAGCGACAAGCGGGTGGCGATCATCGGCACCGGCCACCTGTCGCTGGAGCTCGGCGGGCCGCGCCAGTTCGGCCCGCACGGCCCGGACCCGGAGTTCGACCGCAAGGCGGTGGAGTGGATCGCGTCAAGCGACCTGGATGCCGCGCTGGCCGAGGTCAGCCTGGACAGCCTGTGGCTGCCGGGCAACGCGACCCACGGCTTCATGGACTTCATGCTGATGATGGGCGTCGCGGGGGAGAACGTGAAGGCCGACTACGCCGACTCGCTCGACCTGTTCCACACGATGGAGGCCTACTTCACCTGGTACCCAAAGGACTCCCGATGAGCAAGTACCTGGTGGACAAGTTCCTTTACACCATCGACCGCGACCCGGAGCTGGTCGAGCGCTACCGCCAGGACCCGCGCGGCACGGTGGACTGGTGGGAGGCCGAGCGCGCGAACCTGATCCTGAACTGCCCGGCGGCGGAGCGCAGCACGTGGCTGCGGTTCACCGACGCCGAGCGGGAGGCGCTCGCCACCCACGACTACGTCGCGCTGTTCGAGCTTGGCGCGCACAACTTCCTGACGCTGACCCTGTTCATCGGGCTGTTCGAGCGGGATTATGCCGAGCCGCTGGGCTTCCAGCGCGAGTACGCGGCGCGCCTCGGTCACTGGACCGTGCCGTACCCCGATATTTCAACCTGAACGTCACGCCGCGGGGCGGGCCACACCCGCCCCGGCCCGGTGTTGGCTGGAGCGCGCGCGTCGGGCAAGCCGCCGCGCGGCCGCTCGGTCGTTCAGGATAGAAATTGGGTGCGGCCTGCGGAGCGTGTATCTTCTGGCCGACACGCTGTTTCTGACATCTACGTTTCCGAGGGCGCTGACAGGCATGCGCTGGTCACAGTTGTTCATCCCAACCCTGCGCGAGGACCCCGCCGACGCCGACGCGGCCAGCCACCGGCTGCTGGTGCGCGCCGGGTTCATCCGTCAGCTCATGGCGGGCCACTACAGCATGCTGCCGCTGGGCATGCGGGTGCGGGCCAGGGTCATCGCGATCATCCGCGAGGAGATGAACCGGATCGGGGCCCAGGAGTTCCTGCTGCCGGACATGCAGCCGGCCCAGCTGTGGGAGAAGAGCGGCCGGCTGGCGGTGATGGGCGAGGAGATGTTCCGGCTCACCGACCGCAAGGGCGCGGAACTCGTCCTGGCCATGACCAACGAGGAGGCCATGACGACGCTGGCCGAGGAGCTGTCCTCCTACCGGCAGCTGCCCCAGTCCTGGTACCACGTGCAGACCAAGTTCCGCGACGAGCCGAGGCCGCGGAGCGGCCTGATCAGGGTCCGCGAGTTCACGATGAAGGACTCGTACAGCTTCGACATCGACGAGGCCGGGCTCGACGCCTCGTTCGAGGCGCACCGCGGCGCGTACCAGCGGATCTTCGCCAGGCTGGGCATCCCGGCGATCCCCGTGGAGGCGTCCAGCGGGAACATGGGCGGCAGCGACTCGATCGAGTTCATGTGCCCGTCGGACGCAGGCGAGGACCTGGTCGCGCACTGCCCGGACTGCGGCTACGCGGCCAACCTGGAGAAGGCGACGTCGGCGCTGCCGCCGGCCGAGGACGGCCCGGGCACGGCGGAACCCGAGCGGCTGGCCACCCCGGGCGTCCGCACGATCGATGACCTGGCCACCCGGTACGGCAAGCCCGCCGACCGGCAGGTCAAGACGCTCGTCTACGTGATCGACGGGCAGCCGGCCCTGGTGCTGCTGCGCGGCGACCACCCGCTCGCCGAGCAGAAGCTCGCCGACGCCGTCCAGGCCGCGGACATCCGGCCCGCGCACCCGGACGAGATCCGCGAGGCGCTCGGCGCGTCGCCGGGCAGCCTCGGCGCGGTCGGGGTCACCGGCCTGCCGGTCATCGCCGACCTGGCGCTGCAGGGCCGGCGCGACATGACCACGGGCGCGAACGCCGACGACGTGCACCTGACCGGCGTGGACGTCGCGCGCGACATCCCCGTCGGCCGGTGGCTGGACCTGCGCGAGGTAAGGGCGGGGGAGCCGTGCCCGCGGTGCGGCACGCCGCTGGAGATCATCCGCGCGATCGAGGTCGGGCACATCTTCAAGCTCGGCCGCAAGTACACGGACACGCTCGGCGTCTCCGTGCTCGGCCCGGACGGCCGCAGCATCGTCCCGATGATGGGGTGCTACGGGATCGGCGTGGAGCGCGCGATGGCGGCCGTCGCCGAGGTGCACCACGACGACGCGGGCCTGACCTGGCCGGTGGCGGTGGCTCCGGCCGAGGTGGACGTCGTGCTGCTGACGCCGAAGGACCAGGCCGCGCGCGCGGCCGGCGAGGCGCTGTACGCCGAGCTGCTGGCCGCGGGCGCGGACGCGCTTTTCGATGACCGCGACGAGCGGCCCGGCGTGAAGTACCGGGACGCGGAGCTGACCGGGATCCCCTACCGGATCAGCGTCGGCAGCCGCGACCTAGCCGAGGGCGTCGTCGAGATCGCCAGCCGGGCGACCGGGGCGAAGGAGCGCGTGCCGACGACCGGGGCGGTCAGGCACGTGCTGCGGTTCCTGTCCGCCCAGCGCGCTTCAGCAGCCGCAGCCGGCCCCTGACCTGCGCGGCGCGGGCTCTGCTCAGCCGGGGCTGGGCTTCGGGGTCAGCAAGAGGGAGCGGCAGTGCGACCGGGCCGGTCACAACGCGCTCGTTGTGGCTCGCCAGTGCGCTCCAGTCCTGGCTCTTGCCGGGCATATGACCCTCCTGCGTGTCTCGCGCCGCCGGCAGGTCGCATGCCTGCCGCCATATAAGACACGTCCGGGCTACCCTTCAGGCTCCATTCCACGGTAACGAATGCATAACTTCTTTCCGGGTTCGCTGACGGTGCGGGCCAAACGTGGTCCAGCCTCGCCCAGCGCCCGGTCAGAGCCGTGCCCACGCCTGCGTCAGCACGCTGCGCAGGATCTGCTCCATCTCGTCGAAGTGCTCCTGAGTGCAGGTCAGCGGCGGGGAGAGCTGGATGACCGGGTCGCCGCGGTCGTCGGCCCGGCAGATCAGGCCCGCGTCGAACAGCGCGGTGGACAGGAAGCCGCGAAGCAGCCGCTCGGACTCCTCGTCGGTGAACGTCTCCCGGGTGGCCTTGTCCTTGACCAGCTCGATGCCGTAGAAGTACCCGGCGCCGCGCACGTCGCCCACGATCGGCAGGTCGTTCAGCTTCTCCAGCGTGGCCCGGAACCCCGCCTCGTGCGCGCGGACGTTGCCGAGCAGGTCTTCCTTCTCGAACACGTCCAGGTTGGCGAGGGCGACCGCGCAGGAGACCGGGTGCCCGGCGAACGTGACCCCGTGCAGGAAGCTGGCCGGGCCCTCGGCGAACGGCTCCATCAGCCGGTCGGTGGCCATCATCCCGCCGAGCGGGGCGTACCCGGAGGTGACTCCCTTGGCGAACGTGATCACGTCGGGCTGGTAGCCGAACCGCTCCGAGCCGAAGTAGTAGCCGAGGCGGCCGAACGCGCAGATCACCTCGTCGGAGACCAGCAGCACCCCGTACCGGTCGCAGATCTCCCTGACCCGCTGGAAGTACCCAGGCGGCGGCGGGAAACAGCCGCCGGAGTTCTGCACCGGCTCGAGGAACACGGCCGCCACCGACTCGGGGCCCTCGCGCAGGATCGCCCGCTCGATCTCGTCGGCCGCCCACGTGCCGAAACCGGCCAGGTCGCCGGCCACGAACTCCGGTGCCCGGTAGAAGTTGGTGTTGGGCACCCGCACGCCCCCGGGCGGCAGCGGCTCGAACGGCTCCTTGATCGCGGGCAGGCCGGTGATCGCCAGCGCGCCCATGGAGGTGCCGTGGTAGGCGATGTCGCGGCTGATCACCTTGTAGCGGCCGGGCTGGCCGATGGCCTTGAAGTACTGCTTGGCCAGCTTCCACGCCGACTCCACCGCCTCCGAGCCGCTGGTGGTGAACCACACCCGGTTGAGGTCACCGGGGGCGAGGTCGGCCAGCCGCTGCGCGAGCTCGATCGCGCGCGGGTGCGCGTAGGACCACAGCGGGAAGTAGGCGAGCTCGCTGCCCTGCCGGGCCGCGGCCTCCGCGACCTCCTTGCGGCCGTGCCCGATCTGGGTCACGAACAGCCCGGCCAGCCCGTCCAGGTAGCGCTTGCCACGGGCGTCGTAGACGTACTGGCCCTCGCCGCGCACGATGACCGGCACATCGCCGTCGGTGTACGACCCCATGCGGGTGAAGTGCAGCCACAGGTTGCGCTTGGCCGCCGCCTGCTGGGCGGCGGCGCTGTGCGCCGGGGAGGGCTGGCCGGGTGCGGAAGAACTGGTCATCTGGTCCCCCAGGAGTACGTCTGCTTGCGCAGCTTCAGGTACACGAACGTCTCTGTCGCGGTCACGGCGCCGATCCCGCGGATCCGGCTGAGAATCTCCAGCAGTTGGTCATCGTCCTCACATACGGCCTCGATCAGCAGGTCAAACGAGCCCGCGGTGATCACCACGTAGTCGATCTCGGGCATGGCCGCGAGCTGGTCGGCGACCAGCTCGAGCTCCCCGGTGC